>Ga0126308_10000126_pt1 | contig 19573 bp, 12 predicted proteins | sample Plot55_FD_92533 | JGI IMG/M metagenome (GOLD analysis project Ga0126308, IMG submission 92533) | Serpentine soil microbial communities from UC McLaughlin Reserve, CA, USA - Plot55 | ecosystem: Environmental > Terrestrial > Soil > Grasslands | place: USA: UC McLaughlin Reserve, Lake County... | reverse complement strand
CGAGGATACGCTCGAAGCACTCCTGCGTCCGATCTCTCCGCTCGCCCTCGAGCCCATGGTCCCACACGAGCGCAGGGCCATCTTCGCCGGCGTGGGCGACCGCGTGGTGCCACCGACCGAGGCAGACAGCCTGTGGCGCCACTGGGAAAGACCGCGTGTGGGCTGGTACCAGGGGGCCCACGGGCGGTTCCTCCACGCCCCCGAGGCACGCAGGGTCCTCGAAGATGCTCTGCGCGCCGCGGGCATGCTCTAAAGCGGAGTCCGGAAGGGTTTGACCCTTCCGGACTCCGCGCTGGTCAGCACTTCAGCGTGTCAGCAAGTCAGATCTTTGTTTGCTTAAGTGCTCGTCGTGGGTAAGGCTTTGGAGCTCTATGCACGACGTTGTAAGCGCCTTTACTCGGGCGTGCGGTAAACGCCGTTAGCATCTGCGACGTATACTCTCGATGGACTCTCAGAAAAAGGAAGGTGGGCGCTCTGGCGGCGTCATCGGCCAGGCCGAAGAAGCGGGTGGCGGTTGTCGGGGCCGGGATGGGCGGCCTAGCGGCAGCGATCCGGTTGGCCGCCATGGGCTTCGAGGTCGAAGTCTTCGAGAAGAACGACCAAGTCGGCGGACGCGTTGGACGACTCGAGGCAGAAGGTTTCACCTTCGATACTGGCCCGTCACTCCTACTCATGACGGATACCTACCGTGAGCTCTTCCGTTTTGCTGGGCGCAACCTGGACGACTACGCGAGGCTCATGCCGCTCGACTCCAACTACCGCGTAACCTTCGGCGACGGCGACTCTCTTACCATCCGCCGCACGCTCCCCGAGCTGATAAACGAGCTCGAACGCATAGAGCCTGGCGTCACCCCTAGCTTCTACCGCTTCCTCGAAGATGCCTGTAACAAGTACCGCCTCGGGCGCTCGGAGTTCGTGGAACGCGACTTTGAGGGGGCCACGGACTTCTTCGGGCTCCGTAATCTCAGGCTCCTCTTGAAGACGAAGGCGTTGGGGAACTACTACCGCCAGGTCTCCAAGTACTTCGCCTCGGAGAAACTCAGGCAGGCGTTTTCGCTGCAGACGATGTACCTGGGTCTCTCCCCCTTCGAGGCGCCGGCGGTCTACTCGCTTCTCCCTTACACGGAGCTCGCAGAGGACGGCCTCTGGTTCCCCGAAGGCGGGATGTATTCGCTCGTCGAAGCGATGGAGAGGCTTGCTACCGAGCTTGGCGTAAGGTTCCGCTTGAACAGCCAAGTCGAGCGTGTCGTCGTTACCAAGCGGCGGGCGCGCGGCGTCATGGTAGAGGGTAGCGAGATAGAGGCCGACGCCGTGCTCGCCAACGCGGACCTGCCTTATGCCTACCGCGAGCTCCTCAGCGGATCTGCGGACAACGACTTCAAGCTGAGGAGGCGCGAGAAGCTACGGTATACGGCCTCGGCGTTCATGCTCTATCTTGGAGTCGACGGGGACCTGGGGAACATGGTGCATCACAACTTCTACCTCTCCGGGCGCTACAGGGAGAACTTCGAGGCCATCTTCAGAGATCGTGCGTTGCCCGAAGACCCCTCGTTCTATGGCGTGGTTCCCTCGAAGACCGAGCCTCGCATGGCCCCCGACGGGATGGAGAGCCTGTTCGTGCTCGTCCCCGTGCCGCACCTTGGAGCAGACGTTGACTGGGACCGCGACGGGGATGTATTCAGAGAGAAGGTCTACGATCTGCTGGAGCGCCGTTGCGGACTCGACCGAGGGCGCGTCGTCTACGAGAAGGTAAGGACGCCGCTCGACTGGCGGGACGAGTACAACCTGGAGGAGGGGGCCGCGTTCGGTATCGGGCACGGTATCTTCCAGGTAGGATACTTCCGGCCTCCGATGGTCTCGAAAGCCGTGCAAGGGATGTACTTCGTGGGCGCGAGCACCAGGCCGGGTACAGGGGTGCCGCTCGTTACCATAGGCGCCAGGCTGGTGGCCGGCCGCATAGGGCGTGAGGTCGGCGGCTCTTGAGGCTGGATCCTGCTGGCGGCAAGAAGCTCGACGGCGGGCTCTCGCTCGCTGAAAGTTACGACCTGTGCCGCAGGGTACAGAAGGCGCACAGCAGGACCTACTACTTCTCGACCAGGCTGTTCCCCGCTGAGGTAAGACCGCGCGTACACGCCCTATACGCCTTCATGCGCTACGCCGACGAGATCGTGGACCACCCCCACGAGTTGCCGCCAGGTGCCCAGCTCTCCATCCTGGAGGAGTTCGAGTCCGAGACGTTGGCGGCCGTCTCGGGAGAGGAGGTCCCAAACCCGGTTCTGCGCGCCTACGCAGACACGGTTCGCGCCTGCGAGATCGATCCCAAAACCATAACCGCCTTTATGGAGAGCATGAAGATGGACACCCGCGTCTTCCGCTACCCGGCATATTCTGACCTCGAGGCATACACCTACGGGAGCGCCGCCGTCGTCGGCCTGATGATGTGCAGGGTCGTGGGGGTGGCCGAAGGCAAGGCCGACGCCCACGCTCAGGCACTCGGCGTCGCCATGCAACTCTCCAACTTCCTGCGCGACGTCGGGGAGGACTGGCGGCGCGGGCGGGTGTATTTGCCGCTCGAGGATCTGGCGCGCTTCGGGTATACGGAGCGGGACCTCGCTTCAGGCGTCGTCGATGAGCGGTTCATCGCGCTGATGCGCTTCGAGATAGACAGGGCGCGGCGACTCTACGGCGTCGCCGATGAGGGGATGGACTACATCCCGAGGGGGAGAAGGTTCCCCGTGGTCGTCGCGCGCGAACTGTATGCGGCGATCCTCGACCGTATCGAGGCCCAGCAATACGACATCTTCTCGCGCAGGGCCCAGGTCTCACGCCCCGCAAAACTCCTTGTCGCGGCCAGGTGCGCGGCCCGCGACCCTAAAGAGATAGCGGACCGCATCCGCTACAGGCGCACGCGCCCACCCAAATAGACGCGCCGAATTGAAATCCTGGGGCTATCGTGCTGTAATTGCACGGTCACAGGCCCCCAGAAGAGTGGGCCATGACGCTCATCGAGAGCGGTGGAGGGACGGGCCCTGAGAAGCCGCGGCAACCGGCGAGGTGTAAGCTCTTCGTGGCAGGTGCCAACTCCCGCGGAGCAGACTCCGGCAGATGAGGTGAAAGTAGCAGACGCAGCCTCTCTCCTCCGCGCGAATGTGTGACGAAAACGAGAGAGGTTTTTATCTTGAGTCCGAACTTGAGAGAGCTGCTCGCCACGCGGGTCCTGATCGGGGACGGCGCCGTGGGCACGCTGCTCGGCGAACGCGGCGTCGGCTTCGGCCATCCCTACGCCCGCGCTAACCTCTCCCACCCGGGTATGGTTACCGACATCCACCTGGAGTATCTGAGGGCGGGCGCTGACGTCATAGAGACCAACACCTTCGCCGCCAACCGTTTCAAGCTCGAGACCCACGACCTCGAAGAGAGGGTGCGCGAAGTAAACGCAGAGGGCGCAAGGCTCGCCCGCAAGGCGGCCAGTACCGTCGCAGGAACGGGAGACAGGGTGCTTGTTCTCGGGGCCATCGGTCCGCTCGGGCGTCCGCTCGCCCCGATAGGCCCCGTCAGTCCTGAGCGGGCGAAATCCGTCTTTCTGGAGCAGGCCGAAGCGCTCCTCGAGGGTGGTGCCGACGCGATCCTCCTAGAGACCTTCACAGATCTGGTCGAGTTGCGGCTTGCCTACGAGGCGGTCGAGCCCCTGGATGCCCCCGTGCTCGCGTACAAGACCTTCGTCGAGGACGGCGAGACGCTCGCAGAAGGGCTGCCGGGGCGGGCGGCGCAGGAGATCTCCTCCTGGGGCGCCTCGCTCACGGGGTCGAACTGTACCGTCGGCCCACAAAGGATGGTGGAGATCATCGGTCAGATGGCAGACGGGGCCGGCCCCGTCGCCGCCTTCCCAAACCCCGGCCTCCCCCAGTTGGTCGGCGGCCACGTCCGCTTCCAGAGAAACGTGGACCACTTCGCCGAGTACGGTATCAAGCTCGCCGAGGCCGGGGCGCGGCTCGTAGGCGGCTGCTGCGGGACCACCCCGGCCCACGTCGCCGCACTCTCCAGAGCGCTGCGGGACTTCAGGGTCGAAGGTGCAGGAGCGCGCCGCCGGGTTGCCGTGGTGGAGCGGGGCGTGAAGGCGGATGTTCCCGCGGAGCCCGTCTCGGAGTTCGCGGAGCGGTTGCGCACCGGCTTCGCCGTGACGGTCGAGGTCGATCTGCCGCGCGGCAACGAGATAACACAGGTAGTCGAGGCGGCGCGGCGCTTGAAAGAGCGAGGCGTCCACGCGATAGACATCTCCGACGGGGCGAGGGCGAGGCTAAGGATGCATCCCATGGCGGCGGCCAGGATCGTACAGGATGAGGCGGGTATCGAGGTCGTCGCCCACATCTCATGCCGCGACAGGAACATCATAGGTTTGCAGGCCGACCTGCTCGGGGCCGCGGCGCTAGGCGTAAAGAACATCCTGGCCGTGACGGGGGACCCGGCCCAGATCGGGGACTACCCCGAGGCGACCTCGGTCTTCGACACCGACTCGGTCGGCCTCGTCCACGTTCTCTCCAGGATGAACAGGGGCGAGGACCTCGCCGGCAACCCTATAGGCGAGCCACCGGGGTTCCTTATCGGGGCGTCCTTCAACCCTACGGCAGAGGATCTGGACGAGGAGGTAGAGAAGCTACGGCGCAAGATCGAGGCCGGGGCCCACGCCTGCTGGACGCAGCCCGTCTTCGAGATCGGGGCCCTCGAGAACGCCCTCGACCGCATCGGCGACGATAGCGTCTGCATCCTGCTGGGCCTCATGCCGTTGCGCAGCGCCAGACAGGCGGAGTTCCTCCACCACGAGGTTCCCGGTATAGACATTCCGAAACACGTCCGCGGGAAGCTCGCCGCTCTGTCTCCCGAACACGCCCCAAAATACGGCGTCGAGGTCGCCCAGAGGCTGCTCGCCGAGGCCAGGCCACTGGTCGGGGGCGCCTACATTATGCCGCCGGCCAGCGCCCCAGACCTCGCGGGGGATGTGCTTGAGGCTATCAGCCTGCCCACAGGATAGGAGTCGATGGTTCTCCAGCGCAAGAGAGGCGAAGATAGGCAGGCCCGGTTATCCCGTTTCCGGGCGCTCTTGGAGCAACGCATCGTGCTGCTTGACTGCGCGATGGGGACCATGATCCAATCCTACGGCCTCTCGGAAGAGGACTACCGTGGGGAACGATTCGCCGATCATCAGGGAGAACTCAAGGGCAACAACGACCTGCTCTCGATCACCCAGCCGGCGATGATCAGGGATATCCACGAGGCCGCGATGGACGCCGGCTCGGACATCATCGAGACGAACACCTTCAGCTCGACTTCCATCGCCCAGGCGGATTACGGGCTGGAAGACCTGGCCTACGAACTGAACTACGAGGCGGCCCGCGTGGCCCGCGAGGCTGCGGATACCTACACGGAGAAGACGCCCGAGAGGCCGCGTTTTGTGGCAGGCGCTATCGGTCCGACGAACCGTACGGCGTCGCTCTCGCCGGACGTCAACAACCCTGGCTTCAGGAACATCACCTTCGACGAGCTCGCCGCGTCGTACGCAGAGGCCGCGCAGGGGCTCGTCGAGGGCGGGGTGGACCTGCTGCTCGTAGAGACCATCTTCGACACCCTCAACGCCAAGGCTGCCATCTTCGGGATCACGGCTTACCTCGAAGTGGAGGGCTTCGAGGTGCCCATCATGATCTCGGGTACGATCACCGACGCGAGCGGACGAACGCTCTCGGGACAGGTGACGGAGGCTTTCTGGAACTCCGTGCGCCACGCCAACCCAATAAGCGTGGGGCTGAACTGCGCGCTCGGGGCGAAAGAGCTGAGGCAGTACATCGAGGAGCTCTCCAGGATCTCCGACGTTCCCGTTAGCGCCTACCCGAACGCAGGCCTGCCCAACGAGTTCGGCGAGTACGAGGAGACGCCCGAGATCATGGCGGCAGAGATCAGGGAGTGGGCATCAGCCGGTTGGCTGAACATCGTCGGCGGCTGCTGCGGGACGACCCCGGATCACATCATGGCCATAGCCGAAGCCGTCTCTGGCCATCCGCCACGCGAGATACCGGAGATCCCCAGGAAACTCAGGCTCGCGGGGCTCGAACCGTGCAACGTCGGGCCAGAGTCTCTGTTCGTCAACGTCGGCGAGCGGACCAACGTCACCGGTTCGGCGCGCTTCAAGGAGCTCATATCCAACGGGGATTGCGAGACGGCCCTTGACGTGGCGCGCCAGCAGGTCGAGAACGGAGCCCAGATCATAGACGTCAACATGGACGAGGGGATGCTCGATGGCGAGGAGGCGATGGTCTGTTTCCTCGACCTGCTGGCCTCGGAACCCGACATCTCGCGGGTGCCCGTCATGATCGACTCATCAAGGTGGTCGATCATCGAGGCCGGCCTGAAACATGTGCAGGGCAAGGCGGTTGTCAACTCCATAAGCCTGAAGGAAGGCGAGGAGGAGTTCCTCAGGCGGGCGCGCCTACTGAAGCACTACGGCGCGGCGGTGATCGTGATGGCCTTCGACGAGAAAGGCCAGGCCGACACGAAAGACAGGAAGGTCGAGATAGGCAAACGCGCCTACCACATTCTCACCGAAGAGGTCGGTTTTCCGCCCGAGGATATCATCCTCGATCCTAACGTCTTCGCCATCGCAACCGGGATCGAGGAGCACGACGACTACGGCGTTGACTTCATCGAGGCGGTGCGTGAGATCTCGCAGTCCCTCCCCCACGCCAAGACCTCCGGCGGCATCTCGAACGTTTCATTCTCGTTCAGGGGCAACAACCCGGTGCGGGAGGCCATCCACGCGGTCTTCCTCTACCACGCCATAGAGGCAGGACTTACGATGGGCATATTGAACGCGGGCCAACTCGCCGTCTACGACGAGATAGACGAAGAGTTGCGCGAGGCCGTCGAGGACGTTGTCCTGAACCGCCGTCCCGACTCTACCGAACGGCTTCTCGCCCTGGCGGAGAAGTACCGCGGCCAGGGTGAGGCGGTATCGGATGAGAAGGACCGGGAATGGAGGGGCTGGCCGGTCGAGAAGCGGCTGGAGCACGCGCTTGTCAAGGGCGTAGCCGAGTTCGTCGAGGAGGATACGGAGGAGGCGCGGCTTCGAGCAGGACGTCCGCTCGAGGTGATCGAAGGTCTGCTCATGGACGGGATGAACGTCGTTGGGGATCTGTTCGGGTCTGGCAAGATGTTTTTGCCACAGGTCGTGAAGAGCGCCCGCGTAATGAAGAAGGCCGTAGCCTACCTCGTCCCGTTCATTGAGCAGGAAGGGGGCGAGGCACGCAAGTCCAACGGCACGGTGGTGATGGCTACCGTCAAGGGCGACGTGCACGATATAGGGAAGAACATCGTCGGGGTCGTGCTGCAGTGCAACAACTTCGAGGTCATAGACCTCGGTGTCATGGTGCCTTCGGCGAAGATCCTCCAGACTGCCAGGGAGAAGAACGCGGACGCCATCGGGCTCTCCGGCCTCATAACACCCTCTCTTGACGAGATGGTCCACAACGCTAAAGAGATGCAGCGCGAGGGCTTCGACATACCGCTGTTGATCGGCGGGGCCACGACTTCCCAGACGCACACGGCCGTCAAGATTGCACCCGGCTACGAGCAGCCCGTGATCTACATAAAAGACGCCTCGCGCGCCGTCGGCGTGGTCCAGAACCTCCTAAGCGAGAGCCGCAAGGCCGGCTACGTCGAGCAGATCGCCGCGGACTACGAGCGGGTCCGCCGCAAGCACGCAGGCCGCCGCTCGGAGACCAGGCTCACGACGCTAAAGAGGGCACGCCACAACCGCACTAAGATCGACTGGGAAGGCTACAGGCCGCCGAAGCCCAACGTTCTCGGTGTGCGAACGTTCGACGACTACGCCCTGCAGGAGATAAGGCCATACATTGACTGGACACCCTTCTTCCATTCCTGGCAGCTGAAGGGTAGCTATCCGAAGATACTCGACGACCCCGAGAAAGGCGAAGAGGCCAGAAAGCTCTTCGCGGACGCCCAACGCTTGCTCGACCACATCATCGCCGAGAAATGGCTCACGCCCCGCGCCGTCTTCGGCCTCTTCCCCGCGAACGCCCTGGAGGACGATTCCGTAGAGGTCTACACCGACGAGTCACGCGAAGAGGCGCTCGCCAACCTCCACTTCCTGCGCCAGCAGAAGCAGAAGCCGCCGGGCCGTCCGAACCGCTCCCTCGCCGATTTCGTCGCCCCGAAAAGTACCGGCCTCGAAGACTATATCGGGCTCTTCGCCGTGACCGCGGGGCTCGGTGCTGAGGCGTCCGCGCGGCGCTTCGAAGATGACAACGATGACTACAACGCCATAATGGTCAAGGCGCTAGCAGACAGGCTCGCCGAGGCCTTCGCCGAACTCATGCACCGTCGAATCCGTAGGGAATTCTGGGGCTACGCGGGGGGCGAATCGCTAGACAACGAGGCCTTGATCCGTGAGGAATACAGCGGGATCCGCCCGGCCCCAGGGTATCCTGCCTGCCCCGAACACACGGAGAAACGCACCCTTTGGAGGTTGCTCGACGTTGAGAACAATGCCGCCATCGCGCTGACCGACAGCTGCGCGATGTCGCCGGGCGCGGCGGTCAGCGGCTACTACTTCTCCCACCCCGATTCCAGGTACTTCGGCGTGGCCGAGATCGGACGCGACCAGGCCAAGGATTACGCCGAACGCAAGGGCTGGACCCTAGAAGAGGCCGAGAAGTGGCTCGCTCCCAATCTCGGCTACAACGCCGAGCATAAGGCTTGAAAGCCTTATGCTCGACGAGCAAGTCAGCTAGTCAGCACTTCAGCAAATACAAAAAGCTGACTTGCTGACTTGCTGACTTGCTGACAAGCGCGGGTTGGGGAAGGGTCATGACCCTTCCCCAACCCGCTATCATGCCTGAATATTCGTCTGGCGCCAGCGGGTGTGCTCGCCGAGGCCACCGGCCTCCGGGAACTCCTCTCCTTTGGAGAGCTGGACACGGACCGGCGGTAGCATGGTCCCTCTGTCGCAGACGTAGGTGCCCGAGAAAGGAGCCTTCTCACCGGGTCCGAAGGTGGGTCCGTAGGGCCTGTAGCGCGCCAGGATATCTTCCAGGTTGGCCATCATAACGTGACGGAGCGGGCCTCGTTAAAACCCGGGGTCTCGAGGAGAGCGTCCAGAACTTCCTCGGGGGCGGGCTCATCCACGGTGACGGCCATCGCTGCGCGGGAACCGGGCTCTCCGCGCCCGACGGCCATGTTGCCGATGTTGATGTTGTGTTCCCCGAGGATGCTGCCGAGCTTCCCGATCATGCCAGGCCTATCCTCATTGCGGATGAAGAGCATATATTTCTCTGGCACCACATCGAAGTCGAATCCCAGCGCCTCGACGAGCCGCGGCTGCATTCTTGGCCCGAAGAGCGTCCCACTGACGGCGTTCTCACCCATGCGTAACTCCACGAGGCTCGTGTAGTCCGCGCTCTCCGAAGACCGCGAGGTCTCGACCTTGAGTCCCCGCTCCTTCGCGAGGGCGGGCGTGTTGACGAAGTTCAAGGGCTCGAAGACCATCGGCGCGAGGAGTCCTTTCTGGGCCGAGACGTCGAGGAGGCGCGTGTCGAATCCTGCAACCTCGCCGCGGTACTCGATCCTGAGGGTGTCACCGGTATGGTGCGTGAGCTGGTAGAGCAAACTACCCAGTGCCTCGCAAAGGCCCGAGAACTGGGCCACGAACTCGGCGCCCTCCCCCATCGGCACGGGGGCGTTTATGGCGTGCACCGGCACGGCGCCCCTGAGGGCAGTCGCCACCTGCTCAGCAGCCGTGACGCCCGCCCTGTCCTGGGCCTCAGCGGTGCTCGCCCCGAGGTGGGGCGTTACCACCACGTTAGGGAGCGTGAACAGCGGAGAATCCGTCGTCGGCTCCTCGGCGAACACGTCCAGTGCGGCACCGGCAATAGCGCCCTCCTTCAAGGCATTGTAGAGGGCCGTCTCGTCGACGATGCCGCCCCGTGCCACGTTTATGAGGTACGCACTCGGCTTCATCTTCGCCAGGGCGTCCTCGTTCACGAGTCCCACCGTCTGCGGGGTGCGCGGGACATGCAGCGAGACGAAATCCGCCTGCTCGAAGATCTCGTCCGCGGTCTCTGCCCGCGCGACGTTCATCGAACGCATCCTGTCCTCGGAGACGTAGGGGTCGTAAGCGAGGACATGCATGTCCATACCGAGCGCGCCGCGCGCCACGATGGCGCCGACGTGACCGAGCCCGATCAGGCCAAGGGTCTTCTCCGAGACCTCGACGCCCTTAAGCGCGCTCCGCTTCCACTCCCCGCCCCGCAAGGAAGCGTCTGCGGCAGGGATGCGCCGTGCCGCCGCGAGCATAAGCCCCAGGGTGTGCTCGGCCGCGGCGACCGTGTTGCTCTCGGGGGCGTTGGCGACGATGATGCCGCGCTTGGTCGCGGCCTCTATGTCTATGTTGTCCACGCCGATGCCCGCGCGTCCGATGGCTTTGAGGTTCCCGGCCCGCTCTATTACCTCGGCGGTAACTTTGGTTGCGCTGCGGATTATGAGGCCCTCGTAATCCCCGATCCTCTGGAGCAGGTCTTCAGGGCTGAGGTCGAGCAGGAGGTCCACCTCGAAATCTCGCCTCAGTAGCTCTATGCCGGAATCGGCGAGCTTCTCGGGGACGAGGACCTTCAAGCCCTCACCCCGCTCTTCGAGAAGACCCTCTGGGCCGCGCCGACACCCTTGCCGAGCTCGATCGGGTAATCGAGTGACTCTAGCGCGAGCTCCGTGGCCGCTATCGTGGCGATGATGTCGAAGGCGTCGAAGTAACCGCAGTGTCCGATGCGGAAGATCCTGCCTGCCATCTCGCCCTGTCCGCCTGCGACCTGTATCCCGTGCTCGCGGAAGATCATACGCACGAGCTGCTTGCCGTCTATACCCTCTGGCACCCAGGCCGCTGTGACGGCGGAGTTGAGGTCCTCGTCAGGACCGAAGAGCTCGAGCCCTATGCCCTTGATCCCCTCCCTCGAGGCCCGTCCGAGCAAGACGTGACGCGCGAAGACGTTCTCGACGCCCTCCTCGATAAGTTGGAGCAAAGCGATATCCAGCTGGATGATAAGGCTTACCGCAGGGGTCCATGCCGTCTGCGCAGGATCCTTCTCATAGGCCTTCTTGGCCGCCGTCCAGTCGAAGTAGTAACGCGGCATCCGCGACTCTTCGTGCATCCGCATCGCCCGCTCGCTGACGCTAACGAACCCCAGGCCAGGCGGCGTCATGAGCGCCTTCTGCGAGCCGGCGACTACGACGTCGACGTCCCACTCGTCGGTCCTAAGCGTACAGGCCCCGAGGCCCGAGACCGCATCGACGATGGTGACTACGTCCGCGGCGGCCTTCGCGAAGCCCTCAATGTCGTTGACGGTGCCCGTCGAGGTCTCCGAGAGCACGCAAATTGCGGCTTTGATCTCCGGGTCGTTCGCAAGCGCCTCGGCGACCTCGTCATTGTCGGCCTTCTCTCCCCATTCATATTCGAGTTCCGTGACCTCGAGGCCGAACGCCCGGCTCATCTTGACCCACCGGCCACCGAAGTTGCCGTTGTTTACGACAAGAATCTTGTCTCCCGGCGAGAAGAGGTTCTGGATCGCACCCTCGAAAGCCCCGGTCCCGCTCGCGGCATACGTAAAGATGTCGTTCTCGGTCAAGAAGACCCGCTTCAAATTCTCATTGACCCTGGTGAACACCTCACCGAACTCGGGCGTGCGGTGGTGGATGATAGGTAACGCCCCCGCCGCGGAGACCTCTGGAGGTATGGGAGTCGGGCCTGGAGACATAAGACGATATTTGTTCATCATGGGCGCTAAGCTTCCTCTCTTACCGCGTTCAACAGAGTTCCTATTTTAGACATAATCGTTGCCGATGGCTACATGATGGGACATCCTTTTTACAAAGTGTTGCTTTCACATGGGGCAGGCTACAGGCTTCAGGATTTATCTGCGGACAGAGCCGGTACCAGAGGGGATGTTTCGCCCTTTGATGCATCAAACAATGCGCAAAGCGGCGTGACTCGGCTGCATAGATCACGAGGAAGCCGGCCGGAACGAGAGGCTAACCGAAGCTGGCGCCTTCGAGCGCGGGCAGCGCGGTCCGTGCGTAACGGGCGGCGTAAGCTGTGTCTGCGCTATCGGAGAACTCGCAGGGCACCCTACTCTCGAACTCCCTGACGCCGATTCCCGTACGGATACGGCCCTCTGTGAAGTTTATCTTGAGGGGGTCGTCATCGCGGAGCAAGCTGAGGACACCGCCCGTCGCGGCCTCGGGGGTGAAGAGTGAGATCCAGGTTCCCACAGCGTCTTCCGGCGCGAGCCCGTCGGTGAGGACAGGCACCTCGAGTCCCGCCTCCCGCAGAGATCGCCCGAGCGCGTCGAGCCGCAGAAGTCCCGGTCCGCCGCGCGGACCGCAGCCACCTACCACGAGCATCGTCCCTTCCCCGACCTCGCCCCGACGCACGCCCGAAACAGCCTCCTCCTCGGAGGCGAAGACGCTGCACTCTCCCGCCGCCTCCGTCACCCCCTCGTGGACGCGGCAGATGGCTTCGGCGCCCGAAGCCCTGGCCCTGACGAAGACGAGCCGGGCGTGCTCGTCCGGCGGAGAAGGCGCGGGCGGCAGGCTCTCTTTGAGGTTGCCCGCGACGGTAGGGACGTCGTGAAGCGTGTCACCCAGCGAGGCGAGCACACCGGGTACGCTGTGCTCTTGAAACCATTCGGGGGCAACCTCGGGGATCTCGGGGACGAGGACCCGGATCATCTGGTCGAACCCGGCGACGCCGGCCTCACGGGCCAGCGCCGCGAGATGGACGAGAAGTTCAGGCCCACCGCCGGCAGCAACGCCGGCCCTGAGCGCGTTGGCGAGAGAGAAGTTGTCGATCAACTCGCGGGAGCGCGGCCCGCCCGACCGTGCGATCCGAACAACGATCTCCGCTGGCTCTGCGTCCGATGAAGCCAAACCCAGCGCGTGAGGTACGATGTCGAAAGGCTGGGTGCCGGCCGGGGCGAAAACAGTTGGGAGATCGAAGCGAAGTGCGGCGAGAAGGAGCCCTGCCAGGTCTTCGGTCCTGGCCGGTCCCACCAGCAGGGCGTCGAGCCCGGCAAGAGAACCAAAAACTTCTGCCTGGTCCGCAACCCACTCCCTTCTGAGTGTTACTCCACCCCTAGGGATCGTCCCTGGCAATTCTCGGCTTACCGGCCGTCCACCTGCTTCCTGGACGAGATTTCCGTGACTCGACGTTGCGGGGCCAAGGACACCTACGCGTGGCCTACCGGTCGGCACGTACTCTAGGAGCCCAGCTTCTCCATAAGGAGTTCGCGGACCCTTCCGCCGTCGGCGTTGCCGCGGGTCGCCTTCATCACCTGTCCGACGAGGAAGCCGACGACCTTCTTGTCGCCGTTACGGACGCGTTCGGCCTCGTCGGGGTTGGCTGAGATCGCCTCGTCGACGACGCCCGAGAGCTCGTCCGAGCCGACCGAGGCTAGGCCCTCGCGCTCGACGATGGCCGATGGGGAGTCGCCGGTCTCGAAGACCGCATCGAGGACCCTCCTCGCCGCGGAGCGCGAAACCTTGCCAGCAGTGAAGATTTCGATCAGCTCTTTCATGTACTCCGCCGTGACCCTGGAGTCGGAGATATTGGTGCCAGACTCGTTTAGGAGCGCGCGAAGGTCACCGGAGATCCAGTTAGATGCCTGTTTGGGGTCCACCTCCGATGCGACCGCTTCGTAGAACGATGCGAGGTCTCGATCGGCCGTAAGTACCCCTGCGTCGTACTCGGAGAGGCCATACTGCTCGATGAAGCGGGCGAGCATCTGGTCGGGTAGCTCGGGGAGCCGTTCCTCAATCTCTCTGACGTAGGCGCGAGAGAGCTCGAGCGGCAGGAGGTCGGGCTCTGGGAAGTAGCGGTAGTCGTGGGCGTACTCCTTGCTACGGAGCTCGTGCACCTCGTCGGTCTCGGGGTCGTAGTGGAGTGTGGTCTGCTCGACACGGCCACCGCTCTCGAGGATCCCGCGCTGGCGCTCCAGCTCGCGGGTGAGGCCACGTTCGACGAAGCGGAAGGAGTTCATGTTCTTCAGCTCGGTCTTGGTGCCGAAAGAGCCGTCAGGGTTGCGTATGGAGACGTTGGCGTCGCAGCGGAGCTGGCCCTTCTCCATATCCGCCTCGGAGACACCGACCGCCCTCAGGATGTCCTTGAGCTGGTTGGCCGTGGCCCTCGCTGCTTCGGGTGATGGGATGTCGGGTTCGGTGACGATCTCCATCAGGGGCGTGCCGCCGCGGTTGAAGTCGACGAGGGAGCCGACTGATCCGTGCATGCGGCCCGAGGTACCGACGTGGACGTTCTTCGCCGCGTCCTCCTCCAAGTGAAGCCGCGTGATGCCGACCCGGATCTTGCCTTCAGGGGTAGGGACGTCGATGTGGCCTCCCGTGCAGATCGGCTCGTCGTACTGGGAGATCTGGTACCCCTTCGGGAGGTCGGGGTAGAAGTAGTTCTTCCTGGCGAAGATCGCCCTGTCTGCGACGTCGCAGTTGAGCGCGAGTCCGGCCATCACCCCGAGCTCGACGGCCTTCTCGTTGGTGACGGGCAGGGCTCCCGGATGGCCGAGACAGACGGGGCAGGTGTGGGTGTTCGGGGGTTCACCGTACGTGACCCTGCAACCACAGAACATCTTGGTCGTGGTCGCCAGGTGGACGTGAAACTCGAGCCCAATGACCGCCGAATATGTACGCTTCTCCTGTACTTCCAAGTGCCGGCCCCCGTGCAAGACTCGCCTGCCTTCGTGAGCTCATTCTAGCATCGTCGGGCGTCCGGCTTGCCCTGTGGAGTGGATGTTAAAATGGTCTCTTACGGAGGTTGCATCAGCATGCATACCGAGACAGAGAACGTCGGGGTGAACCGGCCGCACCTCGTGGTCTTGCAAGGACCGGGTCTCGGCGATTTCTTCGAGATAACCGACGACGAGCTCGTGATTGGCAGCGACCCGTTTTCGGCCGACATCGTGGTGCGGGACGTGGAGGTCGAACCGCGGCACGCCGAACTCTACCGCGAACCCGGCGGCTACGCGGTTCGGGGCGTACAGGCAGAGAAGTCCATCGTGCTCAACGGCGAGGTCATAGAGCAGCCGGGATGCGGCCACCTCCTGTCCGACGGGGATCGCATACACGTTGGCGACTCTGTGCTCGAGTTCTCTCACCAGGATGAGATCAAAGCCTCCTTCTACGAACAGTTGCACCACCTCGTAAACCGCGACCACCTCACTGGCCTCTTCTCCAAGGGACGCTTCGACCGCGAGTTCGAGCACCGCCTCAAGTCCATGGCCGACGAGGGAAGGCCCTTGGGCGTGCTGATGGCGGACATAGACAGCCTCAAGAAGATAAACGACGCCAAAGGCCACCTGCTCGGCGAGTTCGTCGTTGGTGAGATCGGACGCATCATCGGCGCCATGCACGAAGAAGAGGGGCGAAGCGCCACACGCTTCGGGGGCGACGAGTACCAGGGCATCCTCCCCGAGCTCTCCAAACAGGAAGCCCTGAAGGTGGCCGAGGAGATACGGCGCCGCGTCGAAGCACATACCTTCGAGAGGGACGGCATAGCCGCCACGACGACCATCTCCATAGGCGTCGCAAGCTACCCCGAGGACGGAGCCACCCACCAGGAACTGACCCACGCCGCCGACGCGGCCCTCTACAGGGCCAAACGGGCCGGCGGCAACGCGGTCAGCGATTAAAGCTGTCAGCATTTCAGCAAGAACTAGAAGCTGACTAGCTGACATGCTGACCAGCGCGGTTGTGGAAGGGTCTTACCCTTCCACAACCGCTAAGGTTTCATCTGGAAGCGGAAGTCCGTAACCTGCTCGGCGGCGCGGGCGGCCCTAAGCAGCATAGGCTCGGTGAAGTGGTCGCCCATGAGCTGGACGCCGACGGGGAGCCCTTCCGAGAGGCCCCCGGGGACGCTTATGGCCGGGATGCCGGCGAGGTTCGCGGGGACGGCGCATATGTCGTTGGCGTACATGGCGAGGGGATCGTCCACCTTCTCACCGATCCTGAACGCCACGGAGGGGGCGGTCGGCGAGAGCAGGACGTCGTAGCGGGAGAAGGCCGCGCGGAAGTCCTCCGCGATCCTGGTACGGACCTTCTGCGCCTGGGCGTAGTAGGCGTCGTAGTAGCCCGAAGACAGGGCGTAGGTGCCGAGCATGATCCTTCGCTTCGCCTCGTCCCCCAGGCCCTCCTCACGCGTCTTGCGGTACATCTCGTGCACGCCGTCGGCGGGGACCCTGAGGCCGTAGCGCACGCCGTCGAAGCGGGCGAGGTTCGAGGAGACCTCGGCCGGGGCGATGATGTAGTAGGCGGGAAGCCCGTAGCCAGAATGCGGCAGGCTAGCCTCCCCCACCTCGGCCCCCGCGCTTTCGAGCCCGCGGGCCGCGCGCTCGACGACCTCGCGCACACCGGGCTCTATCCCCTCGCCCATCAGCTCGGGCACCACCCCGACCCGCAATCCCTCCACGCCTTCTTCCAGGTTCGCCAGGTAATCAGGAACCTCGACGTTGGCGCTCGTCGAGTCGCGCGGGTCGTGACCTGCGATAGCCTGCAGGAGGAGTGCACCGTCGCGCACGTCGCGGGTCATGGGTCCCACCACGTCAAGCGAGGAGGCGAAGGCGATCAAACCGTGGCGGGAGACCCGCCCGTAAGTTGGCTTGAGCCCAACGATGCCGCAGAGCGCCGCCGGCTGGCGCACGGAGCCGCCCGTGTCGGTCCCGAGCGCCCACCATCCCTCACCCGCCGCCACCGCGGCCGCGGATCCACCCGATGAGCCGCCGGGCACACGATTCAGGTCCCAGGGGTTACGGGCAGGCCCGTAGGCCGAGTTCTCCGTCGAGGAGCCCATCGCAAACTCGTCACAGTTGGCCTTGCCGACCATGATAGGGTTCTCGCCGAAGTTCAGCAGCGCAGAGGCATCGTAGAGCGGCTTGAAGTTCTCGAGTACCCTCGACCCGCACGTCGTTCTCACGCCGCGTGTAGAGAGCACGTCTTTGACGGCGAGCGGAACGCCCTCCCAGAACCTTCGATCACCGTTCTTCGAGTCTACCGTCGCGGCGCGTTCAAGCGCGAGTTCCGGGGTAGTGGTAACGAAGGCGTTGACCTCATCCTCGACCTCACCTATGCGGGTGTTGGCGACCTCGGCAGCCTCACGAGCCGAGACCTCGCCGGCTTCTATCTCCTTTGCGAGCGCGTGGGCCGTGAGGTCGAGAAGACTGTGTGGCATCTCAGTCGATCCTGGGGACGGCGAAGAGGTCGTCGACACGCTCGGGGGCCGGGGAGAGGGCCTCTTCCTGCGAGAGCTCGGGACGCGGCTCGTCGTGGCGCAGGACGTTCGAGAGGTCGAGCGGGTTCGCCGTAGGCGGCACATCCGCGAGATCTAACTCTCGGATCTTCTCTATGCTGTCCAGGATCGCGTCGAGCTGTCCACCCATCTTCTCTATCTCATCGTCTGTGAGTCCCAACCGTGCCAGATTCGCAACGTGGCGCACCTGCTCTTCGGATATCATGTCCGGTCTCCAGTCTTTCGCTTGCAGAACCTATCTTAGCGCAGCCTTTGCAGTTCATCGCGCGAGGAAAATAGAGGAGCGCGCAAAGCGCATTACGATATTCTGTATTGGTGAGAAGGCTCATGAGGTAGCCTGATGACCGAAAGCGACAAGAATGCAGCAGCGAAACCCCGTCCCAGAGGAGGAAGCCAGGAGATGGAGATCCACGAGGCAGCGAGCGCATCCGAGAAGACCACGCCTGAGGGCAGGAGAGTAGAGGACGCGCCGGGCTACCAGCCCATAGAGAACTACGGGATCATCGGCGATTTGCACACCACGGCCCTGGTTGGCATGGACGGTTCCATAGACTGGCTGTGCCTGCCGCACCACGACTCTCCGAGCGTCTTCGCGGCCATCCTCGACGACGCCAAAGGCGGGCGGTTCAGGATCTCCCCCAACATGGAGGGGGCTACATGCAAGCAACTCTACTGGCCTGATACGAACGTCCTTGTCACGCGATTCTTTACGCCCGACGGGGTTGGGGAGATCACGGACTACATGCCGATAGGTGCATCGGAGGGTAATCAGGAGCACCGGATCGTCCGCCGTGTCGAGGTGGTGCGCGGTACCATGACCTTCCGGATGGAATGTACCCCGGCCTTCGATTACGCCCGCACGGAACACGATACCAGGATCGTCCGCGGCGGGGCGACCTTCTCTTCCCCCGAGCTCTGCCTGGGACTGGCCTCGTTATTACCCTTGCAGCAACAAGGCCGCGGCGTCATCACCGAGTTCACGCTGCACGAGGAACAGTCAACGGTTTTCGTGCTGCGGGAGATCGAAGCCGGAGAAGACTGCGGGATCAGTCTCTCAAGGGTGAACGAAGAGGAGATCTTCATGCAGACCGTCGGGTACTGGCGCCGCTGGCTCTCGCAGTGTACCTACACCGGCCGCTGGCGCGAGATGGTCCGCCGCTCGGCCCTGACCTTGAAGTTGCTCACTTTCGAGCCGACAGGGGCGATAGTGGCCGCCCCCACCATGGGTTTGCCCGAGGGCGTCGGCGGGGAGCGCAACTGGGACTACCGCTACACCTGGATCAGGGACGCCGCGTTTACCATCTACGGGCTCCTGCGCATCGGGTTCACGGAGGAAGCAGAAGGGTTCATGAACTGGCTGGGCTCGCGCTGCCTGGGAGCCAACCCCGACGGATCCCTGCAACTCATGTACGGGATAGACGGGCGCCCCGACCTGACAGAGGAGACCCTCGATCACCTCGAAGGCTACCGCGGCTCACGCCCCGTCAGGCTCGGAAACGACGCCTACGACCAGCTGCAGCTAGACATCTACGGCGAGCTGATGGACGCCGTCTACCTCTACAACAAGCACGGCTCCCCCATCTCCTACGATCTGTGGACCCACCTGCGGAACCTGATCAACTGGGTGTGCGAAAACTGGCAGGATGAGGACGAGGGGATCTGGGAGACCAGGGGCGGCCGCAGGAACTTCGTGTACTCCAAGCTGATGTGCTGGGTCGCCATAGACCGTGGCTTGAGGCTCGCCGACAAACGCTCCTTCCCCGCTGACCGCGAACGTTGGCTGGGTGTCCGCGACAGGATCTACGAGGAGATAATGGAGAAGGGATGGAGTCCGGAGCGAGAGGCTTTCGTGCAGTCCTACGGCGACGACACCCTCGACGCTTCGAGCCTCATCATGCCCCTCGTCTTCTTCCTCTCGCCCAGCGATCCCAGGATGCTCAAGACGCTCGACGCCATCAACCGCCCTCCGAAGGACGGAGGGCTCGTCTCGAACAGCCTCGTCTACCGCTACGACGTGCAGAAGTCCACCGACGGCCTGACGGGCGAAGAGGGGACCTTCAGCCTCTGCACGTTCTGGCTCGTCGAGGCGCTAACGCGTGCCGGGCGACTCGAGGAATCTCGTCTTATCTTCGAGCATATGCTCGGTTACGCCAACCACCTGGGGCTCTACGCCGAGGAGATCGGACACCGCGGGGAGGCTTTAGGCAACTT
>Ga0126308_10000125_pt1 | contig 19667 bp, 23 predicted proteins | sample Plot55_FD_92533 | JGI IMG/M metagenome (GOLD analysis project Ga0126308, IMG submission 92533) | Serpentine soil microbial communities from UC McLaughlin Reserve, CA, USA - Plot55 | ecosystem: Environmental > Terrestrial > Soil > Grasslands | place: USA: UC McLaughlin Reserve, Lake County... | reverse complement strand
TTAATGACATACAATACTTTGATATAGCCATAACCACATAAAGAAATGAACCTATATGACAGACGCTGAAAAAATAACGTCAACAGTTCCCAAATCTAATAACAAAAGACAAACAAGGAAAGAAAGGGAACTATTAAGAGATAAAGCTAACCATGAAAATATAGCTGCTGCAATAGCAACACTTGAAAATATTACTCGCAACCATCAAAGTGAAGTAAATAGGAATATCAAAAATAGGATAACTGAATTAGTTGAATTATTGAAAGATAAGGACGAAAAATTCAGCATATCTGTAAGAGCCGCAAATGCTATGAGTATTCTGGATAGACTCACACAAGACAAGGGAATGAAATCACACATCAGAACAATGTTGTGGCAAGTTGTCTCCAACCTTGAAGGCATAAGGGAATAATTTGTGTAACAAACGATTATTCCAAATTAGTTAGATGGATAAGTGTGGATAAGTGAAACGAGCAGTGCCATACCTATTCACGAAGAAAAACAACCATTTGGGTCAAACGAGTAGTAGGCTTAGCTGGCTATTTAGAGCCATAGGTTATAATTATAATGAATATCGATATCACAAGGTTTCCATATCCTCGGTAGACTACTAGAATCGTAAGTAGTTTCGTATTTTAGTATCGTACTACTTGATGGAGTTTAACTTAAGCAATAAATATTAAAAAGAGCCAGTCACAATGTCCAATACCAAAATCCCTATATTAAACCGATTATTATTCCGTATCCCTACCAACAATATTGTAGAAGTACACGGTAGAAAAAAGATCTTTTTTTCATATTCGAGAGTTTTATAAAATCTCTATTTTGTTGTATAGATTATAAGTGGAAGTCTTATAGCCTGTATTTTGGTCCATCAAAAATTTTGGATATTGTTAATATTTTAGCCCACTCTTCGAGTGCTTCTACTACTGCGCGAGCTAGGTGAATATCATTTCCCACGGTTACAACCCCATGGTTTTTTATTATTATTGCCCTAATAGTTTTCTCATTTTGGTCTTTAAACACATTAGAGACTATATTCGCTAGAGCTGCTGATCCTGATGGTTTGTTTGAAACCACAATAGGATTTCCTACTACAATCTTGGCCTCTTCTATTATATGCGGAAACCGCTCTACAGATATGGCAACACCGAGCGTGTAAGGACTGTGAGTGTGTATTATTGCATTTATGCTAGGTGCTCGTTTGTAAATAGATGCATGCATGTGCGCTTCTATGCTTGGCTTCCGGGAACCAAGTGCTTTCCCAGTGTGCAAATTAATTTTCACCAAATCTTTATCTTTCAATTCGTAACGTGGGATTCCAGAGGGAGTTATCCACATCCAGGTCATATTTTTTAGCCTGACACTATGGTTCCCAGACACTGGTGAGGTGTAGCCCATAATATACAAATCTTTGACGCAGTTCACAAGGTCATGTTTGATTGTCAACTCAGACTCTCACATCCTATTAATTGATATATTAATAAGACCAAAGCAATAACTTTTTATAAACACGAGTTTACATTATGCAAAGTGCCAATCTTTCTCGATGTTCACAAGGTTCCTTTTAGTGAGGAACATTTAAAGGAGTTAAGCGATTTACCGCGAGATGAATTCGGAGTTATGCATGTAAATTTATTATACAATAAAGATGTCAATGTATGCTTTTGTCTTTTGGATGCCCCAGATAGAGTTGCGGTTGAAAGGCACCATGATAAGGCAGGGGTAAAATGTGAGTGGATTACCGAAGTATCTATGGCTAGACCCTTTAAACAACCTTGGTCGGAAACAAGGGTCTAGTTTTCGCAGTAGAGCCAGACATTCAACATCCCAACCTCTAAATCTAATATATACTGCCTTTATGCGACTAACGTTTGTATGTACGGCCTATAAATCAACAAATAGAATTCCTAGGAATACAGGTACGCCGAAATACAATATTTCTCAATATGTATGGAGGTTACCCTAACTACTATATATACGTAAGAGCATAGGTAAGGAAAGGATCGAGACACATCGTATACGAATTTAGTGAAAAGATATCTACAATATTGGTAATTGAGCTCAACTGTCTAGTTATATACCTTCTTAACTCTGTATCACCTAAGAAGAACGGATTCGTTGAACAATCCAACCAATAAGAGCCAAAACAATAACATTGGTTTCCGCAAAAAGTATCGAGATATTTTGCTTTTTAATAGGAACCTACTTGTATCTGGAACAGTTGGATTTTTCGTCAGCATTATTGTCACACAAATTATTGTTGAACTGAATATTAATGGTGCTTTTGATATCTCTTTGATAACGATACTAATAGGTTATTGTGTCTCTAAACCACTCTTTATCTTCTTATTTCATAGAGACAACAAAAAGAAGTACAAACATCCTATGGCCGGAACAACAGATTCAATGATTTTAAATCGAATTACAAAGCATTTAATTATTGCATATCTAGTATTTGACATAGTTTATATCATATCAAGGTTTTTAATAATGTATGGCTTGTTATTGGAAGTGAGAACGGGGGCTTTAGAAGCATCAATAATCTCGTCTCTATGCGCTTCATCGTTATCATATTTATCGACTAATGTAATCATAAAGCTGGGCAGAATGTTCAAATTAGAAAGGAAATCAGATGTGTAACTGCAATAGTATTTTAAGCCTCTGAAAATACTTGTGATAAGTAGGCAGATTATTAAGTATTGTTGAAAATTACTGCAGCTTCTAGAGATAGGTTTTGATCCAAATCTCATTGCCCTATTCAGTATCCAAATAGAAGCTGTTACCGGAAAAATGGTATCTTTGCTATCATCATTAACGTCTCAGCTATAGTGTGTTGTCAATCTCTTAGGGACCAAAGGCATACATTAAGCCATCCCTACCTCCTATAAAGAGCATATTGCTAGCGATGCTAGGAGAAGAATCTATCATGTTCATGGTGGGAAATTTCCATGTCTGTGTACCTGTCACAACATCAATTCCATAGATGTGTGAATCAAGAGATCCTAAAAAAAGTACTTCATCCTGTGTGGAGAGAGCAGGAGATGACCATATCCTATCATTGGTCCCAAATTCCCACAGCTTTGAACCAGTATTGCAATCTAAACAATATAATTTACTATCTGATGTTCCAAAGTATACCTTGTCTCTTAGCAATGCAGCCGAGCTCAAGACTGGCCTTGCTATCTGTTTGATCCATCTTATCATCCCATCAGACTGATTTAAGGAATACATAGCACCATTATGTGTTCCTACGAATATCATGGTCTTATCTTCTGATAGGCTCGGAGACGAAGATCTAATTTTACCATTCAATTTTGTTTTCCAACGTAATTTGCCATCCAAATCTAAGCAGTATAGGAAACCATCGTCAGAGCCCACAAATATATAGTCTCCATTAAATGAAGGGGAGGACCAAATTTGACCTTGAGTTTTAAATGTCCATTTTAAACTCCCGTAAATGTCTAGCGCTAGTAAGCTCTGGTTAAGCGAACCGATAACTATTGTATCTTGAGCTATGCATGGAGAAGAGAAAATATCTCCATCAGTATCAAAGCTCCAAACCGGTTTGCCATCCTTTGTGTTTAGAGCGAATATCTGATTTTTTCCTATAAACCCTGTCTCTTCAACCCAAGAGTCAAATGATGCAGCTATTAACAAATCCTTATGCAGTAATGGCGAAGAGACAATGGGACTTCCCATAGTTAAATGCCATTTAAGTTGACTCTGATCTATGTGTACAGCAAAAATTCTTCCTGTCAGAGTTGCAGAATAAAGAATTCCGCCATCAATAACAGGAGATGAAATAAGTGGTCCTAATTCCAACATCCATTGAAGATGGGGTTTTCGAGATATTTTGGAACAGGACACTCCCGTCCGCTTTACGTTACTTCTAAACATCTTCCAAGAACATTCTTGTGACTTCATTATGCAGCGTTAATTTCAATACTCTTATTAACACTGTCCATTCAAGAGGACCTAAAATATTTGTTAAAACTAAATTGCAGTTTCATCCTCCTCTGGAAATCGGTTTTCTTCTGCGTAATTTTTTTGATCCTGCCAGATCTATTGGCTAGTTGAAAGATAATAAAGAAGTTCTATGCTAATACTTGTGATAAATAGGTCGGATTATTAAGTGTGCTGTGCAAGATATTTACTTCCTCATCCACCATTATTGAATTTAGAAAATAAACACGTATCACTAGAGGATAATAGTCTGATTTCACTTATCACAATCTATCTGCAGTTTCTTTAAGAATATTTACAAGATTCTAATGCTATACAGAAATATTTCGATGAGGTTATGCTTTGGTTAGGATTTCTATTCTGATCTATCTTTAAATATGATGATTTCCATATCTTTTTATCTTATAAAATTGGATGATTCTTCAAAGGCTCGTGATGAGTCAAATAATACAGAACTTCCATCACAAAAAATATCTCGCCCTAACCTAGTTACAGAAGGCATAGTGGCAGGTCAGAGGATCGCAAAGATTTCTGTTGTTACGTTAATCGGCATTGGTGTCGCAGAGCTTGCAACTGGCTACATCAGTGGGAGTGTTGTTGCCACAGCTGACGGTTTAGATTCTATATCTGATGCTACTATCTCTTTTATTGTCCTTCTTGGTCTGAGAATCGCCCATAGACCTCCTGACAAGAAATTCCATTTCGGTTATCACAAAGTTGAAAGCTTTGCAGCGCTGATGGCTGCTATAGGAATGGTTATAATTGGGGTTGTAATCTTTTATCATTCATATCAATCGCTGGTCCAGCCGCATGAGATCAAACAGCCAATTTTGACTATGGTGGTATTGGCCATTGCAGGTGCAATATCTTTGCATAGAGCATTTCAAATGAGAATTATTGCTAATAAGTATAATTTGCTGTCTCTAAAGACGGACGCTCGGAACTCCATAAAAGACGGCTCAGCTTCAGTAGTAGGATTCTTTAGTGTATTAATTGCATCTCAATTTGGATTACTTCAGGCCGACGCTATAGGAGGAATGATAATTGCAGGGTATATCTTCTCCGTATCTTACATATCGCTAAAGAGGTCATCTCTTATTCTAGTGGATGCATGGGAAAACCCGAAGATTACAGAGCTAGTCAAGAAAACAACTGAGGAAAGGTTCACCTATGAAAATATTAAAGTGCGATCTGTTCTTTTACGCTCCTCGGGTATGGTCGCACAAGCAGAGGTCCATGTGGAGGTGGATGGAAACAAACCATTAACAGACGTAGAGATGCTATCATTGGAAATAGAAATGGAAATCCGCTCCAAAATACCGGATATTGAAAGAGTTTCAGTGGTTCCGCATTCGTCAACTCTGATGTCCAAAGCTGAGTCTCATAGAAGATGGAAAGCTATGTTTGGAAAGGATAGAGGTATAGTCAGATAAAGCTAATTTCATTTGGTTCTTTGTACTGCACTTGTTATATTTGATTCTGCAGCAGACTACGATTATACTAACTGGTTTGCTTGGTCTGAGACCCTATCAACCAGAACCGTTAGAAGCCTAGTTTTGTGTTATTACTGCAACAAGTGCACGCATATAGTAAAAACTTCTTTATCAGTAAATCCACATTTGCTCCAATGGAGTTTTGTGGAATATCAAATAGATTTTGCTCCAATTTTGTCCCTCAACCCAATAATACTTATGCGACTGTGAGTTCAACATAAACTGTCCGGGAACAGGGAAGACATTTAGATGAAAAACTGCCAGAAGAATTTGAGTCTAGTAAACGCTTATTTCCTTTGCAGCGATTAAATTGCAATAGATGTGTAAAACTGCAGTTTTTTTTGGAGATGAACTCGCCAGATACAGTTTTGGAGAAGGGCATCCATTTAATGCAAATAGGATTTATGCCTTTTGGTCCAAGTTCTGTGCTTTAGGTCTTGATAAAGCTGATCATATCCAAATAGAAAGACCAGAAACTACTCAAGAAGAAACTTTATTGCGATTTCATGACAAGGAGTATGTTGACCTTGTGAAGAAATCTTCAAAACTTGGGATGGGGCTTTTAGATCTTGGGGATACACCTGCCTTCCGAGGAGTGTTTGAGGCTTCTTCTTATGTAGTAGGCACGAGCCTCAAAGCATTAGAAATGGTAATGGTGCAAAAAACTGGAGAAGCACTACATGCGTTTAATCCTATTGGTGGACTCCATCACGCAAGAAGAGGATCCGCCGGAGGATTTTGTGTTTTTAACGATATAGGTATAGTGAGTATAGTAGCACGGGAAAAATATGAGATAAACAAAATAGCTTATGTAGACATTGATGCGCATCATGGCGACGGAGTATATTATGAATTTGAAAATGATCCTATGTTCTATATCGCAGATATACATGAAGATGGTCATTACCTATATCCTGGTACTGGGGCTGAATCTGAAAATGGATTAGGTGGAGCCCGGGGTACCAAATTGAATATACCACTTAGACCAAATTCAGATGACAATGACTTTTTCCGTGCATTCAGAAGAATTGAAGAATTTATTGATAATATTGCAAAGCCTGAACTAATCATTTTTCAATGTGGGGCTGATCCTATAAAGGGTGATCCGTTAACACACTTGCGATTTAGCGCTAAAGCACATAGATTCGCCTCAGGCTTATTACATAGACTTTCACATGAGCACTCTAATGGAAGAATAATTGTGTTAGGTGGCGGAGGATATAATCCAGCAAATATTGCGGAGGCATGGACACAGGTTATTAGATCTCTTATTGAAAACCCAGTATAGTCTGAATGGAGTAAAAAAGTAGTACTTGCTATGATCTTTGACAAAAATTAATTGTAATGTTTGCAAGTCCTTGTAATAGATGAATTAATAAGAGAATAAGTTTTAGACCTCTTGTCGTAAGAAACATTGAATCTCAAACATTGGTGTGAATTGGATGAACAAATTTACATATCTGAAACTGATGAACAATACAAGCAATATGCCGGTCTAAGTTATAAGAGAAACTAATGGAACAGCTTGCAGAAATCAAGATAGGCAGTTCCCAGATATTTATTAACTTTTTTTCTAAACCCAGAGAGCTTTTGCTTGGATCAATTGAGGACATAGCATATTCAAAAACAAAGAAACTTGAACTAGAGTTATACAATACTAGAAATATAAAAATTGTATCGTCAAGACACCAGTTCAAAGATTCTCCAATTAACTGGAGCAATTGGCGGCAATTCAATAGTCTGGAGGAGAATCATAAAAAAAGAAAAGACGTATACGATGAATTTATTGCAAAGACCAATTACATAGCACCAATAGTAGAGCAGAGATTCTCATTAATAAAAAAGGTCTACAGAGATTTAGGCGAGATCCATGGATTAGACCCGGTCTCTTCTTACTTGGAACAGGAAAACATATCATACGACCAATTGATTGAATTCATAAAATCCATGGGCAAGAAAGCAAAGAAACCCTTCAGAGAAGCATTAACAGAGGTTAGCAAAGACGTTCTGAACATACAACCTGAGTATTATGATGATTTTTATTTTTTCAGAAACAAGATATATTCTGATATACAAAGAAATTTTTCAGGTATAGATCCAATTAATGAAGCTAAGAAGACTCTTACCAACATGGATTTTGATCTAAGCAAAATCCACTTCGATACTCAAGATAGAAAGGACAAGTATCCTTCACCTATATGCTTCTTTGTACGCATTCCTGACGATATTCGCATCTCGTATAAGAGAGAAAGTTCTATCTTTGACTTTCAAGCATGCTTTCACGAAACTGGTCATGCTATGCATGCTAGTTCAGTTGACCCTAATAGGGAATATTGGAATAAGTATAAGATATCAATGGGCATAGCAGAAATTTTTTCTACATTTTTTGAAAGGTCGACAAAAAACTCTCAATACATACATTCTTTATCTGGTTCGGCAAAAGCCAATGAAATTGTAATCAACAAACTAATCGCAAGGACTCATTTTATGGAATTGTTTTTTGTGACATTTTATACTGCTAATTCTCTAATGAAGCTAGGATATTGGCAACAAAATTTGTCAGTGGCTAAAGCCTGTAAAGTATACTCCGAATTGATTAAAGAACATACAGGGTTTGAGGTACCGGGAGAATATTGGTTATTACATCATATTCCCCCTGAATCAATAATGTATGTGCCAAGCTATTTACTAGCTGCAGTAAGAGCAGCGGAATTAGAAGACTATCTTAAGCTCAAATTTGGAGACTTGTGGTGGAGAAAAAGCAGGTAAGAGTCTTAGAGAGATAATGAGACCTGGGGCAGCAATAGACTTATCACTATTCTCTAGATTAGACAGCAGTACATTTTTAAACGAAATAACAGAACCCGGGTAGAAGTCAATAGAAGAAACCTATACCACTAGGCCTCTGCTATATTTATTCGGCCTGACCTCACAAGATCAAATTTCTTAAAAACAGATAACGTCTAGTGTCAGTTCTAATCAACAACAATTATTTTTTCTTGTTCCAACTTGCTTAACTATATAAAATGCAGGAGGGATCAGCGGGATCTGGAGGCACAATAAAAATATATGATGACACTCGACGCATTATATTATATATTTTATCTGTTCTCCTCTACCACTAATATTACAATTCGCAGCAAGACTTAAAAATAAAATTTGGTTCTTAGGATGCTTTGGGTTTTGCAGTACATGTCATCTAGTCCTTTCAGTGTGATTATTCGATTGCAAAATACTGAAAACCGTCACTCATTATTATCCGTTGCACTTCTGTATTCTTCGATGTAGCGGTTTGACTATTTAGTCTTTTTACCAATTTGACTGTACATCTCTTTTTTTAATTTTATAACAATTGCTTTATTCTAGTTTATCCAAGAGTTAAATAGATTAACGTCTACAGGTATCGTATCTTATAGACGAGTCAGCCAGCATATCTACTCATAAATAATCCAATGAATCGAATGTAAAAATTCACAGAACGTACAGGAATTACATCTGGTGGCCGCAAAGGACCCAAGGAGTGTCTTTTGAAGATACTGAATCTGTCCTGCGGCCTGAAGGTTTCACTTTAGGCCATAATCTAATTATATCAATAGACGCTCATTAACTATCGAACTCATCACGTGCTAAAAGTAATTGTAAAGATAGTTTGTGTCAGGTACTCAAAGGAATCTTCAGGGATCAGGTTTCTAAGTTGTATGGTTTGAATTTTGAGTAATAAAAACTAGAATAAGAATGCTACAAGAGATACTCCTAAAATAGTAATTCTGGATTTCCTATTTCATATCTAATCCTAAGACGCCTGCGTTTGCCCAATTTTCTTTTGAAACTTCATAAATTAAAATCCTCACCTTTTCTTTACTAGTCTTCATGATTCTAGCTGTTTCATTTGTTAATACTTCAACTAATTCTCTTTTTTGTTCAACGGATCTTCCTGAACTTATTGTTATTTGAATTACAGGCATATTTGTCAACTGAACTTATATGCTATTAATAATTTCTATGCTCAGTGCCACTGGTATAGTCGCTATTTTAAAAGAGATGCAGAGAAGTAGAAGAATTATTAATAACATAATGAGGGTCTCAGTCATCCTCCAAAAGATGCAAGGTTAAAAGAAGTCTTCTATGAATCTTCTAGGACTTTTTCAGGAGAAGTTTGTACCCCCACAAAGTCGTGAATATATTGATAAAGTATTGTATTGGAAAGGAGATAAGGTGCTACCTCATAGTTTATTGTGACGGGGCGAGAATGATAACCATCGTGATGATTACATTTGCAATTACTCCTATGGCACTCATGCTGAGCCTATCGGCATACATGTACAAATGGGAACTACAACATACAGAAGCAGAAAGTCTAGCAGAAGAATATATTTATGCATGTAGGATGACGGCTTATAGAGGAAGTCATCTTGGAGACATAAACAAGATTTCTCAACATCAAATCAAGAAAATGTCAGATATACTGTCAAGTTGTGATGGTAATATGCTCTACTATAAGGGCCGATGTGAAATAGATCCTTCCAAGTTTTTCTGTTTTAACTCTTTACTGGATGGATATCTAATACTCAGAGACCTTGAAAATGTTGAACGACCAGTTGGATTCACAAAGACTTAACAGATATTTGCGTAGAGGGCTTGATGATATATTCTTTCCCTTTTATCTATCCCTATTCAGACCTAATTACTATATCTTTACCTAATACCAATCTAACAATTTGATTAAGTATTTCATCATGGTTAATGAGGAAAATAAGTAAGAAAAAGTAACCTTGGCCTATTGATGATGTAAAACTTTTAGATTAATTTATCGTGCTTCCTAAATGCAATATAGTATGCTCCAGATGCTAAAATAATAGCTACAAGATACCATATAGGTATAACAAAACTATCCAGGTCTAGGGCCCCTAAGTGCATAGAAGTCCAATCAGAAAATTGCATTAACTGTCCACCTTTCGGATCGTCTTGTAGAGGCAGTAATGCTCTATTTACAAACCAGGCAAAATCTTCTACAACGATGGCAGTTATCAAGTTAGCACAACCAAGAAAAAATGCTTTTATTCTCTTTCCCTTTCCAAACAACCTGAACGTCATGTCATCAAATAAAGCAGCAAAACTTATGAGAATAAAAATAAATAACATTGGAAAGAGATGATATTGGTACAAGTTGCCAATAATTGGTTTAGTTTCTCTGCTACGATCAAAGTTGGGATCATTAACCTGCACCTTTCCATTTGAAATCTGTAAAGCAGGATCTTTAATGTAATAGTACTCTAGATGAGCAAAACTGATAGCAAAAATTACACAGATGATAGCAGTTATGATAAATTCTACTCTTCTTGCATCTAAATGTGTAGCAACATGTTCTAGTTTGGTTAAATTGCGATGGTCAGGAGTATTTTGATCGTTTTCGTCAGATATTGGCTTCAGATTTAATGTCACTACAAATGTCTAATCCACCAATATTTATTATATTCCTTATGGGACATCCGTAGCAGTAGCATACCATAATTTATCCTTCTTAATATAGTAATAATCGATATTGTAATGTCAAAGATGGATGGTTTTTGGACTATGCAAAGAGTTAAGCAAATCGGACCCTGATATCAATGCATGCTTCCTAACAGCAAGTGAACAATATTATGAGAATTTCAGAAATGAAGAGCATCACGCATTAGATAAAGAGCTATTTCTCTGCAAGCCAATATCTGTAAAAAGCCTTTTAGAAGAGATAAATAAGAGAATAAACTCAAGCTCAGCTATCCTTGCGTCTAATAATGGAGATGACTTTTGTTTTTTCGTCGTCGTTATTGCTACTATAGTTATATGAGGAGAGGATAACAACAATTGGAAACCTGTTTACGTGTTACATAAGGCTACCAAGTACATAACCTATTTTAATATATATGCTAAATGAGCCATAAGGGAGCTATGAGAAAAAGAAATCGGCCAAATTATTTTGATAAGCAATTAGAGCAGAACAAAGACATGGAATATGACGGAGACTTTTCTGGACCTGGTGTGACAGAATTTGGCCTAAATCTAGACACCGATGAACTCCGAAATATGTCTCCAGAGGAGCTAGAGGTATATCTGCGAAGGGAGGCCAGAAAGCGATTACACCGAGGTAGAGGAAAACAGCATTAGCTATGAACTAAATAGCATATCAAGGACAGTAATAAATGATGTTTTCCCGGAATCGAAGATCATAGTTGGATATTAAGAGGTGCGTTTGTAGCAATTGCCTTAAATCTTTAGTCTCTGTCAGTGGTGGTATGATTCTATTAATTCTATCTCTCAATATCGCCTGCGGTCTCAGCCTGAGCTTTTATGACGAATTCTCCGTTGATCACCCATTTAGCACTACCTAACGTTTGACCTTGTGGCCCTGCTGCTCTTGGAATATCTATTTCTAAATTTCTAAACCTATAAGATACCACTGCTCCTTTACCAGTAAGCCTGTCAAAAAGTTGTCCCAAAAGTTCCGCCCATTGAGCTGTTGGTGCACTTCGTTGTTCTACTTCTGATTGATTTTTTCCCATATTTATCAAGGTAAAGTATTATTTATAGACGTTTACACTTTTATAAGCGATAGGTAGTAGGTTTTGGCTACCGGACAACCGAAATCTCAACTGCAAACTACGCCTAGAAGACATTTTATCTCCTCCCTTCCATAAATGAGCTTTGAACTTCTTATTTGGGTCTATTGATAATAACAAAATATACCTATAGGATCTATAGGTGGCTTTATACTATCATAGTTCGTTCTACAGTTTTTCAGTTTTTTCAATCGTTGTCACCTTCTCAGCTATTTTTTTGCAGTAGCCTGGCAAGAGATAATTAGTTCGAAAGCAGCGACAAGAGAAGAGTATTTTTTGTAGTATCTATTTAAAATACCAGCAAATAATAGATAAGTGACTTTTGAGGATTACTGTCGTTTCTAGTAGTCATTATTGTGCTGTTTTATCAGAAAGTAACATCTAAACCAACCACTAGCAAGTCTTGCTACATTTTCAAGGGCAGCTGGCTCCTCATATAGGCGGGTAGCTTCTGGAACTACTGCGACCTTCTTTTTTTGGACGTTGTGGAGTTTGTTAATAGCATTATTGTTGATGTCAATTACTTTTTTGTTATCTTCGGCCCCCACAATAAATAAACTCGGGACCTGAACATTTGTCAAAACTTCATCAGAAACCAAGTCCGGTCGTCCGCTGCAGCATACTACTGCACCCACTACTACTGTGTCTTTTTGAGCTGCAGCAGTCAAAGCAGCCGCAGCTCCTGTACTTGTGCCGAAATATCCTATGATGACCCTCTGAGTTTCAAAATATGGTACTGTTAATAGCCAATTGGTTATTCTTATTAGACGGTCTGAAAGTAATTTAATGTTAAATTTATTTAGAATGAGTCCTGGAATTTTGCACTGCACCTTCTCTGTTCTGACATCAGTCTCCTCCTCCTCTTGTGTGAGAAGATCAATGAGTAACGTTGCAAGACCATCTTTATTCAGAACCTGAGCAACATAGCTGTTTGTGGAACTATGGCGGCTGCTGCCACCGCCATGAGCAAATACAATTATTCCTTTGGTAGTGCTCAAATTGTGTGGGATAGTTAGATTTCCTTCAAGTATTGTAGAAGCCGCTGCCTTATTGCTTGGTGATTGTACCGGAATTCTTACCAGATCTCCTATTCTGTTATTATCTACATGCGATTCTGTCATCTATAATTCTTTTATAAGTCCTCCTATCATACTGGCATTATAAATTGTCTTTATTTACTATATCTTATTTATTATAAGACTATTTTGATTTGAATATTAAGAAGATGCTTGTTTGATTCATTATCTATCCTGTTGTCACTTTTAGAATAAATGCTTTACATGGCGCAATTTATTGGCTTTTTGGCAAGTGCGTCTATATCAACATATTGTAGATGAAATATCGCCAGGTGTCTGGCACCAATCTAATAGAGAAGAAACATCTATCAAATCCTAGTTGTCTAGAGATGGTGCTGATGAAAGCGACTGGGATGATAGTAGTAGTAGTAGTGGAGGAACTAACGGAGGAAGAGAAAACTGGTGACGGCAAGATGTTTAGATTCGGTGCAATTCAGACATTTTCAAATAGATAAGGCATTTGGAGAACTATACACTTTTTTCTAAAAGCAACCATTGGGGACTCCTGTGATCACTATTTCAAATATTTATATATATCTTTCCAACTAGAACTGTGTAGCATTGAATATAATGTAATTTTTCAATTAAAAATTAATAATAGGATATAAATGTTAATTTACTGTGGGTTGTAATGAAATCTTCTTCTTCTTCTTCTACCATTAATCTCCCATTACATGGGGGATATGCTCCAGCATACTTGGTAAGGAGAATGGTCAAACTCTCTTATGCAATATCAAAAGTAATCGTAGACGAATATGGACAACATGAATTTTTGAAAAGATTAGCAGATCCCCTGTGGTTTCAAGCTTTTGGTTGTGTTCTTGGATTCGACTGGCATTCTTCTGGAGTTACAACAGTGGTTACAGGTGTACTAAAACAGTCCCTTAAAGGCGATGTTCAAGCCATATCTATAGCAGGAGGAAAAGGAAAAAAATCTACACAAGTAAAATACGATATCCCAAAGATTGCTGAATCAAACTATAATCTATCTTCTGATAAAATCGAGAATTTATTATACGCAAGCAGAATGGCAGCAAAAGTGGACAACGCAGCGCTGCAAGACGGCTACTCTCTGTATCATCATGTAATTCTTTTTGATGAGAGAGGGAATTGGACCATAGTACAGCAGGGAATGAATCCAAATAATAGAATGGCAAGGAGATACCATTGGATTTCAGATTACCTAAAGAGCTTTGTTTCTAAACCACACGCTGGAATTATCAGCGAACACAAAAGTGTAAATACATTGGATATGACTTCAATATATTCTGTAGAAAATCAAAAAATCTCTGTAGAAATGGCTACAGGAGATATAAACAATCTTAAAGCATCAGTACACAAAGTAGAAGCAACAATTAACAGCCCTCAAAATAATGCTAATACTTTAGACAGTTGGATTATGACGACTGACAATAATAAAAATAATAATAAAAAAGCTGATGATTATACAGAACATTATAAAATGCCACGTAGATTGGATTGGAATGTCTTTAGAAAATGTTATGATATTCAGCCACAAAATTATGAGCAGTTGATTTCGATTCCCGGAATTGGTCCAGCATCTGTCAGAGCCCTATCCCTTATTGGTGAGATAATCTTTGGGACAAAAGCATCATGGCAAGATCCTGTAAAATATACTTTTGCACATGGTGGAAAAGATGGTGTTCCGTATCCGGTAGCACGCAAGACTTATGATGAATCCATAAGCTATCTTTCATCTGCAATTGAAGGAGCAGAGATAGAGAGGGAACGGAGAGTTCAAGCACTAAGGAAATTGGCAAAATTTTCAGCTACGATGTTTAACCAGAACAATTTATGAAGACCTTCTTTATCACCACAAGAGTATGGATCCTGTCAGGTATCTTTCCAAGGTAGATCCGCAACTCAGAATATTAATCATAACTATTGGGAAATATTCAATCAAAATACGAGCAAGTGCATTTCAATCCTTAGTTGAATCGATAATTTATCAGCAGCTTACAGGGAGCGCGGCTAATGTTATCTATGGAAGGTTTATCAAATATTATAACAATGTCATGCCAACACCCATGGAAATTATCTCAACTTCAGATATTGAACTAAAGTACAAAGTTGGTTTATCGAGCAAAAAAGTACAATATCTAAAGGATCTTTCTACAAGAGTTGTAGAACAAAAGCTGGATTTAGATCTTTTATCAGCCATGTCTGATGAAGAGGTTATTAATCAATTAATTCAAGTAAAGGGAATAGGAAGATGGACTGCAGAAATGTTTCTGATATTTTGCCTTGGAAGACCAGATGTTTTGCCAGTTACTGATTTAGGGATCAGAAAGGCTATGCAAAAAGTATACTCTATACCAGAACTTCCAAAACCCGCAGAAATGTTAACTATAGCCCAACCATGGAGACCCCACAGAACTGTTGCTACATGGTATCTGTGGAAATCCCTTTCAAAATTTACTTCAATCGGATGAGCTCCGAATTTCTTTACTTACTTTATAAATCTATACTCAAAAAGTATTGTTGTGTATTTATGATTATAATATAGGTTTGGTAGAATTAGATCCGGTAGTCTTATGTTTTGGATCTCGATTATTGGAGTGGAGTGAGAATTACATAGTTCTTAATGATATTAGCTTGATATTTTGTTAGCAATACCGAAAATACTCATGCTTGCGAATTTCAATACTTCCATTCTTCAGTTATATTATTCCACCACGAACGATATGGCTCGGCATCATTTCCTATTTCCTCTTTTATTCTAAACTCAATTGGATAAAATATATTTTCCATAGCATCGACTCCGCCATCTGTATATAGTTCTCTACCAATTTCTTCAATTCTATGCCTCTTTGATATAAGATCTGAAGCATTAGGATTTTGAATGCAATACGTAAGTATATCATAGAGCTCCTCTTCAAGATAAGCATCCAATTAGTTTCACCTATCCTGCCCTCTTAATTATATGATATCCAAATTCTGTTTTGACTGGCTCTGAGGTTACTTCTCCTTTCTTTAGCTTAAATGCTGCTTCTTCAAATAGTTTTACCATAGCGCCTCTTCCAAACAAACCCAAGTCTCCACCACGTTTCCCACTACCTTTGTCTATAGATAGATCTCTTGCAAGGTTTGCAAAGCTCTCACCTTTCTTTAGCCTTTCTAATATTGAGATTGCTTCACTATGTTTTTTTACAAGGATATGTGAACATTTTATTTTATCAGTCATTATTTTTCTCTCTCACCTATAACTTTGGTTCCATCTTGGATAAATACTATTGATATAGCATATGAAATGCAGAATACAAGAGACTGTCTTATTAACCATAGCAAATTATTCTCAGATGATAAGGTCTTAAAATCATAGATAATTTGAGACTTTATCAGTCACACATTGCATCACAATTATAAACAAAATGCTAGCAGGAATGATAAGTATGAGGTCTATTCAATTACAAATTATCAGTATAATTTTATTATCGTTGATATTATAGTTTAGTACGGCTTTAAAAACCGCATCAACATATGCCTCTGTCGTAGAATTGCAGAAGCGACTTGCAAAACAAGTAGTGGAAAAAGACATACTAGGCTATGAGAAAATAAAGTATGTTTGCGGCATAGATGTGTCATACATAGAAAATATCGCGCATTGTTCAGCCTCAATCATGGATAGGCATTCATGGCAGGTTATAGAAGCAGCGAATGCATGCATTAGAACGACACAGCCGTATATTGCTGGGTTGTTTATGATAAGAGAAGCCAAACCTCTGCTATCCACACTTAAGTTATTAAAAAAAAGTTTTGATTTGCTGTTAATAGATGCGCATGGAATATTACATCCCAGAAGATTTGGTCTGGCTTGCTACATCGGAACAGTTCTCAAAAAGCCGACAATTGGAGTAGGTAAGCGCCTTCTTTGTGGTTATGTGCGCAAAGATCAATTTATAGAAGACTGCGGACAAATCATAGGATTCAATGTGTATAACACTGGGAGTCCTAAAAGATCAATCTATATTAGTGTAGGCAATTACATTAGTTTGGTCACTTCAATACGAATAATTCGGGAGTTGACCAAAGAAGGACATTGGATGCCTGAGCCCTTAAGAATGGCCGATATAAATTCAAAGAACAAGCTCAATTTTCAACGGAAAATCGATGTCGAAGGTAGTAACATGTCAAATCTGTTCTAATCGAATGAGGACTTGAGTTATTGCATTAGCTTAGTGCCACCTATGTCGAATAACTGTATATTCTCTACTCCCACTAGTCTGCTTTCGATATAAAACATCTTTAGATCCAAAACTAGCCGATTTATCTATTTATTTAACATAAATTAGAAGGATCTTAGATTGTATTGTATATTCAAGAAGCCATAGCAAAAGAGTATCTTACTCCTAAAGAATTTATGAAGCCAACGATTGAAATAGGCAATTCCTATCTGAACTGGGATGACGCATAATATGGAGTGCAAATAAAGGAAGTATCAGAAATCAAAGAATTTATCAGGAGATCTTCCTATTTTTGATGCAAGTTATGAGTTATTGAATAGTTTAGAGAGATACAAACATAAAGAGAAAGAAAAATATCGTTTTTCTAAATCATTATCTCCACAAATTCACCTAGCTCAAAGAAATAAAAATCATACAATAGGCTATGAGTTATACATGAAGTTTGATGGGTCTACATTTATTTACAGAATCGAAAGAATTGAAACCATAAAAATTGGTAATGATAATCCAATGAATGAAGTATGTCCAGTAGAGGATCGTATCAAATCAACAGTTTTCATAAAATGGATGCTAGGAGAATTACTATTTAATAGACAAGATACAAGAACTAAAAGACAAAAAATACAATGAATAACGAATGTATGTATGTAAAATAAAGAAGACAAACCATATCCAATCAAGCAGGCAAACCAGATAATAAGAGTAAAAACAGCAGATGGAACAGAATATCTCAAGTCAAAGCAGCAATGGATTGCAATAGACAGTCAACGAAATGAGATAATGGAATCATTTAGTGACTTGAAGGAATAGGATAAACCTGACTTTGAATATGGTATGAAACCTGTAGATAAAAAGAATCCTAATGGTTTTTTTTGAACATTTGTAAAATATTAGGGCTAGACGAAAGGCATCAAGCAAGTCATTATACGAAGTCTGCTCTTTGTCGAGGCGATATTCATTTGCAACTGCAGTTCTTAATGCTGTTATCAGTTTATCAAAACGTGAATGAATAGCGATTAAGCTTGAACCGTCTTCCTCTCGTTCTTCTAACAACCACTTTGTATGCTGCAACATCTTTGCTCCCTATCGAAAAAGGAACAGGTACAATAAACATATGATCCTCTACATGCAGGTTATACTTTTTAGCATATGCTATTTTCTCTCTTATGTATTGCTCGTCATATTGCTCAGAAAACTCTCTTTTCAAAGCTTGCCAAACTTCAGGATTAGCAGCATCTACATAGATATTGGTGACATGTCAGTATTGCTGCTTTAGCTTCCAGACTTTGTCAACCATGTCTGTAAAGCTGGATCTGTCATGTTCTTCTGCATGTATTACCTGAATCTTTCCATCAACAAGCTGTGTTGCAACAATACCAAACTTCCTCGAGCCAAATGATGGATCCAAACCTATTGATTTCTTTGCATTTTTGTTGACATTGTCAGGCCTATATTCTATCTTTTGACAAGATTCTATAGATGCTTGAGAGAACACATTACCAACTAATCCAAGATATTGAAGTTCATACTCTCTTGGAAACTCTGGTGATAACCTAGCCTTGTCTATCTGTTCTTGTGAATAAATGGGGTATGGTCCTTCTAGGCCATAGTGGTAATCAAAGAAAAGCTTGTGATATAATGAATCTTGCTCGAGTTCTATTTGTTGCATTAAACCACCTGGAGCTTTAGGTGTTGATACTAAAACTATGTAAGGATCGCTGTTAGGCTTACCAATATACCCCTCCATTACTGCTCTAACTTCTTTCTGTTTAAATGGTGGATACAAATCTGATTCGTCTGACATTATGAACTTCACGTTATCAAGGCCTCGCATTGTGTCAACATGGTGACATGGAAAAGCTTCAACCTTGACTCCATTCAGAAAGGCAACTGTGCTGGCTGTTCTATCCTTTTGGAAAACTATATTCCCAAACAAACCTTTGAACCTGGCTATCAAGTCTTCAGCTAAATCAATCCTAGGACCCGTGACAATGCAAACCCTGGAGTTAGGAAGAAAAGTTTCCAAACAGGACCGGGTGATATATCTCAAAAGGAACTCGCTGCAGCCGATGCCTCTACTCTTCTTAATCCAGATATGCTTATGACTTTGAAGTGAATCACGCAGAGTCTTTTGATATGGCAGGAGCAGCATATCATGGCCGTCTTTCTGTGGACATCCAACACTATGCCAAAAGCAGCAACGTCCTTTAGTCCTGCAGTATTCAAGCCTATGCGGATCCTGGTTGAATATCCAGAAAGGTAAACTTTCTGAAAATCTTACGGAAGGTCCAACTTCAGCTTGTGATTGTACCAGCTTTTGCAGATCTT
>Ga0126308_10000124_pt1 | contig 19727 bp, 14 predicted proteins | sample Plot55_FD_92533 | JGI IMG/M metagenome (GOLD analysis project Ga0126308, IMG submission 92533) | Serpentine soil microbial communities from UC McLaughlin Reserve, CA, USA - Plot55 | ecosystem: Environmental > Terrestrial > Soil > Grasslands | place: USA: UC McLaughlin Reserve, Lake County... | reverse complement strand
TTGGCGTTACGCACGACTTGTAAATGCCCCAACGCTTTCGCGCGCTCGGCGTCTGCGGTTTCGATCCCGCTCTCGATGCCGCTTGCGACATTTTTAAGATTGAGTGTCTTTTCTCTCGCCATGGTCTTAGCTCCAACAGTTTCTTAAGTTCTACTTTTCTGATCAGGTTTTCCCGCAAAGGCGCAAAGGCGCAAAGTGAGTTTCAGTTTCGTGTTTTCACTTTGCGCCTTTGCGCCTTTGCGGGAAAACTCCTTTGGTTGCCTACTTGCGCCCGCCGGCATTCGGCAACACGTTCTTAAATGGATCGCATATCTTTGGATTGAACGCACTAGCGAGAACTGTGTTCGGCTGATCCTCAACCATCAGCCCGCGAATCCAGAGACAGTGTGTGGATTGATTGTTTGTCGTCATATTCAGCAGGCCAAGAGTCATCGCCGACAGCCAGGCGCCGAACATCCCCTCTTTGAAACGATTGTCAGTCACCCTCAACGATATCCCGAACAATATCGCGTGCGAAAAGATCAGATCACCTAAGAGCAGATCACAATCACACTGGTTGTTATGGAAACCGACGTCATCGAGACTGGCGATCATAATCGACGAGATCGCAAGTTCCTGGACGCTGTCCAACAGATCAAGTACGCACTGGTTATTGGCAAACAGCACGTTGCCGTTTGCGAGATACTGACCCAACGACTCGTCGTCCAATCCGGGCTGGGGTGAAACCAGCGTGTCTCCTTCGATCGTGTAGCTGTCTTTACTTTTCACCTGACCGGCAGTAACTGCCATGAAGCCGAGCAGTTGAAAGTAGAGCTCGTTCGAAAGTCCCAGGTTTAAGATCAGGACGGTTGCGGCCCGGAACGTCGATGAGTCGGCGCGCACGATGAGCCCGTGCGTCGTGAATTGATTCCCCAACACCGAGACAGGGCCCAATGCAGACATTATTAATGCCTGGCCCAACGGACTGCTGACGATGTTGTCGTGTATCTTTGCGGCCGGCACACCAATCTGAACCGGGATTTTTTTGAACTGTGGCTGAACCGGCACGCGCGGAGCCACTGCAAAGACAATGTAGATTCCACCGCGCGGCCCCGGATGTGCGCCCTGCGCCGACTCCCTTCCAGCGGCGCCGTTGTTGAGAATGCGATTGCGCGAGATCTCGACACCTTCTCCATGCAAGACAAAAATTCCGCAGATCGGAAACAGCCGGCTGGGACCGTTGTTCTCGATAATGTTGTCACGGATTACGAGATAGTCGACGTCTGCGAGGGCGATGCCGCCATAACCCATGCTGTTGAGCATGTTCTCCGGAATGTCCGCGCTTTTACGACTCATGCAACGACGAATCTCATTGCCGGCGATCGTCAAACGATCAACTGTGATGAACTCATCTTTCTCTCGGTGGTCGCCGAATCAATCCACAACAAAACCGTTCGAACCCATGTTGTAAATGAGATTTCGTTCGATATAGATCTCGTTGAGTGCACCAGCCGAAACGATTTCACTATCGACGTTAATTACAAAAATGTGTGGTTTTGACGTATCGACGTCTTTGCACGGGTCGCAGGGATCGAGTACTCCCTTCGATCCCGGAATGTAGATCAGGATCGGCCGATCGACTCCGATTTCTGCAAGGCTACCAAGAGTAATACCGTTGCCCTGTCCTCCCTGAATCAAGTTGTTGAAGATGCGGACTCGATCCGAGGCGCCGCCAATCTGTATACCGCCGCGCCCCGCACTGGCAGGCGTAAACGATTCGGTGTCGAGCGTGCGCCCTCCCGACAACCCGAATCTAGCCTTATTTGAAATCACTCGAACGATGTTGTCTTCAATTAATGTGTCGTCGCCTGTGAAGAAAATACCCGGAGCATCCGACGGCTCATCGTTCATCTCAATATCGCAACATCGAATCGTGACTGCGAACGCAAACAGCGCTTCAATCGCGCTGCGTTGCTCGGCCTCGATGTAGAGTTTTTCGAGGAAGATGTCACGAGTGTTGCCGCCTTCTGGTCCCTTCATGTCGGGACCTTCGAGCGAAACCCCGGCCCCTTTCTGCGTCGCGAAGATCCCGAGCGACTCGATTCTGATGAATTGTGAGTCTTTGATGAGGACTGCGGGTTCGTCTTTCTCCGCTACTAAACGACTGCGTTTGCCGCATCCTTTAATCGTGACACTCTTTCTCTCGACAACCCTCAAGTTCTCTTTGTACTCGCCGGGAAGCACACAAATCTCGCCACCTCCAGCCGGCAGAGCATTGATGGCGTCCTGGATTTTGTCGAAGTCGCCCCAACTGCTCATGCCGTCTCCGACACGATACGAGCAACATGTCGCGAGCCTCGTTAGCGGTTGAAACAGATGACGGCAATCTTCTATCGGGACAACTACGGTCGTGTTGCTTACCCACTCGAGCACTGCCAAAGGCACGCGGTGGTAGTGGATGCCCTGCGGCGCCTTGTGATCGATGAGTACCTGGGGATTGAAAATCTCACCCGCGCGAACAGGAAACGTCCAATAGTCGCCGGGAACATAGTTCGCGCCGGCAGGCGCGTCGAACTCGAGAATTATTCCAACGTCGTTTGGTATCTCTTTATTCGCGAAGTCTGTAACGAGAGCAATGTCGTTCCAAAGCCTGAAGAAAGTGGTATCTGTCGGTTGCGGATTCCCGGGGATCGTGCCGAAGGTTTTGGCGCCAAGTGTCAGGACATCGTTGTTAAGCGTAGCCTTTGCTCCATAGGTCACGCGCCAGTGGCCCAGCCCTTTGTCATACTCGAGCGCTTCCAGGTAAAACGACGAAAGACCCGAATTAATTATGGCCTGTAAGTTGGCTTTGATCGTCACCTCTTGCTTGACTGCATCGAAGTGCCCCCTGCCAACGAGACCTCCGCCAAACTGCGACCACTTAAACTGCGCCGGCCCACTATCGACGTCAGCAATCTCTATCCGGTAGAGATTGTGTTCGAAGCCAACATAGCCGCCCCCGGCAATCGTCGGGCAATCGCCACCGCCAACGATGTCAGGTTCAAGCGAGACTTTGAGTTTTCCTTTTTTACTGAAGTCATCCTGCAACCGGCCGCTGATGTTTTCACAAGTGTCGCCGGCGGCGAGACGCATGAGCCGAAATCCGAACGCAGTATTGACGCGCTCGGTCGTGTCAGGTCCTCCGAGTGCCGGCTCGATTAGCAGGTCGGGAATTTGAAACGCATTGATCTCTTCACGCCAAACTTCCAGCACCACCGCGTCTCTAACACCAGCAGCAATTGTCGATACATTAAAGCCCGGGTCCTGCACTGGTGGTTTCAAATAGGTCGCGTTGCGAGCGACTGGAGTGTTAGAGGTAGGATCAGGTTCGCCAAAAAGTTCGGCCAGCAATCCATCCGCCCAAACACGGCCCGGATGAATCTGTAACTGCACGTCGGGAGTGCCGCTGCCGTGCGCGGCCGCAGTTACCTTGAAGCTGTTAGGCAAACTTGCCGGTACGGCGGCCACTCGAGCACCGATGATGTCGCTACCTGCGGTGTCTTGCCAGTAGTTGGCGATTGCCGTTTGCGCATTCCAGTCGGCATCCAGCAAGACACGGCCTTGCTGGTGCAGCACCCCGGCGAAGTTGTGCCCGACCTCATTACGCCAGTTTGAGAAATCGCCCTTCATAAAGTCTCCTCACGTGACAGGTATCAGCAACGGCCGGATGCCGACCGGCATAAACTCACGAAAACGAATCTGGAGGTTGCGCCATTTGTGCGACTCCAACAGGAACCCAAACGCGCCCATAGCGTCGTCGTTCGGACCCTGCTCGCGAATGCGCGAGTCGGCGCTGTGGGCCAACTGGCAATAGGAAGGTTCACCAAAAATTTCGCTTCGGAAACGCAGTTGCGCGTCGGTGCCTTTCACGCACGCGTGATTCTGCGGCAGGCGGTCGGCCGGCTCGCCGGAGAAGTAGCTGAACTTGATGCAGCCTTTCTGGTTGTCGAGCACTTCAAGCGCATGGACCCAAATTCCGCCACGTCCCTCGATACTCTCCACACGCATGCGACCCAGGATCGTCACGCCACTCACGAATGTCGGAGCGCTCCAGCCTGTAGCGGGATTTCCCGTCGCACTGGTGACGGCAAACTTGTCAGTGTGATCGTCAACTCCCTGACCCGCGTCAATAATCGAGTCAGTCACGTTCAATCGATACACGGCATCGATCAACAACGGACCACTAATCGATCGCTGCAACACAATGTTGGGAATCTGATTGAACGCCGACTGTTCTTTCGCGGTAATGAACCCGTAACTCTCATCCAGTTTCATTGAGACAAAAGTTGGTTGGCGGTCTCCGTGAATACTTTTGTAGCTGGCTGGATCGAGCGTGCAGTTAATCAACTCAAGGCTGTTCAGCGCGGCGCGCGCAATCAACGGCTCATCATGCGCACCCGGGTTCGGGGGAAATGTCTGGCCACGAGTGAGGTAAAGACCTTCGAGCCTGACAGTCAGGGTCGACATGATTGCATTGAAGTTGTTTTGCTCCACCGGGTCGTTGGCAGGACTCGCGACGTTCACAGGACGAAAACGCAACGGTTGGACCAATTCGATAACCGGCCGTTGATTATCGGCCGCTCGGATGACCAACTGGCGGTTGAGTCGTAAACTTAACGCACCGCCCTCTGTCATTTTCTCGTTGGTAAGAGATGGATCGGCGAGGTCCAGCACGTGGGTCAAACTGTCGTCGATTTCGATCACGATTGGCGGGCCAGGCAGGTGAATATCTTTCAAAGCCTTCACGAGGCCCAGCGCATCCTGGTTGGCATCAACGTGTCGAACAACTCCTGCCACCGCGTCGCGTGAAACAGGATGAGCCCCAACTGGTCCGACTGCGCCATACGTGTAAGTCAACAACAGATTGTTGACAATAGCATTCGCGCGCGTTTGAGTACCGACTCCAATCAGCAAACGCCCAATGACCGGATCGACAACGATCTCCTGTTGATCGAGCGGCGGAAGCAGGCCAACCTCCCATGCACAAAGGTTTGCGCCGCGAATTTTCCACTTGGCCGGCGAACTCGCAGGAAGTGGAAAGACTTCACCCGGAAACGTCGCTTCGGGAAGGTGCAACTGCAACCCAACATCCGAAATGTCGAGTCCTTTCAAGTCCGGGCTTGTCGCGTCATACGTATCGACAGAAACATAAGCCTCAGGCACACCTGCCGCTGCGCCTGACGTCAAACGCTCAACGGGAATCGGCCCCGGTGTTTCATCGATCTGGGAAATCCTCGGCGCGACCGTCGTCACGTCCAATACTCCCGCAGCGTTTCGTTCACTGTTGGTGATCGTCACAAGGTTTACATTGAACAGGCGAACGGGCTCTCGATCTTTCTCGTTGGCGGCAGTGATGTAAGGACGCTTGACCGGATTGATATTGAATCGAACGGCACGAGCAGCTCGTGGCGCCGCAAGACCGGTATTGATGATGCCTTTTGAAACTGGTTTGCTGACACGAATCCGATACGCCTCCAAACGCCAGAGAAAGATCGCGAGGTTTGGCAGGTTGTATCTGATGCTGCCATTTGCCGGGGCTTTGAGATCGGCAGTGTGCGCAAACGGATCGAACGGCGTCGATAACAGCGCCAGCATCGCGGGATCGCGTAACGTCACGGTGCCGCCGCGAATTACGGTCTGCCGTTTCATAAATGGATTGGGATCACCCGGAGTTGAATCGCGATAAGGAGGTGGGCCACCGACGTCGGGACGCTGGTGATTCAGGTGCTGGTTCCAGACCATGTTCTCGAGCAGCTCAACACAATGAACGCCCCACTGCGTCAGGTTGAAGGCCAACAATTCAATCGCGCCAAGCGTACCTTTCCGGCGTCTCAGCGCAATCGTGTCGGCAACGTCAGCACGCAACGTCCACGGATCGCCTTTCAAGTGACTAGTGCCGAGTAAGTCGCCGATGTAGGGAACAACCCAGTCTTCGCAAAACTCGATAAAGAGATCGTGATAAAGCCCCTCGATATTCTCGTGAATGGAACCGAACGCGTCTTCGACAAGCGCCAGATAGTCGCGTAACTGATCTGGAGGAAACTGTTCGGCATCCTTGATGCGATAGATTTCCGGTAAGCGGGTGAATAATGGGACACGTTTATCCGTCATTTCTTCACCTCCGGCAGGACTTCGGCAACACCTGACAGTTGCAGATGACCGGAATACAAGCTGAGCACCCTCTGCGGACTGCACGAAACTCTTTTGCGAATGAATACGGGCGTGCTGGGAGGAATAAATGTCGTTGGATCCTCTAGAGCACCAAGCGAGCTAAAGCGCGTGACCTCAGCCCAGGTCACGCCCTTCACTTGTTGAACTCTTCCCGCTATCGACGTGGCATATTCCCTCTGTCCGAAACGTCTCTGTCGTAGGCTGAACAATCCCGACTGATCATCTTTTGCGTTGGGAATGCCACTATTGACGCCGAGCGCCTTCAGAATTTCAGCCTTGAGATTTTCTTCGAGGTAGGTGGAGTCGAAACCAAACGTTGCGTGGACGACAACGTAACGACGCAGGCCTTTCAGGACGCTGATGGGGAAACGATTTGGACCACGTCCCTTGTTATATCCGGCGAGTGTTTGGCGAACTTCTTCGAGCTCGTTGTCGCGTCCGGTGTCCATCAGGACGGTGACTACAACTTCGGGATTGTTGTTGACCAGCTCCCAGACAGCGGCAGCCTTGGTAACACCGGAAATCCCGAGTGCTTCACTTTCAAAATCCTGAAGACTGACGAGGCGATCGAGACTCTGAATTTTGCCGGGTGCGGCATCGCGTGCATTCGCACCGTCTTCAGGTTCTGAACCACCTGCTGCAACCTGAGGCATCTGAATCTTGTCGAGGTCGTCGAGTTTCTTACCAGCCTGAACTTTTGTCTTGGGCTTCAATTCACCAAACGCGCCAGTTCCTGTTCGATACTTCGCAACAACGTTCTTGACGCCCGACGGAAGTCGTGCGCCGGTAACGCCATCACCAAACTGCACCCAGCTATTGTTCTCCGCATCTTCTCGGATGATGTAGATCTCCTCGTCAGGATCGCGTCCAAAGAACGAGGAGACTCGTTTCCAGAGTCGATCGTTAACGTAGATCTCCAGCTCAGGAACTTCGGGTGGCGTTTCACTCTTCGAGATCAAGTAAGTGAGCGGAGTTTTCGAGAGCTTGAACGTTTGAAAGACAAGACGATTGTCGCCATTACCAATCGGCGCTGAGGTCTCAGTCTTCCCCTGCGTGGCATCAACCAGGTTTCCATAGACAGCGACTGCCGGTTTCTCGTTAGGAAAATCCGCCAGCGTGAAATCCCGATCGAGTTTGACGCTACGCAATAGCGGACGTTCGGCGACAGAAGGAGCTAACACCTGCACGTCGGTAACTGTCGCCAACACTGGCTCGTTACCGGATTTCAGCAGATACAGCCTCCGATCGTTCAGACTTAACGCTTGCGGCTCGGTGCCGAAAAAATATAGTTTGCTGTCAGTTGCGTCGGTTGTTTCCTTGAAACCGGCCCGGATCTCCATCACCGGGCTTATGACCTCTTCCATCACCATCTGACGCGCGTCAGTGATGTAGAAATTCGATCCACTGATGGTGAGGTTCATCTGGTTATTTAGTGTGACGATGCTGGTGTTTCCAGTAACCAGGCCAAAAGTTTGTGTAGCTGAGCGAACACTATTTACGGTGCGCACGAGTGTTCTTTCCACAAAGCTCAAACTGTTGTCCTTGAAGAGTGGCAGCGTAATTACGAAACGCGTTCCCGCTGCAAGATCTTTCACGTCGCTGTCGAGCGGAAATTCCAGGTGAGATAGGCTGGGTTCACAAAACTTGATCATGTTTGGGATTCCCAGCGAATTTGTGTACGGGCCAGCGACTGAAGAAGTCGAGTCCGTCAAGCTTCGAAAGAACGAGTGAAGCAATTCGGGAATCGTGGGCGACGTGACCGTGGTCGTAGTGCCGGAGACGACTGCCGTTGACACCACCGAAGCGGGCTGCTTCGTGACCTTCTGCGGTCCGTTATTCCCAAAGTGACGGAAGGAGCGGCCCAACTTGAATGCTGTAAGTTTGAAAATGCTGTTGAGGCGCTTCAAATTTCCCTTGATCTTGTAGATCTTCTGGCCATGCAGCTCGCGCACTGAATCGATAATCACTATCTCCGGATTTGTGAGGCGACTTGGGTTCGAGGGATTGTCGGCCTCGGCGATTAACAACCGGTCGTTCGGCTTGAGCTCGATTGGAGTAAGAAATTGATCCGGAGAGAAGATGTAGAACTCCGTAGTCTGAATCTCGATGTCGGGCGTGAAGAGTCGCCGGTAGAGGTTGAAGTTGCTCAGCCACGGATAAGCAATGATTTGCTCCGTCGTTTCGAAGTCAGCGGGCTTGGTTAACCCTTCGACTTCCGCCTTCAATGGAAAATTCAGCGGAACTGTCACCGCCTCGTCGCCTTTTATCTGAAAAGCGAATGTTGCGTTGCCGCCCAGTCCCGGGCTCAAACGGTAACCAAGCAGCCGGACCAAATCGGAAATACTCTCGCGCCATTGCGCGGTCCGTAAAAATGCTTCGTTGGCGTAGAGCTCCTGATAAAAGGTGAGAATGTCGCCAAGGATTGACGCACCTTCAAGCAGCGCGATGCCCGGATCGTCCGCGCCGCGATGCGTCCACTGCGACAAACCTGGTGTCTTATCCAGGTTACGGAGCAAAGCTTCACGTATTTCGGCGTACGAACCGACGCGATACTTAATGTGCGGCAGTGCCGGACGGTTGAAGATATCCACCGGAAAACGCAGTGGATCCAAACAATCGTTGCGGCAGTCTTTCGTCACCTTCTGCCTCCCTGAACGTCAAAAATGATCGAACCGAGTTCCCCATGATCCGGATCGTTCTGGACCTGAAGAATTTCGTTGTAATTCACGTTGATAATTTGCGTGGTCAGTGGACCGGTATGCGCAAACCGTTTCATCTCGATCTTGATAACGTGCTGGATTCCATCAATCTCGAGTGCGCGTCCGATGATTTGACTGGCCTTGAGTTGCTGGCCAAACGTCCACAGGTCCGGATGAAAGAAACCCATTCGTCCATCGCGCGTCCAACCATCCGAGAACTCCTGCTCGAGAATCGCTTTCAAGTCTTCCGGCCAGAAATCGTCTTTGGCGCAGACTGAAAGATAAATTTCAAGCGGCACGAACTGTGGTGGCCGAATCTCGAGGTCTTCGCCGATCAACCGGACGGCATTGAGATAGCTGGCGATCTGTTTGCGGGTCTGTTCGGTGAGTACCGTAGTTGCAACCGGATCGATTGTGACTTGAACGGTGCGCCAGCTTCCGGTCCACGCATATCGCGCCGCTGCTTTTGAAACTTCGGCCAGTTCTTCTGCACGGTTCACGTAGTCCTGAAGAGTGATGGCGCGGAGTTGACGCGCGCGATAGGCTTCAGGCACTCGTCGAATAATCTCTGCCGCAGGTTCCGGCGCGCGCCCATTGGTAATGTCGAACGGGTTCCAGCAACGAATGATCGTACCGTCAATCGTAGGCGCAAGAACGTTTGCTTCGAGTTTCAGAAATGCGCTGACGGCTGGGTTAAAATTGATCAGCTTATCGAGACCGATGTTTCCATCCTCGCCGCGTCCCACCTGGTAAGTGCAGTGCACCTCTGAGTTCTCAGATAACTCCTTGCCGTTCTTTCCATTTCCAAAACGAATAATACTGAAGCCTTCTTCATCAGTTTCAACAACAAAGTGGTCGCCGTTTTCATCACTGTCGTCGCTATGGATAAAACTCGGCACTTCATCCCAGGGGTCGTCACCCGCACCTGGCTGCTTAACGACAACGCTCAACGTCGAAAGCGGTGGCACTTCGCCCCCAGGTTCAGTAAGCCGGTAGGCGAGCGGATGATCGGGCAGCGCGCAAACTGTTCCCCACTTTCCGATCTCGTCGCTTCGTGGGCTCCATTTGCCGACGCGTTCATAGTGTGATTCGAGTGGCGATGTCAGCAGGACGTCAGGGTCCTTGAAGATGGCGGTTTTAAGTTCACCATGAGTGACTTCGACAAGGTTTCCATGAAACAGCGATACATTTTCGACTTTGCCTGTGCCAGGTCCACAGTCAACAGTGAAACAGTAGTTGTGTTGCAGCTTGTCCTTTTCATCCCATCGCACGCGAACGAACCATTGCGCACTCACGGGTGGACCAGTGGTGGGATCGAACATCGCTTCCGCGCCATCGTTGCCGGGAAGCAGTCGAAGCAGTTGTCGTTTGTTTGCATCGAAGCCGTTTACTGAACCCGTTGCCGGATTCAAGTGCTCCTGGATCAGCAGATGAGTGATAACTCCAGTGCGGATCAACCTCTCGACCACAAGTGCCGAAGCTTGATCGGGCGCCGGTGTAGTGTCGTCGAGGAAGAGCTTCAGATCCGCCGTGGTGTCGCCGGCAACAAGGGACGGGATCGAGTCGCTCCAGGTGTAAAGACTCATGCGGTTGACGAGCTGATGAACGCGCTCTGGTCCGCGTGAAAGAAAAGGTACAGATCTCGAATCTTCCTGGGGCGCTCCGGCCCAAACCCTGACGTGATTGCCGAAGAAGTATTGTCTCGTCGCACCAACCTGCGGTTCGGATGGATTTGATAGCGCCACTTCGAGCGCGAGAATCGTGTTTGCCTGGTTGCCTTGATGGATGTGGTAGTCCATCAAGCGCGCATGACGAGCCAGGGACACTCGTTTGCGGGTCGAAGCCAGGTAGGCTTCATTCATCACACGGTCCTGGTAATCGCTGAGCTCGTCGGCGGCCGCGCTGAAGAGATCCAGCAACACTTGATCGAGATCGGCCTCGCTGCTCGTTTGCCACTCGGGAACGCGCTGCATCATCGCTGAGATCATTGTGTGGCGAAACGAATCGTAGTCCTTCGCGAGATAATCAATCGGCGGCTCGTCCAGTGGACGATCACCCGGGTCCCAGTCAGGAGCACAGTTGACGTTGAAACAACCGGGACGAAACTTGAAATCGATCTCATTAAAGACAGGATCGACGACGATGGGATTGCCGCTCGGAAAGACACTGGTGTCGATACTTAGTTTGTAGGTTGAATAGTCCCCAATCGGGGAGACGGTTAGAACTAACGTCGTTGGCTGCGTTGAATTAGCCGCATCAAAATCGCCTGACTTTGCAATCTTCGTGACTTGTACCTGACCTGCGGCGGCGCCCGCCTGCAAACGATGTCCTCCGGAGATTGGGAAGATGCGGCGCGCGATCGACGGATCGAGTGGTGATTCGGTGTCAAACTTATCGACGATCGCCTTCAGGTAGTTCCGGTTGAAAAACTCGACTTCCAGCGTCGCTTCGGTACTGCCGATCGTTACGAAGACGAGTTTGATTCCATTCGCCCGCCCCAGACACTCGAGAATTCCGAAACGTTCCTTGACTGTCAGATCACTCAGTGCCTTCTGAAGGACAAAAGAGCCCGAGACCAATTGATAAAGAACCGGCGGACCGACGGTCAGGCTGTTCTTACAGGCAACGCTCATCGCGTTGATGGTGGCCGGCGGCAATTCCGGCGGAACCGCGAACAACTTGCGCGCGCGTTCCGCTAGCGCTTCCTGATCGGTAGCGCGACTCCTGAGTGTTTTGTGATCGATGACCGACATGTTTTCTAGCCGCCGTGTCTTTGAAACTTCAAGACTCGCGAGTCTTCGGTTCCGGCAATGCGATACTTGAGGTCAACGGCGATAGTCTCGTTTTCAATAACAACCGCCAGGTCTTCCAACGTCACCCGATTTCCCAGCCAACGCGAAATAGAACGAGTCAAGACACTCTTGACCATTGCACCCGTGGTCTCGTCGATGTTTTCGAACACCAAACGCCGAACACCTCCACCAAACTCCGGCAGAAACAGGCGCTCAGCGGGATTAGTAAGAATCAGTTGGACCAGCTCGTCGCGAACGTGCTCCTCGAGTGTCTTAACCTGCACGGTGCGCCCATCGACGCCAATGCGAAATGGAAATGCCAGATGTCGTCCGTTGTTCGGTTTCATAAGGCGCTAATCTTCGTCTGTGTATTGACGATGTTCGCTAACCCCTGCATGGCTCCTTCAGCGCTGTAGCACTTGCCAATGCTGCTCTGCACCAACACTCCGGCGCCATTCAGTTGCATCTGAGTCGATCCCGCGGACCATTCAATGCGAATACACGGCGACGGCTTTGTTCCCGGGCCCACGGGGATCTGAAAAGGACAACCCGCGACGGAGTGTTTGTCAGATTCCAATAGGGCCGCCGCGCCATCGACCATCATTTTGGTGTTGGCCGTGCTTAAGATTGCCGAGCCTCCATGCATGCAAAGCACTGTGCTCGCGGCTGTGAGTACATTGCCTGGCACGTCTACATCACCTTGATTGCACCGTTGTTTACATCCGTTCCAGCCGGCGAAAGTTTTACTTGCGCCGACGGCCCGCCCTTCAATGTCATATCGGTCGTGGTCAGCGTCAGTTCAGTTGTTAACACCTTCAAACTGATCTGGTCAGACGTCATCGTGAATTCAGCTTGTCCGATCTTCAGCGTGATCTCGCTACCAGTGATCTTTAACTCTGCGCCGTCCGAGTGCAGCAGCTTTATTTCCTTGTCGGCGTCGTTCAACACAAACTGGTGGCCCGCGGTTGTGACGAGCGCGCGTACCTGCACGTCGCCGGGTGCGGGCAATTCGTCGGGTCCCCACCAGCCGCCGGTCCAAATGGGACGCGAGGGATCACCACCCTCGAATTCAATCCAAACTCCGTCGCCCACTTCCGGAATCAACACCAGTCCATGGCCAGGTCCGGCAAACGGAGTGGCAGGTAACGCCCATGGCGACTCTTCTTCGTGCAAAATTTCAGGCACTTGCGCAGTGATGCGACCGATCTTATTAGGGTCGTCCACGTTGGTTACCACGCCGCGGTACTTCCCAAAGAAACGGGAGCGCATCGACTCCGCCATTCCCACCATCATCTCTTCGTACTCTGATCCAGGCATTAGAAGATGCTCACTTGCACGTTGAAACTGACACTTAGGCTTGCGCTCGGTTGCGGACTTGAAGCAGTACTGCTCGCGCCCGCACTCACGGCGTTACCTTTCATGGAAAAATTTTGCGTGTAGATCGATCGCGTCAGGGTGTGCTTGACCTGCGTGATCAGATATTTCGTGCTGAACTGGCTGTCGGAGATCTTCACCATTACCCAACGATAGGGAGACAGCGCAGCGGGATAACAAAACGGAACAATGTTGCCGGTTGCTTCGAGAGCAAAACCGGATAAAGCAGCCGCGCCTGCAACCGCATGATCGATGTCCACGCGGTCGCTTTGACCAGGCGGCAGGAACGAAGTGCTTTGATTTGGATTCGTCGCGTCAGGCGGTTGGTCACCGAGAAGAGTAGCGTCACGATAACTCGAAGTTGCGGTCCGTACGGCGCCATGGTCGAGACTCAAGGTCGCAGCCTGCACCGACGTTGGACTTGCCGCTCTGTTGTTGACGTTAAAGTTTTCGATGTTGCGGTCTGCTCCCATCATGTTCATGTCCGGGAGACCATCAGTGTCGGTGGGAAACTTTTTGAAACAACCAATGCTCTGCGACGGGAGTAAGCCGGGCAGGACGTACGCGTGCCAGTCCTGATTACGCCGGGCCAGGTCGCGTAAGTACTGCATCGGAGTGCCTCGCCGTACGGCGGCGTTGGTGGTTTCATCCGGTTGTGGCGGAGTCGATTCGATCTGAGGCACGCCACCGAGTTGTGCTTCCGAAAAGATCTGTTCCGCAATTTCGCTGTCAGTTCGTCCCTGCTGCACTTCGACTCTTGCTTCGCGATTAAGTAACGCGCTGTCATCGTGCACTACGACCGTAACTACACTTTTTCCTGGCTGAGAACTGCGTGCACTGTCGAACCCAACTACCGGACCATCGATCAAAGGCACGAACTTTCCGTCACCCGCGTTCACTTCCACGCGGATGCGAGTGAACGCTTTCATCCACGCTTCTTCTTCGCCTTCCCACTTGCCGTCGTTGTTGACACACACAGGGATTTTGATACGCGCTTCCCACGCGCGATCCACGGCCTGGTCCACAGTGATATCGTCGATCTTGTCGAGCTGCTCGACGGTTGCGGCCGTACCGTCGAAGAACATCTTGTATTCAACAGCGCCCATTTAATTTTCCGGAACGTTGATCTCCCGTGTCTCTTTGTCGTTGGGACGTGGCTTAGCCAGATCGTTTGCTTCCAACTCGGTGTTGGCGTCAGCGACGTGCCAGAACTTAGTCCCATCGCTGTACTTTCGTTGCGCGATCACGTCCAGTCGATCGGTGCCAGTTAACACAGTCGGAGTGCCGGCGACGAAGGGCAGCCGGCGAAGTTTGATTGCTGTCACCTTGCGGCCTTTCCGGTCTTCCGCCTCGACCGTTTTCACGTCTGCGTATCTTGATGAGTCTAAAAACACGAGTGCCCTCCTAGAATGGAATCAATTCAGCAATCTGCTCGATTGTGTTCGCCAGGTTCAACATGGCTTGTGCATCCTTCGCCATGTTTGAGTACTCAAGGGCGCCCTTTCCGACGACGTCGTCGGAGCAGTTGTCGATAGCGTTTACAGCTAACCCGATACTGACGTCCGCCTGAATCGGATTAAGAAGGAAGTCGTACTGCAACTCAGTGATGCTCATCGACTCGATCACCACCGGCAGCACGCGAAATGGTCCCCAGATGAAAAGAATGCGAGGGTACTTCTCGCGTGGAATGGGCTGACGTGGTTCATCACCGGCGCCGCCGCCAAGACCCAAAGCATCGCCGATTGCATCAATAGCTGCTCCAAGCAAACCGCCCAGCTTGCTTGCTGGATTCACCATCTTCTCCAACGCGGCGAGACGTGGACCAACGCCCATCGTGCGCGCTAGAATGTTTCCAGTCCCCATTCCATCGGCGGCGCTAAACTGGGCCTTGAGGGTGATCTTTTCGATGGTTGGTTCGCCCGCCTGAGTCGTTTCACGCGCCGCCGCGCCGGATGGCCGCTGCGGTATCTGAATCGTTCTGGTTAACGACTCCGGATTGAACTGGAAGATGACGACGTTGGGCAATGGTCCAAGAAAATCACTGCCGTACTCGATCATCGCTCCCCGCATCAGGAAAGGCATTGTTCAAACACTCCTTACGAAGATTTCCCGCAAAGGCGCAAAGGCGCAAAGTAAGTCTTTGAGGTTCATAATTTTTCTTTGCGCCTTTCCTTTGCTCCTTTGCGCCTTTGCGGGAGATCTTCTTTGGCAATTGATCCCGCAACTTGTTTCGCAATACGTTGCCGCAACTCCCCGGCTTCAGTTCCGGAAGCAACCTGTGTTGTTCCCGTTAGTTGACTCAATATTTCGTGACCAAGATCACCCACCGCGGCTCGAGCGGTCTCCGGCGAGATGCCGCGCATGCGAATCTGCAAATGCTCGATGTTGATATTGCGTTTACTCACGTTCCAATCCCTCAATTAAAGGCGCATAAGACCCGTACTGTTCCAGACTCAAACTGCGGTTCATCTTGTCGAACTCTCGCTTCACCGCAACGATCACTTCTTTCATCGAGAGTTGGCTGGCGCCATTGGTCCGACCCAGCTTCGAACCATCAGCGCATTGCAAACAGGCATTGAAAACAATCGAACGAATGTTTCCACCCGAGAGCGGGAATTGGTCGCCAAGAAAATCAAACTCCAACGGTGAACTGTCGGCGTGCGCTGGAATCACCTGCCGCCAGATCTTCTTGCGCTCGTCAGCATCAGGCAGCGGAAAGTCGACGATGTAACGCAGGCGGCGCAGAAACGCTTCATCGAGGTCCTTTTTGCGATTTGTCGCGAGGATGGCGAGCCCTTTGAACCGCTCCATTCGCTCCAGCAGGTAACTGATCTCGAGATTGGCGTAGCGGTCGTGAGCGTCGCTGACTTCAGTGCGGCGTCCGAAGAGTGAGTCGGCTTCATCGAAGAACAGGATCATGTCTGACACGTCAGCCACGTCGAACACGCGCTTGAGATTCTTCTCAGTCTCACCGATGTACTTGTTGACTACCTGCGAGAGATCGATGCGATACATCGGCAGATCGAGTTTAATGGCGAGGATTTCCGCGCCCATCGTTTTCCCCGTGCCTGGAGGGCCGGCGAAGAGCACGGAGATTCCACTTTCATTCCACACTTGTCCAGTTCCCCAGCCGTAGTGCACTTCTGTCAGCGACTCCATGGCCTTGAGGATCTCGTTGAAGAGAACACTTTGCTTGTGCGGCAGGATCAGCTCTTCTTTGTTGAAGCGAGGCGTGACGAGAGTCGCTAACTCGCCGATGTCCGTCTCCAGTTCTGCGCGACATGCAGCAACGAGGTCCGCGGCGGTGATCTCCGCTTGCAGTTCCTTTAACTCGGCGCTAATCGCGCGAATTGTCTGCTTCTCAAAACGAAACCGCCGCGCGCATTCGGCTACGACTGGTTCAAGTGCAGTACCGTGTTTGCCCAGATGATTGCGCCAACACTCGAGTCTTTCGTGATACGAAACGGGCGGAACAACAACAGCGGGCAACACCAGGTTCGGCGGCAAGGACGACAACTGGTTGCGCTCCCTGAGTGCAATAAAAAGCGTCGTTGGAATACTCGACGAGGGAAGCGCATGATGGTCTTTGTGTTTGTCGCCGTGCGCGCATGCTGAAGGTTCTTTGTCGAAATAAAGATAAGCGTCTTTCAGCCAACAAATTGTGGAGAGAGCGTTGAGGTAGTCGGTATCTTGCGGTGCGACGGCATCAGCGCTGAACACGACCAGCTCTTTCTGATTGCGTTCGGCGATCTGCGCAACAGTTTCGACTTGAGTCGATCCCTTCGCTCCAATCACGGGCACTATCCGTAAACGTTCCGAGCTTGCGCCGCGCAGTCTCAGTGTTACCAAACGCGCGCTATCGCTCAACGCCAACGACTCATCGTTTACAGGCGCGCGAGGTATCAATCCATGTGGAAACGGTGTGTCCGGAAAAAGCAGTTGCAGGGCGACGAGTGACGGTACGGCGATTGGCGCATTCCAATTGGTATCGGAAAAGTAATGGCTATTCTGAGCGCTGAGATGAATCAAGCCGTAACGAAACAACGGATGCGCAGGGTCGGCGACGGACAATACCTCGTCAGGTTCGTCCCATAACTTTTGCGCGAGTGCGAGCGTCGGCAAGACTTTATTCTGATCGTTCAAACAAGAAGCGATAACGCTTCCCATGTTGGCATCGAAGGCCGCACTCAAAGACAACGCCAGAATGAAGCTCGCCACATTAGGCAATGCCAACTCTTTCACGACCCAACCAAAGGAACCGCGCTCAGAAGAATCAGAAACGAACGAGGGCTCGCGATTGAGCTGTTCCGAAAGGTATCGAGCGGTAGCGTCAGTCAGATAAAAGTCTTGCTTCTCGCCGTAGAACCGGCTCAAGTCGAGGATGGTCGAAAGTTTATCGGCGTATGGCGGCAGCATTGCGAGGTTGGTGGATGGCTGCAAGCCTCGCTCGTGCCAGCACCAGGCAACTTCCCTGCGAAGCCGGATGGTCACTTGCCGCATCCAGTAGTTGGCAACAGGATCAGCGGCGCGCAACTCCGGCGTGAAGGCAACAAACTCTTTCTGCTCAGCAACTGATTGCATCAGGTCAAATCAACAACAGCACTTTGTCGCGCCTGTTGTCCGTTAACACGATAAAGAACGAGATACTGGCCCGGCGGAACGGCATCCGGCTTTTGCATCACAAATCTTCTTTGCGTTTGAGGCGCTCCCGCGGGCGAAGTGTCTGTCAGGTCGTCGAATAGTTTTACGGTCGTACCGTCTTTGAAGAGCGCAAGATAAAACTCATCGTTGCCGGTTGCGCCAAGTAACTTTCCAGTTACGACAATGGTCGCAAAACTCCACCCGACCGGCGGGGGAGCCGCAGCAACGTGTTGAACTGCTCCGAAGACCGTGGCTGTGGTGAGGACCGGCACAAGATTCCCGACCAGCAGATTGCTTTGTCGTTTGCGTCCGGTAGGCAGAAGTTGCGACACCGACACCGGCAGACTGCCCGCGGAGATCGTGCTGCCATTGGCGAGGTCTTCGCGAACGACGAACTCGAGACGATCTGGCTGTTGCATGGTCACCGGCAGCTCGACTGGTCCTAGTTGCACTGACAGATTCGAAAGATGAAGATCGGCGCCAAAGATTTTGACTGTCGATCCAAGTTCAAAAGTAACGGGTGAGATTTCAGTAATGATTGGCCCCATGGACGGAAGCACTGGAATGTGCACGCCCTCTTCACCGATTGTGGTTGGCGGTGTGGTCGAGTAGTCGACGCCGACGAGCAATGAATAAGAGGGCACATCCGCAGGAGCAATCATCACAGGACGCACCTGAAACGCAATCGACACGCGATACTTTTCGTCCGGGCCTTGCATAACCTTCGACAGCAATTCCGATGTCGTATCATCAAAAGTAATCTTCAAGTCTTCCGGGTTGTCGCTGAGCGCTTCCAGCAAAGTCCCGGAGAGACCAGGCGTAAGGGGAAAATCACTCAACTCCTGAAGGGCTCGAATACCTGCTCCGAGATGTTCGTAAGCAACAATCGACTCACTCGTCTTTCCGTCGGAGTCGAATGCCGTGAGCAGGTACTTCAGGACGAGCCACAGCGCCGCCGGCTGACCTTCGTCGAGTGGAACGTTCTTTAAACTGCCGTCCAATACCACTTCGTACAGAAAGATATTCAACCGGTTGCCGGCGGCAGACGGAGCTGGTTCTGCTCGTCCCACCGACACGTTCAGACCCGTTCGACTATTCAGACGTTGAGAAATGGCATCAGTGATGGCGCCGATCGCCTTACCTGTTTTCGCGAGTGCCATTGCGCAATTCCCTCACCAGCTTCTCAGGTAATAACGGCTCAGGCTGATCGGTTCATTCTGCGTTTGAGGTTGCATCGCGGGCGCAGTCGGGGCTGGCGCAAGCACCGCAGCGGTAGCCGGTTTTGGATCTTCGATCACGATGCTGATGCTTCCGATCGACAGGCTCATGTCGTGCACATCGATTTGATCGCGTTGCACAGGTTGAGCAGGCGCAGGGATGACTTGGCGCTCCACTGACAACGCAACGCTTTCCGGCTGCCGATCGCTCCACGACTGACTTTCGGGAACGCTCTCCTCAGTAGTGGGGGCCGCAGCCACCCAGGCTCGAACCTCACGCAGGTACTGTCGCACCAGGACTTCTCGCTCAACTGGTTCATTCAACTCGCTCACCGCGACATCGCGTGGCCCGTGAGCCGCTGGATCAACTTTTGTTTCCTGTATTGGAGCCACGGCTGCCGTGGTTTTCCTGCTGGTCGGCACGAACTCGACTTCAACTCGTTCAATCTGGTCTGTTTTGTACTCCTGCGCCGTAGCTGCTTGATCCGGGTCCACGCTTTGTTCGGCAAAGTTCGATTGCCGTTCAGTAGCGAATGTTTGAAACGACTCGCGATCGACTTGCTGAGACTCCGGCTCATGATGTTCAACCGAATTTACTTGAATTTCTGCTGACGACGATTTCGGGAAGGAAGCCGTAGCGGGTTGATCGGTTTGAGTCTTAGCGGCTTCGAATGTCCCAGGCGTGCTCAGGGTCCGTTCATCACTCATTGATCCAGCAGCGACGGATACCGCCGGTGGGATCAACGTCAGTTCTTCAACGTGCAACGGTGATGCAGGCTGAACAGCCTTGCCTCGTGACGCAATCGAACCCTCTG
>Ga0126308_10000123_pt1 | contig 19820 bp, 22 predicted proteins | sample Plot55_FD_92533 | JGI IMG/M metagenome (GOLD analysis project Ga0126308, IMG submission 92533) | Serpentine soil microbial communities from UC McLaughlin Reserve, CA, USA - Plot55 | ecosystem: Environmental > Terrestrial > Soil > Grasslands | place: USA: UC McLaughlin Reserve, Lake County... | reverse complement strand
GCGACTTGCAGTGATATTGATCAGCCTGTTAGTACGCACCATGAGCGCAATAGTGAAGCGCGGCGGGGGTTTCGTGGGGTATCGTGAAGCCTTACTCGCTAGGAGAATCTGGCTTATCTAAGCCTATTCCTTGCACCTGCTTTCACTGGATATCACCGTCTAGGGGCGGCGCTACTGTAAAACTACTGTAGAACCTCTGCAGAGGGCACCCGGCGTCAAGGCCGCTTTCGCTCGGCGTCATGCGGGGACGTGTTTTCTTATTTTCTTGCGTTGTGCGTCGTATATAATTTACACACAACTGAATCGGATCTCGGTCCGACCTAGCCTCCAGGAGACCAGGGGGCGTGTCAGATGACAATGGCGGTCCGTAGGGGCAGCGCCCAGTGCGTGAGCCATCTGGAGTGTAGCCAGCAAAGCTGGACCCACTCAGTAGCAGAGGTTCACCGAAGCCGCTGAGAAGAGCGAGCGCGTAGCGTTCTCTCGCCCCTACGGGCCGCTCTTTGTTGTTTGAGGGGGAGAGTGAGGAGGATCGAGATGGCGGCGATAGCGGAGCAAAAGGGGCGAGCAAAGCCCGAGGAGCGAGTCGACAAGGCCTGGTTGAGGCCGGACGAGGCGGCGGTATACAGCGGGATCGGCCTCACCCGCATCTACCATCTAATCAAGACAGGTGCGCTTCCGTCGGCACGTGTGCCGTCAAACAAGCCCCGCAGCAACCGAGTAACACACCACATAAAGCGCGCCGATCTCGACGCCTTCCTCGAGGAGCACATGAGCTTGGCAAAGTAAGAACGCCCAGCCGTAGGGAGCTGGGCGCAATTGGTCAAAGAAGGAGGATAATTCATGTATGGTGAATTATCAAGGGGAGAAGCAACTGTTTCGGTGGGAACTAAACAGAGAATCACTGCCGATAGCATCGAACGCATGCGCCATAGCATTCGAGCAGCTATCGCCAAACTCAAGCGCGAAATCAGCATCGAAGAGTCTCTTGACGCTCGAGGTGTTGAACTCCGCCACGGCCGGGCGCGATGCATAGTACACGGCGGCGATAACCCGCAGAGCTTCAGCGTCGACCCGGAGCGGCAACTTTGGCATTGCTTCTCTTGCCAGGACGGCGGCGACCTGATCGACCTGTGCGAGGTAGTCGAGCGCCACGCGGACACTTGGACGGCAATCGTTTCACTGGCGCAACAGTTCAACGTCGAGCTACCCCGCAAATCAGACCGGTGGCATGAGTGGCAAGACGAAAAGGGCAAGCGCCGGTAAGATGCCGCGCGACGTGATCGCGGCATCTTACCGGCGGCGGTACTTCCGGCTGTATAGGGAATACCTCGACCAAATAGAAGATCCTGAGGAGCGCGACCATGAGGCGGAGGCTATATGGAGCGGCCTGTGGCCCCTGGCGCTCTATTGCGCGGAGGGGAGGGCGCAATCATGATCCGTGATCCAGAGTTGAAAAAGGTTATGAGCGAGGGCGAGCGAAACGGCCGCACGCCGTCGGGGCCGCCTACGCATGACGTGCTACGCGACCGGTGGCGGCGCCAGCACCCAGAGACTGCTTTTGGACTGGGGGAATGGCAAGCCTACGCGGCGGGTGTGTGGCAGCCTATTAATGAGCTTAGCGTCAAGGGTCAGGTGAGCGAGATGTTGGAGGACGCCGCCAGGACCGAAGGGTTTAAGCTCACGTCAAGCGCCCTCAACAGCGTCACCGAGCTGGCGAAAGTGAAAGTGTACGTTGAGGACTCGAGATGGAATGCAGACCCGGACATCCTAGTGTGTCGGAACAGCACGCTGCATATACCTACGCGAGAGCTTAGAGAGCATAGCCCGGAGCACTACGTCACGTCGAAGGTCCCTTATGACTATGACCCTTCAGCCGTGGCCCCCGTATGGCGAAGCTATCTCAAGGAAACGCTGCCGGATGTTGCGGAGTTCCTGCAGGAGTATTTCGGCTATGCATTGACCACTGACACAAGCCACGAGGTGGCGTTATGGCTGTATGGACCGCCGGGTAGCGGCAAGAGCACGGCGCTTGAAGGTGCAATGGCAATGCTCGGGGAGAGGGCCGGGATACTCGGGCTTCGCGATATCGTGCGCAACCGCTTCGCCCTGGCGAACGTTCCCGGCAAGAGCTTGCTGCTAGCAACCGAGCAACCGGCCAGCTACGTGGCCTCAACAGATAGGCGCCGTAAGTAGCACCTACGGTAGCGACTCTCAACGCCGGGAGCTGCGGCACCAGGTACGAGGATGCTTACCAGCAGCCGGACTAGGTAGCCCGCGAGGTGGCGCTAACCTTCGCTTAACAGCTCCTCACGTACGAAATGTACTCCGAGTGATGGAGCGGTGAGGATCGGCTTAGTTAGGGAATCGAGGATCGACTCGTTCGGAAATCGAGAGTAGTGAGTCGAGAAAATAACTATCTACTTGCTACTCTCGACTCACAAGAATTACTCTTTGGGATCTACTTCCACTAGGATCGCGGCGACAGGGCATCGTTCCTCGGCTTTTCGCAGGTCCTCTATGCTCACCGCCGTGGGGTCGTCTACCTCCGCCTTATCTTCGTCGTTCAGTTTGAAAGCGCCCTTGGCTATTTCTAACGCAGTTGGCCGACTCTACGCACAACTCCTGGTCGACTTCTACTCGCGGTCTCCTCACGCTTCTATCACCTGCGCTCTGGCGATCGATCTTCCCCGTTTTTCCTTGTTCAACGTCTACAACGCGCTCTTTTTGGGGAAGCCTACCACCACGAAGTTCATCACGGTGTACGGCGAGGAGACGGACACGAAGGTCTACGAGGTGCCGATAGGAGCCTCGATGACCGAGGTCTTGAGGATAGCTGGGATGGATATAGAGAACTGCGGGCACCTCTCCGTGGTACAGGGGGGGCCGTACCTGAACGAGATGGCCATAGAGGAGCTAGGGACGGGCGACGATGCCTACGTCAGGAACACCACGAACGCCCTCTTGCTCATCCGGAAAGGTGCGACGCCGTACAAGGAGTACGCTGATATAAAGACCGAACCCCCTAAAGAAGGCCTCGTCTCGCTGGTCGGCAAGATCTCGGGCATACACCTGCCTTTGGGGGGCGCTTTCCTGGAGCCTGCTGAGGTGCTCGTCTCGGAGGGTGATGAGGTGGAGTACGAGCAGAAGATCGGCGAGCCCGTGGAGAAGGGCTTTTCGGTAGGCGTATGGGCGAGCGCTGGGGGCGCTATCTCCTCCGTAGACGACGAGCTCGTGGCCATCTCCGGGGGCGCGATGCCCCAGGAGGAGGCCGAAGCCGAAGCTGAGGCCGAGGCAACGCGTCCGGTAGAGCCTCAGGAGGAAGCTCAAGCCGAAGCGTACCAGTAGAATATCCTGGTATCCTACACGTCGCGGGAGTGGGCGATGCTGGAGTCGAACCAGCGACCCCCCTCCTTGTAAGGTAGGTGCTGTACTTTTGGTGTAAAAGGTGTAGTTCCTGCACCTTCCCGTCCCCACGATCACCGAGTGGGTGTAGGCATGTCAAGCATCTCGTTTATAGAGTTGCAATCTTCGAACGAGCTGGTACACTTCAACGGCACTACAAGTTAGCTGGCAAACGAGGAGGCAAACAGCAGAACTTGTTCTAGGTGAGAGCGTTCGAGCTTGGCTCGGCCGCACTCACGGAAAACCCAGTTGTCCCGACGAACGCCCAGCACGGTTTTAATAACCTCGAAGGGCCGCACGCCGGGGACCTGGAGAACATAACGATAAACCAGGACGGGAGCTCCACCTACACGACCAGGACCGACAGGATAACGCTCTCCGGGGGCGAGAGGTCCATACTCGACTCCGACGGCAGCGCGCTCGTCATCCACTCTGCGGCCGACGACTACGAGACTGATCCCTCCGGCGAGTCCGGCGACAGGCTAGTCGCGGGCGTGATCGAGTCTTCCAGGAGTAGCGAGCCTCTGCCGAGCTCGGGCGGCATCAGCCTCTTGCCCGTTGCGACCATCGCGGCGCTCGCCGGCGGCGGGCTGCTGATCGGCGTCGTGTTGCTGGTCCGGAGAATGCGCCTGATCTCATAGCTTCTTGGGATCCTCATCACCTAGTAAGGCGAGAAGCTGTGCCGGAAAGCCGGGCAGGCAGGAGGGGGTATGAGGAGAAGAGGTCGGCAGCCAAGGAGGACAAGCCACTAGATCGGAAAACTGTGAGCACAAAGAGAGCCGGGGCTATAGCCCCGGCCCTTCTTCTCCTGCAACGTCGGCTTGTTCTACGAACAGTTCTGCTCTACCGCAGTTTGCCCGGTTAGCCGGAAGCTACTCTTGCTCGCTCTGCAGCCGGGGCACGAGCATCTCCTTGGCTCGCTGGGACGCCCTCAGGTTGTTCTCGAGGATCCCGTTGAAAAACTCCACAAGCTCTTGGTCGCCCTCTCCTTGGGCGTCCTGGACGTAGGTCTTGAGCGTTTCGACGTTCTCCGACGCTTGGTAAAGTGCGCTGATCAAGTTGTAGTTCTTGTCTTTGGGTTGTCTCGAGGCTTCGGTCATCTTGGTCCTTTCTTCTAGCTTGCCGCGTACGACCTGTTTTGGTCTGAGGGTATGTTCCACGAGGGGCGAGGTTTAAACTACCGAGCGCCTGCAGAAGCTTGATGAGGCGATCGGCGGAGCTTGAACTTAAAATGTTCTTATGGACCTTTGTAGAACGAAGCGGCCTGGCTAGGCCCCTCGCAGGGAGGAGCGTTGCGGTTTAGGAGTAGAGGAACCCGGACCGTTCGGTCACGTTCGGGCGGGGGCGCGAAGGCGAGTCCCCAACCGCGTCTGTACGCGTTGGCGCTCCTCGCGGTCGCGGTCTTTCTGGTCGTCGCCGGATGGTCCTGGATCGACGCGCAGGCCCGGGCGGTTGTCGTGCTTACTTCGGTCCTCGAGACGCCCGTCCTGACGCCCACCATCGAGGCCCTCGCTAGTGAGCCGCGCGTCGAGGACACGGTTCTGGCCGGCAGCCCGACCCTCATAGCGAGGCCCAGCGGCGAGGGGCCGTGGCCTGCGCTTCTCTTCGTCAACGGCACGGTCCCCCAAGGACGCACGCTCCCGGAGGTCCAGAACCTCGCCCGCGGTCTCGCCCGGGCCGGGTACCTCGTCGTGGTGCCGGACCTGCCGGGCATGAGGAACGACGAGATCACCGAAGAGACCGTCTCCTCGGCCCTGGAAACGACCCGCGCCGTGGCGGACCTTCCCGACGCCCGCGACGGGCGGGTCGGCCTCGTCGGGATCTCGACCGGTGCCACCATCGCCCTCCTGTCCGCCGAGGATACCGACGTGGGCGAAAACGTCTCGGTCGTCGCCGGCATCGCCCCGTACACCGACATCCGGACCGTCCTAAGCATCGCCACCACCGGCCACTACCTAGACGGCGATGAGTACGTCCCCTACAAGGCCGACCCTTTCCTCTCCTACGTTGCCGCCCGCTCGGTGGTTGCGGCGCTACCCTCCGGGGAGGACCGGGACAAGCTCCGTGCGGGGCTGCAGGAGGTTGCACGCCTCGACCCGGACCCTCTGGCCGAGCTCCGTACCCGGTCTACCGACGACCTCGGCCCGGGGGCGGGTCACGTCGTCGAGCTGCTCGCCAACGACGACCCCGAACGCTTCGACGAGCTCTACGCGGCGCTCCCGCCTGGGGTGCGCGCGAGCATGGACCGGCTCTCGCCGCTCGGCGAAGCCGAGCGGCTGACGATGCCTGTGGAGCTCACCTCGGGGGCCCAGGACAAGTATTTCCCCATCTCCGAGTCTTTTGCGCTCGCTCGTATCGCCCCCGACTGTCGGGTCACGGTGGCTGAGCCTTTGGACCACGGGGAGCCGGTTCCTTCCGTCGGCGATCTACCCGCCTTCGGCGCCTTCGACGGCTTCGTCGTCCGCTCGCTACGCGAAGCGCGCCTCAAGGAGCCGGACGATTAACGACTTCCTGTCTCTCGTGGGCTAAGATTCCTTTCGTGCGAGAGAGGCTCTGGGAGATAGACGTTCTGCGTGGGATCGCGGTGGTCGCGATGGTCCTGTACCACTTCTCGTACGATCTCGCCTACTTCGGATTATTCGACGTGGGGTTCTTCAGGAATGGGGTCGGGCTCGACCTGGGGCGATTGATCGGTGGCACGTTCGTCTTTCTGGCCGGTCTCTCGCTGACGTTAAGCTACAGGAGGGCGGTAGCGTCCCGTTCGCCCGGGCAGGGGCTCTTCCGGAAGTACCTGTGGCGGGGGTTGAGGATCTTCTCCTACGGCATGGCCATCACCTTCGTGACCTGGCTCTTCGTGCCGGGGGAGATGATCTTCTTCGGCATCCTGCACCTGATTGGGGTCTCCATCGTCCTCGCGTACCCTTTCTTGGTACTGAAGCTCCCGAACGTCGCCCTAGGCTTCGGTTGCATCGCCCTCGGCCTATACCTGAACGACTTCAGCGCCGCCCACCCCTGGTTGGCGTGGCTGGGGATCAGACCAAACTCCTTCATGCTCGACTACTGGCCCATCTTCCCCTGGTTCGGGGTAACGTTACTGGGCGTGTTCGTGGGCAACGCACTCTACGGCGAGCCGAGCAAACGAACCCCCCACTCGTCCCCCGCGGCGGGCCGGCCACTGGCCTTTCTGGGGAGATACTCGCTCCCCGTCTACCTAGTCCACCAGCCGGTTCTACTCGCCGCCCTGATACTCCTCGGCTTCGGAGACGTGAGGATTCCGTAGTAATCCTTCCTAGACCCTTACTCGCTCGATGCTCGACCAGGGCAGGAACTCGTACCCGCCGGGGTCCCCGCTGGGATCGCGGATGTCCAGCAACAGCCCCGAGCCGTCGCTGTCGCAGACGTAGCCCGACACGTCGTTGCCCACCCGGGCGCTCACCCAGACGAAGCTTCCTCGCCCCAACGCCTCCGGTATCCGCGGGCTCCCCTCCCGCAACCTCTGCGGTCCGTCGCCGGACCTTCCCCTGAGCCTCTCCTCGCCCAACGCGCTTCTTCTCCTTTTGCCCCCAAGAACACTACCGTCCACGACTTCTCGGAACCTCGGCACCCATACATACCCAAATCCGGCCGCCCCAAAGGAGCGTCAGGTCTTGCGTCCATATAAGCAAGGATCTAGACCACACGAAGTGTCAACAATCTCCCAAAGGCAAGGGCTATCGTGCGAGCCACCCGCGCGATAGTACCATCGCAAAACTACGATGTTGTTGCCACGCACTTAGGAGGTACTCGATGGGCTGGATTTTGCTAACGTTTGCGATAGTGCTAGAGGTCGCGGGCACCACCAACATGAAGCTCTCGGAGGGGTTATCAAACCTCGTTCCCTCTGTGCTGGTGCTCTTCTTCTACGCCCTGAGCATCATAGCCTTGACCTTCGCCGTCAATCGGCTGGATGTGAGCGTGGCCTACGCTGTTTGGTCAGGGATGGGTACGGCGCTCGTGGCAATGATAGGGTTTTGGTTCTTTCAGGAGTCGGTTACGAGCGTAAAGGTGGTGGCGCTTGGGCTCATCATAGTCGGAGTGGTAATGTTGCACCTCACCAGCGAGTCGCACTAATGGAGGCGACACTGCATCAGCCGTCTGAAGAGGGCGGAAAATTCCAATAGAATCAACTTGAATCGTACGAGCTATCCGTACGGTATTAGGGGCTGACGTAAGTAGACATTCGCCGTAGAATAAATAGCCACATGTTAGGACGCTACGCCGAACTCAAAGCGCAGCTCCCACCCGGGACGATCCTCTTCTACCAGGTGGGCAGCTTCTTCGAGACGTTCGAGGAGGACGCGAAGACGATCTCCAAGGAGCTCTCGATCCGCTTGACGAGCCGCGAGGGTGCGGGCGAGGGTCGAGTCCCGCTCGCCGGCGTCCCGGGTCACGCCCTGCAGGAGCACGTGGCGACGCTGCTCCGGAAGGGGCACTCCGTGGCGGTCGCCGAACAAAAGCCGCACCCGACTAGGCCCAAACAGTTTTCCCGCGAGATCTCGCGCATCCTCACCCCCGGTACTGTGATAGAGGACAACGTCCTCGTCGCCGGGGAGTCGAACTACCTCGCCGCCGTCGTCCGCAGGGACGGTCGGGCCGGGGTGGCGGTCGTCGAAGCCTCGACCGGCGAGTTCACCGGGACCGAGGTCCCCGAGGAGGAGCTTCCCGCCGAGCTCGAGCGCTGGTCGCCCAAGGAGCTGGTCGTCCCCGAGCGCACCGCCGCCGAGGACCTGCCGAAAGTTCGGGCCACCTTTAGCCCCGCCCCCCGCTGGACCTTCGAGCCCTCCGCCGGCGAGCAGGCCTTAAGAAGACACTTCGGGGTCTCCAGCCTCAAGGGTTTCGGTCTCGACAGGCGCGACGCCCTGATAGGGGCTGCGGGGGCGCTGCTACAGTACCTCTCGGGCTTGCGCGGCGGGAGCCCGCCGGAGCAGATCGTGACCTTCAGGCCCTACTCTCCCGGCTCGGGGATGGTCCTGGATACCGCCACGAGGCGCAATTTGGGGCTGGACGAGCTCATAGAGACCATCGACCGGACCCAGACACCGATGGGCAAGCGCACGTTGCGGCGCTGGATCGAGCGCCCTCTATTGGAGGCGAACCGCATAAACCAGCGCCTGGAGGCGGTTAGCGCGCTCGTGGGAGACTACATGCTCCGTGAGGAGGCCCGCGAGTACCTCTCCCGCATCCCCGACATCGAGCGTATCGCCACGCGGATAGTCCGGCTCTCCGCCTCCCCGAACGACCTACTTAGCCTAAAGAGCGCCCTGGAGGCCATCGAGCCGTTGAAGGAAGCGCTGGCGCCTGCCGCCCCCGAGGAATCGTTGCTCCACAGGGTGCTCTCGGCGATGGAGGAGCCGCCGGGGGTCAGGGAGCTCATAGCGGCGGCCATCTCCGAGGAGGAGGGCGAGATCATCCACGTCGGATACTCGACGGAGTTGGACGAGGCCCGCGAGTTCCGCGACGGCGCCCACGAGTGGCTCACCCGCTTCGAGGCCAACGAGCGCCTGAAGAGCGGCCTCAAAACCTTAAAGGTCGGCTACCGAGACGGTGAGGGTTACTTCATGGAGGTCGCTGGCAGGGAGTCCCGCTCCGTCCCGCCTCACTATGAGCACCGCAAGGCGTTAAAGTACAATGCCCGCTACGTCACCGTGGAGCTCAAAGAGCATGAGTCGCGGATGCTCACCGCGCGCGACGAGGTCGAGAGGTTGGAGCGCCAGATCCTCGGGCAGATCCGGGCCGCCGTCAAAGAGGCCGCCCCGCAGCTCCAGCGTATAGCGCGCGCCGTGGCGGTCGTGGACGTCGTCTCCTCCTTCGCCGCCGCTGCGAACGAGCTCCGCTACTGCCAGCCTGAGGTCACCGAAGAACGCGGCCTGCGCGTAACGGCGGGACGACATCCCGTGGTCGAGCACTCTTTGGAGACGCCGTTCGTGCCAAACGACTCGCGCGTAGACGGCTCTTCGCGGCTCCAGATCATTACCGGGCCGAACATGGCCGGGAAGTCTGTCTACCTGAGGCAAGTCGCCCACATCGCGCTCCTGGCCCAGACCGGCTCCTACGTCCCGGCCGAGGAGGCCGCTTTGGGGGTCGTGGACCGTATCTTCACGAGGGTCGGCGCGGAGGATCGTTTGGCGAGCGGGGAGTCCACGTTCATGGTCGAGATGACCGAGGCGGCAAGCATCCTAAACTCCGCTACGGATCGAAGCCTCGTGATCCTGGACGAGGTGGGGAGGGGAACCTCGACCTACGATGGGATGAGCTTGGCTTGGGCGATAGCCGAGTATTTACACGACGACGTGCAGGCTCTGACGCTCTTCGCGACCCACTACCACGAGCTTACGCGCCTTTCGGAGGTTCTGCCCGGCTGCGAAAACCACAAGGCGTCGGTCGAGGAGGTGGGGGGTGAGATTGTCTTTTTACACCGCATCGAGCCCGGCGCCGAGTCCTCCTCCTACGGCGTCCACGTCGCCCGCCTCGCCGGGTTGCCCCGGAGGGTCACCGAGCGCGCCGGCGAGATCCTCGCGCGCCTCGAAGCCGAGGGCGTCAAGGACTTCGCGGGCTGACACCGTGAGGCTGTTTCCGCGCCTGATCTCCGAGGCGGAGGCCCCCTACGGGGGACGGGTGCGCGTCCTGCCGCCGGAGGTGGCGCACCGAATCGCCGCCGGCGAGGTAATTGAGCGTCCAGCTTCAGCGATCAAGGAACTCCTCGAAAACGCCCTGGATGCGGGGGCGAGCAGGATCGAGGTCGAGATAGAGGGTGGCAGGGTCGCCCTTGTCCGGGGCCCGACGACGGCTTGGGTATGTCACCCGATGACGCCATGAAGTCAGTGGGGCGCCACACCATTAGCAAGATAAGCTCCGCCGAGGAACTCGCCCGAGTCATCTCATTGAGCTTCCGGGGGAGGCGCTGCACGCGATCTCCACTCTAACAAGGATCGAGTTTGATGTAGGCTATGCGGCGATGAGGAGAGAGCACAGTGAGGTAGTTGGATGGACAAGACGTTTCCTGCTGGATGGGCGATAGCTACTCTAGCCTTAATAGCTTACTTTTTTATAGCAATACTACTGACGGGAGAAGTGTCACTGTCAGTCACGGTGCTCCTTCTTGTTCTGGTTATTGGGTTTCTCACCTACAAGCTCAAATTTAGGAGGTTAAGGAACCTAGAGCTTATTATGAGGATGTACACTGACTTTACGGGAACGCTAGAGAGAATAAAAGAGGGAGTAGCTGAAGACGAAGCAAGGAGGAGAGCAGCGGCAGATCGTGAGAGACAAGTTCTCATGCAACGAGAGAGTAGAAGGGCTGATAGACCCAAGGAATCTTCCACCGCAGACAAGAAGTATACGGAGATGATCGAGCGCAGGGTACGGGAGTCAAGATCTAATCAGGATAAAAGGGAAGGCACTAACGAGACGGAATCTTAAAAGGTTACCGGACGAGAGCCTCGCCCAGTAACCTCCTCCATACTCCTAACCATTCCCCAGACCCTGGGGCAGATGATGTCAGTGACCTCCCTCGGGGTCAAGGATGAAGTCGGATTCTAAGCAACAAGTAACTTTTGCTTAACTAAACTACATACAAAGATGAAAAGCTCTGAAACGCCCTGATTCTACTTGTCGCGAACATATATGTGTTTAGGATCTAGCTATTAGCTGGTGTCTACGGCTCCCGCAAAAGAGAGCGGCGCGCCGATCATCACTGTAGAGCACGCCAAAGTAAAGCTCATTGATCCTGAGTTTTCCGTCGAGCCTGTTGAGGTCGAGGGGAGAGAAGGCTCTACTTGGAGCCGCGATCCCGGGCTCAATGCCCTAATCGAAATGGACGACGGCATGTATGACGGCATAAGGTTCTACCAGAACTTTAGGCTCCTTATGAACGATAAGGGTGACTACGAGCTCCGCGAGGGCGGTTCACTCGGCTCCCTGGTTAACGCGTTCAACAAAACGCGTACGGGTGAGCCGTTCGACTTCGACTCCGGCAAACCGTTCGACTTCGACATGACGGAGTGGGACGGTTTTGAGTTCATGACGAAGATCGTCCCCAAGAAGAATCCGACCACTAAGCAACTCTGCGGCAGTATGTGTCATCACGAGACGATCATGGCAATACCTGACCCCAGCCGGAAGAAGAAGAAAGGAGCTAAGAGCAAGATTCAGCAGGCCCAAGAGGAGGTTCAGCAAGCCGACCTTTCTCCTGAAGAAGAGAAGCTGTTACAGGAGGCTATGCCGGATTAGGGAGAACAGGTGGCAAGAGAAAGGCCGGGGGTCCCGCCCCGGCCACTTCTCGTCAACCACGTCACTATCAACACTAGGGGTATTTAACAGGTGACTATTCACAACGGTGGTACCAAATCACTCATTCACGGCATCTTGACGTATTTCGATAACGTTAAACAATTCAACGAATACTACAAATGCAAATGCCCAGCGCATCGCGACGAACAGGCATCCCTGAGCATCCGAGAGGAGCACAACTCCGAGACCGGCCTAACCAAAGTACGCCTGAAGTGCCACGCGGGCTGTACATTCGATGACGTCCTCAAGGCCGCCGAGCTCAAGCGTAGGGACATCTACCGGCACGACATGCTCAGGCGCATCGTCGCCACCTATGACTACACCAGTCTTACAGGAGAGCTCCTGCATCAGACGGTTCGGTTTGAGCCCAAAGACTTCTCGCAGCGGCGCCCTGATGGGCAGGGGGGTGGGTCTGGAGTCTAAGAGACATAGAGCCAGTTCTCTACAACCTCCCCGCCGTTATGCGGGCCATCCTCGAAGGGGAGACCATCCTTCTCGTCGAGGGAGAGAAGGACGCCGACCGGGCCACGGCGGAGCTTGGGCTCATAGGCACCACGTGCCCGATGGGCGCCGAGTCATGGCGGGCTGCGTATACCAAGATGCTCCACGACGCAAGGGTCGTCCTGATCCCGGACAATGATCGGGCCGGCCGCCAGCACATGGATAACGTAGGCCGAGATCTCCTCGGCGTCGCCAAGAGCGTAAAGCGGGTGGATCTCCCCAACCTCCCCGATAAGGGCGATCTCTCTGACTGGATCGACGCCGGCGGCAACCGGGAGGCGCTCCTCTCCATCATCGAACAAACGCCCGAGTTTGAGGGACATCCAAATCCACATTCCCTTAGTGGAGGTGGATGTGGAGGTCGGTTTAAGTGGTTCGGACAGATGGGTCAGCCCAAACCACAAGAGTTTCTGGCGGACCCCGCCGCCCCCAAAGCCTTCCCTCTTGTGGTGCACGGCGCAGGCGGGTCAGCCAAGAGCTATCTAATGGTGCTCCTGGCTATGATCCACGCGAGCCCCGCGGGGGGCAGTTGGTTGGGTAGCTCGGTCAAAGGGGGTGGCCGAGCCCTAGTAGTGGATTTTGAGCTCAATGAGGATGTCTTCAACTATAGGGTTCGTCGGCTCGCTAAGGGTGTAGGCATAGACCCCTCGACCATCTCGGGTCTGGCCTACTACGAGGTGGGCGACCAGGGCACGAAAGAGGCGTTCGATGAGGTTTACCGGTTATGTCGTGAGCACAACTTTGATTTGGTGATCATAGACAGCGTGGGGCCGGCCCTGGAGGGTGACGCGTCTTCGTCTAGGGACGTCATTCAGTTCCACCGCAACCGTATCTCTTCTCTGACGGCGTTAGGTGTGACTCCTGCTCTAATAGACCACCAAGCAAGGGCCTACTCAGACGAGGATTATCAGGCCCGCGGGGCGTTCGGATCGGGGTATAAAGAACATCTAGCCCACTCGGTGTTACAGGTGCACCCGAGGCCCCCCGACACCAACTCAGACACGCTTGTCGTCCGTATGCGCCACAAGAAGGCGACCTTCACCAAGCTCATGAAGCCCTTCGACGTCTGGTTGACGTTCTCTGAGGAAAGCGTGCGGGTCGAACGCCACGACGTGGACGACGATTCACTGCTCAAAGAGCAAGCCATAAGCCTAGAGTCACGTATCTTGGGCGCTCTCCGGCTGCACGAGAAGGGCGCGGTCTCCGACCTGACCGACTGGCTGGGCGCGAACCGGGGCTCGGTGGACAACGCCGTGAGACTGCTTAGGAAGCAAGGACGCATCATTGAGGTGGGCAAAGAGGGCAACGCCACGGTGTACAGCCTACCCGAGGAGACCTCCACATCCACACCTCCTAAGGAATATGGAGGTGGAGGTCTCAAGTCGGTGCCGAAATTCCTCACTGACCAGGACCAGGTCGGGGACCTCGCCGAGCACGCGACCGGGGCCGTCCACGTGGCCCTCGACCTCGAGGGTGATCTAGACGCTAAGGTCAACCGCCTGCACAGGGAGAGCGGCATCCGTGTTCTGTCCGTGCACCTGGCGGGCGAGACTCATCTTCTCGACCTACGCGCGGTGGATCCTACGCCCTTGCTGAAGGTCCTTGAGGACATCCCCATCTACGTCCATGGCGCAGAGTTCGATATAGCAGCTCTGCACCACCGCTATGGCTTGGCACCCTTATGGCACTTTTGACACCCCGTCGGTTAGCGCATTTGGAGAAAACCACATGCCCTCCTCAGGCCTGCATTACGCGAGATGAAGGTTCTTCATCCCTCCCCCTTATATATACTGAGGACGTTTGCATGTCAATAAATTATTGATATATTCTCCGGCTTCGTCTATAATTTATGTATGATGCCAGTCATGGTGAAGGAAGCCGACCTAAACCGGATAGAGGTGCCCAGGGACTACGAGGTCCTGGACGCTACGGCTTTGAGTCAGAGGTTGGGCTTCAAGCGGGACACGGTGCTTGCCTACCTCTCTAGGAGGAACTTCGAGCGTATACCTCCTCCTAACCGCCAGCTTGCTATGGGGCCGTATCTGGTACGAGAAGAGCGTCAAAGTGTGGGAAGCAAAAGAGGAGGAGGGTCGGGCGCGTGGTGAGTAGGCTAGGACTAGGGGGAGGGTAAGAGCTAATGAGCGTTTGTGCCGCTATTAAGCCAGATGGAGCCAGATGCAAGGCTAGGGCTATGAAGGGCTCCCAGTGGTGCTTCAACCACCACCCTGACTACTCACAGAAGCGCCATCGCAACGCCTCCAAGGGAGGCAAGCGTGGTGGGCGGGGGCGTCCTAGTTTTGAACTGTCGAGGCTTCAGGAGCGCTTTGAGGAGCTAGCAGAGCAGGTCTTATCCGGTGAGGTAGAGCGCGGTGTCGGAGCCGTGGCCGCGCAACTGTTGAACGGCGCGAGGGCATGTGTAGCGACCCGCCTCAAAGCCATCGAGCAAGAGGAGGTCCTAGAGCGCGTCGAGGAACTGGAGACCATCCTCGAGCGCCAGAACGAATACAGGAGGAAGAGCGGAGCGTGGTAGACCGCAGACGCCTGTCCAGGCTCAGGACCAAGGCACAGGAGGGCGGCATGGTGATTGAGCTTAAGGACGGTAGTACCGTGGTGTTCCCCAAGGGCGCATCCTTGGAATTCTGCGTAGCTTGTTGGCAAGAGGGAATAGCAGCCGAAGAGGGCATCGAGTACACCTGGCACCCAGAAACCAAAAGGCTCAAAAAAGCCCTAGAGAACGCCACGCCCGGAAGCTATGCCGAGTTCAGTGCCAAATACGCCATTATCTGGGAAGAAGACAGCTATTGAGGGATAAGCTAAGAGAAGGTTGGAGCGGAGCGCAGAAGAAGGGCGCTATGTCTGACGGCTTCCGGCGTGAGGTTCAGGAGCTTGGCCGCGTCCGATACCGAGAGGCGTTCTCTACAGCGGCTTGCACTGCTATTGACCCGTCCCCATCGATGGTGCTTCATCCTCGCTCAGAAGAGCTCTTGGGCAAGCGATGAAGCACCCATGGTCGACATGGTTCAACTTCACTGCAATCCGTTATAGGCCCGTTGCTAAGGCTTCCGTTAGCCTCTGGTGTCGAGGAGGTTTGGGCGAGTCGAAGTAGGGCTTACTTCTTCAGACCGAGCTGCATCCGCCCCTTAACGTGCAGATCGCGCACTTCGGGCGTACCTAGGGCTTGGAACTTGCCAACACGCAGGGGTTGGTCTCGACCGGCTGCTTCACGCCACCTCTCGATTGAGCAACTCGGCCGTCACAGTAGCGTCCCCGACGAAGAACTCCTCGGGCTCGATAGGGAACACCACCTTGGCTGCGCAGCTGGGATTCTGGCTCTCCACGATCTCCAAGGCACGCTTGATGCTCTCGGCCTGTACCTCTACCCCGAACCGGGCGGCACCTCGGCTTACTTCAACCGAGATTCTTATCACTTGATGGCTCCTCCTTCGTGCGTAGAAACGGCATCGATTAGTTCTTATGTACGATACTTTTGTGAAGATTTAGCAACGTACGCATAAATAAACATTCACACAAGCCATCTCAATAGTCAACATTGTTCTTAACAAAACCTTAACCTAACTTCGCACAAAAATGGCTTCTAAATGCCAGATGTTGGGTCATTAGTATAAGGATGAGGCTACAAATAGCGACTAAACTAAATTTTTGGAAGAGGTAGAGCAGACGTCTATCCCCGGCCTTATGGAGGTGCTCCGAGAGGAGGGCCTAGAATCCTAACGGGGGTGTGATTGCTTCGAATACAATTCGGAAAGTCATTGCTTGATGCTAGACAACAATGAACACGAGGTGCCAGTCTCTACTACACCAGTTAGTACACCAACCCACCATAAACAGCAGCGAACAAAGAGAAACATCCTACATGAAGATTCAGTCGATTTGCGGGTAATTTCTGCACAACCTGGAACGACGATAAACACGGATCACGCCACTGAAGATCATGGTGTCCCCGGTTCGAGTCCGGGTCCCGCCACTTCCGGTCTTGTCCGGTATTTTCCGGTTTGAGTCGCAAGTAAGCGGCTTTTTGCGCGTTACGTTTCGGCTCCTACTCCTGTCTTTTTCGGTCCTCTCCGGGTGACGTTGACTGGCAGAGATGCGTTCCATGGAAGAACATGCACCGACGATGCGATATAGACCAACTTCACTGCAAGGCGCTGTAAGGTGATTCACGAGGGTGTAGGGCACAGCCTTGCGAACACTGTTGTGAAGACTACGGGAGGATATTTATGCGCACCTACTAGGTGTTGTGGAAGCGTTGTATACCTAACGAGACGCGGAGGCAGGCTTTGCCCAGTCCTAACGCATAAGCATCCGAGAGGGTGAATAGGGGTTTCCGAGAACACGCCTTGTCGGCAACCCGGTGAATAAGGGCGGCGGCTTGTACGATCTTCGTGGCAGAACCTCGCATACACCTTGTCTAATATTCAGAGAGAATAAGAACTGTGCGTGTACAAAGCAGTAAGGACCGGACTATTTCTAAGAGGTGGCGACAGCGGCGAAGGAGTAGGTAGAAGGTGCGAAGAAGTGCGATACTAGGGTCCTCTAGCGCTGTCTTACATTCCCAGACCCACTTATATCCTGGCTGACGGTAGGATCACCACTGTATTCCACAGACCCGCTACCGCTGATCCTCACATCCAGCTCATCACTTACGTTAACGGTAGCCCTACCCGACCCACCAAGGTCAATCTCGGTTTCTCTGCTTTCTAGATCTTCCGCATCGTAGTTACCGAAACCTGGGATATCTATGTCCTGGCTGTCGGCCTTACCAGCCGCCCTCACGCTCCCTGACCCTGACAGTTCGACCTGTAGCTCATCGGTGCTAGTGTCCGGTGCGCCGATGTTTCCTGACCCTGATACGGTCAGAGCTAATTCATCGGTGCTGATGCCTGTTGTAGCGATATTTCCCGATCCCGAAAGGGTCAGAGCATTTAGGTCCTTGACGGTTAGCCTGTAGTTGATCGGTTCGCTTGAGTTTATAGTGGTGTTGTCCTCTACACCGATGACCAAGCGATCACCCTCAACCTCGGTTTTCAGGTACGGGATGATGTTATCTTCGGCTTGGATGGTCAGCGTTTCACTACCGGTCTGCTGGATAGTGAGATTGCCGATCCCCTCTAAGACAACTTCGTCAAAGCCGCTTACGTCTCTAGACTCACTCGTTACGTTGCCTGACCCTCGGACTCCAGCCCCACAGGCGCTCAAGAACAACCCCGCTACTAGCGCAACTACTATTACTACTACAGGTCCACGGGTCACTCGTTCACTCCCACAACTAGACCACTCTATTAGGATACCTAAATGTAGTTTGGGATGTACATACAGCGGGTTGCACTGTTATTGACCCACCCCCGTTAGGCGGTGCACCATCCTCGCTCAGAAAAGCTCCTGGGTAAGCGTTGATGCAACTATGGCCGTCGGCACGGTTCAACTTTTCTGCAAACCGCTATAGGAATCTGCCCATAGCACCGGTCCTAACGCATAAGCATCCGAGAGGGTGAATAGGGGTTTCCGGGAACCCGCCTTGTCGGCAACCCGGTGAATAGAGGCAGCGGGGCAGCCTCCTACCCTCGATAGGCTCAAGCTCTCGATAGGCTCAAGCACTCTCTCTCTGTGCTAGTTCTGGGTTCTTTCTCTAGGCTCCAATGCACTTGCAGTTACTAAAGGCCTGTGTGAAGATGTTTAAGAAGAGCAACTTGGCTATTTGCCGGGTGGGTGAAGGAGGAGCAGGGTATGCTGATTAGCGCCGAGCATAGCGCCGAGGATAGCGCTGCGCTAATAAAGCTGTTGTACAACGCCCAAACCAAGGAACAAATAGACATCGTCGTAGCGGCGGCGAACCGCTGGTTGGCGAGCCACCCCCATGATGAAGACGTGAGCTTGGCCCGCGATCAGGCTAAGCGACGTCGCCTCGGTGCACCCCTCTAGGCCTAGAGGGTTTCCGGGAACCCTCCTTGTCGGCAATTCGGTGAATAGAGGTGACAGGGCAGCCACTACTCTGCTGTATGTGGGGGAAAGCTTTCTAGCTGGTAGCTGGGCATGCACGGGAAGCATCAGTCTGCGATTATTAGGTTAATGTAATAAGTAGGGCAAGGACTAGGAGTAGTAGAAGGATAGTGAGTAAGCGCACCGCTACCTGGCTAGCCTGGTCTATGTGTGCGCTCTCCTTGGTGCTAACGGCTCTGAGCCTTTTTCTTCTGGTGTTGAACTTGTCCCACCCTGACGTACCCATCTACCTCTACTGGGCAGTGAATACCCTGCTTGCGATAGGTAACTCAACAGTGGGTGCAGTCATAGTACCCCGTCTCTCTCCTAGAAATCCCATAGGCTGGCTGTTCTGCGCGACAGGCCTCTCCTTTGGAGTGATCCATTTCAGCGGCGAGTATGTCGTTTACACACTACTAGCCGCGCCCAGATCTCTCCCTGCGGGTGAGGCGCTAGCTTGGATCTTAGCCTGGCTTTGGGTCCCAGTTGTTGGCCTTCAAGTGTTCTTATTGCTTCTGTTCCCAGGTGGTCGGCTGCCGAGCCCTCGGTGGAGGTGGTTTTTCTGGCTCAGCTTGCTCCTGATATTAATCGGAGCGGTTTCGGTAGCGTTCTCTCCTGGAGAGATAAATGTTGGTCTTGGTCCCATCTACAATCCACTCGGAGTCGAGGGCTTGCCAAACTCCTACGAGACGGTTCAGGCGCTCGTGCTTACTCTCATCTTCGTCTCAGCAGCCTCCCTATTTTTTGTAAGGCTGCGCCGTGCGAGAGGAGTAGAGCGCCAGCAGATCAAATGGTTCGCCTATACTGGAATGGTAGCGTCAAGCGGGGCTATACTCACTTATACTGTCTCTGAAGTAATAGGCTCACTATGGCTCGAATGGGCCGGATACGTACTTCTCCTGGTTGGTCTCATAGGCATTCCTATCTCCATGGGCATAGCTATACTTCGCTATCGCCTCTACGAGATAGACCTAATCATCAACCGCACGCTGGTCTACGGTGCGCTCACTGCCACGCTAGCTGTAGTGTACTTTGTCGATATAGTTGTGTTTCAGGAATTTTTTCGCGCTCTTACTGGTCAAACATCCCAGCTGGCTGTTGTAGCTTCTACTCTAATGATCGCCGCCCTCTTCAGCCCCTTGCGCCGTCGCCTACAAGCGTTCATCGATCGGCGCTTCTATAGGAGAAAGTACGATGCGGCCAAAACACTAGAAGCGTTTGGTAGCAGGCTTAGAGACCAGACCGATCTAGAGAGGATTTCAGAAGATCTTGCGGAGGTAGTGGATGAGACGATGCAACCAGCACACGTCTCCGTAATACTGCGTTCGGAGGTTCCTTCTTCTACTACTACTAGGGAGCAAGGCCAGCAGGATCAGCAGACCACTACGCACGAGGGCTGAGTTTCCGAGAAACGTGATTGGCGGAAACTCGCTTAGCCCCGGTCCGCTAGGGGTGGGGCTATGGGCCCGTCCTGGGCCATCCTCGCGCCGCTGTGGGCACGAAAAGAGGCCGGAGAGGATAGAGGACACTCTCCGGCCTTATGCGGGGCCGGTGGGAAAAGAATAGGGCAATTCTTGTACAGTCAGGTTCCG
>Ga0126308_10000122_pt1 | contig 19894 bp, 24 predicted proteins | sample Plot55_FD_92533 | JGI IMG/M metagenome (GOLD analysis project Ga0126308, IMG submission 92533) | Serpentine soil microbial communities from UC McLaughlin Reserve, CA, USA - Plot55 | ecosystem: Environmental > Terrestrial > Soil > Grasslands | place: USA: UC McLaughlin Reserve, Lake County... | reverse complement strand
CCCCGCGCCTGAAGACTCGCTATCAGGAGGAGATCGGGCCGCAGCTCATCAAGCAGTTCAAGTACTCGAGCGCGATGGAGGCACCGCGCCTCGTCAAGATCACGCTGAACATGGGCGTGGGCGAGGCGAAGACCGAGGCCAAGGTTCTCGACGGTGCGATCGAGGAGCTGACCACGATCGCGGGCCAGCGCGCACAGGTGCGCAAGGCCCGCAAGTCGATCGCCAGCTTCAAGCTGCGCGAAGGCATGCCGGTCGGCGCGCGCGTGACGCTGCGCGGCGCCCGGATGTGGGAGTTCCTCGACAGGCTGGTCTCGATCGCGCTGCCGCGCATCCGCGACTTCCGCGGCCTGGATCCCGGCTCGTTCGACGGGCGCGGCAACTTCTCGCTGGGGATCCGCGAGCAGATCATCTTTCCCGAGATCGACTACGACTCGATCGCCGCCGTTCGCGGCCTCGACGTCGCGATCACCACCACGGCGCCCGACGACGAGCAGGGGCTGGCGCTCCTGCGCGCGCTCGGGATGCCGTTTGCACAGACGAGCAGCGAAGGAGAGTCCTAGTAGTGGCGAAGAAAGCCCTGATCGAGAAATCGCGCAAGCCGCAGCGCTTCAAGGTGCGGGCGTACACGCGCTGCAACCGCTGCGGGCGGCCGCGCGCCGTGTACAAGAAGTTCGGGCTGTGCCGAATCTGCCTGCGTGAGCTCGCCCACGAGGGCGTTATCCCGGGCATGACGAAGTCGAGCTGGTAGAGCGCATGCAGACTGACCCGATCGCAGACATGCTCACCCGGATCCGGAACGCGAACCGCGCGCTGCACGAGCGTGCCGAGATGCCGAGCTCGCGGGCCAAGACCGAGATCGCGCGCCTCCTCAAGGAGGAGGGCTACATCCGCGACTACGAGGTCAAGCGCGAGGAGGACACGCCCTATGACACGCTCGTGATCGAGCTGAAGTTCGGGCGCAACCGCGAGCGCGTGATCACCGACCTGAAGCGCATCTCCAAGCCCGGGCGCCGCGTCTACGCGCGCAAGGACCGCTTGCCGCGCGTCCTCGGCGGGATGGGCATCTCGATCCTGTCCACCTCCAACGGCCTGATCACGAGCCGAACCGCGGCCGAGCAGGGAGTCGGCGGAGAAGTCGTCTGCTTCGTCTGGTGAGCCAATGAGTCGAATCGGCAAACAGCCCATCGAGCTTCCGGCCGGCGTGTCGGTCTCGGTCTCGCCCGGCCGCGTGATGGTGAACGGGCCGCTCGGCGAGCTGACCCAGCAGGTGCCCGCGCGCATGCAGGTCGAGCAGGACGACGGCACGATCGTCGTCAAGCGCCCGACCGAGCGCGGGGACGACCGCGCTCTGCACGGGCTCACGCGGAGCCTGATCGCGAACATGGTCGAGGGGGTCACGAGCGGGTTCCAGAAGCGCCTCGAGATCCAGGGAGTCGGCTACCGCGCCGCCGTGCGCGGCACCGACCTGGAGCTGAACGTCGGCTACTCGCATTCCGTCGTGCTGAAGGCACCGCAGGGGATCACGTTCGAGGTCCCGACGCCGACCGAGGTGATCGTCAAGGGCATCGACAAGCAGCAGGTCGGCCAGACCGCCGCCGAGGTGCGTAAGGTGCGCCCGCCCGAGCCCTACAAGGGCAAGGGGATCCGCTACGAGGGCGAGTACGTGCGCCGGAAGGTTGGGAAGCGGGCATGAGACTTCGCTTGCGATGTCTCATGCAGGCTGGACGGGCTCTGCCCGTGCAGCCGTCTGAAACGACCGGTCGACGCGCGGTACGTGAGGGGCGTTACCGATGAGCGCGCTCTCCGTTCGCGACGCACGCACTCGCAGGCACCGGCGGGTCCGCAGCAAGGTTGTCGGTACCGCCGAGCGCCCGCGCCTGGTCGTGTTCCGCTCCAACCGCGGCATCGAGGCGCAGCTGGTCGACGACCTCGAGGGCAAGACCCTCGCGGCCGCGAGCTGGCTCCAGCTGAAGGCAGGCAAGGGCTCGAAGACCGCCCAGGCGGCCGAGGTCGGCAAGCTGTTGGCCGCCAATGCGAAGCAGGCCGGAGTCGAGGCGGTCGTCTTCGACCGAGGCGGCTATCTCTACCACGGCCGCGTCAAGGCGCTGGCCGACGCAGCACGCGAAGGAGGCTTGAAGTTTTGATGGCATCCCCCTGCCGCCTGTCTCGCATCCCTGGGTGCGCTGCAAAGCGGCATGCGTCGTCCTCAGTCGCGCCCGTAGCCTCCGGCTACGAGCACTCCCTGCGTCCTAGCCTGGCTTGCTTTTCGCGGACCAGGAACACGATCCAGTCGGAAGGTGAACGCTAAGTGGGCATTGACGTTCGAGAGCGAGAGACCAGAGAGCTCAAGGAGCGCGTGGTCGAGATCAACCGCGTCGCCAAGGTGGTCAAGGGCGGCCGGCGGTTTTCGTTCACCGCGCTCGTGGTGATCGGCGACGAGGTCGACCGGGTCGGGCTCGGCTACGGGAAGGCGCGCGAGGTTCCGCTCGCGATCTCGAAGGCCGTGGACGACGCGAAGAAGAACCTCTTCCAGGTGCCCCGGCACGGGACGACGATCACGCACGAGATCCTCGGCGAGTTCGGCGCCGCCCGCGTGCTTCTGCGTCCGGCCAGCGAGGGAACCGGCGTCATCGCGGGCGGTGGCGTCCGCGCCGTGTTGGAGCTCGCCGGGATCCGCGACATCCTCGCGAAGAGCCTCGGCACGACCAACCCGATCAACATGCTGAAGGCGACCGTCCAGGGCCTGCAGAGCCTGCGCCGCCCGGCCGACGTTGCCGAGATGCGCGGGCTCACGATCGCTCAGGTGCTGCCCGTGAGCGCCCGCGAGCCCCAGGAGGAGGAGGAGCCTCAGCCGACCGCGCCGGAGCCGGCGGCAGCGGTGACAGAGGGGAGCGATGGCGAAGCTGAAGATCACCCAGACACGTAGCTCGATCGGCCAGAGCCAGCGGCACCGCGGCACCTTGCGGGCGCTTGGCCTGGGCAAGATCGGCCGCAGCGTCGAGAAGGACGAGAGCCCGCAGCTCGCCGGTATGCTCAGGAAGGTCCGTCACCTCGTCAGGGTGGACACCGACTGATGGCCGAGGAGCTCAACCTTTCGAATCTCAAGCCGGCGCAGGCGCGCAAGAATCGCAAGCGCGTCGGCCGCGGCCTGGGTTCCGGCAAGGGCCGTTATTCGGGCCGCGGGATCAAGGGCCAGAAGTCCCGCTCGGGCTCGAACAAGATGCGCCCGGGCTTCGAGGGCGGCCAGAACCCGATCTACATGCGCCTGGCCAAGCAGCGCGGCGGCTCGAAGGACGCGATGCCCGTCGGCCCGCACCGCACCTCGACCGTCCCGCTCAACGTCGCCACTCTCGAGGAGCGCTTCGATGCCGGCGCCGAGGTGACGCTCGAGGCACTCGTCGAGAAGGGACTGATCCGCAACACCCGCACCGACGTGAAGCTGCTCGGCCAAGGCGACCTGAGCAAGAAGCTGACCATCACCGTGCACGCGGCTTCCGCCACCGCGCGCGAGAAGGTCGAGGCGGCAGGGGGGTCGCTGACCCTGCTGCGCGAGCCTAAGGTACGCAGGCCGAAGCGACGCCCGGACAGCTCGAGGACCGCGCCGGGCGAAGAGGAGCCGCAGGCAGAGGAGCCTCAGAGCGACGAGCCGCAGGCCGAAGCCGAGCCGGAGCCGGAGGCCGAGGAGCCGACGGAAGGCGAGGAGGGCTAGGTGTTCTCCTGGCTCGCCAACGCCTGGCGCGTGCCAGAGCTGCGGAAACGCGTCCTGTTCACCGCGGGCGTGCTGGCGCTCTACCGCCTCGGCTCGTGGATCCCCGCGCCGGGTGTCAACTCCGACCAGATCAAGCAGTACTTCAGCGGCCAGGGCGGCACCATCCTGGGCCTGCTGAACGTGTTCTCGGGCGGCGCGCTCTCCCAGTTCTCGGTCTTCGCGCTCGGGATCATGCCCTACATCACGGCCTCGATCATCCTGCAGCTGATGACGGTCGTGGTGCCCAAGCTGGAACAGCTCCAGAAGGAGGGTGAGTCCGGCTACGCCAAGATCAACCAGTACACGCGCTACCTGACCGTCGCCCTGGCGGCGGCGCAGGCGACTGGCTACGCGTACCTTTTCCAGAGGCAGGGCGCGCTCAGCGCGAACGCGGGTCGCATCGTCTTGATCGTGATCACGCTCACCGCCGGCACGACGCTGCTGATGTGGATGGGCGAGATGATCACGAAGCGCGGAATCGGCAACGGCATCTCGCTGTTGATCTTCGCGTCGATCCTCGCGTCGGCGCCGCAAGGCGTGACCGCCTGGTACAACGGCGGCGCGATGGAGAAGCTGTTCTTCCCGCTGATCGCGATCGGGATCATCGTGGCGGTGGTCTTCATCCAGGAAGGGCAGCGGCGGATCCCGATCCAGTACGCCAAGCGCATGGTCGGCCGGCGGATGACCGCGGGCGACTCGACCTACATGCCACTGCGCGTGAACATGGCCGGAGTCATTCCGATCATCTTCGCGGCCGCGATCATGGCCTTCCCGCCGACGATCGGCCAGTACTTCCCGCAGACGCAGGGCTTCGTCAACCGGCACTTCCAGCCGACGAGCTTGGCCTACCTCGGCCTCGAGGCGTTCCTGATCATCGTCTTCACCTACTTCTACACGGCGGTCCAGTTCAACCCCGTCGACCAGGCCGATAACTTGCGCAAGCACGGCGGCTACATCCCCGGCATTCGCCCGGGCCCGCCGACCGCGCAGTACCTCGATCGGGTGCTGACGAGACTGACCTTGCCCGGATCGATCTACCTGGCGGCCGTCGCAGTGCTGCCGAGCCTCTTCATCCGCTACGGCGGCTTCTCGCAGGCGACCTCGCAGGCCCTTGGGGGTACCTCCGTGCTGATCGTCGTCGGCGTCGCGCTCGACACGATGCGCCAGATGGAGTCGCAGATGATGATGCGCTCCTACGAAGGCTTCCTGAAGTAGCGTGTCCTCGTGCTTTTCGGGCGCCGCTGGCAAGGGAGGCGAGCGTGCGGCGCGCAGGACAGTGCTAGAAGGCACGGACAAGCGCCGCTCGCACGGCATCCTGCCGCCAGCGGCGTCAGGCTGCGGGGAAGCCGGGCCGAGCCCGGCTCGCGCCGACGCCGGCGAGAAGCGTGAGGTGCCTCTGGACATCCTCCTGCTCGGCCCCCAGGGCGCGGGGAAGGGAACCCAGGGGAAGCTGATCTCGCGGGAGTACGGCATCCCTCACATCGCGACGGGCGACATCCTGCGTGCGGCAATCGCCGCGGGAACCGAGCTCGGCCTGAAGGCGGAGCCGATCCTCACCTCGGGATTGCTCGTGCCGGACGGCCTGATGATCGGGCTGATCCGCGACCGGCTCGCGCGGGAGGACACCGAGCGAGGCTTCGTGCTCGACGGCTTCCCGCGCACCGCGGTGCAGGCCGAAGCGCTCGACGAGATGCTCGGCGAGATCGATCGCCCGCTGAGCGTGGTCTTCGAGTTCCAGCTCCCCGAGGAGATGGCGGTCGAGCGCCTGCACCGCCGGGCGCAGGAGGAGGGCCGGGCCGACGACACCGCCGAGGCGATCCGGACGCGGCTGAGCCTCTACCACGAGCAGACCGCACCGCTCGTCGAGTACTACCGCGCCCGCGGGATCCTCGTTCCGCTCCATGCCGACCGGTCCGTCGACGAGGTCTTCGAGGAGATCCAGGAGGCGCTCGAGCAGGTGGCGGTCAGGTGATCATTCGCAAGGCACCTGCAGAGATCGACCGAATGGCCCGGGCCGGCGAGGTCGTTGCCGAGACGCTCACGCTGATCGGCGAGCGGGCGAAGCCGGGCGTCAGCACGCACGAGCTCGACGAGCTCGCGGACGAGTACATCCGCTCGCGCGGAGGCGTCCCGACTTTCATGGGCTACCGCGGCTACCCCGCCTCGATCTGCGTCTCGCCGAACGACATGGTCGTCCATGGCATCCCGGGCCTCTACACGCTTCGCGAGGGAGACGTGCTCTCGGTGGACGTCGGCGTGACGCTGGACGGCTTCGTCGCAGACTCGGCCTACACCTTCCCGATCGGCGAGATCTCGCCCGAGGCGGAACGGCTGCTCGAGGGCTGCCAGGCGGCCCTCGCCGCAGGGATCGAGCAGTGCCGCGTCGGGAACCACCTCTCCGACATCTCGCACGCCATTCAGCGCGTGACCGAGGAGCACGGCTTCTCGGTTGTCCGCAGCCTGGTCGGCCACGGGGTCGGCCGCTCGATGCACGAGGAGCCGCAGATCCCGAACTTCGGCGAGCCGGGACGCGGTCCGCTGCTCTCGGAGGGCATGACCTTCGCGATCGAGCCGATGATCAACGCGGGTGCCCCTGACGTCGTCCTGCACGACGACGAGTGGTCGATCTCGACCGCCGACAGCTCGCTTTCGGCCCATTTCGAGCACACCGTGGCGATCACGGCAGAGGGGCCGAGGATCCTGACCGCGACGAAGACGGCGGTCGGAACCTGAGGGGCGACCCCCGCGTCGAGGCATACGCGGCGCTTCTGGTGGAGACGTGCGTCGACGTGCAGCCGGGCTGGCAGGTGCTGGTGACGGGAGGGCACCTCGCGGGCCCGCTCCTCGAGGAGGTCAGTCGCCTCGTAGGCAGACGTGGAGCGTATGCGCTTCAGAGGGTGAGCCTGAACGGCTATGGAACAAATATCCCGTGGGCGCAGGAAGCGCCCGAGGAGCTGCTCGGAACACCGGCGCCGATCGAGGCCTACGCGTTCGACAACGCGGACGGATGGATCTCGATCGAGGCGCCGGAGAACACACGCGAGCTGACGGGCCTGCCGGCCGAGCGGCTGGCACGCCTTCAGTCGGGGCTGCGCCCGCACCTCCAGCGGATGTTCACGCACGAGCTGAGGTGGGTCGGCTGCCAATACCCAACGCCGTCTCTGGCGCAGGAGGCCGGCCTTTCGCTCCAGGAGTTCGAGGACTTCCTCTACGGCGCTTGCCTGCTCGACTGGGACGCCGAGCGTGAGCGGATGAGCCGGTACGCGCGGCACTTCGACGAGGCCGAGGAGGTCAGGCTCGTCGGGGCAGGGACCGACATCCGCATCGGTGTGGCCGGTAGGCCTGCTTTGGTCGACGCCGGCGGCGCCAACATGCCGGGCGGCGAATTCTTCCTCTCACCGGTCGAGGACTCGGCCGAAGGCGAGATCGTCTTCGGCGAGTTCCCCGCTTTCTACAACGGCCGCGAGGTCGCCGGAATCACGCTTCGCTTCGAAGCCGGCCGTGTGGTCGAAGCGTCCGCCACGGCCAACGAGGAGTTTCTGCACGAGATGCTCGACCTCGACGAAGGCGCCCGCCGGCTCGGCGAGCTCGGGATCGGTTGCAACCCCGGCATCACGCGCTATATGAAGAACACGCTCTTCGACGAGAAGATGGACGGGACGGCGCATCTGGCGCTTGGGAACGGCCTACCGGAGGTCGGCGGCACCAACGTCAGCCAGCTGCACTGGGACATCGTCAAGGATCTCAGGCAAGGCGGCAGGATCGAACTGGACGGCCGAGTCGTCCAGGAGGACGGCCGCTGGCTGGTGTAAACGGTTTGCTACCATGGTCACCCGCGGCGGAAGCCGTGTTTTTTCGTGTCTACGAGCGCTAGAACGAGGTACAGGAGCAGATGAAGGTCAGAGCATCGGTAAAGCCCATGTGTGAGCGCTGCCGCGTGATCAAGCGGCACGGCAGGACCATGGTCATTTGCACGAACCCACGCCACAAGCAGAGGCAGGGCTAGTGGCTCGAATCGCCGGAGTGAACCTCCCGAACCAGAAGCGGCTCGAGATCGGGCTGACCTACATCTACGGCATCGGCCAGTCCACGGCGAAGAAGATCTGTGCCGAGACGGGCCTCTCGTGCGACGAGAAGATCAAGGACCTGACGGACGAGGAGATCACCAAGCTCCGCGAGTACATCGACTCTAAGCTCCAGGTCGAGGGTGACCTCCGCCGCGAGCGCACGCAGGCGATCAAGCGCCTCGGCGAGATCGGCGCCTACCGGGGCATCCGCCACCGGCGCGGGCTGCCCGTCAACGGCCAGCGCACGAAGACCAATGCACGCACGCGCAAGGGCCCGAAGAAGACCGTGGGCCGCGGCAAGAGGGCGCCAACCAAGACTTAATGGCTGATGGCACCTCCTCGTAGACAAGCGACCCGCGGTCGCACGCGCCGCCGCGTGAAGAAGAACATCGCGATCGGGCAGGCGCACATCAAGACGTCGTTCAACAACACGATCGTCTCTCTCACCGATAACGACGGGAACGTGATCGCGTGGGAGTCCGCCGGCTCGGCCGGCTTCAAGGGCTCGCGCAAGTCGACGCCGTTCGCGGCCCAGGTGACGGCCGATGCCTGCGCCCGCAAGGGCATGGAGCACGGGCTGCAGAAGGTCGAGGTCTTCGTGAAGGGCCCCGGCTCGGGCCGCGAGACCGCGATCCGCTCGCTCCAGGCCGCCGGGCTGGAGATCCTCGGCGTCAAGGACGTCACCCCGCAGGCCCACAACGGCGTGCGGCCGAAGAAGCGGAGGCGCGTCTAGTGGCCCGCGACCGCTCCCCCAAGTGCCGGCAATGCCGTCGCGAGGGCATGAAGCTCTTCCTCAAGGGCGAGCGCTGCCTGACCGAGAAGTGCGCGATCGAGCGCCGCAGCTACCCGCCGGGAGAGCACGGACGCGGCCGCATCAAGCAGTCCGAGTACCTCCTCCAGCTGCGCGAGAAGCAGAAGGCCCGCCGGTACTACGGCCTGCTCGAGAAGCAGTTCCGCACCTACTACTCGAAGGCCGCCAAGGGATCCGGCATCACCGGCGAGAACCTGCTGCGAATGCTGGAAACGCGCCTCGACAACGTCATCTACCGGCTCGGCTTCGCCGCCTCACGCTCCCAGGCCCGTCAGCTCGTGCGGCACGGCCACTTCCACGTCAACGGCCGCCGCGTGAACATCCCGAGCTACCAGGTGAAGCCCGATGACATCGTGATGCTCCGCCCGGGCAGCTCGGCCGAGCAGGTCGTGCGCGACGCAACCGACCTGACCGCCTCGGTCACGCCGTGGCTCCAGGCCGACCACGACGGCCTCACCGGCAAGGTGCTCAAGTGGCCGACGCGCGAGGAGATCGACACCCCCGTCCAGGAATCGCTGATCGTCGAGCTCTACTCCAAGTAGGGCTGTGAAAGGAAGGCAATGGCAGTTCGAACCAGTTTGATGGAGTTCCAGATCCCGCGGATCGTCCACGAGGAAGTCGAGGACACCCGCGGCGTGTTCGTGATCGAGCCGCTCGACCGCGGCTTCGGTTACACCTTCGGAAACTCGCTGCGCCGCGTGCTGCTCTCGTCGCTCGAGGGCGCCGCCGTCACCTCGGTCAAGATCGAGGGCGTCGCGCACGAGTTCACGACCCTGCCGGGCGTCCGTGAGGACGTGACCGACATCCTGCTCAACTTCAAGAGCCTCATCTGCCGGCTGCACGGCGAGTCGCCTGAGATCGAGGTCCGCCTGAACAAGAAGGGCACCGGAGCCGCCAAGGCCTCCGACATCGAGGCGCCGGCCGAGCTCGAGATCCTCAACCCGGATCTGGAGATCGCCAACCTCTCGGACAAGGGCAAGCTCGAGGTGACGCTCACCATCGGGCGTGGCCGCGGCTACGTTCCGGCCGAGTTGAACCGCGGGCCCGAGCACACGATCGGCGTGATTCCGATCGACTCGATCTTCTCGCCGGTCCGGCGCGTTTCGTACGACGTCGAGGCCGCCCGCGTCGGGCAGCGCACGGACTACGACAAGCTCCGCATCGACGTCACTACCGACGGGTCGATCGACCCGCGCGAGTCGATCGGCCAGGCTGCGGAGATCCTGATCCGGCAGCTCGCGATCTTCACCGACATCGACCGCATGGAGGGCTTCGGCGAGCAGGCGGCGGCCGAGACCCAGGCCGAGCCAGCGCTCGCGCACGGGATGGAGAACTTCCCGATCGAGGAGCTCGAGCTCGGAGTGCGCTCGTACAACTGCCTCAAGCGGGTCGGGATCGAGACGATCGGCGACCTCGTGACGAAGTCCGAGAACGAGCTGGCCGCGATCCCGAACTTCGGCAAGAAGTCGATCGAAGAGGTCAAGGAGACGCTCGCGACGCACGGCCTGAACCTGCGCGGCGAAGAGGGTGCCTCGGCGTGAGGCACCGGCGGTCAGGCAGGAAGCTCGGCCGCGACGCCTCGCACCGCAAGGCACTCTACTCCAACCTCGCGGGCGCGCTGTTCGAGCACGGGCGGATCAAGACGACCGCTGCCAAGGCGAAAGAGGTCAAGCCCATCGCCGAGCAGATGATCACGCTCGCACGGCGCGGCGGCGTCCACGCCCGGCGTCAAGCGCTTGCGTACCTGCGCTCGCAGGACGTCGTGCACAAGCTCTTCAGCGACGTCGGCCCGCGCTTCGCCGACCGGCCGGGCGGCTACTGCCGCATCATCCGGATCGGCCCACGGCAGGGCGACGCGGCCGAGATGGTCTACCTCGAGCTCGTCGACTTCGTGCCGGAGGCGACGTTCGCCCTGCCGGCCCGTGCCGAGCGCGAGGCGGAGCCGGTCGAAGAGACCGCCTAGGCGCCGACTTGGCGGCGCCGACGATCTAGGCGCTTCCGAGCGCGGCGCTGACGGCGGCAATGATCAGGCCGCCGATCGTGACCGAGGCAAACGAGCGGGCGAAGCTCGTTTCGAAGAACCGCCAGCGCAGCCACGCCAAGATCACCAACTCGAAGGCCACGACCGCGATCGCAAGAATGATCGCCACGTTGTAGGTCGGGATCAGGAACGGCAAGGTGTGCAGGATGCCGCCGACGAATGTGCCGACTCCGGTGATCGAGCCGCGCACCATGGGATTCCCGCGCCCGGTCAGCTCGCCGGTGTCGGACAATCCTTCGGAGAAGGCCATGCTGATCCCAGCGCCGATCGCGGTGGCCACGCCTGCGATGAAGGCGTCGAACGGCTTGTGCGTGTGGATCGCGATCGCGAAGATCGGCGCCAGGGTCGACAGGGATCCGTCGATCAGGCCGGTCATGGCCGGCTGCACGCGCTGAAGGAGGAAGGCCTGCTTGTCGGTCACGAGTAGAGTATACCGATCAAAGCGCAAGCAACCAGAGCATAAGGCACGCCTTACAAACCCAGTCAGGGGCTCCTGACGTGCGCCTGAGGCTAACGCTGGAGTACGACGGCACGGGCTTCCGCGGCTGGGCAGCCCAGCCCGGGCTGCGGACGGTAGAAGCGACCCTGCAGGAGGCTTTGGACCGCGTCTATCCCGGCTGGTCGTCGCTGGGCGTTGCAGGCCGCACCGACACCGGCGTGCACGCACTTGGCCAGGTTGCCTCCGTGGATGTGGACGGCGGTGCGCCGGCTGCGCGCGCGGCGGCTGCCCTGAACACGGAGCTTCCGGACGACGTCGCCGTGATTTCCGCTGATGAGGCCCCTCCGGACTTCCATGCCCGCCACTCGGCGCTGGCCCGCAGCTACCGCTACCGCGTCTTCCGCCGTAGCGAGCGCTCTCCGTTCGAGGCCAATCGCTCGTGGTGGTATTCGCACCCGATCGACGAGGAGAAGCTGGCCGAGTCGGCCGACCTGCTGCTCGGTGAGCACGACTTCCGTGCATTCACACGCACCGAGACGCATCACAAGGTCTTCACCCGCACGGTCGAGTCCGCGGTCTGGCACCGCCGAGGGGACGCCCTCGAGCTCGAGCTCACCGCCAACTCGTTCCTGCGCCACATGGTGCGGACCCTCGTCGGAACCATGCTCGAGCGCTCACCCGAGCAGCTGGCGGCCCTGCTCGAAGGCCGCCCCCGTAGCGAGGCGGGAGCGACGGCGCCGTCAGCGGGCCTCTACCTGGTCTCCGTCCGGTATTGACCGTCTCCATCCGCCGCCGGAGCCGGGCTATGCCCGGCGGGATGCCAACTGCGCCAAAGCCGTCTTAACCCTGTTCCGGAATTGGCGGGTCCTGGCACGTCGATGAGCTTGCCGACGCCCGCAAGGAGGGGGCTCACGGGGGAACCAGGGATTCTCCCGTGTGACTACGATCATGTTCGATGGGGACGCGCACGCAAAGGAACGTCCAAAAGCGGCTCGACGACCTGCGGGAGACGGTCAACCACCACCTTTACCGCTATCACGTGCTCGACGAGCCAGAGATCTCGGACGCCGAGTTCGACCACCTTTTCGACGAACTGCAGGCGCTCGAGGAGGAGCATCCGGAGCTCGTCACGCCCGACTCGCCAACCCAACGCGTCGGCGCCCCGCTCTCGGAGCGCTTCCAGAAGGTCCAGCACGTCACGCCGATGGGCTCGCTCGAGAAGGTGACCGACGGCGAAGGCTTGCTCAGGTGGGCGGAGGACGTGCGCAAACGGCTCGATTCCGACGAGCCCGTCGCGTACGTGATCGAGCCGAAGATCGACGGCCTGGCGGTCAACCTCACCTATGAGGACGGCAGGCTGGTCCGCGGCGCGACGCGTGGTGACGGAGTGCAGGGGGAGGACGTGACCGTCAACCTGCGCACGATCCCCTCGGTGCCGCTGAAGATGCTGGGCGACGGCGTCCCGGGACTGGTGGAGGTGCGTGGCGAGGTCTACATGCCGCTGTCGGGGTTCCGCGAGCTGAACGCCCGTGTCGCCGAGCTCGGGCAGAAGCTAGCCCCGAATCCGCGTAACGCTGCGGCGGGCTCGCTTCGGCAGAAGGACTCGTCGATCACCGCGTCGCGCCCGCTCGCGGTCTGGGTCTACGGCCTCGGCGCCGCGGACGGCCTCCAGCCGAGCTCGCACTGGGAGACGCTGCAACTGGTGCGGGAGCACGGCTTCCGGACGAACCCGTTCGCCGAACGGTTGGAGTCGATCGAAGAGGTCGAGCGCGCCTGCCGCGACTGGGAGACGCGCCGGACCGAGCTTGACTACGAGATCGACGGGATCGTGATCAAGGTGGACTCGCTCGAGCAGCAGGGGATTCTCGGCGCGCTGCACCAGCGGCCGCGCTGGTCGCGTGCGTTCAAGTGGGCGCCGATGACAGCGAACACGAAGCTCACGAAGATCCACATCCGCGTCGGCCGGACCGGCGCGCTCAATCCGTGGGCGCAGCTGGAGCCCGTCGAAGTGGGCGGCGTGACCGTGTCGACGGCCACGCTCCACAACGAGGAGGACATCAACCGCAAGGACATCCGCGAGGGCGACACCGTGATCGTCCAACGCGCCGGCGACGTCATTCCACAGGTCGTCGGGCCGGTGCTCCCGCACCCGAAGCGCACGAAGCCGTTCCGGATGCCCGAGACGTGTCCGCTCTGCGGCGAGGACATCGTCAAGCCCGAGGGCGAGGCGATGCACCGCTGCCCGAACCGTGCGTGCCCGTCGCGCGGGCTCGAGACGCTGATCCACTGGGTGCAGGCGGCAATGGACATCGAGGGCGTCGGCGAGCAGTTCGTGCGGCGGCTCTGGAACGAGGGCCGGCTGCGCTCGATGCCGGATCTCTACCGGCTCACGGCGGACGACCTGACGCAGCTCGACGGCTACGGCGAGGTCTCGGCCGCGAAGGCGATCGAGGCGATCGAGGCCTCGAAGCAGCGGCCATTCCACCGGGTGCTGTTCGGGCTCAACGTTCCCCAGGTGGGCTGGGTCACCGCCGCCAACATCGCCCGCCATTTCGGCGCCGTCGACACCCTCATGGACGCCACGCAGGAGCAGATCGAGGAGGTCGAGGGCGTCGGGCCCGACCGCGCCGAGGCGATCGCCGAGTGGTTCCGCGAGGAGGAGAACCGACGCCTCGTCGAGGAGCTGCGGTCGCTCGGGCTGCGCTTCGAAGTCGGCGACGAGCTCCGGCCCGTCGAGGGACCGCTCTCGGGCCAGACGTACGTGATCACGGGCACGCTCGAGCGCCGGTCGCGGGAAGAGGCGAAGGCCGCGCTCGAGGCCAAGGGCGCGAAGGTCGGCGAGTCGGTCTCGAAGAAGACGACGGGCCTCCTGGTGGGCGAGGGCCCGGGGTCGAAGCTCGCGAAGGCCCAGCGGGCCGGCGTCCCGGTCCTGTCGGAAGAGGACCTCGAGGCGCTGCTCGCAGGTTAGGGAGCGGCCGCGAGCACCGACGCGAAGCGGTCCTGCGCCACCCGCGCCCACCACCAGGACACGGGGCTGCCGTTCTGCACGACCGCGAAGGCGTAATGGCCGCCGGCGAAGCCGGCGAGCGCGGACGCCTGGCTCGTCGTGCCGGTCTTCCCGACGATCGTGCGGCCACGAAGGCGCCGCTTCAGGGTGCCGGTGCGGCCGGCGACCGCAAGCGAGCCGACGAACGCTGACCGGATGTACGGGTCCGACCACGCGGCGGTGAGGATCGCCGTCAGCTCGGCCACCGTCGCCCGGTCGAGCAGCGAGAGCCCGGAGCCGTCGACGATCCGGACGCCCGCGAGTGGGATCCCGGCCGTCTCCAGCGTCTCCCGCACGACGGAAGCGCCGGCCGCCGTCGTCCCGTCCCCGAGCTCGACACCCCCGAGGTGCTTCAGCAGCGTCTCGGCGGCGAAGTTGTCGCTGTCGCGGTTGAGGAGCCGCATGAGCGTACCGAGCGGCGCCGAGGACGTTCCGGCGAGTGTCACCGCCTCGGCGTGCGCGCGGCCGACCGTCGGCGCGCCGGCCACGGCGACGCCGGCCCGCCGGAGCTCGTTCCGGAACGTCGTCGCCGCCGCAAGCGCCGGGCGGCGTGAGGTGCGACCGCGGAACCGGCCGCCGTCGACCGTGAGCGCCGAGAGCGGCGCGCATTCGTTGACGTAGTAGCTCGCCCGCCATCCCGGGGCCGTTCGGCGCGAGTCGAAGAACGACTCGTCCCCGACGATGGAGCCCGTCACCCGCGTGATGCCGTGCGCGCGGACACGCCGCGCGAGCGCACGGACGTCCGGCGTCGAGAGGCTCGGGTCGCCGTACCCCTTCAGCACCAGACGGCCGCGCCACGTCGAGCCCTCGCGGACGCCGTCGCCGAGCACGCGCGTCTCGATCCGGTGGCTCGGGCCGAGGAGCGCCAGCGCGGTGTACGAGACGGCCAGCTTCTCGACCGATGCGGGCGCGAGCGCGCGGGACGGCTGACGCGCAAAGAGCGTCTTGCCGGTTCGGAGGTCGACGGCGAGCGCGCCCGTTCGCGCCGGGCTGACGTGCGGGACGCTCAGCGCCTTCGCGAGGCGCGCCGCGAGCGGCCGTGGAGTCGCGGCGGCAGGTGCATCGGCGAGAGTCGCCGCGACGGCGAGCGCGGCAGCAGCGAGCAGCGAGCGGTGGGCTTGCCGGTTCAAAGCGTAGGTCCCGAGGCGGGGAAAGATAGTCCGGTCGGCCGATGGTGCCTACGCCTCCCGCGGCGGATAATTGTGGCACCGCCCCGGAGGATCCGTGACAGACCCTCGTACCCTCATGCAGGAGCTCAGCGCCCTCGTCGCCACCCCGGAAGCCGGTGACGAGGCAGCCATCGCGCGGCTCGAGGACGTGCTCACGTCCGGCTACGCGCACGCCCTCGCGCTCGAGGCCGAGAACCTGCGCCTCGAGCAGCGCCTCGGGGAGGCGGCACGTCGCCTCGGCAGGAACGGGGTCCAGCCGCAGGACGTCACCGCGCTCGCGGAGCAGCTGTCCTCGGCGGAGGGCGACCTCACCGACCTGCGCAGCCTCCTGTCGGTCCTCCGCGAGCGAACGAGCGCCGCGCGAGCGGCCGCGCTCGGAACGACCTAGACGATCCCGCTCCGGACCGCGTACACGGCGGCCTGGATGCGGTTCTCGATCTGGAGCTTCATGAGGATGTTCGAGATGTGGTTCTTGACCGTCTTCGGGCTGATGTGCAGCTCGGCCGCGATCTCGGCGTTCTCCTTGCCGCTCGCGATCAGCTTGAGGACGTCGATCTCGCGTTCCGACAGCTCCGACCGGATCGTTTGCTCGATGTCGGGCTGACTGCTGGTCGACCGCACGCGCTGCAGGACCTTCGCCGCGACGTGCGGCGAGATCAGCGACTCGCCGACGGCCGCCGCGCTGATACCGCGCATGAGCTCCTGGATCGACGCGTCCTTGAGCAGGTAGCCGCAGGCGCCGGCCATGATCGCATCGATCACGTCGCCGTCCTGATCGGAGATCGTCAGCACGAGAACGCGGGTGAGCGGCGCGATCGTCGATATCTGCCGCGTCGCCTCGACACCGCTGATCCCGGGCATGTTGAGGTCCATCACGACGACCTCGGGAGCAAGCTCGCGCACGAGCCCCACCGCGTCGATTCCGGTGCCCGCCTCGGCGACGACGTCCACCCCCTGCTCCTCGAGCAGGTTTCGCAGCCCCGTGCGGAAGAGGTCGTGGTCGTCGACGAGCAGGACCCGGATCCCGTCGCGCCCGTCTTGCTCGTGTCCCTCGAGCGTCTCGATCACTGGCCTCGGACTGGTCGTCCGGCGAAGTCTACTTGCGACCGGCTCAGTGAACCGGCGACCCGAGCGTTACGGTCACGACACGCCGCCCCCAGGCGAGCGCCTCCTGCTCGCTCGGGAACCAGAGGTCGATCGCGGCGCCGCTGATAGCTGGGCCGACGTCTGCGGCCACCGCGCTGCCGTAGCCGGGGACGACCATCGTCGTGCCCAGCGGGATCACCGCGGGATCGACCGCGACGACGCCCCACCGGGCGGTGGCGCCGGTGGCCGTCGAGCCGCGGAGCGCGTACCCCGACGCGACGACCGTGAGCGTCCTCGCGGTGGGCGTGGCGGCGACGTCGGCGGCGGCCGGGGTCGCGGGCGTCGGCGCCGCCAGGGCACGCGCACGCCCGTCGAGCTCTGCGATCCGCGCCTCGGTCAGGCGGCGTTCGCCGCGCAGGTGCTCGAGGTACGCGGCCTTCGTCGCCCGGGCCCGCTCGAGCGCGGCCGTTCGCGCAGCCGCTGCCGCCCGGGCGCGCTCGATCGCGCTCGCCTTACGCGCAAGGACCCTCCGTAACCGCATCAGGTGCGTTCGTGCGCTGCGCGTCTCGGCGACGAGCTCACGATCCTGCTTCGCCGTGAACGCGAGGCCGTCGAGGGCGACCATCGCCTCGCGCAGCGAGCGGGCGCCGAGCACGACCTCGAGGGGCGCCGGCCCGCTCGACACGTAGAGCGCACGCAGGCGACTGGCGAGCCCGCGCTGGGCGGCACGGACGTTGGCACGTGCGACGACCAGCCGCCGGCCGACGTCGGAACGCTGGCGTCTGAGCGCGGCCGCCCGACTCTCGACCGCGGCGAGCTCGGCCCGCGCCGCGGCGAGCCGGCGCTCGAGCCCCGCGAGGTGGACGACGATCGAGTCCGAGCGCTCGGCGAGAGCGGCGTCGCGTCGGCGAAGGTCGGTGCGGTCGCCGCCGCTCTGCGCGGCGGAGACGGGACCAGCGACGGCGATGAGCAGGGAGGCGACGGCGACGAGGCGCGCCGGGGGGGCAAGCACGGCGGCGGACGCTAGCAGCCCGCGGCCGGGTTTGTGCCGATGTCGCGTGTTAAGTCTGTGACAGTTTTGGGCATTTTTCGGCCTTCCTATCTGTTGCACCCGACCGGAAGGGCTGCTAGGGTGCCGCGCTTGTGACACGCCGGAAGCCAATCCGGCGCGCCGGCAGGCTCGATCCACGGGGGATGGTCGGGTCTGGAACGTTCGTACCGGCGTCGCTCCTCGTCGCGCTGATCGGCGCCCTGCTGCTCGCAGGCGGCGCCACTGCCGACCCCTCGGCGATCGCGGCCAAGCAGGCCGAAGCCAACCGCGTGCTGGCGCAGATCGACGCGCTCGACATGCGGGTATCCGCGGCGGCGGAGGCGTACAACGCCGCCAATCTCCAGCTCGACCGCATCAAGGCCGACCAGCGCCAGAACCGCTTCCTGCTCGGCATCGCCCGGTCGAACTTCGGTCGCGCTCAGAAGCTGCTGCGGGAGCGACTCGTCGCGCTGTACACGTCCGGCGGCACGACCGAGTCGACGCTCGAGATCGTCCTCGGCGCCCAGAGTCTCCGCGAGCTCATGAACCGTCTCGACACAGCCGAGCAGGTGTCCGCACAGGACACCCAGGTCCTCGGCCAGGTGCGGCGGTTCCGCGCGCAGATGCAGCGGCGCAAGGCGCTGCTCGCGCGTGCGAATGCGCGCCAGACGCGCGTCGTCGCGCAGCGCGCCGCGCGCAAGGCCGAGATCGCGCGCCAGCTCGCCGTGCGCCAGCAGCTCCTCTCGCAGATTCGCGACCGCATCGCCGCCATGCAGGCGGCCGAGCGGCGCCGCCAGGCGGAGCTTCGGCGCCAGCTTCAGGCGCGGCTCGCGGCCCAGCAACGCGCCGCGCGGCGAGTCGAGGAGCCGACCGCAACGGCGGTCGAGCCCACGTCGGCCCCGACGGCGACCGCCGCAGCTCCGCCGTCGCAGTACGGCGGCGTCGTCGGCATCGCGATGCGCTACCTCGGCGTGCGCTACCAGTGGGGCGGGGCGTCGCCCTCCACCGGCTTCGACTGCTCGGGCTTGGTCATGTTCGTGTACTCCCAGGTCGGGGTGTCGCTGCCGCACAGCACCTACGCGTTGTGGGGAATGGGTGCTCCGGTCGACCGGAGCCAGCTGCAGCCCGGCGACCTGGTCTTCTTCAGCGGCCTCGGCCACATGGGCATCTACGTCGGCGGCGGCCAGTTCATCCACGCGCCGCACACCGGCGACGTCGTCAAGATTTCGAGCATGTCCGGCTACTACACCTCCGCGTACGTCGGAGCCCGCCGAATCACCGGCTGACGGCGCACGATCTGACGGTTACGGTGGACGGCGTGTCCGTCGCGGTCCATACCTGGGGCGACTCGGCGGCCACGCCGGTGTTGCTGTGGCACGGCGTCGGCGACGACGCGGCCTACTTCGGCCCGTTAGCCGAGGTGCTGGCCGGCGAGTTCGGCTTTCGAGTCGTCGCACCGGACGCGCCGGGCTTCGGCCGCTCGCAGGCGCCCCCGCATAGGGCTGCGTTGCATCCGGCGGCACTTGCGCGTTTCGCGTTGCGGCTGCTCTCCGAGCTGGGGGTCGAGCGCTGTCCGTTCGTCGGCCACTCCTGGGGCGCCGGCATCGGCTGCCATGCCGCCGCCGACGCTGCGCAGCGGGTGAGCGCGCTCGCGCTGCTCGACGGCGGCTACACCGAGCTCGAGGATTGGGGCAACCCCGAGGCGGTTGCGCGCGCCACGGAATCCGACTGGATCGCGATCGGTCGCGAGCGGCGCGTTCGCGACCCGATGATGTGGGCGCGAGCCGTGCGCGCCGCCCTAGAGCCGCCGACGGCCGCCTCCGTCTACGCCGTCCTGCGGAGCTCCCGAGTTCCCGTACTGTTGCTGACAGCAGACCACTCGTCGCGCTCCGACGCCGGGCGCGCCGCGGCCCGTGGTCTCGGTCGCTTCCGGCACGCACTCCCCGAGGCGGACGTGCGGACGCTCAAAGGAGTCGGTCACGACCTGCCGGGAGATGCCGGCGCCGTCGTGGGACGAGTCGTGGGCGACTTCCTCGCTCGCTACGGGGACTCGGCGTAGAGCGCTTCGATCTCGCCGGCGAAGTGCTCCTGGCACACGCGTCGGCGGACCTTCATCGTGGGCGTCAGCTCCCCGGCCTCCAGGGACAGGTCGCGAGGGAGGACGACGAAGCGCTTGACCTGCTCGAAGCGCGTGCGGCCGCGGTTCGCCCGCTCGACGATCGTCTGGACGAGCACCCGCACGTCCTCGCTCTCGACGAGCTCAGCGAAGCTCCCCACGAGGCTGCGCTCGTCCGCCCAGTGCTGCAGCTCCTCTGGGTCGAGCGTGATCAGCGCCGACACGTAGGGCCGCCGGTCGCCCACGACGATCGCCTGCGAGACGTACTTCGAGCTCTTCAGCTCGCTCTCGATGTTCTGCGGCGCGACGTTCTTGCCGCCGGCCGTCACCAGGATGTCCTT
>Ga0126308_10000121_pt1 | contig 19914 bp, 20 predicted proteins | sample Plot55_FD_92533 | JGI IMG/M metagenome (GOLD analysis project Ga0126308, IMG submission 92533) | Serpentine soil microbial communities from UC McLaughlin Reserve, CA, USA - Plot55 | ecosystem: Environmental > Terrestrial > Soil > Grasslands | place: USA: UC McLaughlin Reserve, Lake County... | reverse complement strand
GCGGTCGTGGACGTGATCGCGGCGTTGGCTCTGCTCTTCCTCATCGTGCGGACGATGCGGCGCCCCCCCAACCCCGAGCGGTTGGCGGGCATGATCGCGCAGATGGAGAAGGTCTCCTCGTCGAGAGCGGTCGCGATCCTCGGCGCCGGGGCAGCGCTCGCCAACCCGGGGGCCTTCATCCCGATCGCGCTGAAGGACATCTCCGAGCTGGACCCGAGCACGACCCAGTACATCGTCGACTGGGTCTTTTTCTCACTCGCGTCGCTGTTCCCGCTCGCGGTAGCGCTCGTGCTTCTCATCGTGGCGCGGGAATGGACCGAGCGAGCGCTCGGCGGTGTGCGTGCCTGGCTCGAGCTTCACGCCAGGACGGTTGCCGCGGCGATCGTCGTCCTGCTCGCCCTCTCGCTGCTCCGGAACGGCATCGCCGGGCTCACCGGCTAGATGGCTTCGTCCGGAGAGGGTGATGCACGAGGTCGCTCGGGACCCCACGCTGGGACCGTGCGGCTTACGCTCATCCCCTTCGCCGTAGCGGTCGCTCTCGTCTCAGGCTGCGGCGGATCCAGCAATTCGTCCTCGGCCGCAGACTGGGCGAACAGCCTCTGTTCGTCGATCACGACGTGGTCGGGGTCGGTCAATTCGGCCGGCGAGTCGCTCAAGGGAGGCAACCTTTCGGAAAACAGCCTCAAGAGCGCAAGCAGCGATATCAGGAGTGCCACCGACAAGCTGGCGAGCGACCTGAAGGGCCTGGGGAAGCCCGATACCGAAGGCGGCCAGCAGGCGAAGGACGCAATCGACCAGCTCTCGAGCGACCTCGAGGACGGTGTCAACGCGATGCAGAGCGCGGTCGAGAACGCGTCGGGCGCGAACGGTGCGGTCGCCGCCGCCACGAGCATCACTGCGACGCTTTCGACGATGGGCACCCAGATCAGCTCGGCCGCGTCGAAGCTCGAGCAGGCGGATCCGAAGGGCGAGCTCGATCAGGCGTTCAAGGACGCTCCGGCCTGCAAGAGCCTGACGAGCTCCTCCTCCTAGGAATCCGCAGACCGGTCCTTGCCACCGCGCATGCGGGAGACCAGGACGGCGATCACCGTGACGAGGTACAGCTGGCCGAAAAGCGCCTCGACGACGGCCAGCGTCCGCCCGAGCTCGCCGGCGGCGGTGTAGTCGCCGTACCCCAGCGTGCCGAGCGTGACGAAGCTGAAGTAGAGACGGAGGGAGCGGGTCCCGTCGGTTCCCTGTGTGAAGAAGTCGCCCGAGCCCAGGACCGCGATTACCCCGTAGAGGTAGACGAACATGATTCCGATCAGCACGTAGATGCAGACCGCTCCTGTCACCGCCCTGACGTTCGCCTCACCCTGGTCGATGACGCCGAGCGCGACGGTTAGGATCGTGGCGACGGTCAGGGCGCCCGAGAGCATCCCAACAACGCCCGTCAATGTGTTCCCCCCGAAGATCAGGAGCCCGACGGCCGACGCTGCCGCCAGCGCGACGAGGCCGAGGCTGATCGCCGAGTCGGCGCTCGCGACTCCGGATGTGAAGAGCGCCATTACCAGCGTTCCCCCCTGAAGCAGGACGAGCGTGCTGTCGGCCCACGGGCTGTTCGGCGCTACCGACATGAAGACGAACTCGACGACGATCAGGGCGAGCACGATCCCGTAGCTGTGGCTCGCGCGGACGCGAGCGACACGGGGGCCCGGATGCCAGACCTGCGTCATCTCGTCATCGGGGCTACCGCGCGGTCGTCTCGAGCGGTCGCTGCTCTTGCGGCTCGAGAGCACCGGCCCCGCCGTTCAGTCCTCGACGCCAGCCCGCCAGGACCGTATGAACCGCCGCGGCGCCCACGATCGGCTCCTCCGGGAGCGGGAGGTGCGCGGGAGCGAGCAGGAACGGGCGAGTCTGGGCTCCGCCGATGCCGCCATGGAAGGAGATCAGCTCCTCGAAGGCGCACCCCTCATCGAGGGCCGGGTCGTAGAAGCTGCCGACCATGATGTCGGCGACGTGCTCGAACCCGTCCGTGCGCAGGAGGTGGGCGGGGGCGTTCGGCGAGAACTCCGCCAGCGGGTCTTCCCCCTCGATACGGCCGTCCGCGAGGTAGTGAGTCCCGTTCGCGCCGAGCGCCACCGGCCCGTCACGCTCGGAGCGCACGAGCAGCCAGCCGACGTGAGGGTGGTCGCGTAGAGCCGGCAGGAGGAGCGGATGCCTCTCGTCGATCTCCTCTCGGGTGAGGCGCCGCCGCTCCTGCATCAGGTAGACCAGCCCCAGGTTGCCCGAGCCGAGCACGACCACCTCCTGGTCGGAAACGTCGTTCTTCGGACGCTTCTTCTTCCCCGTGCTGCCGGTCGCCTCGCCCAGTGCGTTGCCGACCTTGCTCTGGTTTTCGTCGCCACCGGCGACGTGCGCCACGCTGCCGCTTTCGAGCGAGCGCCCGACGAGCTCGTCGAGGCCGTAGCCGTTCCGTTGCTTGAACGTCGCTCCCTGGGTCTGCCCGTGGTCGGAGAGCACGACGATCTCGTAGGGACGCGCCGCGTACTCCCTGGCGCGCTCGATCCGCCCGAACTGCTGGTCGAGCTTACGCAGGGCCTCGAGCGTGTCGGCGCGCTCGAGCCCCGAGTGGTGCGCCACCTCGTCGTAGCTCGAGAAGGTGGCGTAGATCGCGGGCCGTCCCTTCATCATGTCGGAGAGCACGCCGTACACGATCAGGTCCCGGACGACGACGCAGAGGGCTGCCCGCATGAACGGGTAGAGGCCGCCCCGGTGCCCGCGCGGACGGATGTCCCGGCGCTTGGCCCGCCCGGCGGCCGACCACTCGAGCACGACCTCCCAGAAGAACAGCACCAGAACGGTGACGACGTTGAACCCGTTCGCGAAGAACGCGCGGTAGCCGGGATTCGCGCGCTTCTCGGCGTCCATCCGGCTGACCGTCAGGATCATGTGGTCGGCCTCGCCCGAAAGCAGATTTCCGCGGCTGGCGCCGCCGTCGACCAGCAGTCCCTGCCCCGTGGCGTGCCGCCGTTCGATCTCGGCGCAGTCGGGCGGGCCCGAGCACGCGACCAGCTTCGCCGTTTCCTTCTCCACCCAGCGAAAGGCTGGGATGTCGTCGTTTGAGCCGAGCAGGATGCCGGCCTGGCTCGCGCCGGTTTGCGAGGAGAGGTCGGTCTCCCATTCGGCGAACCGGTAGTCGCCCTCGGCAAGCCAGCGCGCCATATTCGGTGCACTGCCGTCGCGCGTGGCGCGCTGAAGGACCGGCAGCGCGAGGCCGTCGATCTCCAGGAAGACGATTCCCGGAGCGTCGGTGATCGTGCGACCGCCTGAGCGGCGGCCAATCCGCTGGATCACCCTGATCGTGTAGGTGTCCTCGTCGTTCGTGCCCAGGACGATGTCGAGCACGACGGTTACCGCCGCCGTGACGAATGCCACGCCGAGAGCGGACCAGAACGAGTCGATCTGGAGGTCGTGGTCGGTGATGCGGTCGGCCGCCAGCAGCATCAAGGCGTCCGCGATCAGGATCAGCACGAGCCCTGTGAGCAGCATCAGCGGCAGCCGAAGTGCCGCGAGGATCGGCGGCACGACCGCGTTCAGGGCGGCGATCGCGACGGCCGCCGCGAGCGCTCCGAGGAAGCCGTTGACCGCGGCGCCGGGCACGATCCACGCCGCGACGAGCAGCGCAGAGGCCGACACGAGCCAGGCGACGACGAGAGGGAGGGGCCTGAACTTCGGCCGACCGGGGCTCCAGCCTGGCGCTTTGTAGGCCTGTTCGGTGGTAGTCATAGCCGGGTGCTCGATGGCGATTCTCGCGCGGGACCGTACACAGAGCCTCATCCGAACGGGGTGATGAACGTGGCCGCGCCTCCGTGTTCGATCGTGGGAGACGTGCTTTGAACGGGCTCACCTGGCTGGGGCACAGCACCGTCGTGATCGACGTCGACGGCACGCGGCTCCTCACCGACCCGGTCCTCGGTCGCCGGGTGTGGCATCTCCGCCGGGACGCCGCGGTCGAGGTCCACCTGCTCGGGGCGCTCGACGGGGTCCTCGTTTCGCATGCCCATTTCGACCACCTCGACGGCGCTTCGCTCCGCCGGTTGGATCGATCGCTGCCCGTCGTCGTGCCGACCGGAGTAGGGCCGCTCCTACGGGGCTGGGGCTTCCTGCGCGTGCTCGAGGTGGTGGCCGGCGACGAGCTCGAGCTCGGCCGGCTTGCCCTCCGGGTGACGCACGCCGAGCACGAGTCGAGCCGCTGGCCGCTGTCTCCGCGCTCCGCGTCGGTCGGCTACGTGGCCGAGGGATCCACGAGCGTCTACTTCGCCGGAGACACCGATCTCTTCGACAGCATGGCAGGGCTTGGCCCGGTGGACGTTGCCGCTCTGCCCGTCGCCGGCTGGGGCTCGCGGCTGCCCGCCGGCCACCTCGACGCGACGCGCGCCGCCGAGGCGCTGCGGCTCCTCCGGCCGAGGATCGCGGTGCCCGTCCACTGGGGAACGTTCAGGACGCCCTTCGGAGCGCCTCCCGATGACCGGCCGGCGAGGGAGTTCGTCCGCGCAGCCGCCGAGGTCGCCCCGGAGGTCGACGTTCGGATCCTGCGGATCGGCGAGACCATTACGCTCGAGGCCGTCCGGTGAACGTCGAGATCGAGCAGCCCCAGGGGCAAGACCGGAGGCGCTGGTTGAAGCGCGGTCTCGCTGGTGGCCTCGCCGTGGCAGTCATCGTCGGCACCTACGTCTTCGTGCTGCCGCAATTCGCCGACTACGGCGACGTGTGGGCGCAGGTGCGAATGCTTTCGTGGGGGTGGATCTGCATCCTGCTCGCGACGGTGGTGCTCAACGTCGCCACGTTCGCTCCGCCCTGGATGGCCGCGTTGCCGGGTCTCCGCTTCCTGCAGGCCCTGACCGTCACACAGGCTTCGACCGCCGGGACCTACCTCGCGCCCGGAGGCCCCGCGGTGGGCATCGGGCTCTCGGCCGTGATGTTGCTCGCCTGGGGCTTCCACGCCGACCAGATCGCGCTTGCAGTGACGCTGACGGGCATCTGGAACCAGCTCGCAATCCTTGGCTTCCCGGCGGTCGCCTTCGCCCTGCTCACGTTGACGGGAGGTGACGAAGCCGCCCTGCAGACGATCGCGACGATCGGCCTTGCCGCGTTCGTTGTCGTCGCTGCCGCGTTTGCGGCGGCGCTCTCGAGCTCGCGGATGGCGCGCCGGGTGGGCGATCTTGCCGCGCGGGTCGTCAACCGCCTGCTGCGTGTCATCCGCCGCGGCCCGGTCGGCTGGAGCGGCGAGAGCCTCGTCCGCTTCCGGAGCTCCGCGATCGGGCTGCTCCGTAGGCGCTGGCACGTCCTCACGCTCGCGACGCTGGCGGGGCAGCTGTCGGTCTTCGTCGTGCTCCTGGCCAGCCTGCGTGCGCTCGGGGTCGATTCCGGCGAGGTCAGCTTGGTCGAAGCGTTTGCCGGTTGGTCGCTGGCCCGGGTGCTCGGCTCGATCCCGATCACCCCCGGCGGGCTCGGGATCGTCGAGCTCGGCCTGACGACGGCCCTCGCGGGTTTCGGGGGTAACAACGCCGGTGTCGTCGCAGCCGTGCTGGTGTACCGCTTTCTGACGATCGTCCCGACCCTCGTGCTCGGCGGCGTGGCCGCTGCGACCTGGCGCCGACTCCGCCCGGCTCGAGCAGGAGCGCCGGCTGCCGGCTAGCCGCTCTTTGCAGGCTTGAGGCGCGCCCCCGAGCTCGAGACCGGAGAAAGTGAGCGCCCAAAGACGTCGATGAAAAGCGCGCAAGGCCCGAACCGAGGCGGAAGATTTCCGTCGAGGATCTCTACGCTGTAGGAGAGCGTGTCGTCTTCCAGACGGGGCTCGCGCAGGACGAGGGCCGCGTCTTCGGGCGCGGTGCCCTCCTCGTCGAGGAAAGAAAGCACAGCGTTCGGCGGATCGACCGCGAAGCTGTTGGCGCCGGGCTCCCAGAGCTGGACGAAGCGATGGGACGGAATGTGGCCGATCTCTCGGCGCGGCCGGTCCGCGAAGTAGACGGTCGAGTCGGCAAGGCCATGGAGGGTGATGGTTCCGGGCCCACTTGAGAATGCCGTCGCGCTCTGGACGAACAGCGCGTCGATCCGCTCGACCTGTGGATCCGAGGTCTTGCCCACTTTCGCATCAAGTCTGTCACCCGGCGACCAGTTCTTTGTCATGCCGTCTGGATGAAATGGTTTCCGCGCGGCTCCGGCCCGGACATCACCCTGTCCGGATGATGCTCGCGCTTCGGCTCACGAGAACGATCAACGCGCATGGGCAAGGCAACCGGCTAGATGCCGCTGACGATCGGTCGCGATCAGTCCGGTGCCGATCACGTCGAGCTCGTCGGTGAGCCGATCAGCGGGCTAAGCTCGTAGTTGTGGACGTCATGAAGCACTTCCGGAAAAAAGAGGCAGTGGCGGCCGAGCCGGCGCCCTTCGAGCTCGGCGCCGGCGAGGCGGGCGAGCTCGCGTCCGCGTTTGCAGCCCCGCGATGGCTGCGAGACCTGGGCCGAACTTCGTGGCTCCTCGTCGGCTTCTTTGCGCTCATGGCGGGCGTCATCTGGCTGCTCGGAACGACCTCTACCATCGTCGGGCCGGTGGTCGCCGGGACGATCGTCGCGACCGTCGCAATGCCGATCGTCGGCGTGCTCACCCGCCACATGCCCCGTGCTGCGGCAGCAGGAATCGTGCTCCTGGGGCTGGCCGCGATCGCCGTATTCGTGCTCGTGGTCGTGATCGGCGGGATCACCTCGCAGCGCTCCTCGATCTCGGAGAACTCGACGGCGGCCGCGGACAAGGCCGAGGGTTGGCTGAACGATCTCGGAGTTGACGCGTCCGGGTCGGCGAGTGCCAAGTCAAGCGTCGAGCAGGACGTCCCGAAGATCATCTCGACGCTGGTAAAGGGCGTGATCAGCGGCATCCAGGGGCTGACCTCGGTCGCGTTCGCCCTTTCGTTCACGCTGCTCAGCCTCTTCTTCCTACTGAAGGACGGCCCCACGATGCGGCGGTGGGTCGACCGCCACCTCGGCGTGCCGCCTCCGGTCGCGCAGCTGGTCACCGGAGGGGTCATCCGTTCGCTGCGGGGCTACTTCCGCGGCGTCACCCTCGTGGCGGCGTTTAACGGGGTGGTCGTCGGTCTCGCTGCGCTCGCGCTCGGTGTTCCGCTCGCCGGCACGATCGGGGTCGTCACCTTCGTTACCGCCTACGTGCCGTTCATCGGGGCGTTCGTCGCGGGGGCATTTGCGGTTGTGATCGCGCTCGGCGCCAAGGGAACGACGATTGCGCTGATCATGCTCCTGGTCGTGCTCCTGGCAAACGGCCTGCTCCAGAACGTCGTCCAACCATTTGCGATGGGCTCGGCGCTCGACCTGCACCCGCTCGTGGTGCTGGTGCTCACGATTGGGGCTGGCTGCATCTTCGGGATGCTCGGACTGATCCTCGCTGCGCCTCTTGCCTCAGCGGCCGTCCATATCACCCGCGACCTGGCCCGGGCGCGTGCGGCGGCGGCTTTGCAGGAACAAACGGCAGCTCCCGACGGGGGCGTGCCGACCGTGCCGGCCTAGCCTTCCTCCCGGGCATCATCCGGTTCGGACGATGCCCGACCGGGGAGCTGGTGCGACGCTCGTGTCCAGCTATGCAAAGGAGCTGGACGTGAACGACGAGCTTGGAGCGAGTTTCTGGTGGAAACTGGTCGGCCTGGTCTTCCTCTGCGGCGCCGGCGCCATCCTGCTTTTCCTGTTGGTGGACGCGGCGTGGTACAGGTGGGGCGGGCTAGGCGCGCTGCTGTTCTTCTTCCTCATCGCAGTCGCGTACGGCGCCATCTTCGACCGGAGAGCGGCGAAAAAGTATGCGGACGAGGAGAAGCTGTACGCGGACCAGCAGGCCTAGAGAGGAGGGCTTGACGAAACCTAGTCTGTGTTCTCGGGCCGCCCTGCTCGCCCCGAGGCTGCGTCCTCAGTCGCACTCGTAGCCTCCGGCTACGAGCACTCCCTGCGTCCTTGCCTCGGAACGATCAGCGCACCCCGAGAACGAGCGAGGTTCCGCCAAGCCCTCCTAGGAGCGGCTCAGAACCCTGCGGACTGGGCGTCTTCGGCGAGCGGCGCAGCGATCTGTGGAACTGCGCCGCCCACGAGTCCGATCTCGCCCGCCCTCGCGATTGCCTCGCTGCGGCTCGAGACTCCGAGCTTGCGATAGACGGAGATCGCCTGAGTCTTGATCGTGTTGCGTGAGACGAACAGCCGCTCGCCGATCTCGCGGAACGACAGGTGGGTCGAGAGGAGCGGGAGGAGCCGCAGCTCCGCCGGGGTCAGGCCCGAGCCTCCGCCGGCCGTTGCCTGCGGCATCGCCCCGATCTCAGCCTCCAGCTCGGCGACCTGCTCGCCGAGCACTCCCAGCGACGGCCGCAGGTGCAGGATCTCCTTGGCCTCGGCAAGCAATCCCCGGGCTCCCTCGTGGTCACGCAGCGTCACGTACGCATGGCCGAGCTCGAGCCGCACCTGTACGGACAGCCAGGGGATCGCGTGCGTCAGGCTGGGCGCCAGCCGCTGCGTGATCGTCAGCTGTCTGCGAGCCTCATCCCAACGGCCGTGGCGGAGGAGCGCGCGGGCCGTGGCGACAAGATCCAACGCACTCGTCGCATAGGCGTCCAGCTCGCCATCCTCGATGAGCCGGTGCGCCTCGAGTGCCAGCGGTTCGGCCTCGTCGTCGTCGCGGGCCGCCGCGAGAAGCGAGCGCTCGCTGAGAGCGAGCGACCGGCTCTCTGCCCCGCCAAGGCGATTAGACGCCTCGGCGGCCTCCGCGAGAGCCCGGTCGGCTCGCTCTCCTTCCCCAAGAAGTACATGGGCAGTGCCGTTCACGACCAGCGCCCAGGGGTGCCATGGGTGGTCCGGCGAGAGCTCCGCGAGCGCCGACTCCGTGTCTGCCAGCATCCGCTCGGGGCCATCGGCGCACATGGCGGCGCGCAGGACGTGGATGCACGCTCGGGTGGTGCCGCCTTCGCCGTTCGCGGGGACGCCGCGCTCCGCGGCTGCCAACCAGGCCTCGGCCTCATCACGACGTCCGCGGAAGGCGTGAATCCGCGAGCCCTCGATGGCAACGCCCGGATAGTGCTGAAGCTGCGCCTCGTCGTCGAACTCGTCGAGCCAGGACTCGACCGCGTTCATTCGTCCGGTCGAGGAAACGCTCATGGCGATCGAGCCGAGGATTCGTGCGGCGCTGTCCTTGTTGCCGGCCCCATGCAGGTAGTGAAGGGTGGACTCGGCGTCTCCCTGGGCTTCGAACCAGTCGGCGGCGCGCTGGTTTAGCACCGGCACGAGCTCCGGCTCCCGCTCATCGAGCTCGCGCCGGAGCAGGTCGCGGAAGAGGTGGTGGTAGCGGTAGGAGCCCCGGTGACGGTCGAGCGCCACGATGAAGAGGTTGGCCGCCTCGAGCGTGGCGAGCTCGAGGGCCGATTCCTTCTGCTCCAGGACGGCGTCGCAGAGCGGGCCGGACATCGTCTCGAGCACTGAGGTGCGACGGAGGAACGTCAGCCGCTCCGGCGCGAGCCGCGACAGGTACTCGGAGCGGAAGTAGTCGGCGAGATAGCGATCGTCTCCGGTAACCGAGAAAACGTCAGGTGGCTTGCCGCTTTCGATACCGCTCTCGTCGGTCAAGACGAGAGCGGCAAGGTAGAGGCCGGCTGCCCAACCCTCAGTCCGTTCTACGAGATCCGTGATCTCCTCGTCGGCCAGCTCCACCCGGGCTGCGCGCAGCAGCATCTCGGCCTCGCGGCGACTCAGCGCGAGCTCGTAGGACCCGATCTCGAGCAGCGGGCCGCCCACGCGTAGCGCAGCAACCGGCAGTTTCGGGAGGGCGCGGCCCGAGAGCACGATCATCGACCCCACTGGGATGTGTTTGACGAGCTCGCCGACGACCGAGACCGAGTCGCGCTTGAGCGAGTCGGCGCCGTCGAGAACGAGTACGAAAGGCGACCGACGCGACGTGATCGCCTGGGTTAGGCGAGGGAGCGCCTGTGTCCGCGCCAACTCTTCGTCGAGGCAAAGGGATTCGAGCGCGGATGCCGGGAGCGTCTCCACCCGGTCGAGGGCCGCCGCAACGTGTCGTAGAAGCGCGACCGGGTCATCGTCATGCTCGTCGATCGAGACCCAGGCGAAGGGGCGTACGTCCCGAGCGGCCCACTGGGAGAGCAAAGTCGTCTTCCCGTAACCGGCGGGTGCCACCATCAGCACGAGGGGAAACGCGCCCGCGGCGCGAAGACGGTTGACCAGTGCGGTCCGGGAGACCGTTCCGGCCAGGAGCGGAGGTATCTGAATCTTCGACTCCTCGATCTCGAAGGGCAGCGCAGGCGGGGTGGAGGGTCCGTAGAGAACGGCCTTCGCACCGGCGCGTTGCAGGCCGACGATGCGGGCATCCGCCGGACTGGGCGCGGGGCTCACATCGCGCACGGGCGACTGCCTTTCGGGAGAGGGCCGAACTGGCGGTGCGGCGGTATTTGGAGCATGGCCTCCTAGCGTAGGCGGGGATCCGCCTCACCAGCAAGTATGGGTGGCCGATAGCAGGCCCGTCATTCGTAGATCCACCTATCTGCCGTCGGTGCAAATACCGTGCAAATCACCGCGACCGGTGCGACTTCCACCGACCGGTCTTGCCCGCATGCACTGCTGCTGCGATACTCCGAGTGAGAAAATGGATATGCCGCTCCACGCCGAAAGCGGGGCGGCACAAAGGTTTTCGGTACCGACTGCCGCTCTCGATCGCTGCTTTACGGCTGCGCGGTCATCAGGGGCGATGTCCGCCGTGTTCCTCAGGGAGGTAGTCGCCATGCAAGCGGCTCTGGCACCACGTTGTTACCAGTCGGGGAGCAGCCGCCGCCTAGGAGGGGTCGCACCATGATTCGGGTCGTGCTCGGTGACGACAGCTTTCTCGCACGTGAAGGGATCGCGCGCGTTCTCGACGCCATCGAGGACGTTGACCTCGTCGCCGCCTGCGGGGACCTCGAGGAACTTCGGTCGGCCGTTGAGCGCGTCAACCCGGATGTCGTGGTGACAGACATCCGGATGCCGCCGACCAACACCGATGAGGGCATCCGCTTCTCAAGCGAACTTCGCACTTCGCATCCGGAGGTCGGGGTAGTGGTTCTCAGCCAGCATGCCGAGCCGGCGTATGCAATGAGCCTCTTCGAGGACGGCTCCAGCCAGCGTGCTTACCTCCTGAAGGAACGTGTCAGGGACGAGGACGAGTTGGCGCGAGCGTTGCGAGAGGTCGTCGCCGGGCGTTCGCTCGTCGATTCACGCATTGTCGACAAGCTGGTCTCAGCTCGCCTGAACAGCGATCCTGGGATCGAGAAGCTCACTGCTCGCGAGCAGGAGATCCTTGCGCTGATCGCCGAAGGGCGTAGCAACGCCTCCATCGCTGACTCGCTGGACATCCCGAAACGCGCCGTCGAGCGGCAAATCAACGGGATCTTCCTCAAGCTTGACCTGGGTGAGTCCTCGGACGTGAACCGGCGCGTGAAGGCTGCATTGCTCTACCTGACCGGCCAGGGGCGCTGAGGTCAAGATGTCCGAGGCGATCTTCGAGCGGGATTCCGGGGCCAGGCAATGGATAGGCCGGGTTGCCTACGCACCGATCCGCTACCCGGTCGGCCTGATCGTCCTGGCAGTCCTCTACTACGCGGGGGCCAAGACCGGCTACCTGCTGGAGTTCGCCGGCCCGGTCGCCGCGATCATCTGGCTGCCTGTGGGCGTGGGCATCGCCTTTCTGTACCTGGGTGGCCTCCGCTACTGGCCCGGCGTCCTGATCGGCGACCTACTCGCGAACGACTACACAGCGCTGCCCGTCGGCTCCGCGCTCGGCCAGACCTGCGGGAACATGCTCGAGGTGATTCTGGCGGTGGTGCTGTTGCGGCGCCTCGTACGCAATAAATCGCCTCTCGCTTCTGTACGCGGCGTCGGCGCGATTTTCGTGGCCACCGCAGCGGCGGCGGCCGTCAGCGCAACCGTCGGTGCAGTCTCGCTGCTCGCCGGCGGGGTTATCGACTGGGACGGGGCGCCAACGGTCTGGCGCACGTGGTGGCTCGGCGATGCAACCGGCGCGCTGATCGTCGTTCCGCTCGCAGTCGCGTGGTACAGACCGCTGCCGGACGGCTGGCGCCATCGGCGACCGCTCGAGGCCCTAGTCCTTCTGGGGGCCGTCGTCGGCGTGGCCGAGTTTGCGTCGCGGAGCTCCAGCCCGTTGATGTACCTCGTCTTCCCGGTGCTCATCTGGGCCGCCCTACGCTTCGGCCAGCGCGGCGCGACCCTCGCTGTGGCCCTGACCGCGTTCTTCACCGTCTGGAACACAACCCACTACGTCGGCTCGTTCCACTTCGAGTCGGTCACCCGCAGCGTGCTCAGCACCCAGCTCTTCATCGCCGTCGCTGCTCTGTCGACGCTCTGTCTGGCCGCCGTCGTCACCGAGCGCGAGCTGTTCTCCACGCGTCTCGGCGCGTCCCGCTCACGACTCATCTCAGCGTCGGACAATGCTCGACGTCGGTTCGAGCACGATCTCCATGACGGTGCGCAGCTCCGCTTGACATGGCTGGCGCTTCACCTTCACGACGCCGCCGGGATCGTCAAGCGCGAGCCACTGCGCGCCGTGACCCTCCTGGAGGAGGCGGAGAACGAGGTGCAGCTCGCGATCGACGAGCTGAGAGAACTCGCGCATGGGATCCACCCGGCCGTGTTGGTCGACCTCGGCCTCGCCGAGGCGATCAAGAGCCTCGCGCTGCGCTCGAGCATCCCGGTGAGGTTGCTCGAGGTGCCGCAGAGACGCCTCGATGAAGCCAGCGAGACCGTGGGGTACTACGTCGTCGCCGAGGCGATTGCCAATGCCCTGAAGTATTCGGAGGCCTCGTTCATCCAGGTGCGCGCAACTGACTCGGGGGAGAGCCTCCGGATCGAGATTCTCGACGACGGTGTCGGCGGCGCGGCCGAGCGTCCAGGCTCCGGCCTCGAGGGCCTGCAAGACCGTGCCGAGGCGATCGGAGGCACCATGGAGCTGGTGAGCCGCGCCGGCTTCGGCACCAGCATCGTTGTCACGATTCCGGCCACCACAGCTCCCAGGAGCTAAGCGGGGTTCGGGGCGATGCCCTGGTCGTCGCCCTCGCCATGTTGCGGCTGAGGTCAGGTTGCGGCGAGCTCGCCGTCCCGCGCCAGGGCAACGGCTTCGATGCGGGAGTGGGCGCCCAGCGCTCGGAGCAGGTGGCGGATGTGGTTTCGAACCGTCTCGATGCTCAGATGGAGCTCGCGAGCGATCTGGTTGGTCGAATGGCCCCGCTCGAGGAGGCGTAGCACCTCGGCCTGTCGCGGGGTGAGGTGCGGATGCAGCGGGCGCTCGGGCTCCTCGTCGACGTGGACGAGCTGGCCGAAGACGCCGATGATCTGGCCGCCGGAATACAGCGGGACCGAGCTGACCTCGACATTGACCCGGTCGCCGTCCTCCTGAACGAGTACAACCTCCGTGTCGGTGACCGCGGCGGTCCCGGCGATCTTCTGCGCGAACACCTCGCGCGCACGGCGGCTCTCCTCGGGTGCGCAAACCGAGGTGAACTGGCGCCCGCTGACGTCGCCGACGACTCGTCGGGCAGAAGGATTGACCCACCGAATGATCCCGTGCTTGTCGATGACGTAGGCGGGGACGTTGATCTGCTCGAGCGCCCGCTCGACGTCGGCGTCGATCGCTCGGAGTTGCGACATTCTTGTTCGAGTTTCCCTGCAGGGTTCGCTCCGCGCATCGCCCAAACAGGACGATGCGTAGCACCTCAGTGCCTAGCGAGCAGGATCTCGGTGAGCCACAGGGCGGCGAGAAGGTCGTCTCTCAGGCCCTCGAGGTTGACCGGTTCCGAGCTGTCCGGGCCACATTCGCCTCTCAGCACGATCGCCTCTTCGACGGTTAACAGCGCTTGCCTGAGCTGAGCGCGATGTCTGTAGACGTCGATCGGCGCGGGGGAGGGCCTGGACTCCACATGCTCAGGGTTGCCTGACACGATCCGGCCCGCCTGACTCAACTTGGTCAAACTCCCGACCAGTACGCTGAAGACGTGGCGACAGCCCGTTCCGCTTGAGTGTTCGAGTCCTCCTCGTCGATGATCGGCCGCCGGCAAGGGCCGGCCTTCTGCTGCTCGTGCGCGCCGAGGACGACCTAGCGCCCGTCGGGGAGGTCGGCTCTGCGGACGAAGCAATCGCGGAGGTCCGCGCCCTCCGGCCTGACGTCATCGTGCTCGACGCGACGCTGTGTATGCAGGGCGAAGGCGACATCGTTCAGGCGTTAGCGCAGGAACATCCCACCGGGAAGGTGGTCGTTCTGTCGGTCCAGGACGAGCCGCAGGACGTCAAGGAGGCGTTCGAGCTCGGCGCGAGGGGCTACGTCTTGAAGCGCGCTGTCGAGACCGAGCTCGTGCCCGCGATCCGAGAGGTGGCGGCCGGTGGAAGATATGTGCCTCCGGGCCTCGGCGCACGCCTGATCGAAGCCATAACGGCCGAGCGGCGGACCGAGAAGGATCCGCTGTCGAACCGTGAACGGGAGGTGCTTCGACTGCTGGCGCTCGGCCACACGAACCAGGAGATCGCCCAGAAGCTCCACATCTCGGTCCGTACGTCCGAGGCGCACCGCGCCCACATCATGCAGAAGCTCAGGCTCTCGACCCGCGCCGACCTCGTGCGTTACGCCCTTGACAGGGGGTTCCTCGAGACGTAGCTGGCTGTCTCTGAAGCTAGAGGCGAGCCGAGCGAAGCAGCGCGCTTGCCGCGGTCACGCCGCTCGAGCGGCCCGGAGCAGGACCGTGAGGTCGTCACGAACCCGTTCCAGGGCCGAAATCTCTAGCGCCTCTGCCGGCCGTGCATCCAGCAGGATCAGCGTGTTTTCGAGCGACTGCAGCGCGTGCTCGAGACGAAAGCGACGGAGGTCAGCGGGAGGCCGGTGCCCCAGTTCCGTGGTGTTCAAATCCATGCACGCAAGCTTGGCAGTTCGAGGAACGGTCGCACTTGACCCGATCAGGTCAATGTGCTTGTCCGCCTTCAGCCGACGCCGAGGCGCCAAGGAACGTCCTGCACCTCGGAGCCCTCGAGGGGCGGCCGTGCGTCCTTGGGATGCGACTCGTACCAGGCTGCGTACCGGTTGGCCAGCGGCGCCGCGGTGAGACCGTGAGCGAGGACCGACAGGCCGATCGTAAGGTAAGTCGTGGTGAGGATCAGACCGTCGTGCGGCAGGCCGCCCTCCTCGAGCACCAGTACCGCGAAGACGATCGAGGCAAGCCCGCGCGGCCCGAACCAGCCGAGGAAGGCCAGGGTCGGCCTGCGCGCGCCCGTCCCGATCATGGAGATCGCGACGGGGATCAGGCGGACGACCGTCAGGCTGAGTACGGCGTAGAGGGCGACCGACCAGGTCACGTCCCCTAGTGCCGGCCCAAGGAGCACGGCGCCGAAGACGATGAACGTCACCGCGTTGAAGACCTCTCCGAGCTCCTCGATGAGATGCCCGACCTCGCCGCCGCTGCGGCGCCGGATGGCGCCGAACACGAAGCCTCCAACGAACGCGGCGATGAAGCCGGAGCCGCCGATCGGGTCTGCAATTCCGAAAGCCAGACCGGCGCCGGCCAGAGGCACGACCTGGAGCCAGGAACCGCCGACGAACCGGTGCTTCCCGGCGACGAGCACGACGAACGCGGCGGCCACACCCGCAATCACCCCGGCCAGGATGCCGTAACCGATCTGCTCCAGTACCAGCCGAACCGCAGCCCCATCGCCGATGGCCCCCGACTCGGCCTGCGCGATCGCCAGGACGATCCAGAACAACGGCACACAAATCCCGTCGTTGAGGCCGCTCTCGACGTTCAGTCCCTGTCGCACCCGGCTCGGAAGGCTCTTCAACGTGACGACCGCCTGACCGAGCGCCGCGTCCGTCGGGGCGAGGATCACCGCAAGGAGCAGCGCTTCGGACCACGACAGCTTCGGGAACACGACGAGAGCGACGACGAAGCCCGCCAGAAGCGTCAGGGGTAGGCCGATCCCGAGCAGACGCAGCGGCACCGAAAGTTGGCCGCGTAGCGCGCGTACGTCGATCCGCGAAGCGTCCGCGAACAGCACCAGGGCAAGCGTCGCTTCGGCGAGCAGCTTGACCGTCTCTCCGGCCGGGGCGACCTCGATGAGCCCCAGCGCCTCCGAGCCGACGAGCAGCCCTACGGCGGTGAAGACCATCGCGGCGGTGATCGGCGTACCCGCAATGCGGCCGGAGATCGCCGCGAAGGCAAGCAGAGTCAGCGCGACGACGGCAAGCGCCCAGTGCACGGCCCGACTCTATTCCTCGGATTGCGCCAAGCGTGCGTGATCGGCGCTGCTAGTTGGGATGAAGGACGACGAGTAGGATCGTCGCGAATCCGAGTAGCCCTCCGAGACTGGCAAAGAAAACCGCGGCGCGATTCGGAAGGCTCAGGTAGTCGCCACGCGAGAGGGCAGCATCGACACTTCTATGCCTGACGTACCCATACGTCATGAAGGTGATACCGACGAGTGCGAATGCGACCCCGATGACCTCGAACGGCCAGCTTGCCCCGCCGGCCAACTCGGGGACCAACCTTCCTGCGGCGAAGCTCACTGCGAGCGTCGTCAGGCCTGTCCTCCACCACGCGAGATAGGTCCGTTCATTGGCCAGTTGGGTTCGTCGCGTTGCATCGCGCGCCTCGTCGACGTCCGCGGCCATTCAGCGGAATTCGGCGTACCGGTGACCATTCCCCCTGACTAGCCCCTCGCACGCGCCCCCGGGGCGTGCAGGTCACCGGACGTGGCGAGTGTTTCACCCGCTCGGGATGATGGCGGTACCCGCTTCCCTCGGTGAACTTGAAGGCACCCGTGTTCGTCCAGCGATGAGCCTCTGATGGCAGCAGCCTTCGGCTGGGGAATCCTGGCGGCTTCGTCACTCGTCATCGGCGCCGTGATGGCGCTGCTCTTTCGCATCAAGTTGCCCGTGATCGGGCTGATCATGGGCTTCGGCGCAGGCGTCCTGATCAGCGCGGTCGCGTTCGACCTCGTCGAGGAGGCGGCCGGCAAGGCGTCCGGTAACGGAGCCGTCATTGCCGGTCTCTTCGTCGGCTGCGGTGTGTTCTTTGCGGGGGATTGGCTCATCGACCGCTTTGGTGGAGAGAAGCGCAAGAACGCAGCGGGCGCCCAGGAGAGCGGCTCGGCGCTGGCCATCGTGCTCGGAACCGTGCTCGATGGGATCCCCGAGTCGATGGTCATCGGCCTCACGATCTTCGAGGGCGGAGCGGTGGGTGCCGCTTATCTGGCGGCGGTCTTCATCTCCAACCTGCCCGAGGCGATCTCCTCGACAGCCGGCCTCGCCACGGGCGGCTGGAAGAAGGCCCGGATCCTCTGGCTGTGGATCGCGATCGCGGTGATCTCGGGGCTCGCCTCGCTTGCCGGCTACGGCCTGTTCCAGGATTCGTCACCGGACACCGTCGCGTTCGTTCTGGCCTTCGCCGCCGGCGCGATCCTCACCATGCTCGCGGACACGATGATGCCCGAGGCGTACGAGCACGGGGGCAAGCTTGTCGGGGTAGTGACGACTCTCGGATTCGCCGTCGCGTTCACGATCCATTCGCTGGATTGAGGCCAATCGATCTGAGCCGATGAAGCGCCTGCGAGTGTGCGGCGGGTGTTCGATGGGCCGGGCAGGTCTCGAACCTGCGACCTTGGGATTAAAAGTCCCCTGCTCTACCAACTGAGCTACCGGCCCGCCGGAGGCGAGTATAGGCGTGGGCGCACGGGTACCAGCGCCTCGTGATCCGGATCGAGCTCACCGTCGAGATCGCGCGGCCGCCGGAGGACGTTTTCGAGCTCCTGAGCGACATCGAGCGGCTCCCGGAGTGGCAGATGAGCGCGGTCGAGGCCCACACGGACGGGCCGCTAGCCGAGGGCTCGCGGGTAAGAGAGAAGCGCCGGCTTCTCGGGCGCGAGGTGGACACCGAGCTCCAAATAGTCGCCTTCGAGCCCCCGCGGAGGCTGACGCTGCGCTCGCTCGGCGGCCCCGTCAGATTCACGGTCGACCACGAGCTGGTCGCGCTGGGTGGCGGCACGCAGCTCAGGTTTCTCGCCGAGGCCCAGCCTGGGGGGCTCCTCAGGCTGACCGAGCCAGTACTGGCGCGGGCGGGCGAGCAGGAGTTTCGCCAGGATTTCGACCGCTTGAAGGAGTTGCTCGAAAGCGGCGTCGCACGGCCGGGATCCTAAACGGGACCGTCGGGATAGCGCCGCGGTCCCCGTGGCGGGGTCCTGCTCGGCCTCTTGCTGATTTCCGCGGCTCTTACGCCAGCGCCTTCTGCTTGAGTGCCTCGAACTCCGCCTGTGTGATGGCGCCGCTGTCGAGCAGCTGCTTGGCCTTCTCGATTTCCGCTGTCGCGCCGCTGCCGCTGCCCGCCGTCGTGCGCACATAGTCGTCGAGCTGGGCGCGCTGTGCCTGCACTCGCTCGAGCTCGCGCTCCGTCATCCCGTCGTTCTGCGTGATCAGGTAGATGAAGACGCCCAGGAACGGGAGAAAAATCGTGAAAATGAGCCAACCCGTCTTGCCCAGGCCAGAGAGGTCACGTCGGCGGAAAATGTCCCCGAATACCTTGAAGAGCAACGAAAACCAGATGATCCAGAGGAAGATGACGACCATCGTCCAAAGCACGTCGAGAAACGGGTAACTGCTGGCGATCAAGAAGGCTCCTTTGGCTAGGTTCGGCGGTCTCTGTCGGATCCAACACTACAACCATGCTCGACCTGGGACCTTGAAAGGAAGCCGTGCGTCGTCCGGCAACGGTGGGCGGCTCGGCCCGGCGATATGCTGCGCACGTCTTCCTAGCCCAATGCGGGAAAGACCTACGACTCGACGAGCGTTTAGGAACAGCTTTTTCCGATCAATTTGCGCTCGTGCGGACGATGTTCGTCGCCTACTGGATCTTCATCCTGGCGGTCTTCGCCGTCTACTTCTACGTCGGTCTGGCCAACCGCTGATGAAGCTTGCGCGCGAGCACGGAATCTCGCTCTTCTTCGGCGCCATCCTCCTGGCGTCCCTGATCGGGCAGAGCTTCGCGGGCCTGCACCAGTTCAACGCGAACGCAATCGAGCACCACTCGGAGACCTACAGCTGGTTCCGTTACGTCACGTCGTCTGAGTTCGGCGGCGACGTCCTCGAGAACTGGCAGTCGGAGTTCCTGCAGTTCTTCCTCTACATCTTCGCGACCGTCTGGCTGCTGGAGCGCGGCTCGAGCGAGTCCAAGTCCGAGGACGAAGTGGGCCTGATGAGCGACCAGAGTCAGTTCGTCGGCGGCTATGCAAAATCGAACTCGCCGCCCTGGGCTCGAGTCGCTGGCATCAAGCGGCGGCTCTACGAGAACTCTCTTGCGCTCGCCATGCTCTTCTGCTTCATCGGAAGCTGGCTCGGCCAGTCCGTCACGGACTGGCGTGCCTTCAATCACGAGCAACTCGATCACAACTCGTCGCCGATCAGCTGGGAGGAGTACTGGGGCAACGCGGACTTCTGGGATCGGAGCCTGCAGAACTGGCAATCCGAGTTCCTCGCGATCGGCACGATGGCCGTCTTCTCGATCTACCTACGGCAGCGCGGCTCGCCCGAATCGAAGCCTGTCGGCGCGCCCCATGACGCCACCGGCGAGTCGAACTAGCTCTCGGAGCGGGGTACTGATTATTGCGGGTCGTCACGAATCGGCACACGCTGGAGGCAGACCTAAGCGGCGAACGTGGAGAGGGCTATCCTTCGGCCGTGTGCCCCCGTCGACTAGCGGCCTAGGTCACGGCCCTTTCAAGGCCGTAGCACGGGTTCGAATCCCGTCGGGGGCATGGGCGGTTAGCTCAGCTGGGAGAGCGCCTGGTTTACACCCAGGAGGTC
>Ga0126308_10000120_pt1 | contig 19968 bp, 21 predicted proteins | sample Plot55_FD_92533 | JGI IMG/M metagenome (GOLD analysis project Ga0126308, IMG submission 92533) | Serpentine soil microbial communities from UC McLaughlin Reserve, CA, USA - Plot55 | ecosystem: Environmental > Terrestrial > Soil > Grasslands | place: USA: UC McLaughlin Reserve, Lake County... | reverse complement strand
CATCCGCAAACAGTACCGTCACGAATTTGCGTTCACCCTCTACTGGCCGTGGAGCTTCAAGAGAGGCACCGCAGTTCAGGCAGAATCTGGCGCCCTCTGGATTGGCTGTCTGACAACTGGGACAGTTCATCTCAGCACCTCGCTCAGGAACGTGGCAAATGCCCTTGATGCCTTGATTCTAACTCATCTCCCCCCCCGGGTGCTCGCGAAGCCAGCAGGCGAAGGTGTCCGCGCTCCTGTCTGGCAGGACGTCCACCAGCGTGCGGCGTTCGAGATCTACCAAAACCGCACCGTAGCGGCTTCCCCTGCGCAGAGCGAAGTCGTCGTCCACGCTCAAGACCCTCAGTGCACTCGGGTGTTCTTAGAAGTTTGTCTCCTCGCTCGCAAAAACTCCCAAAAATAGTCCATTTGGGGCATATGCTACCTTCACTTAGAGGTGTAAGCTCTGCTTACGTTAGCGAAACTCCCAGACCGTATCGATTGCGTAAGCAAAGGGGGTACGGATCGATGGCTCAGGTGATAAGACAGCCCTGCGACGAGGGGGTCATCCGCTCAAAGGAAGCCACATCCGCGTGCACCCCGAACGCCGCGCCGTGGGTGTTGGCGGTGACGATCCTAGGGTCGAGCATGGCTTTCATTGATGAGACGGCCGTCCCCGTGGCCTTGCCCGCCATACAGGAGGCTTTAGGAGCTACCGCGGTCGACGCTCAATGGGTGGTGGCAGCTTACACGCTCTTTTTGGCTGCCTTAGTCCTGGTTGGCGGCTCGCTCGGTGATATATTGGGACGTCGGCGCGTGTTCTCGATCGGCGTCGCGCTGTTCGCCTTGGCCTCCGTATGGTGTGGCCTCTCCCCAAGCCCCGGGCAACTGATCGTGGCCAGGGCACTCCAAGGAGTGGGCGCGGCCCTCCTTGTGCCGAACTCTTTGGCGATCATAGGTGCATCCTTCGAAGAGGCACGACGCGGCAAGGCCATAGGCACTTGGACCAGCTTAACTAGCGTAACGCTGATACTGGGCCCGGTCCTCGGGGGCTACCTGGCCGAAAACGTCTCCTGGCGTGGGATCTTCTTCATCAACGTCCCGCTGGCAGTGGTCATCTTGGCCATCGCCCGCACGCGCGTGCCGGAGAGTAGGGTTCCTGAGGCCAGGAGGATAGACTTCCCCGCCGCGGCGCTCGCCGCGGTGGGCCTGGGCGGCGTCGTCTTCGGGCTCTTGGAGTCTTCAAGGTCCGGATTGGGCGATCCGCTGGTCCTCGGCGCCCTGGTGATCGGTGTTGTCGGGCTGGCAATTTTCTTGGTCGTAGAGAGCCGCCAACGCGAGCCTATGATGCCCTTGTCGCTCTTCCGCTCTAGGAACTTCGCCGGGGCGAACGCGTTCACGCTACTCTCGTATTTTGCCTTGTACGGGGCTATATTCTTTTTGCCCTTCAACCTGATCTGGGCGCAGGGATACTCCGCTACGGCCGCAGGGGCTGCCGTAGTGCCAGTGTTCTTGCTGATGGCCTTCTTCTCCCGCTATACCGGGGGGTTTACGGACCACTTTGGTGTGAGGCTGCCGCTGGTCGTCGGGCCGGCCATCGCCGCTGTCGGTTTCGCCCTATTCGTCGTGCCGGGGATCGGGGCCTCCTACTGGACGACCTTCTTCCCGGCCACTGTAGTCTTGGGGATAGGGCTCTCTATACTGGTTCCGGCGCTGACAACTGTGGCACTGAACTCGGTTGATGTCAGGCACGAGGGGTTGGCTTCCGCGATAAACAACACCTTCTCCCAGATGGCCGGCCTCCTAGCCGTCGCCGTACTGGGAGTGCTGATGTTCGTCAGCTTCGGCAGCAGCCTGGACAGTCGCCTGGCTACCCTCGACCTGCCGCCCGAGGCGACCCAACAGCTGCAGGAGGAGAAGGTAAAGTTAGGGGCCGCGGAAGCTCCCGAGAACCTCGGTCCCACGCTGAACGCGCAGGTGGAACGAGCCATCGACGAGGCGTTCGTCTCGGGCTACCGGGTCGTTATGCTGGTGGCCACGGCGATGGCGCTGATCAGCGCGATCAGCGCCGCACTCCTGATCAAGACCAAGAAGCCGAAAGGAGATGCCGAGGAGGCGCAAGCTGACCGGGGCGAGACCGCACCGGCATAGAATAGCAAGGAGGAGAGCATGCAACGATGTACGCACCTGGACCAGATAAACGACGTGAGGCCTTCAGCCCAGGGCTGCGAGGAGTGCCTCGAGATGGGAGGCACTTGGGTGCACCTGCGTGAGTGCTTGACCTGCGGGCACGTGGGTTGTTGCGACAACTCTAAGAATAAGCACGCCACGAAGCACTTCCACGCAAGCGGGCACCCGATAGTCCAGTCGTTCGAGCCGGGGGAAGACTGGAGATGGTGCTACATAGACACGACGCTGATCTGAGGTGCTAAGGCCTCTCAGCCCTCCTCGAGGGCTATGGAGAGGAAGCTTAATGGTTGCTGGTGGTCTAGAGGGTAAATGGGGCATCAAGGATGACAACTGAAGGAGCAGCGAGACGTGGTAGGGCACGGACTCTGAGCAAGAACCACGCCTTTTGGCTGGTCACCTACACTCTGTTCCTCCTACTTGTGGGGGCCACCATCCCCACACCGCTTTATCCCATCTACCAGGAGCGCTTCGGATTTTCGGCCGGCGTGCTGACCGTCGTTTTCGCAGCGTACATGGTGATGGCGCTCTTCTCCCTTATCATCTTCGGTCCCCTCTCCGACCGGGTGGGGAGAAGGCGGGTGCTCGTACTCGCCCTGGGCCTGGCAGCTATGGGCTCCGTAGCTTTCGTCTTCGCCCAAGGGGTGGGTTGGCTTCTCGTGGCTCGGGTCCTGCAGGGCTTGGGAGTAGGCGCCACCCTCGGCACCGCCGTCGCTACCCTCACCGAGCTCGAACCAAGAGGAGACCACGGTCGCGCCGCGCGGGTGGGGGCGACGGCGGCGGTCGGAGGCTTGGCGATCGGGCCACTGGCCTCTGGTGTGTTCGCGGAGTACGGACCGTGGCCCACGGCGCTAGTGTTCGTACTTCACTTGGGTCTGCTCGTCCCGGCACTGCTGGGAGTTTGGGTGATGCCCGAGACCGTCAAGGAAACCACACTCGGGGGAGCATCCCTGCTACCCCAGCGCCTTTCGGTGCCGCGAGGTATTCAGAGGCCGTTCGCCCTAGCCGCCGTGACGGCGTTCGGAGCCTTCAGCGTGGTAGCGGTCTACATGTCGTTAGGACCCTCCGTGACGGATAAACTGCTGCGGGTAGATAACCAAATGGCGGCCGGGGCAGTGGTTTTTGCGCTCATGGGGACCTCTGCAATCGGGCAGCTGGGATTTGGTGGGTGGCCCATCCGGCGGGCGATCGTCGTGGGCCCGGTCCTCCTTGCAGCAGGGCTAGCTTTGATCGTGATAGCCCTCCGCCAAGAGTCCGTGCTTCTGTTCGTCGCGGGCACCATCGTCTCGGGCTTGGGACATGGCCTCGCCTTCCTCGGCTCCCAGCAGCTTGTGGACTGGGTAGCACCGGAGAGCAGTCGCGGAGCGATCTTCTCCGCCTATTATGTTTTCATCTACCTCGGAGCGGCCCTACCGGCTTTGGGGGTTGGCTTCGGGGCGGATGCCGTAGGGTTCTTGGCCGCAGTGGTAACCTTCGCGATCGTGATCGGCACCCTCGACCTCGGGGTAGGGATCGCAGGAGAACGAGCTCGTCTGCCGGGTGCAGCCTGCGATCCGGGGCGGCTGCCCCCACGCTGTCTGTGAGTTAGCTGGCAAGTATGAAGAGCTCGAAGCCGATAAGCATGTCGCTCCGCGACGTCTCGGCTCTCGTACGGGGTGAACGGAAGTCCACCTCTTCTATGCTGACGCCCGTACCAAAGGACAGGTCCATAACTGACCTGACGGACGATGCGCCGGTACTGCGGGTTTCTAGAACAAGCGTACCCGGTTGACGAGGTATGACAACCGCGACCGTAGGGGGTACCGACCCGGCCCCAGCGTAGCGTACTCGTCCGTGGGGGGCTGCGTTAAGGAGATCGGAGGAAAAGGTGGAAAACCCAAATAGCAGCATGCGGGGAAGGGTGTGCCTGATCACCGGCGGTAGTTCGGGCATAGGCAAGGCGACAGCCCTCGGCTTGGCGAACATGGATGCAACAGTGATCGTACTTGGCCGCGACCGCGGCAGGGGCGAAGCCGCCATCACGGAGATCAAGCAAAAGAGCGGCAACGAGGCGGTGGACCTGATGCTGGCGGACCTCTCGTCGCAAGCTTCGATTCGCCGGCTGGCAGAGAACTTCAAGGGCGCGTACGGGCGACTGCACGTGCTGATCAACAACGTCGGGGTTTTTCTCAGTAGGCGCACGGTGACCGGGGACGAGATCGAGGTCACCTTCGCGATCAACTACCTGGCCCCCTTCCTGTTGACGAACCTGCTGCTCGACGTGCTAAAAGCTAGTGCCCCCGCCCGGATCGTTAACGTCACCTCGTCGGGGGAGCGCTCGGGCACCATAAACTTCGACGACCTCCAAGACGAAAGGGGATACGGCGGTATCCGGGCGTACAATCAGTCGAAGCTGGCCATGGTTCAGCTCACCTATGAGCTGGCCAGGAGGTTGGAGGGTACTGGCGTTACCGCCAATTGCGTTCATCCCGGCGTGGCTGCGACGAACCTGGGCCGCGGCGGTGGCGAGTTCTTCGGCTTCCTTTCGAGGCTGACGCAGCCATTCCTCTCAAGTCCGGAGAAGGGAGCCGAAACATCCATCTACCTGGCCTCCTCCCCCGAGGTGGAGGGCGTGAGCGGCAAGTATTTCGCGAAGAAGGCCGAGGCCAGATCGTCCGAGAAGTCTTACGATGAGGCTGCCGCCCGTCGACTGTGGCAGATAAGCGCAGATCTCACGAAGCTGCCTTTTCGAAGACAAAGGGCTCCCTAATGAGGGCGAAGGCCAGGAGCAAAGAGGCCCTACTCGAAGCCATGGGGCGGGCTAGCCGCAATGCCTAAACTGGCCTTTAGCGTCTTGCGCCGTGACGGTCTTCAGTCCGAGCAGCCATCGGTTAGCGTGAAAGACGCTCTAATCTCTTCCAACCCAAGACCAATCATTGCTTAGCTTTACCAATCACGCTCTAAGAGACTGTTTGGCAAAGCCTCGATAGGCTTCGGAAGTAGCTCCACAGGCCGAAGACTTAAGGTTCTGTTCCATTTTGGCCTTGCGCCCTTACGAAAATATAGTGTTGAAGTAGTGTTTGCCTTTTGCAAAACAGGTTCTAGCGCGTGTTTGGGAAGGGGTAGGGTTGGCTTCAGAGAGCCTGAAAATCAGCTTTCCGTAGGGATGCAGTCGGTCAGCGGCTGTTTTTGTGGGGCAGCTTCCTCCGCTTTCGATGGACACCAAGGAAGAGAGAAGAGAGTATAGATGGGTTTCCGCGTACGCGAGAGCGTACAAAACAGTTCTAATTCTCTCCTTTACCAAAGTACGCTCTTAACGCAATGAATCCGACGGCTCTTGCTGAACCTTAGCCGCCCTTGACCTTGACAGTTTCCTTGATGGCCGCGTTGTACTCGGTGACCAGCCCTTGGTAGTCGTTGACCCTCTTCGCGATACTTTCTCTCTGGAGGCCCTCGTCTGCGAGCTTCTTATTCATCGAGACGGTGGCGAAGTAAACTCCCCTGTAGTATGGCTGTAGTTGCTCGAGTGACATAGCCGGCTTGTCCGGGCGCACGGTCTCGTTTTCGGCCTCTTCCGCAGAAATCCGGATGTCAGGCTCACCCCCACCATACTCGCCATCGCTGCCCACCTTATCCAGGATGTAGAGCAAGGACTCCTCCTGCGGGCGGTCGGCGAAGTCAGTGCCCCCAGAGTACAGGTACTGCACCGTCCCCGCCTTGTCGAGGGCTACGATTGCTGGCTCAGAGACACCTTCCTCATCGTTCCACAGACCGCAGCGCTTTATGAGCTCCCCACGTGGATCGCTGAGGAGGGGGAAGGGAAGATCAAGCTTCTCCACCATCGCGGCGTTGAGACTCGGGGGGTCGACGCTGATGCCGGCGAGCCTAACCCCGCGCTCCTCGAACTCTTGGTGGTCCCTGGCAAAGCTGACCAGCTGCCCGTTGCAGTACGGTCACCAGTCGCCTCGGTAGAAGACGAGCATCAAGGGAGCTTCGGCAAGCTCGCTGCGCAGGTCGAAGGGCTGTCCCTGCTCGTCCGGTAGTATGAAGGCTGGAAACCTCTCCCCAACGCTTATGTTTGCCATACATTGCTCCTTCCAGTACTCCGAGGGAATACTCAAACCCCTACTTTCTTGGAACCTCTAAATCGGCACCCTAAACGTCCTGGGCCTTGTTATCATCCGTTTTCTCCTATTGGCCCGTCAGTTTGCCTTTGATCTTGTCTACCAAGCCTTTCTTCCCTTCTTGCTCCTCGTTCGCCTGCACGCTGTCCTGTGGTTTTTGGCGGAGCTCAGGCCTCGTGCTACTAGGAGGCATTCCCTCGCCTCCCATGAAGGCGGCTGCCCGTGGAGGGATGTCTATTCCTGCCAGGAGATCGGGCTTCTTGTCGTAAGCCTTCTCCGTGACGATTTCACGGACCCGTTCGGCACTAAGTTGCATCTCGGGGTGGTCTCGATTCATATGCTTTTGGGCTTCGTCGAATAGCTTCTGATCATCGGAGGCTTCCAGGTGCTGGCCGCAGTCGCAGTCGAGTGCTCGCATGTATCCTCCTTCCGCTTCTCCACTATTTGTTAATTTTATCCTTTTTGCGTGCCATCGCATACCGGCACAAATCGAAATCTGACATATCCTTAGAAGTGTTGACATCTAGAGTAGGGGTTGCCGATGCCTCTATTCAAGGGGTTGCCGCCAGAAACTATTTGGGAAGTGGCTAAGGAGTCTCGATATTCCCATCGAGCGACGCTTTGCGACACCACAAGTTACTCGTACTCGTAGAACCCGCGCCCGCTCTTTCGCCCGAGCCACCCGGCGGCCACATAGCGCTTCAAGAGCGGGCAGGGCCGGTACTTGCTATCGTCGAAGCCTGCATGCAAGACCTTCATAACGTGCAGGCACGTGTCGAGGCCGATCAGGTCCGCGAGCGCTAAAGGTCCTATTGGGTGGCTCATCCCGAGCTTCATCACCTCGTCCACTTCCTCAGGCTCGGCGACACCCTCCATCACGCAGTAGATGGCCTCGTTGATCATGGGCATCAGGACGCGATTGGAGACGAAACCCGGGAAGTCCTGCACCTCCACCGACTCTTTGCCCAGGCGTTCGGCCAATTCGTGGGCGGCTTGACAGGTCTCGTCGCTGGTCTGGACGCCACGGACGATCTCGACGAGATTCATGAGCGGTACCGGGTAGAAGAAATGCATCCCAACGAACTTCTCAGGCCGGTGTGTCTGCGTCCCGAGCCTGGTGATGGAGATCGAGGAGGTGTTCGTAGCCAGGATCGCGTCGTCCCCGAGCTGCTCGTTCAAGGCCTGGTACACCTCCGTCTTCACCTCGGCGACCTCGGCCACAGCCTCTATCGCAAAGCCCGCGTCGGCAGCGTACTCTGTCCCCGACTCGATGCGCCCGAGGGCTTCGTCCATCTCGTCTTGGGAGATGCGTTCCCTCTCGACGGAGCGAGCCAGGTTCTTCTTTATCGTCTGAAGGCCCTGCTCTAAGGCTCCCTCGTCCACATCCGAAAGGTGCACGGAAAGCCCGGACTGCGCGACAACCTGGGCTATGCCGCTGCCCATCTGCCCTGCACCTACGACCTGAATCTTCTCAACAGTCAATTCTTCTCGCTCCTCTTTCTCTCCCAGTAGAGTTCGCACGCGAATTCTAATCTACGCTCGCCCCAAGCGTACATCTGACAGGCCTGGCTCCGCTAAGGCTAGCCCGGGCATGGAATCTGAGTTCAGATCGCTTCGTATTTTGGAATCAATTGGCCTATCATGCGCCAAAGTCACAAACCAACTCCGCTTTCACGCGCGTCTCACTGAGGGCGGCCGAGAGGTACGCTTCGAACAGGCACCAGTAGGCTAGATGTCTGTTGCGTAGTTAATACATGTGGGTTTGCTTTCAATACTAGACAATTGTGTTATTTGAGGCTAACTCCAGATCGAAGATCGGTGGTCGAATGCTACTATCTGGAGCATTCACGAACTATCAACGGAGACGATTTTCGGATGAAGCCAATACTGTACAACACTCAGCGCTGACCCTACGCTCGGCGGACCAGGATGGTGCTGCACGAGAAGCGGATAGACTTTGAAGTTAATGAGGTCGATTTAAGTAACAAGAGTGAGGAATTCCTCGCCGCCAGCCCCACCGGCAAGGTTCCGGTGGTCGTCGTGGACGGCGACTCCCTCTACGAGTCGAACGTCGTTAACCAGTATCTTGACGAGGTGATCGACGAGCCGAAGCTGATGCCGGAGGGCCCTAAGCGGAGGGCTTACGCTAGGATCTGGATGGCCTTCGCCGACACCGATTTCTTCCCGACCGTGTTCGCTGCGAGCGTGGGCCGCGAGCGAGGGTTTTCAGAGGAGAGGATCTCGGAGGCCTTCGAGAAGCTGAAGACGACACTGGGGAAGCTGGAAGAACGGCTTAAGGTTCGTGACTACCTTGCCGATGAGTTCTCGTTGGCAGATATAGCCTACGCCGGCAACTTTGTTCGCTTGCGCGAACTTGAGGAAAGGGGCGAGGTCTCCCTCAAGGAGTATCCAAATGTGGCAGCTTGGATCGAGCGCATCGAGAGCCGCGAGAGCTACAAGGCGGCCGTGTAGTTGTTTCTTCCGGGATCCGGACGGGCACCTACTCGAGATTAGCCAAGCGCTCTAGACCTCCTGGTGCAAATCGATGTAAAGGCTCTTAGAAAGCCGGTAGCTACGCGGTACACACGGAGCAGATGCCCCGCCTAGAGGCTTGCATCTGCTCTTAACCGTGGTCATGCTTTAATAACATGGAAGAATGGGTAGAGCGACTTTATTTCGAAGAAGAGCAGCGCTTCCCCTTTTGGATAAAGGCTATCGCGCTACTACCCGTTGTTGCCCTCGGTTATCCTGTAATCCTGCTGTGGCTTGAGGGGTCAAGGTTTGTCCTCAGTGCTCTGATCCTTAGTGCACTCGCCCTGTTTTTCCTTCTTCTAGCCGTGCCAAACTTCATCATCAAACTCGTCAGCAAGCTGGATTCTAGTCACCTTCATCTAAGGATTTATCCCCTTAGGGTGCCTGTATCCTTCTTACCCCCCAGAATAAAAGACGTTTCGCTAAGCGCCATCGCTTACTGGGAAGTGCATACATATAGGCCGCTATTAGATAGAGAGTACTGGGGGACGCACTTTTGGAGTCTGGGTAGCGCATTCGATGGCGGGCGATACCTTTATATGATGAAGGTCAACCCCATAAGTGGACGAGGAGTGCAACTTCAGCTTAGAAGTGGTGAGAGATTGCTTATCGGGTCGAAGCATCTGGAAGAACTTGCTAGCGCCATCACCCTAGCGAAAAGTCAAAACAGCTAGAGCTATAGTGACTCCGGAAGCCTTGCGCCTATAGGAGACAGGTTGTACCTCAGATTCGCCTCAAAGCAGAAACAAGCAGGGTTCTTCGCACAAGGTAGATTCTCCGAACAGCTGCCTTAAAACTATCAACGCCTACATCAGCGGAACCCTATTCGCAGAGTACCGAAAAGGAGCCCTACAGCATCACTTAAGGGCCGGTCTCTTAAGCCTCGGTGTAAAAAGCCCGCTATCGTGGGAGCCACTGGCTACCCTCATCGTTCGCCCATGAGACAATCCTCCGTGAGGTCTTCGCACAGTGGCAAACAGAACACAGAAGCTCGTGTTAAGCTTCTTCGCCACCTTTGGGTGTTGTACAGCTTGAGTTCAAGATCACCTCTGGCCCTTCGATGTTTCCGGGGCCCGACGGTAGCACGGCGGTCGACCGCGGCGGTCAGTCGCCGGCGGCGTTCCTCTCGCGGGCGGCGCGGAGCTTTTCCCGCCAGCCGTCGCCCCAGCGTGCTCGGGCCGCCTCTTCAACCCAGTGCTCCGCCAACCCACCGGCGACGAGCGCTTCCTCGTAGCCGCGCAGGTAGCCGAGCCGGGCGTCCCGGAGGGCGTAGGGCGCCACCCACGCCGGCAGGTCCAGCCCCCGCCACATCTCCACCATCTCGGCCGCCGACCTAAACCGGGCTTCTTCGACGTCCGCCCACCCCAGGCCCTCTCCGGCCTCCCGACAAGCAGCGCGCAGCTCGTCGGGAGCAAAGGTATCCCTACGGGCGTGGTGGGCCAGCTCTCGGGGGAGTGGGTACACCTTGGGCCTCGATCCTCGGCTACCGGTTTCTCGTTTGGCGTGGTCCCCCGCTTGTCCGATTTCGTGCCTCCCCGAGCATCTCAGCCACCCCAGGAGCTGCCTTCCTGCACGCTGCGTAATTATTACAATATCTGGGATGGACAAGTACGCCGAGGTGTGGGAGAGGTTCAAGAGGGAGCGTTGCCTGGAGTTCGGGGGGCACACGGACCCGGAGTGGCAGGACGGGCACGCACTCTCGGCCTCGTTGGTGGTACCGGTCGAAGCCCCGATCCTGCAGCGCAGCCTCGCGCCATTGAGGGACGCCCTGCGGCCCTTCCCGTTCGTCTCCCTGCATCCAGACCATTTCATGCACGTAACGCTGCTGTTCTTAGGCTTCCTCGTCTCGAAGCCCAAGGCCGAGAACGAGATCTCGCGTGAGCGTCTTGAGGAGCTTGCGGCCGAGGCCCGGGAAGTGCTACGAAGTTTCCCCGCCTTTACAGTAAAACTTGCGAACCTCAACGTCTTCTCCGGGGCGGCGTTCGTCGAGGTACGCGACGGCGGGAGGCTGGGGGAGCTGCGGGAAGCCATCTGCGAGCGGTGTGGGCTCGAATGTCCATCCGGGCCGTTACACCTCACCCTGGCCTACCTGCAGGCCCCGGATGGCACGCCCGCTCCCGAAGCGTTCGTCAGCACCGTCGAGCGCTACCGCGAGTGGACTGTGGGCGCGTTCCAAGTCGAGCGCGTAGAGCTCACCCTGCTCGACCTGAACTCCTCCCGGTACCCCGAGCTCGAAACCCTCGCGGAGATACCGCTGGGCGGCTAGCCGTCCGAGGCCAGCGGGCCGTGCCCCCCATGATCCGCAGCGCCTTGGCCGTGAGGAGCCAGCGCAGGGAGCCGACGCCCGGCTCGAGGAGGCCGTCGAACTGGAGGCGGACCGCTCCGCCTTTTTTGATCTGGACGCGCAGCCCCTCGGCGTCGCCGGTCAAGAGGTACGAGACCATCTCGTGCAACTGGGCCAGTGCCTCACGACCGCCACGGAACCCGAATCTTCGTAGCGCGCTAGAGTGGCCAGGACCTTGTGCGGCGGGTAACCGGGATCCAGCTCTTCGCAAGGGATGGGCTCAGGCCAGCCCGCCTGTTCTAGGATCTCCGCCGCCCGCCACGCCCGGGCGAAAGGGCTGCTGAGGACCAGGCCAACCTCGGGCACAAGCCATATGATCCCTCCGGCAGCGCGCCGAAACCGCTCCTCGCCCCTTTGCGTCAGCGGACGCTTCGAGTCGTCCGGCCAACGGTCCTTGTCGCGTTAGTGGGCCACCGCGTGCCTGACCACATAAAGGTCCAAAACTTCTACTTCTCCGTTGCGTCTTTGGTCCCTGCCCCCAGCTCGCCTTTCGGGCTCTGGCCGGTCGCGGAGAGACCGGCCTCGTACTTGGAGATCGCGATCGACCGCAGCCCGAGGGCTTCCTCCATCGCTTCCGCGAAACCCTCCAACTTCTGAGGGATGGTCGTTGCGGAGGGGTCCGCCTCGATCTCGACCCGCACCAGGCGGGTCGGCTCGTCGACGTCGAGCGCTATCTCCGAACGGTCGAGCGCTACCTCCCCGACCCGGACGCCAGCGGAGACGAGGCCAAAGGTCCGGCGGCAGGTGCGGACCACGAAAAGGGAACGTAACCGGCGCGGACAAACGAACTCCTTGAAGCGTCTACCGACGAGGCCGGTCGCCTCGAGGAGCGCATCGACCTCGTCGCTCTTTAGCGGCTCGGAGATCTCATGCCACCCCCGGAGGTTGCCGGCGACACCGCCTGCGGGCGTGAGGGTCTTCATCGTCGCCTGATAGCTCCCTCCGGCCTCCTGGCGGACACGCAAAGCGTAGCCGGCGCGGTAAAGCCGCCAATCCACCGTGTCGTAGTAGGCGTCTACGAGCTCCGCCGAGGAACCTTCGAGGACAGCGAGCCCGAACGGCTCTGACACGTTTCTCTCTAGCAACCATTCCTCGACTCGCTCTAGCCCATCGGGGGCTTCGTACTGCCACTCTATCTCCCGCCGGTCCGTACCCGCCGGCGGTTCGGAAGACCGTGGCACAGAGGACCTTCCCTCGTCCTTCGCCTCGTTGTGCCCGGTCATCCGGTTCTCCACCAACGCCTCCAAAGGTCCGCGTCTCGACGTGCGTAATATAGCGTAGCCTCGAGGATTTACGTAAGCTCCTGCGCTAGAAAGGCTCCTCGAGGAGCAGAACCTGGCTGCCTAAAGGTTCTTCACTCTCTCTCGGGCAGAGGCGGGTGTGGGTGCCGTCGGCGAAGCAACCGCCGTGCGATGCCTGTATCCCGCCGTTGGGCCGCCGCCTTGCGCATCCCTCTAGGAGACCGCTACCGGCCGCCTCACACGAGGCCGCGGGCGAGTGCCGCGGGAGCAGAAGCAGACAGCTATCTGCTAGGCAGTCCCCATCAGTTCGGCCTGTACGACGATCCTCTGGGTGTAGTCGGGGAGAGTGCAGGTTTGCAAGGAGACGATGCTTTTGCCCGGAACGGGCTCGGCGACCGACCAGTCCCAGGGGTCGGCGACGATGTTCCTGAAGACCCTGTAAGTGTAGCGTGTGCCGTCGGCATCGGTCAGGATAACCTCGTCCCCCTCCACCAGCTTGTCCAGATCGTAGAACACAAGGTAGCTGTCCGTGCCGAGGTAGCCTAGGCGGTGGCCGGCTATGTAGACGTTGGACCCCTGCTCCCAGGGGAAGCCCGTGCCCCGGAGGTGCATGGCGCCGTCCTCGAGCACGGACTCATCGCTTCCCGGGGCATCGTAGACGTTCAGCTCGTTCACCCGCTCCATCTTCGGAACGGTGAGCTTGAGCTGGGTGTCCCTGATGTCGGCGGAGGAAGGCTCGTCGTTCGTGGCGGTGTCCAGCAAAGGCAAGTTCTGGCCCAAAAGGGCGTACGCCACGAGACACAGGCCGGCGACCACGAGGAGCGTGGCGAGCGCGGAGCCTCTCCGCCGCCTCCCCGTCCGCTTCTTCCTTCGATCCCTTACTGGGTACCTCTTCGGAGACCGGTATCTCGACCGATGCACCTTCATGGCCCTAGCACCTTTCTTCCAAACCCGCTCAGCTGTGAGCTACACAAAACAATCTACGCCTCGGAGATAACGTGTAGGTTACATGAAGATTACGGTTTGTATTCCGCTCTCCTAATACGATCCCAGCGAGGCACAATATACGGTGGCGGATGACCTTTCCCCTCACTATAATCGCAGCGACCAGTAAGAGCGAAGGGGTGCCTAGAGGAGATTCTATGAAGATAGGGGTACCTAAGGAGACAGTGGAGGGCGAACGGCGGGTCGGCCTCGTGCCCGAGACCGTCGGCAGGCTCGTCAAAGACGGCTACGAAGTCCTCGTCGAGGCCGGGGCCGGCCGAGGTTACAACCTCGACGAGGACTACGAGGAGGCCGGGGCCCAGGTCGCCGAGGGGCCCGAGGAGGTCTACGGCGAGTCCGACATTGTGGTCAAGGTGGCGCCGCCGACGGAAGACGAGGTCGGGCACATGCGCGAAAGCCAGGTGCTCGTCTGCTTCCTCAACGGCCCGCAGAACCCGGAGCTCGTAAAGAAGCTCGCCGACGCGCGCGTCACAATCTTCTCTAACGAGTTCATCCCCCGCACCGGGGCGGCGCAGAGTATGGACGCGCTCTCTTCGATGGGCTCCATCGCGGGGTACAAGTGCGCCATCATCGGCGCTGACACCTTGGGCAAGTACGTCCCCACGTTGAGCACCGCCGCCGGCAGCACCAAGGCGGCGAAGGTCATCGTCTTGGGCGCCGCAGTCGCGGGGCTGCAGGCGATCGCCACCATGGGCCGTCTTGGCGCCGAGGTTTACGCATACGACATCATGCCCGCAACCAAGGAGCAGGTGCATTCTCTGGGCGCCACGTTCATAGACTCCGCGGACCTGGAGGAAGACGAACAAGAGGCCGAGGAAGATGAAGAGTACGAACCCGCGCCCTGGCGCAAAGTCATGGAGTTTTTAGGGTTCTACTCCTTTGTCCGACCACCCGAACCGCCCGAAGACGGCGCGGAAGCCTCCGAGGATGAGGAAGATGAGCAGCAGGAGGGGCCGTTCTCGCAAGAGAAGCAGGAAGAGGACTACAAGCTAGTTCGCGAGCACCTCCAGGGCACGGACATCGTAATAACCACGGCGATCGTGCCCGGCGCCCCGCCGCCGACTCTCGTTACGCAGGACATGGTCGAGGAGATGCAACCGGGGTCGGTCATCGTGGACCTGGCCGGCGGCAATTGCGAGCTCACCGAGGTCGGCGAGACCATCGAGCACGACTACGTCTCGATCGTCGGCCCCGTGAACCTGCCGAGCCAGATGCCGATCCACGCGAGCCAGCTCTACTCGCGCAACATGAAGAGCTTCGTGGACCACATAGTCGAAGATGCCTCCGACGAAGATTCCGACGAGAAGGACCTCCAGTTCGATTTGGACTTCGAGGACGAGATCATAGACTCAATGTGCATAGCCCACGACGGCGAGATCCGCCACGATAACATCCGCGAGGCGCTCTCGGGTGCCGCCGAAGAAAGCGAGGCTTAAAGGTCAATGGAACAACTGCTGACGCAGATCGCCATCTTCATCATAGCCGCGTTTTTGGGGTGGGAGCTGATATCTAGGGTCCCGACCCTGCTGCACACGCCGCTCATGAGCGCGACGAACGCGATCCACGGCATCGTCCTGGTAGGCGGTATGCTCGCTTTGGCGGCCGGGGACGACCTCTTCACCATGATTATAGGCTTTATAGCCGTCGTCTTCGGGGCGATGAACGTGGTGGGCGGCTTCTGGGTGACGCACCGGATGCTCGGGATGTTCAAGCCTGACTGGGCCCGAAAGAAGAAGGGCTAGGGCGTGGAGCAGATAGCGACGTTCGTAGCCTACCTTGTCGCGGCCGCGCTGTTCGTCACCGGCATCCGTCGCCTGCGCGAACCGGAGACCGCCCGCTCCGGAAACACTCTGGCCGCCCTGGGCATGATCATAGCCCTCGTCGCGACGCTCTTCGTCTCCGAGTTCAGGCCCGGTTTTATCAACGCCCTGGGAATCGGAGTAGGGGTGCTTTTAGGGACGATCCTCGGGGCGTTCTCGGCGCAGAGGGTGCCGCTAACGGCGATGCCCCAGATGGTCGCCACTTTTAACGGCCTCGGCGGCGGGTGTATAGCGCTCGTGGCGGTCTCGGAGTTCTACCAGGGCAGGGCGACAAGCTGGGTCGCCGTGATCACGGGACTCTTCACCGTCATCGTCGGTTCGATAAGCTTCTCGGGAAGCATCGTGGCGGTCAGCAAGCTCCAGGAGTTCGCCTTTTCCGGGTCGGTCACTTTCCCGGCACAGCAGGTGGTGAACGCCCTCGTCTTTTTGGGCATCCTCGCCCTGAGCGCGAACGTCTTGGCGGGCGGAGCGATAGCCGGGGCCATAGGACTTTCCTCTTTACTCACGCCGTTGGTCTCTATAATTGCCATCCTCGTCGCCTCGCTCCTTTTGGGCTTCTTGTTCGTGATACCCATAGGCGGGGCAGACATGCCCGTCGTTATCTCGCTCTTGAACGCCTTCACTGGACTGGCCGCGGCGGCGGCGGGGTTCGTGCTCAACAACTACGCCCTCCTCATCGGCGGTACACTGGTGGGCGCTTCAGGGACGATACTCACCCGGCTGATGAGCAGCTCTTTGGGTCGTCCCTTGGGCAGCATCATCTTCCAGGGCATCGTCGCCGCTGGACAGGACGAGGATCAGGAGGAGAGGGAGGTCAACGAGGCCTCCGCCGAGGACGTGGGCTCTTTCCTCAAGAACGAGGCGGAGAAGGTCGTGATCGTGCCCGGCTACGGCCTCGCCGCAGCGCAGGCCCAGAACGCGATGCACGACCTTATGCAGACGCTGGAATCGGAGGGTAAGGAGGTGAAGTTCGGCATCCACCCCGTCGCGGGACGCATGCCCGGGCACATGAACGTCCTCCTCACCGAGGCTGACGTGCCCTACGAGAAGCTCTACGACATGGAGGACATCAACCCCGAGTTCGACGAGACCGACGCCGTGATCGTGGTCGGCGCGAACGACGTCGTAAACCCGGTTGCCCGCGACAAGGAGCGCCAGAGCGCCATCTCCGGCATGCCAATCCTCGACGTAGACCACGCAAAGAGGGTCATCTTCGTCAAGCGTAGTTTAAGCCCTGGCTTCGCCGGCGTGGACAACGAGCTCTTCTACGACCAGGACAGGACCATGATGCTCTTCTCCGACGCCAACCAGGGCCTCCAGGACATCGCCGAAGCCGTGAAGAACGCTTAAAGGAGCCCGGCTACCCGGGAGATCTCGGCCCGCAGAAGGGAAGCCGTCTTGGGCATACTCGGGAGCCTCTTCGGAAGCGAGTTTCTAGAGGCCCGTTCTTTTCGCGTGGACCGTGGAGGTGAGGTCGGCGCGGCCGCCTTCTCCTTTGGCGGAAGACGGGTGCTCCTCGGCCTCTTGAGCGAGGGGCCCTCCGGGTGTGGGACGTCGAAAGCGGCAGCGAGGTCCGCCGTTTCGGGGACGTCATGGAGAACGTCATCGACCTGGTCCTCTCCTCCGACGGCCATCGCGCGCTCACCGTCAGCGACGACGCGTTCGCGGGGTCCGCCGAAGCGGAGCTGGCGGTACGCCTGTGAGACATAAGGAGAGGTGAGGAAGTCCTCCGCTTCGGCAACGAGAAAGAACCCTCGGACGTCGCCTACGCGCCGGATGGCGGCCGCACCCTCGCCGGCAGCCAGGACAACGCCAGCCGTTTGTGGAACGTCGAGGGCGAGCGCGAAGTCTGCCACCGCAAAGTGGGCAGGCACGCGGTCACACGTGTGGCCTGCGCACTTGACGGCCGAGAGAGCCTCTACGGCGAAGGCTCCGGAGAGGTCGATCTGCTGAACTTCAGGAGGGGCCACATCGTCCAACGCTTCGGGGGGAGGTTCGGTGCGCACAAGCAAAGCGTCTCGTGCCTGGCCTTCGATCCCGAGGGTCTTCTGGCCCTTTCAGGCGGCTTGGACGGCTCCGTCCGGCTCTGGGACATCGAGAGCGGCAAATGAATAGGGCGCATCGGCGGACACGCGGTCTAGCTCGTCGGCTTGGCCTTCTCTCCCAATGGCGACACCGGCATCTCCTGCGGTAAAGACGGCTTCGTCTGGCTGTGTGGGAGATACCGCCGGTCTGGCAAGAGTAAAAGCGGACTTTAGGCGCTCTCGCGCTGCTTCGAGACGTAGCGCATGAGGCCCGCCACCAGCATCTCGTAGTTGGCTGCGAGTTCGTAGCGCTCAGACTCCTCGGGATCGGAGCCCTCGCGTAGCATCTCCGCGTCGCCCTTCGCCTCCAGCTCCTCGGCGATATCTTCCTGCGAGCGCTCCTCGTCCATGCGCTCCTCGACGAGGAGCAGCCAGTCCTCCAGGCGCTGCTCGAGCTCGCCCAGGTGCCGCTCTACGTCCTTGTAAGAGCCGAAGTGCGTGGGGCACAAAAAGCGCGGCGCTAGCTTGCGTATGCCCTCGATGCTCCCCTTCCAGGCCTCGATGTCCACCTCCGGCGGGGGTGTCGGCGGCTTTACGTACGATTGGCCGGGCAAGCGCACCCCCGCCACGTCCCCGGTGAAGAGCATTCCCGACTCCGGCTCGAGGTAAGCCAAATGGTGATATGCGTGTCCCGGCGTGTAGTATGCCTGCAGAGCGCCACCCGCAGCCTCGATCTCCTCGCCGCCTTCGAGCCTGACGAGGCGATCCTCCGGTACAGGCCAGGCCTTGCCGAAAAGCTCGTCCATGTTCTCCTCGCCGTAGAGGCGCGTGGCGCTTTTTAAGAGCTTCGAGGGGTCTACGAGGTGCGGGTAGCCGACCTCGTGGACGTAGAAAACGGCGTTCGCCAACCTCTCAGCCAGGTGGCCCGATGCCCCGGAGTGATCCAGGTGAATGTGGGTTAGGAAGACCTTCTTCACATCCTCGGGCTCGACGCCGTTATCCGCGAGGCCCCACCTAAGGTTCTCGATACAGGTCGTAGGGCCGGTCTCGACCAGCGCCGCCGATCCCTCCCCTATGAGAAGGAAGGAGGCGATGATCTCCTCCGTCCCCATGAAGCCAAGATCCACCGTTTCTATCTTCATCCGCCACCCCCGACGCTTCGTTACACGCAGCCGTTTTCTACGCTCCGAACCGGGAATTATACAGGCCTTCTCTGCTAAACTTCTTGCACCGCAAAGCGATGACCTTAGGAGGAGGACGCCGCCTTGGACCTGAACCTCATGCGCGAGCTGTCGGTCGTCACTGACTCCAAGATCGTCTTGCTCGTCCTGGACGGGCTCGGAGGTCTCCCGATGGACCCCTTCGGCAGGACCGAACTCGAGGCCGCGAACGCCCCGAACTTCGACGCCTTGGCCGCCCGTTCCGACCTCGGCCTCCAAAGGCCCGTCGCCGCAGGCGTAAGCCCCGGCAGCGGTCCCGGTCACTTAGGGCTCTTCGGCTACAATCCCTTAAAGTACAAGGTCGGCCGCGGCGTACTTAGCGCCTTGGGGGTAGGCTTCGAGCTCGAAGAGAGCGACCTCGCGGCCAGGATCAACTTCGCCACCAAGGACGAGGCCGGCATGATCTCCGACCGGAGAGCAGGCCGCATCCCCACCGAAGAAGCTTCCAAACTCGTGGACCTCCTCAACGAGAATGTGTCGCTCGATAGCGCTCAAGTTTTCGTCACGCACGAAAAGGAACACCGAGCCGTCGTCGTCTTCCGTGCTCCGGACCTCTCTGACGCCCTCTCGGACTCTGACCCCCAGAGAACGGGTCTCGAACCGCTCCTCGTTGAGCCCACGGACGGCGCGGGAGGCGAGGCGAAGAAGAGCACTGAGCTCGCCAACACCTTCATCGAGCAGGCCAACGAAATCCTCGAGGACCACCATCCGGCGAACACCGTCCTCTTGCGCGGCTTCGGGATGCACCCGGCGCTCTCCAGGTTCGACGAAGTCTACAAGCTCCGCGCGGCGGCCATCGCCGCCTACCCCATGTACAAGGGCCTCGCTCGCCTCGCCGGTATGGAGATCCTAAAAGAAGGCGAGGGGATAGCCGGCGAGTTCGAGACCCTCACTAGCAACTGGGATTCCTACGACTTCTTCTTCGTCCACGTCAAGGCTACGGACGCCGCCGGCGAAGATGGCGAATTCGAGCGCAAGTCCGCGGTCATAGAAGAGGTGGACGCCCTCGTGCCGGACCTCCTGAACCTCGGCCCCGACGCCCTCGCCGTGACCGGCGACCACGCGACCCCGGCGAAGATTAAGAGCCACTCCTGGCACGGGGTCCCGCTCCTCCTCTCCTCGGAGTATACCCTGCCGACGGCGGAGAGCTTCGGGGAGCGCGCCTGCGCGGGCGGTTCGCTGGGCGTCATCGCGGCGGAGGAGATCATGGGCCTCCTCATGGGGCACACCCTCAAGCTCAACCGCTACGGTGCTTAAAAAAGCATGGACCAAAAAGAGGAGCGCCTCCTCGCAGCGCTCGAAAGGGAAGTAACCTCCTGCCGGCGCTGCCCGCGCCTCGTCGAGTGGCACGAGAGGGTCGCCCGCGATAAGAAGGCCGCTTACGCCAACGAAGAGTACTGGGGCCGTCCGGTCCCCGGGTTCGGGGACCCGGACGCCCGGGTGGTCGTCCTCGGGTTAGCCCCCGCTGCCCACGGGGCCAACCGCACCGGCCGCTACTTCACCGGCGACCGCT
>Ga0126308_10000119_pt1 | contig 20015 bp, 15 predicted proteins | sample Plot55_FD_92533 | JGI IMG/M metagenome (GOLD analysis project Ga0126308, IMG submission 92533) | Serpentine soil microbial communities from UC McLaughlin Reserve, CA, USA - Plot55 | ecosystem: Environmental > Terrestrial > Soil > Grasslands | place: USA: UC McLaughlin Reserve, Lake County... | reverse complement strand
CCACCGGTTCCGCATGTAGACCAGCCCGCCGTTGGCCTCCTGGCCGTTGAAGCCGGGGCTGCCTGCGCCGCCGCTCGCCACCTCCCCCTGCGGCGTCCCGAACGGCGTGTACGCGTCCGCCGCCCGCCCCAGCGCCGAGCCATCGGCCTTGGTCACGTTCACGATGCTCCCACGGTAGTCCGGCACGAACAGGTGCCGCCCGCCCGGGTCGTCGCGGTAGTTCCAGCTCGCCAGCACGTTGTCCGTCCCGGGGCCGTAGAAGAACCACTCCCCGCTCCCGTAGAGCGTCCACGCCGGGCCGCTCGCCCCGCTGCTGTCGCGGTGCATCATCGGCTCGTGCATGTCCTCGGCGAGCGTGCCGTCGGCCACGTTGTAGGTCTTCACCGCCACCTGGTCGCCCAGCCACCAGTAGCGCCACGTCCCCCAGTCGGCCGCGCCCAGGCTGTCCGAGCGCATCACGATCCGCCGCCCCAGCGCGTCGTACCGGAACGTCCGGTGCTCCCACCCGGCGGCCACCGACCCGGCCTCGCGCCAGCTCGTCATCGCCACCATGCGGTTCGCCGCGTCGTACTCCATCCGGCGGTCGAAGCCGGCGCCGCTGCAGCGCCCCTCCTCGGTCTGGTTCCCGGCCTCGTCGTACAGGAACGCCTTCCCGTTCGTGCAGAGCGACGGGTTCCGCTTCTGCTCCAGCTGGCCGCGGGTGTTGTAGACGTACTCCCACCGCTCGTCGCGGACCCGGTTCCCGGCCGGGTCGTAGGTGAGCGTGTCGTCGCTCTGGTCGAACGTCAGGTAGATCTTCACCAGCTGGCCGCGCGCGGCGTTGCCTAACGCCCTCGCGGCGGCGGGCGCCGACCGCGCCCGCACGGGAGACACCGGCCGCTTACGCCGGCGCCGAAACAGCGAAGGGCCCAGCCGTTAGGCCGGGCCCTCCCACGCGCCGCCGCAACGCCCGGCCCTCAGCGCCTCGGCGGCGCCGCGCCGTCGCCCCCGCGCCTCGGCCCGAGCAGCAGCACCCCCGCCGCCAGCCGCACCAGCCGCGTGACCGCCGCCGGCGCGACGAGGAACGCCCCCGCCCCGAGCAGCCCCGCGCCCAGGTAGAGCCGCTCCCGCTCCGCGCCCCCCGCCGGCGCCAGCGCGCTCAGGATCACCCACCCCCCGAGCCCCGCCGTCGCCAGCCCCAGCCCCGCCGTCACCACCCGGTCGATCGTCCGGTACCGCAGCATGCGTCACCCCCGCGTCGAGGTCCGGGCCGACCGCTGCCGGCCCCACGGAGGAGACACCACCGCCTTACGCTCGGCGGCGCTTCAGCCGAGCGCCGAGTGCCGAGTCCCGCCCCCGTGCCCGCACCACCGCATCACCACCGTCCCCACCACCAGCTCCGGGCGCCGCGGGATGCGGAGCGGGGCGTACGCCGGGTTGAGCGACGTCAGCTCGACCCACGTCCGCCCGATCCGCCCGACGCGCTTCACCACGTAGCCGTCCTCCGGATGGCGCGCCACCACCACGCTGTCGCTCTCGATCGTACTGCCCAGCTTCACCAGCACCGTGTCGCCGGCGTGGAGCAGCGGCTCCATGCTGTCCCCCGCCACCGGGATCGTGACGTACCGGCCGGCCGGCAGATCGGCCGGGAGGCGCACTACGCTCTCGCACGGCTCGTCCCACAGGTCGCGCCCCGCGCCGGCCGCCACCGCGAGGCCCACGCGCGCCGCGCACCGCCGCGCCGCCGCCGCCTCCACCGCCCGCGCCAGCGGCGCCCCGGCGATGACCGCCGACGCCTCCTCCACTTCCGGCGCGCCGTTAGGTGCGAGGCGCACCCCGAGCCGGGCCGCGGCCACGCTCCCCCGCACCCGCTCCGCCAGCCGCCAGGCGGCCGCGGCGCGCCCCGCCGCCCGGCCGAGCGCGCGCCGCGCCTCGTCGGCCTCGCAGGCCCGCAGCCACCGCGCCCGCCACTCGGCGAAGCGCTCGTCCGCCTCGTCAGGCGGCGGCGGGGCTGCCTCCGGGCCCGGGGCGGCGGCGTCGGCGCGCCGCCCCATCAGCGCCACCAGCAGGTCGCACTCCCACTCGGCCTGCTCCCGCGCCTCGGGCGGGAGTGGGCGCCCCTCGGGCGCCAGGGCCAGCGGCTCGGGCTCACGCGCGCTCATCGCTCCTCCCTCCTCCTCCGTCCGGTCCGTCTGTGGTCGCGCCGCCATCCGCTCCCTCGTCGGCGCCGGCGAGCAGCTCCAGCTCGCGCAGCACGGCGTCCGCCCCCGGCGCCGGCGCCCGGCGGAAGAAGCGCAGCAGCTCGCGCCGCTCGTCGGCGCCCAGCCCGGCGGCGTAGCGCGCCGCCGCCTCGCGCAGCCGCGCCCGCAGCCGCCACACCCGCAGCGCCGCCGCCCCCTGCGAGATCCCCAGCCACTGCGCCATCAGCGACTGCGGGACGTGGCTCTCCATCCACCGCAGCAGCTGCCGCTCGGCGTCGCCGAGCCCCCGGTCGAGCGCCGCCGCGAGCCGCGCCAGCGCCGGCGCCACGGCGGGCATCGCCGCCTCGGCGTCGTCAGGCGCCCGCGCGTCGCGCGCCGCGCCCTCGGAGCAGGCGGCCAGGGCGGCGCGCTCCCCGGGGCCGCCGGCGGCCGAGGGGTCGGCGCCGGCGGCGTCCGCCGCGTCGCCCTCCCGCCGCTCCCGGCGCCGACGCTCGCGCGCCGCGTTCTGCGCGCGGCGGCGGAGCGCCGTCGCCAGGTACGCGGCGAGCGAGCGCGGCGCCGCGCTGCGCGTCGTCATCAGCCGCACGGCCGTGTCGTGCAGCACCTCGGCCGCCGCGTCCTCGCGCTCCCCCTCGGGAATGCCACAGCGCCGCGCCTCGTGCACCAGCAGGGCGCGATGGCGCGCGATGAACTCCTCGAGCGCCCGCGCATCCCCCTGCCGCATCGCGGCCACCAGCGCCGCGCCGCCGAGCGCGGCGTAGTCCGCCCGCCAGTCCCCGCGCCGCTCCCGCGCCCCACGCCCGTTCTCCGGCACGCTGCCACGCCCCCGCGCTCTGGTCCGTTCCTCCGCTCCCGGGACGGCGCCCAGCGCCGGGCGCCCGCCCATCACCCTGGAGACACCGCCCCATTACGCCCGTGCTCGCGCGGCGGCCGCGGCCCAGCCCGCTACCGCGCGCCGCTCTCGTCAGGCGCCGCCCAGCCGCTCGTCGTGGCGCCCGACGACCCACCGCCGCAGCAGCGACGCGGCGCGGTCGAGCGCCCCGGGGGGCGGCGGCGCCGCGCCGCCGAGCAGGCGCTCCCGCAGCGCGGCCGCGCGCGCCGGCGGCAGCCCGGCGCGGCGCGCCGCGTCCAGCAGCGCCGCCACCTGCGCGGCGCGCGGATCGGGGGGCGCGATGGCGACGTCGGCGGACGCGGCCGCGATGACCGCCGCGCCGGGCGCCGGCTCGCGCACCCGCGCCGCGCCGCGCCGCGCGGCGGCGGCCGGTGGGATGCCCAGCAGCTCGGCCAGCACCCGCCCGACGACGAGCTCGCGCACCCGCTCCAGCGAGCGCTCGCGGATCGCGTCGCCCGCGCCCACCGCGCGCAGCGTCAGCTCGGCGCGCGCCGGCCGCGGGTCGTCAGGCGCGCGCCACGCCACGGCGACGCCCCGCACCGCCGCGCCGCCGCGCACCGGGCGCGCGTCGGCCTCCAGGCGCCCGTCGGGAAAGCGCGCGCGGAACGCCGCCTCGCGCCCGCGGACCGTCGTTAGGTCGGTGTCCCCGCCGCCGCCACTGCCGTCCGGCACGACCCCTCGCGAAGTGAGAGACGCGTCTCCAGCACCGAGTTGGGGCGGAAAGACTATACCGAACAAATACCGAAAGCAAGGCCGGCCGTCGGCGGCCAAGTTCTTGCGCGGGTGTTTGCGCGTGACGACGACCACCACCATCGCCTGCTCGATCCGACACGAGCGCGCCGTCCCCGGCGGGCGGAAGGTGGCGCTCGACTTCACCGTGGGCGACGAGACGGTGCCGGGCGCGCTGCTGGTGCCGTCGGCGCGGAGCCAGGGGAACGGCGCCGGCGCCGGTGCGTCGACCGCGACCCGCGTTCCGGCGGTGCTGCTCCTGCACGGCTACACGTCGCGCAAGGAGCGGATGGTCGAGACCGCCGGCCACGCGCTGCTCAGGCGCGGCGTCGCCAGCCTGGCGATCGACCTCCCGCTGCACGGGGAGCGGCACGTGCCGGTGACGAGCCACGCGCTCGACCGCTCGCTCGACCTCATCCGGCGCTGGCAGGCGGCGCTCGAGGAGTGCGCCTTCGCGCTCCGCTACCTGACGTCGCGCCCCGAGGTCAACCCGTCCGCGCTCGGCGTCGTCGGCTACTCGATGGGCGCCTACGTCGGCCTCATCGTCGCCGCCCGCGAGCCCGCGGTGCGCGCGGTGGTGCTCGCCGCCGGCGGCGACCTGCCGACCGGCTCGACCGGCATGCGCGTGATTCGCGCCGTCGTCGACCCGGTCGCCGCCGTGCAGAAGCTCGCCGGCCGCCCCCTGCTCATGGTGCACGGCCGCCAGGACCGCACCGTCCGCCCCGACCAGGCCGAGCGCCTCTTCGAGGCCGCCGCCGAGCCCAAGGAGCTCCGCTGGTACGACTCCGGCCACTACCTCCCGAACGCCGCGATCGAAGACGCGGCACTCTGGCTGGCGGAGAAATTGAACGGCTAGTGCGAGTTGCGAGGTGCGAGATGCGAGACGGGCCCCGGGAGGCAGAAGCTTCCCGGGGCCCGTCTCGCATCTCGCACCTCGCAACTCGCATCGGCCTTCCCCTTGACATTCTATGGGAGCCGTCCCATCCTCTCCCCTACTCGTGCTAGGGGAGCCCGTGGCGAAGCCCAACGTCGACCTGCTGCAGGGGACGCTCGACGTCCTGATCCTCAAGACCTTGAGCTGGGGCGCGAGGCACGGCTACGGCATCGCGCGCTGGATCCAGCAGGTCACCGACGACGTGCTCCAGATCGAGGAGGGCTCGCTCTACCCGGCGCTGCACCGGCTCGAGCGCCGCGGCCTCGTCCAGGCGGAGTGGGGGCTCTCCGAGAACAACCGCCGCGCCAAGTACTACACCCTCACCGCCCACGGTCGTCAGGCACTCCGCGCCGAGGCCACCGACTGGGCCGCGTTCTCGGCGGCCGTGGCGAAGGTGCTGGCGGCGCAGACGGCGTAGACGGCGTGAAGCGCCTTCGCAGCTTCTTCCGCCGCCCCGTCGAGTCCGACGTCGACGACGAGCTCCGCTTCCACCTCGCGATGCGCGAGCGGGAGTTCGCCGACTCGGGGATGGAAGAGGCGGCGGCGCGCGAGGCGGCGCTGCGGAGGTTCGGCAACGTGGAGCGGGTGCGCGCGCTGTGCACCGAGATCGGCCATCAACGGGAGCGGGAGATGCGACGCGCCGAATTCGTCGACACGCTGCGGCAGGACCTTCGCTTCGCCACCCGGCAGCTCGTGCGGAGCCCGGGCTTCGCCCTCGCCGCCGTTGTGGCGCTCGCCCTCGGCATCGGCGCCAACGCGACGCTGTTCGCCCTGGTGGACGCGGTGCTGCTGCGCCCGCTGCCCGGCGTCGTCGCGGCCGAGCGGCTGGTCGAAGGGAGCTCCCCGTCGATCTCCTACCCGGCGTACGTGGACTTCCGCGATCGCGTCCGCACGCTCGCCGGGCTGGCGGGGTTCCGCGAGCGGGAGATGGCGCTCGGAGATGGCGCGGCCGGCGCCGCGCCCGAGGTCGTCACCGGCGTCGTCGCCACCGGCAACTACTTCGCCGTGCTCGGCGCCCGCGCCGCGCTCGGCCGCACCTTCGCCCCGCCTGACGACGCGCCCGGCGCCCCGCCGGTCGCGGTGGTGAGCGACGGCTTCTGGCGCCGCCGCCTCGGCGCCGACCCGGCGGCGGTCGGGCGCACGATCGTGCTCAACGGCGCGGCGGTCACCGTCGTCGGCGTCGCCGAGCGCGGCTTCCGGGGCACGCACGTCGCGCTGGCGCCGGACGTCTGGGTCCCGGTCGCCGCGTGGCCCCACGTCGCGCCGGGCAGCATGCGCCGCATGGACGTCAACCGGCGCGGCTGGGGGTGGGTCACCACGGTCGCGCGCCTGGCCCCGGGCGCGACGATCGGGCAGGCGCAGGCCGAGATGGACGCCGAGGGCGCGCGCCAGCTCGCCGCGTACCCGCGCGAGACGGACGGCAACCCGGCGCCCCGCCTCTACCCGGCGACGGTCGCGGCCGCCGGGCCGCGCGGCGCGCGCGGCGCCATCGTCGGCTTCTCGACGGTGCTGTTCGGCATCGTCGCGCTGGTGCTGCTCGTCGCCTGCGCGAGCGTCGCCAACCTGCTGCTGGCGCGCGCCGCGCGGCGGCGGCGGGAGATGGGCGTGCGGCTCTCGCTCGGCGCCGGCCGCAGCCGACTCGTCAGGCAGCTCCTCACCGAGTCGCTCCTCCTCGCCGCGCTCGCCGGCGCGGTCGCGCTCGGCGCCACGGTGCTGGCCATGCGGGCGATCGGACGCGTCACCGTCGCCGACGGCATCTCGCTCGGCGCGCTCGGCCTCGAGATGGACGCGCGGGTCATCGCGTTCACGACCGGACTCGCCCTCTTCACCGGCCTCGCCTTCGGCCTGGCCCCGGCCTGGCGCGCGTCGCGCGTGGACGTGATCACCAGTCTCAAGGCGGGGAGCGGCGACGCCGGCGGCGGCGGCGGCGGCGGGGGCAGGGGACGCGCGCCGGGCGGACGGCTGCGCGGCGGGCTGGTCGTCGTGCAGGTGGCGCTCAGCCTCGTTCTCCTCGTCGGCGCCGGACTGTTCGCCCGCGGCCTGCAGCGCGCACTCTCGCTGGACACCGGCTACCGCGCGCTCGACCAGGTGGCGCTCGCAGGAGCGAGCACCGGGCTCACGCGGTGGGACGCGCCGCGCGCGGCGCAGTTCTACCGGGACGTCGTCGCCCGGCTGGAGGCGACGCCGGGGGTGCGCGCCGCGGCGTGGACGGAGATGGTGCCGCTCTCGGGCGAGGTGAACCGCGAGTCGATCAGGGTGCCGGGCTACGTGCCGCGCCCCAGGGAGCGGATGTCGGTCGAGTTGAACATCGTCGGCGCGCACTACTTCGACGCCGTGGGGCTCGCCCCGTCGCGGGGGCGGGTGTTCGACGCCGCCGGGGGGGCCTTGATTAATCAAGGCCCCCCGGAGGCCGTCGTCAACGAGAGCATGGCGAAGCGCTACTGGCCGACAGCGGATGCGGTGGGGCAACAGCTCCGGGTCATGGGCCTCTCGGCGACGGTCGTCGGCGTGGTGCCCGACGCCAGGTACCATCGCCTGGACGAGGATGCCCGGCCCTACCTGTACCTGTCGCTGGAGCAGGCGGTCGCGGCGGGCCACTCGCCAGGCACCATCGCGCTCGTCGTGCGCGCCGCGGGCGGCGGCGGCGGCGGCGGCGCCGACCCGGAGCAGATCGTCCCGGTGATGCTGCGCGAGCTCGCGGCCGCCGGGCCGGAGGTGCCGGTGATCCGCGCCGGCGCGTTCGCCGACCACTTCGGCCAGCTTCTCGCGCCGCAGCGCATCGCCGCGCTCGTCCTCGGCCTGTTCAGCGCCCTCGCGCTGCTCATCGCCGCCGTCGGCATCTCCGGGATCGTGGCCTACGCGGTGGCCCAGCGCACGCGCGAGATCGGCATCCGGATGGCACTCGGCGCCCGACCCGCCGCCGTGGTGCGGCTGGTGCTCGCGGGCAGCGTGAAGCGCGTCCTGCTCGGCGTCGCCATCGGACTCGCGCTCGCCACCGCGCTCGGCCGCGCCGCCCAGGGCTTCCTCTACGGCGTGAGCGCCACCGACGCCCTCACCTTCTCGGCGACGGCGCTGCTCCTGCTCGTGGTCGGCGCCGTCGCCGCCCTCCTCCCCGCCCGCCGCGCGACGCGGGTGGACCCGGCGCAGGCGCTGCGGAGCGAGTAGAGGGCCGGCTACCCTGTCATCCCGCAGGAGCTTGTTCTGACGCTGAGCGCAGCGAAGCGGAAGGATCGGGATCGCTGTACGTGACGCGATGCCAGAGCGCATCCCGTTAGGGAGAGCAATCCCGACCCTTCGCTCCGCAGCCTGGCGCTACCGCGGGGTGTCCAGCGGGCGCTTGCTCCGCTCGTAGAATTCGCTCTGCAGCCGCAGACTCTCCTGGTCCGCCTTGACGGCGCGGATCGCCTGCACGATGGCAGTGATCCACGTTCGCGCCTCGAAGTCGCCGAGCTCGCGCGACGCGACGGCGCCTTCACCGGCGTAGTGGTTCGGGAATCGCGCGTACCACCAGATGCTGGTGTACAGGCCGTCCGGCAGCTTCACGCGCGCCTGATCGGCACCCGACTCCTGCGACGCCCGCTCGAGGTGCACGAGGTCGGGGCGCGCGATCATGCTCATCGACGTTTCGCTCTCACCGGCGTGCATGTCCGTTGCCGGGTTCGACCTGTGCTTTGGTTCGCCCGGTCCGCTGCGCGCCAGCCCTTGCACGTACACGACGTAATCGTGCGGCGCCTCGAGCTGCGTCTGCGCGAAATAGGGCAGCAGGCTGTTATTGCCACCATGGCCATTCACGATGATGATCTTCTTGCAGCCATTGCGAGCCATCTCGTCCGTCGTCTCCTGCAGCATCTGGAGCTGCAGGCCGCGGCTGTACGCGACGGTGCCGGGCTCGTGCTTCGCCTCGAAGATCTGGCCGAAGTAATACTCGGGAAACACCACCGCGTATTCCTGCTGGGCGGCGTTGAGCGCGGCGTAACGCACGTTGAGCAGGTCGTTGCCGAGTGGGAGGTGTGGCCCGTGCTTCTCCATGATGCCGAAGGGGAGCAGGCACGTGCCCTGCGCGCGCGTGATGGCATCGCGGAAGTCAGCTGCCGTCAGCTCCTCCCAGTGGACGGAGAGCCGGGCCGGTGCTGCGGGTGACTGCGCCCATGCGGTCGATGCGAAGAGTAGAGCGATGGAAAGCGAGGCCGGTCTGCGCATGTGTGCTCCGCTGCTGGTGTGCGGCTGATGGTAGCAACTGGAATCGCCACGTCTCCACGTTGCCGGACGCTATCTGGCAAGCGCCCGCGACGTGGTTCACTACATAGGAGGGCGGGCACTCACGACGCCCTCAGTCGAGAAGGGCTCCAGCCCGCGACGCGTCTGAACGCGCGGCACATGTGGCTGTGATCGGCGAACCCACAGTCGTGGGCGATTTGCGTCAACGGCGCGGTGGTACCGAGAATCGCGGTGGTCGCGCGCTTCACCATCTGAAGCGTGAGATAGTCGCGCGGCGACAGGCCGTACGCCTGTCGAAACTGCCGCGCGAGATGCACCGGATGGACCTCCATCGTCTGCGCGAGCGCCGAAACCGAGGGTCGTGCCTCGACGTCGCCGAGCAGCCGTCGCGCGCGCGCGACGACGGCCCTGTCCGGGCGCTGTCTCGGACCCAGCGTCGCCAGCAAGTCCGCCAGCGCATCCTCCTCGCGCGCGATGAGCCGCAGCCCCGCGCGGAACGCCAGGGGGATCTCGGCCCAGCCCCATTCACGAATCGGCTCGGCGAAGCGATCGCGATCGGGGATGACCGCAAGGATCACCGCGCCGTGGGGCCCGAAGCGGTTGGTGTGCCGCAGGCCGTACGGTCGCGTCGCCACCGATCCGGCGTCCGCGATCATGGTGCGATGCCGCGCCTCTTCGAGAAAGGTCCCACGAAGCACGATGGTGAGTCCTTCCTCGTCGTGTGCGTGCGGGCGGATCTCCTGGAACGGGGCATAGCGCACGACCGTCACCGTGCTGCCGGCCACGTGCGTCTCCAGTAAGACCTCGGACGGGTTCATGGTCTGTCGAATTCGCGGAGACGGCCTCATGGCCCCAATACTCGCTCCGTGTTGGATTCGTTCAAGCCTCGCGGTCCTCGAGGAACGATACTGTTGACCGTACGCACTCCAGCCCCGATGGTCAATGCTGACTGACTCCCGCCCGCATGTCCTGTAATTGGCGCGTTCTGTCGCTCGTCCTCCCCGCTGCCGCCGCGGCGCAGGCCTCTGCGCAGGCCTCCGCGCAGGCCGCGACGCGACAGCCCGGCTCGGCCGGCGCCACGCGGCCGAAGCTCGAGGTGCTGCAGTCGCTTCCCGAGGCGCAGCTCTTTCCCGTGATGAATCTCGTCGCCGCGTCCCTGGGTGTGCGGTGCGATCACTGTCACGTCCAGGCCAACCCGGATCTCTCCCGGACTCCGTCGAACGTCGGCGGCTGGGTGTGGGACAGTGATGACAAGCCGTCGAAGCGCCGGGCTCGCGACATGATGAAGATGGTCGTCGAGCTGAATGCGTCGCGCTTCAAAGGCGAGGCGAAGGTCACGTGCTATACGTGCCATCGCGGCGCAACGCAGCCCTCACGCCTCCCGCCGCTCCCGCCGCCGCCGGACCCGGGCGGTGCAAGAACGCCGGCTCCGACACCGCTCCCCTCGGCGGATCGTGTCTGGGCCGCGTACGTCGCTGCGGTCGGCCGAGGCGACGCGCCCGCTCCCGGCACCGGCACGAGCATTCGGGGATGGGACGATCGCCCGGAAGGCCGATACGGGAAGTTCGAGATCACCGTGGCCGAACCCGATCGCTATCGTATCGTGCTGACGACGTCGGAGGCCACGACGAATCAGGGGCTGGACGGCGGGGTCGCCTGGGTCGCCACGAGCGACAGGGTCCAGCGACTCTCATTGCCCGCGGACGTCGCGCGGGTGCGGCGAATCGCGATGCGGTATCGCCCGGTGAAAGCGCAGCCGCCCGACCTTCGGACCGTCGGGATCGGACGCGTCGACGACCGCGACGCCTACGTCCTGCAGGGAAATTTCGACTCCGTCACCGCGCGGTGGTCGTACTTCGACGTCGTCACGGGCCTCCTGCGGCGGGAGATCACGACGACCGAGACGCTCCTCCTCCCGCTCGAAGAGCAGGTCGACTACGACGACTATCGCGATGTGAATGGCGTGCAAATGCCCTTTCGGGTACGGATCTCCGACGGCGCTCCGTACTCGACAACGACGCGCACGATCTTGGAAATCCGGCGAAACGTTCCGGTCGACGACGCGTTGTTCCGGCCGCCGGCGACGCCTCGCTAGAAGATGTGTCGCCCTGGGGCTGCCAACCAGAGCGGTCCGTGGAGAACGAGCGGCTCTGGCGTCAGGACCCGATGAACACGTACTCGTGCTGCGCGTCCCGAATCGTGAGGCGCTTCCCGGTCCCCCCGCTCACCACGAACTCGAAGCCCTGGATGCCGGGGGCGATGGTGATGAGCGAGATCGAGCCGTCGGGATTTTTCCGCGACGCGACCTCGCTGCGGAACTCGCCGAAGTCGAACACGGTGCGGCCGCCCTCGCGGCGCACCTCGATGTCGCCCAGCGCGTCGTTGTGGAAGTGGCCGGCGAGCTTCGCGGACTCGGCGGCGTCGGCCGGGACGGTGAGGAGCTTCCGCTCGGCGGCGAGCTGGGCGTAGTAGCTCTTCGCCTGCGACGCCGCGTCGGCCTCGGCCTCGTCGCGGCCGTCGAAGAGCACCTCCAGGAGCTTGCGCTGGAAGATGTCGCGAAGCACCCAGCCCGGGTTGCCGTTGGTGAGCACCACGGCGCCCACGCCGTGCTCCGGCAGCCACATCATGTCGCTGTGGAACCCGATCATGTCGCCGCCGTGGTGCACCACGGGCGTCCCGTACCTGGTGTCCACCATGAGACCCATGCCGTAGGTGGCCTCCCTCCCGATGGCCACCTGCCGCGCGCGGCGGGCGAGGAGCGTCTCCCGGCTGACGTACTGCGTGCCGTCGGGCAGCTTCCCCTCGGCGAGCTCCATGGCGACGTACCCGAGCATGTCGCGCACGCTGCTCCACGCGGCCCCGGCGGGGCGGACGGGGATGATGGAGTAGTTGACATCCATCGCGGCGATGGTGGGCTTGCCGTCGATGTCGGGCGAGTGCGGCGACGCGTGGGTCCCCGAGAGCGCCCTGGCGTAGTCGAAGGTCGTGGACGTCATGCCCAGCGGCTGGAAGACGAGCGTGCGCATGGCCTCGTCGTAGGCGGCGCCCAGCTCGAGCGCGGGGAAGGCCACGTGGCCGCCGGCGTAGCCGGCCGCGGCGGCCATCGGGTTCGAGTACTGGAACATCTCCCCGAACTTGCTGGTGGGCTGCATCGTGCCGAGGGCCCGGAGCGCGGACTCGGGGGTGGCGTGCTTGAACTCGAACAGCCACTCGAGGTCCTGCCGCGGCAGCCCAGTGCAGGCGCAGATGAGGTGCTTCACCAGCACCTGCCGGGTGGTGGCCGTGTCACCCAGCTTGAACGAGGGCAGGAGCGAGGTGACGGGCGTCTCCCAGCCGAATCGCTGCGCATCGACGAGCTTGCCCAGCATCAGCGTGGTCAGCGCCTTGGTGTTCGACGCGATCATGAACAGCGTATTTCCGTCGGGCCGCTCCGGGCTGCCGAGCTCGCGGACGCCGAACCCGTCGGCGTAGACGACGTGGCCGTTCTGGACGAGCCCCACGGCCACGCCTGGGACGCCGAGCTCCTTCATGGCTTGCTCGATGAACGCCGTGAGCTTCGCCAGTCGCGCGGCGTCGAGCGTGGCGGCCTTCCTATCGGCGAACGACTCCCGTGTGACCCCCCGGGGCAGCAGCCGGTCGAAGATGAGCTGCACGGCGGCGCCGCGCTTCTCGCCAGTGGCGTCGCTCATGTCGTAGATGGCGACGGTCCACACGTCGCCGGCGCGCTGGGCGAGCGCGCCGACGCCTCGCCGCTCGTCAGGTGATGTCTGGTAGCTGTAGCCGCGCCGGTCGGACCATCCTTCTCTGTCGGGCGCGGGGGTGACGACCTTGAGCGGCCACCGGTGGTCGGGCATGTACGCGGCCCAGGCGAGCGACACGGCCGAGTCGGCGCTGGGGGCGCGCACATCCACGAGCGCGACCCGGGAATCGCCCTCGGGCGTCGTGAGGACGGTGGCGGGGCCGCGCACCAGGACGGTCCAGTCGGCGGGCGCGACGAAGGTGGCCCCTGCGACGGTCTGCTTCGGGGTGTCGGCGGCGAGGTGCTCCGGAGCCGAGCTGGCGTAGGTGGCGGTTGCCGTTGTACCGGGGGTGGCGGCGCGGCTGCAGGACGTCAGGTCGAGCGGACACGCGGCCACGAGGGCGGCGGCGCCGAGGCGGAAGCTGAATCGCATGGTGCCTCCCAGCCGCGCGGGGTGCGCGGTCACCGGAGCGGGTAGCGACGGGTAGCGAAATGCAGCCGAGGGGTTTTTTCCAAGCTGTGGGCTACGGCGGGAATTGGCAAATCACGCCGAGGCCGCGGGCCGCGCCCAGCGGCTCACGGCGGTCGCTCGCGTCGGTCCGTACCCCTGACGTGAACCGAATGCCCCAAAGCTCATTCGCGCGGCGGGCGGAGGCGGTCGAGCGCCTGCTTCGCCTGCGGGTCGTTCGCGTTGATGGCGAGCGCCCGCTCGAGGCTCGCCACCGCGCCGGCCGTGTCACCCACCGCGAGCTGGCCCTCCGCCGCCTGCCGGAAGGCGAAGCCCGACGTCGGCGCCAGCTCGGTGTTGAGCAGGTAGAAGCGCACCGCGTCCGCCGGCCGGTTGCGCGCGCGGAGCGCCGCCGCGACGGCCGTCAGCGGGACGTCGCCGAAGTCGTAGGCGGCGCGGCCGTAGTAGCGCTGCCGCAGCGCGCGGTAGAGCGCCTCGGCGGAGTCGGCGCCGCCGGCGTCGTACGCCGAGAGGACGAGCTGCTGCACCGGCCGCGGCTCGGTCACGCCGCGATGGCAGGTCGCGCAGGTCACGACGATGCGCGGCTCGCGCCGCCGGTCGAGCTTCGCCAGGTGCTCGCCGTTGATCGCGCCGACCATGCGGAGCATCTCGCGCGCCTTCACCTTCTCCGGCTTCTCGTCCGAGGGGAAGTCGTACTTCTCCAGCGGGTCGCCCTCCTGCCCCACGTGGCAGTACGTGCACCGCACGCCGAGCGCGCGCGTGAAGCCGGCCATGGTGTCCACCAGCGCGCGGATCGGGATGTCGGAGGGCAGGACCTTCACGTTCTTCAGGCGCTCGGGCGGCCACTGCGCGGCCGCGGCGGTGGCGAAGAGCAGGGACAGCGCGGACAGCGCGGACAGCGCGAGGACCGGGGCGACGACGCGGCGCATGGCGGACTCGGGGCGCGGGTGGGCGAGGAGCGGCGGCCGCCACGCTACGCGCCCCGCGCCCCCGAGTCGCCGGTCCTTTGACGAGCGGCGCCGGCGGGTGGACGAAACGCCGCGACCGCCTGACGAGACGCGCCGCCGGCCGCTACGGCGCGTCGCCCGCCGGCGGCGTCTCCGCGGCCGCGAGCCCGAGCGTGCGCAGCAGCTCCGCCGCCTGCGCCTGCTCGCCGCGGCTCAGCCCCGAGCACGCGCGCGCGATGCTGCGGGCGTGGTCCGGGAAGATGCCGCGGATGAAGGCCTCGCCCTTGGGGGTCAGCACGGCGTAGCGGGCGCGCCGGTCCTCGGGGCACTCCTGCCGCTCGACGTACCCCTTGTCGGTGAGCCGGTCCACCAGGTAGGTGACGCCGCCGCTCGACACGAGCACCTTCCGCTGGATCTCGCCCAGCAGCAGCGGCCCCTTGTGGTACAGCACCTCGAGGATCCCGAACTCGGCGACCGTGAGCCCGTGCCGCGCGATGTCGGCCTCGACGTGCCGCGACACCGACGCGTACGCGCGCGCGAGCACCACCCAGAGCTTGAGGGCGGGCGCCGCGGCGGCGTCCGGGGCGGGGTCTGCCTTACGCTTCGCGGGGCGGTCGGGGGCGGGAGGGCGCTTCATCTCAGTGTTAAGATAAATCTCGGGTGGGGAGAGCGTAAGGGCGGACGGCGAGCAGTTGCCGGTTGTCAGTTGAAGTCCGCAGTTGCCGGTAGCCAGGCATCCGGGATGCGCAGGGGGCGAGGCATGCCTCGCCCCTACCGGCAACTGCGGACTTCAACTGACGACTGGCAACTCGCCGTTCGCCGTCCCCCCCCGAGATCTCTCCCTACTCCCGAATCAACACCAGATACCTCCTCGGCGTCCCCGGCATCTTCCCCAGCGCCGGCAGCGTGTCCTCGGCGACGCGGGCGAGAATGGTGATCGGGGCCGAGCTCCCCTCGGTGGCCGAGCAGCCGCCGGGGAGCGGGCCGCTGACGAAGATCGCCACCCCCGCGCCCTGGAGCTGCCAGTCGCTGCGCGTGAGCGGCGGCGGCCCCAGCGTCGTCGGGTTGGAGTAGCCCAGGCAGCGGCCGGTGACGTGCACCCGCTGCCCGACGTACGCGCCCGAGCCGGCGACCTCGGACAGTCCCACGTTAGGCGCGCCGATGATGGTCGGGTGCAGGTGCGGCGCCGGCGCGGAGTCCCCGCCGCCGCGCCGGGCACTGTCGGCCGCCGCCGGCGTGGCCGCCGGCGTGGCCGCGGGCGCCGAGGCGGCCGGGGCCGGGGCGGGCGCCGGCAGGGCGCCCACCGTGTCCTCCTTCGGCTTCGGCTTGCACGCGCTCAGCGCGGCCGCGGCGGCGAACAGCGCGGCCGCGGCCGCCCGGGAGTGGCGACGGAGCATCAGCGAACCCTCCCGGCCGCCGGCGCCGGCAGCTCGAGCGTCGCGGCGCGCTGCCCGCGGCCGGCGCGCGGCCCCGCCGCGCCCGCCGCGCGCATCCGGGCGTGGGCTGCCGCCGCCACGCGCTGCACGGTGGCCAGCTGCGCCGCCGTCGGGTGGCGCCCGTCGTCTGCCGTCGTGACCGACACCGCGCTCCCGCCGCGGGCGCCGGCGGCGCGCGCGGCCATCACGCCGGCCTGCTGCTGCTGCTGCTGCTGCACCCCCGGCTGCTGCGGGCCGACCGCCAGGCCGGCGAGGAAGCGCAGGTCGGTGTACAGGCTGTCCTTGACCTTGTCCCACGTGGCGTTCGGGTCGTTCGCCACCGGGCGCACCTTGGACAGCCGCCGCGTCTCGGTCGGGAAGAGCCAGGTGAAGTCGGTGTCGAAGCCGAAGCGGAACTTCAGGTCGTAGGCGGGGCGCACGTCATCGGGGTCGGCCCACAGGAACGCGTAGAACTTGTACGTCCCGTTCCGCACCACGCGGTTCATCGTGTACCCCTCCCAGTTGGTGCCGGAGTTGTACGAGTCGTCGCTGAAGGTGCCGTTAGGCGTGACCGAGCCGATCGCCGGCATGTACAGCGTGCCGTCCGGCTCCATGATCAGGTAGTCCACGTCCACGCCGTGGTCGATCGCCGAGGGCTCCCACACCAGCATGGTCTGGAAGATGTGTTCGCCGAAGTCGGTCACCGGCTCGGCCGCGCGCCCGCCCAGCCAGGCGGTCAGGAAGCTGGTCCATGCGCCGTCCGGGTAGAGCGCCTGGTACGCGGCCAGGCTCCGCGGGCCGGACTCCGACAGCCGGTCGTTCCCCTGCCCGCTCGGCAGGACGATGTGCAGCCCGGTCGAGCGCGACACGTCGGCGGCGTCCCTCCCCGAGCCCTTGCGCGCCTTGCTGCCGATCCGGAACGCGTCAGCGGTCAGGACCGCCTTCACCGCGTCCAGCCTGGCCCGAAGCGTGGCGTCGGTCGTGCGCGCCCGCAGGTGGTCCACGAAATCCACGATGTCGGTGAGCTCCGGGTAGGTGTACTTCTGGCTCGCCGCGGCCGCCGCGCCGACGTCGTTGCCGATCGTCCCCACGCTCCCGGCGAGCGCCGTCCCCAGCGCGTTCAGGGCGAACTCGAAGATCACGAAGCCGTTCATGTCGAACGCCGAGATCGTCGTCGACGCCTTGTTGTTCGGCGTGCTGTAGCTGGCGTGGAAGCGGTCGACGATCGACGCCGCGATCGTGCGCGTCCCCGCCGCCGCGTTCTGCTTGAACGCTGTCAGCACTTCCTTATAAGGAAAGCCCTCGCCCGGGACGACCTCTTCCGAGAACACCACGTAGTCGGCGTACCCCTTCAGCATCGCCAGCGTCTCGTAGCCGCCCATGAGGCACATGTCGAAGCCCATCAGGTCGATCTGCGCGCCGGCGGTCGCGAGCGCCGTCTTCAGGTCCGCCATCGACATGAGGTGCGAGCCGGCGGAGGTGATGTCCTGGAGCAGCCCCGTGTAGCCGCCGCCGTGGTTCCACAGGATCACCGCGTAGTGCTCGGCGGGGTACGTCTGCTGCGCCCACTGGATGAACTGCTTCAGCTCGGCCGGGTCGGTCATGTTCCGGTTGCCGATGTCGGTCGCCGCGCCGTTCGGGCCGTTCACGTTCTGGCCGGCGCCGGTGATGGCGTAACGGAAGGTGTTCCAGTTCGGGCGGTTGAAGCAGCGGTAGTCGCAGTTGTTGACCTGCTTGATCGCGGTCGGGTTGAACTCGGCCTGCACCACCACCTGCACGTCCTGGCTCACCCCCGCCGCCTCCATCTCGTCGATGTCGAGGATGCCGGGGACGGCCAGGTCGTTGTCGGCCGCCATGTAGACCATCACCGTCCACTTGCGGAGCCCGCCTGCCTGCTTGGCTGTCGCGGTGAAGCTCACCTTCGGCGCGAGGCCGGAAACCGTCGCGGTGAGCTTGTTCGCCCCCGCCGTCGCGCCGAGCGTCCAGCTCCCGACGCGCGCCACGCCCTGCGAGTTGGTCGTCGCCGACGCGCCCGTCACGCTCCCGCCGCCGGCCGTCACGTCGAAGGTCACACTGACGCCCGCCACCGGGCTGCCGCCTTCGTCCTTCACGACCACCGAGGGCGGCGTCGTGACGACGGCGCTCGGCGCCGCCTCCTGGTTGTTGCCGTCGAACACCGCCGCCGAGGTCGGGTTGTGGTTCGGTCCACCCGGATCCGTGGGCTGCTTGTCACTTCCGCCGCACGCAGTCAGCGGGCCGGTCAGGGAGAGAACGAGCAGGACGGCCGTGAGCCCGGGGAACTGGGACCGGACCCACGACGTCACACCGAGCGTGGAAAATATGGATTGCATGGCTTCCTCTCGCGTCCAAGAAGGGGTGGTGCTCTGGAACTTCGGGTACCGCTGTTCGCGCGCACCGCCCGGGCGAACGGTGCCCGGCTTCGCTCTGGGGCAGCCCGGGAGGCGCAGCAGCGAGGACGCGGGAACAATACGGATCGACTTCACCCCTTCCTCAACACATCAACAGATTGGCGGAGAAGAACTTCCATCGTGACGAAACGGAGGTGCCGTGCTATTATGGGGGCCGGCTTTCCCCCCCTGTTGGAGCTGTTCCATCGATGGTCCTTCGTCCGCCCAATAGCTTTCGCCTGATCACCCTGGGCAGGCTCGCCCTCATCACCCCGCTCGGGGCGGAGGAGGAGTCGCTCGGAAAGCGCCGCCGGAAGCTGGCGCTGCTCGCCGTGCTGGCGCTGTCGAAGCAGCCGCTGTCGCGGGACTTCCTGGTCGACATGTTCTGGGGGGACCAGGACGAGGAGCGCGCGCGGCACTCGCTCAGCGACACGCTGAGCCACCTGCGGCGGGTGCTCGGGCGCGACGCCATCGCCACCCGCCGCACCGAGGTGGCGCTGGACGGCGAGGCGCTGCTCTCGGTGGACGCGCAGGAGTTCGCCGAGGCGGTCGCCGAGCGGGAGTACGAGACCGCCGTCTCGCTCTACCGCGGCCAGTTCCTCGACGGCGTCCACGTGGGCAGCTCGCCGCGATGGGAGCACTTCGCCGAGCGCGAGCGCGGGCGGCTGCACACGCTCTTCCTGCAGTCGTGCGACAAGCAGTGCGCGCTGCTCGCCCGGACGCGGCGGTGGGACGAGTGCGCGGCGCTGGCGCAGCGCTGGCTCGATGCCGCACCGATGTCGAGCGACGCCGCGCTCTACCAGCTCAACGCGCTCAAGGCGCCGGGCACCCGGGAGGCGGACCAGCAGGCGCTGAACGCGTACGAGAGCCTGCGCCGCCGGCTCGCGCGCGAGTTCGACACGGCGCCCGAGGGCGTGGTGGTCTCGCTCGCGCACGACATCGCCGGCCGACTCGCTGCCTCGGCACCGCCGGACGCGCCCCCGTCGCCCGACCTGTCCACGCTGCCCGCGTCCCCGATGCGCACGAGCAGCGACGCCGCCGGCGTCCGGCACCCGACGCCCGGGGGCATCGTGGTGCGGGACTCGGCGGCGGCGGCCGCCGCGCTGTCCTCCACGACCACGACCGAGTCGGCCACAGTGTTGGCGCGGAGCACGGACCCGGCGGTGGCCAGGGCCACGCCCGCCGAGTCGCAGTCTCGCGACACTCCGGCGCCGCCGCCGCTCGTGATGTACACGCCGGCGGCTCCGGCCCCGGCCCCACCGCCGCAGCGACGCTCCGAGCAGTTCCCGTCCTATACGGATACGCTTCCGGTCCCCCTGCGGCGGAAGCGGCGGATCAGGCAGCGCATCGGCTACACGCTGCTGGGGAGCGCGGCGGGGCTCATCCTGGCCGTGATCATGTTCGTCATGGCCGCGGGCGGCGGCGGGAGTGGCGGCGCTGGCGGCTCGCCCGGCCCGCGCGCGGACGCTGGGGTCAAGCCGACGCTCGCCGTCGCGTCGATCTGGGTGGCGAGCACCGACACGTCGCTCGCCTGGCTGGGCGACGGGCTGCCGCAGATGATCGCCGCGAAGCTCTTCCACTCCTCGGCGGTCGAGGTGGTGCCGCCGACGCAGGTGCGCGCGGTGCGCGTACGCTCGGGGCGCGACGACGCGTCGCGGCTGACCGCCGAGGACATCGTCGAGATCGGCAAGCGCACCGGCGCGTCGGTGGTGGCGGCGGGGAACATCACGCGCAACCAGTCGGGGCTGATCCTCGACCTGAGCGTCTACGACGTGGCGACCGGGAAGCCGGTCAGCCTCGACGCCCTGGCCGCCCCGGACGCGATCGCGCTGGCCGACAAGGCGGCGGCGCGGCTGCTCGCCGCGGGCGGCGCCGGCGGGAGCGGGCCGCAGCTCGCCGGCGTCGAGACGCCGAACGTCGAGGCCTACCAGCACTTCATGCGCTCGCTGCAGGCCGGGGAGGAGGGGCGCTTCAACGAGTCGGTGCGCGAGGTGGACGCGGCGATCGCGCTCGACTCGGGCTTCGTCGCCGCCCTCCAGCGCCGGCTGGAGATGGCGGTCAACGGCAACGAGACCGAGCTCGTG
>Ga0126308_10000118_pt1 | contig 20159 bp, 22 predicted proteins | sample Plot55_FD_92533 | JGI IMG/M metagenome (GOLD analysis project Ga0126308, IMG submission 92533) | Serpentine soil microbial communities from UC McLaughlin Reserve, CA, USA - Plot55 | ecosystem: Environmental > Terrestrial > Soil > Grasslands | place: USA: UC McLaughlin Reserve, Lake County... | reverse complement strand
GCGCGGCTGCCTCGGAGCCAGGCGAACCGAAGGAGCGAGAGGAGCGCGCGGCCGAGAGGCGTCTGCGGCAGGCGAAGCTGCGCTTCGACCGCAAACGGTATTCCGAGAGTCGTGAAAGCGGTCTCGAGCGGCGCGCGAATCCGGTCGAGCGTCGGACACACGACCGCGACCTCGTCTGCCGGCATGCCGTCCCGGAGCAACGCGAGCAGCTCCTCCCCCACGAGCTCGAGCGTCGCCCGCGTGCCGGCGCCTTCGAGGAACCGAAGCTCTCCTTCGAGTCGCGGCGGAGCCGGAGCGGAATCTGCGAACAGCGCGCGTTCGAGATGGGCGAGGCCGGGACGGGTCCAGGACGACGATCCACGCGGCTGCTCCTCGATCTGGCCGCGAGCGAGCGAGGCGAGGTCTGCGGCCGTCCGTTCGAGCGACGCGAAAGCGGCGCGGCCCGGTTCGTACGGCAACGAGACAGTCACTTCCGACCTGGCGCCGAGAGCCTCGAGGAGCGCCCATTCGGCGCCGGTCAAGTCCTCAAAGCCGTACGCGAACACCGGCCGCCCGTCCCAGGCGCCGAGATCGCCGGCCACTCGATCGGCAGCGTGCCGGCGCTCCAGGTCACGGTCCCAGAGCCCGAGCCGCTCGAGCTCCTCCCGGTAGGCACGGTAGAGACGGGCGAGGTCGCCGTCGTCGAGCTCGTGAGGGTCGAGCAGGCCCGACTCGAGCTCCCCGAGCGCCTGGACCAACGACTCGGAGAATCCCTGGAAGCGCGACGAGGGACCGAGGCCGTTCAGGTGGGCGCGCGCGAGCGCGTTACGCAGCACGAGGGCGCGCTGCGCGGCCCCGGCGACGGGACGCGAACCACCGTTCGAGTGGGCCAGCCGCTCGAACAGGTCGGCGAACGTGGCGATCGAGCCGCCGACCAGCGCGGGCGACTTCCTCAGCAGGTCGCGTTCGATCCGGTCGACGTCCGGCCGGTTCGGCACGATCAGTACCGGATCCTGATCGAGGACGGCGAGGTAGCGGTCGAGCAGGGACGCCACCTTGCCCGAATTTGCCGGGCCGGCGAGAAGCGTCAGGGACACACAGCCATCCTAGTCCGGGGGCCTGACGGCTCCACGGTCCAGGAATGGCTCAAACAGTGGAAAGAGCGGGAAAAATGGGTTCGCCGCTTTACGCGGTCGCCGAGCGTGGGCGGCGACCGCGCCGCGCCGCCTTGTGACCGGGCATCCCGTCCGAACAGTTGTCACAGAGGTCTGCCTGCTTGGCACCCTTACGCGCGTCCGCGTACGTCAATCGCAAAGTCGCGCCGTGACCCTCGCCAACTTCCTTGCCACAGTTATCACAGATCAAAACCGTCTTTCGCGCCACGATACCTCCGTCTTTAGGAGCTGGACGGCCGTTACTCTAGCGGATATCGGATAGGAAATCAGGCGGCGAGACGCGCGCGCCGAATCCGCCAGGAGCGGAGCAAGCTCAGGAGTGCTTGCTCTTCCTGATTGAGACCTAATTCGCGGGCGCCGACGACGCGCAGGTGACGCGGCCGGAAATCGTCGATCGTGCGGCCGTCCAGATACTGCTCGACGACGGCGGGGCTGACGTAGGAGGCGCGCGCGACCGCGGGAGTGTTTCCGAGCTGATCGGCGACGCGTCGCATCACAGCTGCGACCGTCCGCTTCGCCTCCGTCTGCGTCTCTGCGACCCCGCGCTCCGCAAGGGCAACCGCGGCTATCAAGGTGCCTCCCCATGTTCGGAAGTCCTTCGCGGTGAACTCGTCGCCGAGGTAAGCGCCGATGTACTCGTTCAACGTCGTGGCCGTGAGTGCATAGAGGTCGCCGTTTCTGCGGTAGCGAAAGAGGCGGCTGCCGCCGTCGAGCGCGAGGAGGTCCCGGACTACAGACGCAAGCTCGGGATCGATGACGGCCGTCCTGATGTACGCCCTGCCTTTTCCTCTAAAGGTGAAGGCGATCCGGTTTCCGCGCACCTTCGCGTGGCGCTTCGTCAACGTCGTGATCCCATACGTCCTGGAGTTGCGCACGTAGCGGTCGGAACCGACGCGAAACCAGCCGAGGTTGATCAGGCGAACCGCGATCGCGCAGACGCGTTCCGGCGCCAGCGGCTCGAGCTCCATGTGCTCGGCCATCGCCGCTCGCAGCTCCGGAAGACGTTCGGCAAACCGAACGAGCTTGTCGAACTTTTCCTGCTCCCGCTGCGCGCGGAAATCGGGGTGGTACAGGTACTGCCTCCGCCCGGCCGCATCGACGCCCGTTGCCTGCAGCTTTGCCTTCGGATGCGGCGAGATCCAGACGTCACTCCAGGCGGGAGGGATCACCAGCGATTCGATTCGCTCGAGCTTCGCCGGGTCCTTGATCCGATTCCCTTTGGAATCGAGGTATCGGAACGGCTTTCTCCGACCGACGCGTCGCCATCCACCTGTTCGGGCCATCGCAGCGCCGGTGTTCCCGATCCGAGAAGCCGTAATCTCGGAAGTAGAATCGCCGCGTGAACGGCCGCACGATCGCGGTGCTCGAAGGCGACCAAACCGGACAGGAGCTGCTCGAGCAGGCTCTGCGGGTCTTGGCGGCCGACGTAACGGGAATCTCATTCGAGTTTCCGCGGTTCGACCTTTCCCTGTCGTCGCGGCGCGCGACGAACAACGCGGTCGTGTTCGACGCAGCCGCTGCGATCCGCGACGCCGGTTTCGGCCTCAAGGCGGCGACGATCACGCCGGAAGGGGCGAACGACGTCGGTTCGCCGAACCGGATCTTGCGCGAGGAGATCGGCGGACGCGTCATCGTTCGCACCGGCCGGCGGATTCCGGGCGTCGTCCCGCTCGGCGGCGTGCACGCGCCGATCTCGATCGTGCGGATGGCGGTCGGCGACGCATACGGCGCGAAGGAGTGGCGCGAGGGGAGCGGCGACGAGGAGGCGGCGTACCGCACGGAGCGGATCGAGCGGCGCATCTGCCACGCCGTCGCCGAATTCGCGTTCCGCGAGGCCGAGCGGGTGGGCGCCAAGGTCTTCGGCGGCCCGAAGTTCACCGTGAGCCCGATCTACGAGGGGATGCTCAAGGAAGAGATGGACGCGGCGGCGGCGCGTCATCCAGACGTTCCATACGAGCCGCAGTTGATCGACGCGACGTTCGCGCTGCTCGTCGCGTCGGCAGGCGACCCGCTCGTGATCCCGACGCTCAACCGCGACGGCGACATCCTGTCGGATCTCGTCCTGCCGCTCTTCGGCTCGATTGCGGGCTCCGAGTCGCTCCTCGTGGCCTTCGACGACGATTTCGAGCCGGATGCGCTGATGGCCGAAGCGGCGCACGGGACGGCGCCCTCGCTCGAGGGGAAGAACATCGCGAACCCGATGGCGATGATCCTCGCCGGCGGAGCGCTCCTTGCGCAGATGGACGGAGCCGACGCCGCGAACGCCGGGCGCGCGATCCGCGAGGCGTGCTTCGAAGCGGTCGCGGAGGGGATCCGGACGGCCGACCTCGGCGGCCACGCAACGACCACCGAGTTCACTGACGAAGTGATCCGCCGGGTGCGCTCGAAGCTGGACGCGTGGTCGTCGCTTTAACCCGCTCCGTTCAGTCGGATTCGCTCATGACGCGCTTGCTCACGAAGTGGAAGCCGAGGAAGACCAGGATCGCGACGCCGGCCGCGACCGCACCCCCGATCAGGCCCCACCGTTCGATCGCGTCTGCCGCAGCCTCGCCGAGGTAGTACGACAGGAGGCCGAACAGGAGGGCCCAGCAGATCCCGCCGGCCGCGTTCCAGAGCAGGAAACGCCACCACGGCATGTGGCCGATGCCGGCGACCCACGCTCCGGCCACGCGCAGGATCGCGACGAACCGGGCTACGAAGATCGTCTTTCCACCGTGCCTCGCGAAGAACCGCTCGGTCGGCGGCAGGAACCGGTCGCGCAGCTTCCGCGTCCATTCCCATTGGTTGAGCAGCCGCCGGCCGCCCTTCCGCCCGATCCAGTAGCCGACGTTGTCTCCGAGGATCGCGCCCGCGGCGGCGATCACTATCACCCACTCGATGTCGAAGTGCCCGCGGGAGGCAAGGATCCCGCTGGTGATGAGGGCTGTCTCGCCCGGCACCGGGACGCCGCTCGACTCCGCAGCGACGAGCAAGAACAGGATGATGAGGCCGTAATCCTCGACGAGATGGGTCACGCGCGACCCATCATGGTCGATGCAGCACCGGCGGAGCCGCCAATAGAGTTCCGGCGGTGAAGATCGCGGTTCCCAAGGAGACGGCCCCCGAGGAGCGCCGGGTGGCTCTCGTCCCTGACACCGTCTCACGACTTGTCTCCGGCGGTCTCACCGTCTCCGTCGAGGCCGGAGCGGGCGAGCCGGCCTCCTTTCCGGACGAGGCGTACAGAGACGCTGGAGCGACGATCGCCGGCAACGCCGAGGACGTCTACCGCGAGGCCGAACTGATCGTCAAGGTGCGGAAGCCGAGCGAACACGAGATCGCTCTAGTCCCTGAGAACGCCGTTTTAATCGCGCTCCTCGAGCCGCTCACCGACCCCGGCGGTATCGCGCGGCTTTCGGAGCGCGGAATCACGGGCTTCGCGATGGAGTCGATCCCGCGGATCACACGGGCGCAGTCGATGGATGCGCTCTCTTCCCAGAGCACCGTCGGCGGGTACAAGGCGGTGCTGCTCGCCGCCGACCGCCTCCCGAAGTTCTTTCCGATGCTGATGACGGCGGCGGGGACGGTCGCACCGGCCAAGGTGCTGGTGCTCGGAGCAGGGGTCGCCGGCCTGCAGGCGATCGCGACGGCGCGGAGGCTGGGGGCGGTCGTCTCAGGGTTCGACATCCGGCCGGTGGTGAGGGAGCAGGTCGAGTCGCTGGGGGCGACGTTCCTCGACCTCGGAATCGTCGGCGAGGAGAGCGAGGGCGGTTATGCCCGCGAGCTGACGGAGGAGGAGCAACGACGCCAGCAGCAAGAGCTCGAGCGTCGGATCCCCGAGTTCGACGCGGTCATCACGACGGCGCTCGTCCCGGGCCGGCCGGCACCGAAGCTGATTCCGGCCTCCGCCGTCGAGGCGATGCGACCCGGCTCCGTGATCGTCGATCTCGCGGCCGAGGCGGGCGGGAACTGCGAGCTGACGGAGCCCGGCGAGGAGGTCGTACGCGAGGGGGTCACGATCATCGGCCGCACGAACCTGCCGAGCACGATGCCCTTCCACGCGAGCCAGCTGTATTCGAAGAACGTGGGCGCGCTCATCGACCACCTCGTCGCCGACGGCGAGCTGTCGCTCGACTTCGACGACGAGATCACCGCCGGTGCGTGCGTCACCCGGCGCGAGGAGGTGCCGGCTTGACGCCGAGCCAGATCGTGATCGAGCTGACCGTGCTCATCCTGGCGATCTTCGTCGGGTTCGAAGTGATCTCGAAGGTGCCGACGCTCCTGCACACGCCGCTGATGTCCGGCACGAACGCGATTCACGGCATCATCCTCGTCGGAGCGATCATCGTCGCCGGCATTCCCGGACAGGCAACGTGGGTCCGGGTCGTCTCACTGGCGGCGGTTGCGCTCGGGACGATGAACGTCGTCGGCGGATTCGTCGTCACCGACCGCATGCTCGAGATGTTCAAGCGAAAGCCGGAAGAGGCGAGTGAGCCGAACCGACGCGATTAACCTCGGCTACCTGGTCACGATCGTGACCTTCATCCTGGCCCTCCGCTTCCTCTCCTCCCCGGCTCACGCGCGCCTCGGAACCTGGTTCGGCGCGGCAGGCATGGCGATCGCGGTCGGTGTCACGTTCGCGAAGCCGGGCCTGCACAACTACGTCTCGATCCTCGTCGTGATGGCCGTGTTCACTCCTATCGGTTGGTACGCGGCCCGCGCCGTGAAGATGACGGCGATGCCGCAGATGGTGGCGCTGTTCAACGGCGTCGGCGGTGGTGCGGCTGCGTTGGTGGCGCTGGCCGAGTTTCATGCCCAGGCGCCAGAGCCGGGACGGTTGTCGGCGGAGAGCTCGATCTCGATCATCCTGTCGGCTCTCATCGGCAGCGTCTCGTTCTCGGGCAGCATGATCGCGTTCGGGAAGCTGCAGGACCTGATCAGCGGCCGGCCGATCGTCTACCCGGGTCAGCGGGTCGGCAACATGCTGCTGCTGGCGGGGCTGGTCGCGCTCGGGATCGTCGTCATCGCTGGACCGCAGCGTCAGGTCTTGGTGGTCGCGCTCATCGTGGGTGCGCTCGTGTTCGGCATCCTGTTCGTACTGCCGATCGGCGGCGCGGACATGCCCGTCGTGATCTCGCTCCTGAACGCGTTCACGGGGATCGCCGCCTCCGCGGCGGGGTTCGTTCTCCACGAGAACGTCCTGATCGTGAGCGGAATGCTCGTCGGCGCCTCCGGCACGCTGCTGACGCTGATGATGGCCCGTTCGATGGGCCGCTCGGTCGCGAACGTCATCTTCGGTGCGTTCGGGCAGATCGTTGGTGGCCCGGATGCGGCGACAGCCATGGCGGGCGACGGTGCAGTGCGCTCTGCTAGCGCCGAGGACGTGGCGGTGATGCTCGCGTATGCGCGGCGCGTGATCGTCATTCCCGGGTACGGGCTCGCCGTTGCTCAGGCGCAGCACGACGTCCGGAAGCTGGCGGACGAGCTGGAGCGGCGCGGCGTCGACGTCCGCTACGCGATCCACCCGGTGGCGGGGCGGATGCCGGGCCACATGAACGTCCTGCTCGCGGAGGCCAACGTCCCCTATGACCAGCTGTTCGAGATGGACCAGATCAACAGCGACTTCCCGGAGACGGATGTCGCGCTCGTGATCGGCGCCAACGACGTCACGAATCCCGCAGCCCGGAACTCGCCTGGCAGCCCGATCTACGGGATGCCGATCCTCGACGTCGACCACGCGAAGAACATCGTCGTGATCAAGCGCAGCATGAACCCTGGCTTCGCCGGGATCGACAATCCGCTCTACCGCGACCCGAAGACGGTAATGCTGTTCGCCGACGCGAAGGACGCCGTCGCGTCGCTCGTCGAGGACGTCAAGGCTCTGTAGCGCGCGCCCGCGCTTACGCTAGAGCGGTGCGCGTCCCTTTCTTCTCCGCCCGGCAGATCGAGGCCGCCGTCGTGCCCGAGCGCGCGCTCGAGGCGGTTCGCGCGGCCTTCGTTGCCTATGCGCGCGGGGAGTGGTCAATGCCGCCGAAGGTGTACGTCCCGGCCTATCCCGCCGGCGACTTTCGCGCGATGCCGGCTCTCGGAAGTGGATACGCGCTGCTCAAGTGGGTGACGTCGTTTCCCGGGAACCCGGCGCAGGGGCTTCCCACGGTCATGGGCGTCGTGCTCCTGTCGAATGCGTCGAACGGCGTGCTCGAGGCCGCGTTCGACGCCGGTGCAATCACTGCGCTGCGGACCGGCGCGGCAGCGGTCGTCGCCGCCGAGACGCTCGCCAGAGACGACGCGTCGAGCGTTGCGGTAATCGGCGCGGGCGTCAACGGTCGGGCGGCGGCACATACGTTCCTCGCGCGCGGACGCACGCCGCTTCTGTGGGACGTGGACGAGACGCGCGCGCGCTCGGTCGCCCAGGAGCTGGGAGCGGAGGTCCCGCCGAGCCGCGACGAGGCGCTTGCCGCCGACGTCGTGGTAACGGTCACGCCGGGACACGAGCTCGTCTTCGACGAGGGCTCGCTCGAGCCGGGACAGCACGTGAGCCTGATGGGAGCAGACGGCCCTGGCAAAGCCGAGATCGCCGTCGCCGAGCTGGCCCGCATACGCGTCTTCTGTGACGACTGGGTACAGGCGAGCCACAACGGCGACCTCGTCCACGCGGTCGAGGCGGGCGCTGTCAGCCGCGCCGATGTCGGCGAGCTCGGCAGCGTTCTCGCCGGCGACCGTGAAGGTCGCCGCTCGCGCGACGAGATCACGGCGTTCGACTCGACCGGGCTCGCGATCCAGGATCTTGCCGTCGCGCTCGCCGCGCTCGAGCGGGTCGACGACCTGCCCGAACTCCAGACGGTCGAGCTATAGCCTTTTGACGTGATCCTCGCGAGCGCCGCCAGTCTCGCCTCGAAGACAGCGGACACGCTCAACGTCTTCCGCTTCGTCCCGGGCTACGAGACGAACGTCACGGCAACGGGTAAAGAGCCGCTGCTGCTGCTGATCTTGTCGTTCCTGATCACGTTCACGCTCACTCGGCTCTACACGCGCCTTGCGCGCGTCCGAGGTTGGGGCAGCGGCAGCGTGCACGGCGTGCATCTGCACCACATGGTCGTCGGGATCCTCATCGTCCTCGCTACCGGCCTAGTCGCCGTCGCGCTGTGGCCGGACGGGATCGGGCGCGAGCTGATCGGGATCTTCTTCGGGGTGGGGGCAGCCCTGACGCTGGACGAGTTCGCGCTCTCGCTCTACCTCAAGGACGTGTACTGGTCGCCGGAGGGTCGAAGCTCGATCGACGCGACGCTGACGGGGGTGATGCTCGCGGCCCTTCTGTTGATCGGCGTTTCACCGTTCGGGATCCACGACGACAGCGTCGGACCGCGTTGGGTCGGTGTCGGCGTGATCGTGCTGAACATCGTGCTCGCGGTCCTGACGTTCCTGAAAGGAAAGCTGATGCTCGGAATCGCGAGCATCTTCGTCCCGTTGCTCGGTCTCGTCGGCGCGCTCAGGCTCGCAACACCGAACTCGCCGTGGGCGAAACGACTCTACGAGCGGGATGCCCCCAAGCTCGACCGCTCGCGCGAGCGTTACGAGACCGAGCGCACCTGGAGCGCGCGCTTCAACCGGTGGTTCACCGATCTGATCGGCGGGAGCCCGAGCCAGCCGTCGCCGCTGGCGCCGCCCCCCGCCGGCGACGCTTAGGCTCGAGCCAGCAGTCGCGCCGGGTCGAGCGCGTCCAGGTGGTGCGAGCGCTCGCCCAGCATCGCCTTCGCGACGAGGTCGCCGCACGCGAAGCCGAGGACGTTGCCGTGTCCGGAGTAGCCGCCCGCCAGCCACAGCCGCTCGTCATCCGGCACTTGTCCGACGACCGGGAAGAAGTCGAGCACGAGGCCGAAGATGCCCGCCCAGCGCTGGACGATCGTCAGCGGCCGCCCGACCAGGTCGGCGAGAAAGTTCTCCAGCGCCTGCTGAATCGTGGGCGACGTCGACTCGTCGGCCGTGAACTCGGCAGACATGTCGGCGTCGCGGAAGCCGCCGGCGACGATGCGCCCGTCGTCGAGCTGCTGCCAGTAATCGAGCCCGTGCCGTCCGTAATGCGGATAGGCGAACAGCCGCTCCGGGATCGGCTCGGTTGCCACCATCTGACCGCGCGTCGGGATGATCAGCCCCTCGAGCTGTCCGAGCAGCCCGCTCGGATAACCGTCGGTGGCGACCAGGACGCGCTCGGCCTCGAGCTCCGAAAGAGACTCGACCCGATGGTGCTCGACGATTTCGGCGCCCGCTTCAATCGCGCGTGCCGCCAGCCGCCGGGTCATCCGCGCGGGCTGGACGGCCGCGTCGGGGCGATGGAAGATCGCCGCGGTGAACCGACGTGACAGCGGTCCCTCGAGTGGCTCGCGCCACTCGGCCTCGAAGCCGTCCTCCCTCAACGCTTCGTATTCGAGGCGGAGCTCGTCGCGCTCCTCCTCGTCGGCGGCCAGGCGGATGCTGCCGACCGGTCGCAGCGCATCGCCGACCGCGTCCGCCAGCTCGCGGAGGTATCGCTCGGTCAGCTGCCAGAAACCGCGTGCGGCCTCCGCACCCATGAACTGCCGGGCGCGGTCGTAGGCCATTGCACCGCCGCGAAGGGCAAAGCCTCCGTTCCGCCCGCTGGCGCCCCCGGCAACGTGGCGGGCGTCATGGACTCGGACCCGCAGACCCGCCCTGGCGAGGGTAGAGGCCGCGGAGCAACCCGTGATGCCTGCGCCGACGATCTCGACATCGGGAGGGCCGTCGAGCCGGGTTCCGGCGAAGCTTGGTCCTGGCTCTTCCAGCCAATATGAGTCGGGCACGGCGTGATGCTATCCCGGTCGCATCACCCCCCGATAAATCCCATCGCCTTCGGCGACGAGACCGTTCAGCTCGAGGAAGGTCAAGGTCGGCGCGAGCTCCGCCGCCGATAGCCCCGTCGCGCGCGCGAGCTCGTCGGCGGTCGCCGGCGCATCCCTCAACAGCTCATAGACGCGCAGTGGACGCGGATCAAGGGTTGATTCGGCCCCACCGCCTGCGGGTGCGGGATCGCGACCGAACCACTCGAGCACGTCTGCGGCCGAGGTCACCGGCGTAGCGCCGAGCCGAAGCAGCGCGTTCGTTCCTGCGGAAAGCGCGGAGGTGATCTCGCCCGGCACCGTGAAAACGTCGCGTCCCTCCTCGAGCGCGAGGTCCGCAGTGATCAGGGCCCCGCTGCGCTCACGCGCCTCCACCACGATCGTCGCCTGCGTGAGGCCCGCGATGATGCGGTTACGTGCGGGAAAGCGCCACGGAGCCGGCTCAACTCCGGGCGCATACTCCGAGACGACGAGGCCGCTCTTCTCGATCGCTGCCGCGAGCGAAGCGTGCGCAGCAGGATAGTCGCGGTCGATCCCGCAGCCAAGCACCGCGACCGTCATCCCTCCCACCTCGAGCGCGCCACGGTGAGCTTCGCCGTCGATCCCGCGCGCCATGCCGCTCACCACGACGAGACCTGCGGCCGCGAGCTCGCGGCCGAGCATCCGCGCGACCTGTCCACCGTATGTCGAGCACGCCCGTGCCCCGACGAGTGCGACCGACGGCTCGCGGAGCAGATCGTCGCCGCCGCTTCCCCGGAGGAACAGCCCCGGAGGTGGATCGTGAATCGCGCCGAGGAGCGGCGGGAACTGGGCGTCGGAGCGTGAGACGAAGCGGTACCCGCGGTCGGTCAGATCCTTGGCATAGGCATCGGCATCGAATCCGTCCGCGAACCCGGCGAATCGCGCGCTGCGAGGCGACGACACGACGTGCGACCCGGTTTCTGCGGCGAATGCCGCCAGCACGAGCTCGTTCACGGCGCGAGCTCCTTCGGCGAGCGGTACGAGAGGGCTTCTGCGACGTCTTCCGCGCCAACCGTCGCGTCGCCCCGCAGCGCCCCGACGGTCGCAGCTACACGTGCGACGCGTGCTCGGCCCCGGCCGGACAGCGGAAGTCGCTCGACGGCTCGGTCGAGGAGAGCGTTCGCCTCGGGGGTCCTTGCCGCCGCGCCGACTTCGAGCAGCGCCCGCGCCTCCTCGACGCGAGCGCGAACATCGCTCGACGGCTCGGCCGGCGACGCCGCCAGCTGCTCGGCGCGCGGCCGAGGCACGGTGACGACGAGGTCGAAGCGGTCGAGCAGTGCATGCGACAGCTTCGAACGAAAACGCACGAGCTGCTGGATCGTGCACGAGCATTCGGCCGATGGGTCCGCTCTTCCGCCGCACGGGCACAGGTTCATCGTCGCTACGAGCTGGAACTTCGCCGGGAAGATCGCGTGGCCGGCGGCACGCGCGACGGTGACGGTCCCGTCCTCCAGCGGCTGCCGGAGCGCCTCGAGGACCGGTCGCTGGAACTCAGGGAACTCGTCGAGGAGCAGAACGCCGTGGTGGGCCAGGCTCGCTTCTCCCGGGCGTGGACCGGAGCCTCCGCCAACGATCGCAGCGGTCGAGGCGCTGTGGTGCGGCGCCCGGAACGGTGGCGTCTCGATCAGAAAGCCGCCGGGCGGTAAGACGCCTGCGACGGAGTGGATCCGCGTCACCTCCAGGGCTTCTTCTTCGGCGAGCTTCGGCAGGATCCCCGGCAGCCGGCGAGCGAGCATGGTCTTCCCGATTCCGGGCGGGCCGGCCAGCAGCAGGTTGTGCCGCCCTGCGGCAGCGAGCTCGAGCGCCCGTCGCGCTCGCTCCTGGCCGCGCACGTCGGCGAGATCGGGTGGTGGTGGCCGGCGGCGATGGCCGTTTTCGTGCCGGACGTACGGCGGCGGCGAGCTTTCGCCTCGGAGATACGACACCGCCTCGGCAAGGTGCCGCACCGGGACGGGCTCGATTCCCGCAAGCGCCGCTTCGGGCGAGGACTCGGCAGGACACAGGATTCGATCGAGTCCGAGCCGCCGCGCGCCCTCGGCGACAGCCAAGACGCCTCCGACCGGCCGCAACCGACCGTCGAGCGCAAGCTCGCCGAAGACGGCGTGACCGCTCAGTGCATCGGTCGGAATCTGCCGCGAGGCGGCGAGGATCGTCAGCGCGATCGGAAGGTCAAACCCGGACCCTTCCTTCTTCAGGCCCGCGGGGGCAAGGTTGACGACGATGCGGCGCCGCGGCCACTCGAGCTCCGCGGACTTGATCCCACTCCGCACGCGCTCCTTCGCCTCCTGGCACGCGCGGTCCGCCAAGCCCACGATCGCGAATGCCGGTGCGTTTCCCTGTAGGTGAGCCTCGACCTCGACGCGACGCGGCTCGAGACCTACGAGAGCGTGTGTGGTTGCTCGCGCGAGCACCCTCCGACGCTAGTCGGCAAGCGCGCGCACGTCTGAGTCGACTTCGTGCCTAAAGACGCGCGACGAGGACGTCTTCGAAGTACTCCCCCGCGCGGCGCCCGGTGCGTCGGTTGACGTGCCGCCGAAGCCGTTGCTCGAGCCGAAGCCCCGCCCGCTCGAGAATCGACGGATAGAGGTCGCGGCGGTCATTCACGACGATCACGACCGGCGCGCCGCGCCGGAGCGCCGGCAGGACGTTCCGCAACACGGACGTGATTCCGTCTGCGTAGGCGGTCACTGCCCTACGGCTCGTGCCTGCGGCAGCGGCACCAAGCTCGAGCTCGCGCCGGTCGTCCAGCGCGAGCAGCTCGTAGGCGTAGCGATGCTGCTCGTGATAGTCGATGAGGCCCGGATACGGCGGCGACGTGACGATGCCGTCGAACGGGCCCTCGACGCCTAAGGCGCCTGAATCCGCGTGCAGCACCTGCGCCTCACAGCCACGCTCTCGGGCGCGCGCGAAATCCTTGATTCGGCTCAGCGTGTCGAGCGCGTAGCGGCGGAGGAACGGTCGCGCCACCTCGACCGGCCGGCAGACCCGCTTGTGCTTGTGGCACCAGTATGCGTCCGTCTGCGGCGTCCGCGGGAAGTCGAGGTCGAAGTGCGGTGTGCGGCGTGCCGACCGCGCGGCGCGCGCGAGCACGACGCGCAAGACGTCTGCGTGCTCGTACTGCGGAACGAGGTGCCGGAACGCGAGCAGCTCGCCCGCGGCCTCGGGTGCGAACCAATCCCGAACGTAGCCCCGCGCGCCGCGGCACGGAACGAGCTCATCCAGCCGCCGCAGGACGTCACGAAGCTCACGCTCCAGGACGAACAGGTTGTACGGGCGCGTCTTCACCTCCATCAGGAGGCAGTTGAACGCCGCAACGTCGACGCCGGTGGCCGACATCCCGCTCTCGAGAGCCTGGACGAGCGTCGTGCCCGAGCCTGCGAACGGGTCGAGCACATGCTGGCCGCGACGAAAGTGGCGCTCGAGCAGCACCTCGACGAGCTGCGGGATGAATTTTCCTAGGTATGGGTGCAAGCGGTGGACGTGCTTCGTCCGGTCCCGCTCCGGCAGGTCCTGCTCCGACCACGAGAGCTCGAGGTCGATGTCCCGGTAAAGCGCTGCCTGCGTTCGCGCCACAGATCGTGGTTCTACGGCACGCGCAACAGTCCCCCTAGAACGCATCCCGCACGCGCTCGAATCCTCCCGGGTGGATGCCGACGATGTCGAATGACATCTCGAGCTCCTCCAGCTCGGGATGAATCGCCAGCCAGCAGTCGGCGGCATGGCGCAGGCGGCGCTGCTTCTCCGGCCCGACCACCTCGATCGCATCGCCGAAGTCGCTCCGCGACCGCATCTTCACCTCGCAGAACACGAGTTGCGATCCCCGCCGAACGACCAGGTCGAGCTCGTTGCCGCCGGCGCGGACGTTCGCGCCGAGGATCGTGTAGCCGCGAAGCCTGTAGTAGCGGCGCGCCCGGCGCTCGGCCGAGCGTCCCGCCGCTACGTTGCTTGGGCGACCCGCGCCCGCGCCTCTTCTTCGGAGAGGTAGCACAACGCCTGGAACGAACGACGATGGATATCGGACGGCCCCCACTCGCGCACCTTTGCCGAGTGACCTGGGGTGATGTAGCCGACGTGCGACGCGAACCCGTAATGCGGATAGAGGGAATCCATCCGCCGCATCGCTCGGTCGCGCACGACCTTCGCGATGATCGAGGCCGCCGCGATCGCGGCGCTGCGCTCGTCCCCGTCGACGACGGCTCGATGCTCGGGCGCCTGCTTACCGAGGCGGAAGCCGTCGACCAGGCAGATCTCAGCCGGCGGAGCCAACGCGTGTAGCGCGGAGCGAAGCCCCGCCAGATTCATCCGGTGCAAGCCGTGGCGATCGATCTCGTCAGAGGAGATGACACGGATCGAGACTCGCTCGGCGCAGGAAACCACCGCGCGAAAGAGCTCCTCCCGCTCGGTCGGAGACACCTGCTTGGAGTCGTTCAGACGCGCGAGTGGCCGAACGCGGTGGTTTCGAAGGCACGCGTAGTCGAGCAGGACTCCAGCGACGACGAGCGGGCCGGCAAGCGAGCCGCGCCCTGCTTCGTCGGCGCCCGCGACATACCGGACGCCGAACTTCCGGTCGTACCGAAGGAGCTTTTGGCCGGTGCGGACAGCCACATCGCGAGGATAGCCCTGCCAACGTGCGATCTCCGTGTCGACTCTGCACCGACTCCGCAACGTGCGTGAATCGATGCTATTTCGGCACAGACACGCGCGAGGTTGGGGGGTACGATCAGCCGTGGGTGGCGGGTGGACGAGCCCGACTCCCCACCCTGGGTGGGGCGTTAAGGAAGGGGCCGGGCGCTTGACTAGTCGGCGGCAGCCTCGACCAGGAGCTGCGAGCTGGGCGCCTAGTCCTGGCGCTCAGGCGGTGCGCGCTACTCGGGCTCGGTCGGCGGGGCCGCCTCGGCCCCAGCTGCGGTCGGCTCGCCCTGCGCTTCGGCTTCGGCCTGCGCGTGTCCGGCGGCGAGCTCGTCGCCGTCACCCGTGGTCTCGGCCTCCGCAACCGCTTCGCCCGTCTCGGCCGGCGGGGGTGGCGTCGCCGTCGGCGGCGGCGCGATCACCGCGCCCGCCTTAGTTCGCACACGTGCGCGCTTCCCGACCTTCTCGCGGAGGTAGTACAGCTTCGCCCGGCTGACGTCGCCGATCGCGGTCAGCTCGATCCGCTCGATCTTCGGCGAATGGAGCGGGAACGTTCGCTCGACGCCGACGCCGAAGGACTGCTTCCGCACCGTGAAGCTCTCGTGGATCCCCGAGCCCTGCCGCTTGATCACGGTCCCTTCGAAGACCTGGGTGCGGCGGCGCTGCCCCTCGATGACCTGGAAGTGGACGCGCACCGTGTCGCCCGCCTTGAACTGGGGCAGGTCGTTGCGCAGCTGACGCCGCTCGATTGACTCGATTACACGATTCATCGGAGGAAACGGCCCTCGGGCCGCGGCCGAATGCTAGCGAACCCTCCGCTTTCGAACCGTCAGGCCGACGAGCAGGATCACGATCCCGCCCAGCACCGCCAGGATCGCGGCGCCGAGCGCGCCCGGCGTGTCGACATGAATCCGATTTGGGGGCCAGTACGTGGCGAACACCGGCCCGATCAGGTTCCCGCGCGGGACGGAGCCCCAGCGGCGGGAGTCGCAGGATTGCGTTCGGTTGTCACCGACGAAGAAGTACGAGTTCTTTGGCACGTTCCAGCTGCCGCTACGGTCGTCCCGGCGAACCGGCTTGATGTAGCCGCTGTCGTCCAGGCGCTTGCCGTCGATGAAGAAGGCGCCCTCCCGCTCGCTGACCGTCTCGCCGGGTAGCCCGACCAGACGCTTGACGAAGGTGCCGCCTGCTCCACATTGGATCTTCGCCTTCGGCGGCGTGTTGAAGACCACGATCTCCCCGCGGTGCGGATCCCGCAGGTGGTAGATGAACCGGTTGGCGAGCACACGGTCCGACCAGCGCGCTTCGCAGCCGTTGTTCCCCACTTCGCTGCCTCGGGCGCAGTGCAGGGTCGGCTCCATCGACGAAGACGGGATCCGGTACGGATTGACCACCCACGCCTTGATCGCCAGCACGATCGCGACCGCGCCAGCGATGGTCAGCACCCAGTCGAGGACGACCCGGTACGGGCGCGGGAGACGATGGGTCGCACGCGCGATCGGATTTCTCGGGGGTTGGTCCGCTTCGTGGAGCACCGAAGGGGGAGCAACCGGCGCCGGGCCGTCCGTGTCCGCCGCCGAGCCGTCGAACGCGCGCCTCTTCCGAGGGTCGGAGAGCACGTCGTAGGCCCAGCGCAGATCCTCCTTCTCCTCGACGGTGACGGCTTCTCCGGCCTCCGCGTTCTGCCTGAGCGCCCGCCGGTACGCGTAGCGGATCTGAGCCTCTGACGCGTTGCGCGGGACGCCCAGAACGGCGTATGGATCCTTCACGCGAGGCTCCGGGTTCGGCTCTGCTCCCGCCGCCACTCCTCGATCCGCGCGTGGTCGCCGGAGAGCAGTACCTCAGGAACGCGCCAGCCGCGGAAGTCCGCCGGTCGCGTGTAGTGCGGGTATTCGAGGCCGCCCTCGAGCTGCGAGGAGAAGCTCTCGACCACGCCGGACTCCTCGGCAAGCGCTCCCGGAAGCCGTCGCGCGATCGCGTCCACCAGCACCATCGCGGGTAACTCGCCGCCGGACAGGACGTACGGTCCGATGGAGATCGCGTCCGACGCGAGCTGCGTGACGATCCGCTCGTCGAACCCCTCGAACCGTGCAGAGAGCAGGGTCAGGCGCTCCTCCCCCGCAAGCTCCTCGACGGCGCTCTGATCGAGCTGCCGTCCCTGCGGCGTCAGCGCTACGACGCGGTGATCGGGCAACCCACCGTAGGCTGCCTCGAGGGCAGCCGCGGCCACGTCGACGCGGAGCACCATCCCCGGGCCGCCCCCGTAGGGGTCGTCGTCGACCTGACCGGCGCGCAGCGGCGTCGTGTCGCGATAGCTGAACAGGCGCAGGTCGAGAGCCCGCCCGAGGACGGACGCGACGGGCCGCTGTTCAGTCAGCCACCCGAATGCGTGAGGAACGAGCGTAAAAACGTCGAGCTGCAACGAATCGTGAGGTTACCCACCCTCCGAGAATCCAGGAGCGACAACGATTCGCCGCGCGTCCAGATCGACCTCGCGTACGCAAGCTGCGACGAACGGAAGTGCCACCCCCGAGTCGAGCTCGATCACGTCGTTCGCGACGCCGGGCGCAACGTCGATGACACGCCCGAGGACGCCTCCTCCCTCCTCCACGACCTCGAGGCCCGCGAGGTCCGCGACGTAGTACGAATCGTCTTCGGGCGGAGGAAGATCGACGCGGGCGATCTCCAACACGGTCCCGCGCTCGACGGGGCGGTCGAGCCGCACGACGACGCGGCCTCCGGCTCGCTTCGACTCGACGACACGCGCGGGTTGTCCGCCCGCCAGCACGACCGTGTCGACGGCGAACCGGTCCGGTGCGCTACTTGCCTCCTCGACGACGAATGCGCCCGTCAGGCCGTGCGGCCTGCCGACCCGTCCAATCGCCACGCGCTCGTCCATTACCGAAGGCTCTCGAAGTACGTGCTCGCTTCTTCGCGCGACGCGAGCGGCGCGACCTCGCCTTCGAGCGGCGTCCGGCGAAGCTCCACGCCTGGTCCGAGCAGAGCCCAGTACGCGCCGGGAGCGTCCTCGTACGGCATGCCGACGCTGCCCGCATTGACGACGCGGTAGTCGCCGACGCGCCTGTCGACCTGAACGTGCGTGTGGCCGCAGACGATCACCCGCTCGGCGACGCCGTCGAGCAACTCGAGGACTTGCTCCTCCGAAGTGCGGATGGTGAAGATCTCGAACTCGTTCCGCGGGGTCGCGTGGCAGAACAGAACCGGCCCGAGACCGTCGACGTCGAGCGTGACGGTTCGCGGAAGCCCGTACAAGAAATCGATCTGCTCCTGCGTCAGCTTCGCCGCCAGCTCTTCCATCGCTCCGGGCGGCGGCCCACCCTCGCGCTCCGGACCCGGTTCGACCAGCTCGCACTCGACGTTTCCACGGATCCAGTGGAGGTTCTGCAGCGCGCGCAAGCGCTCGAGCGTCTCGGCCGGCTGTTCGCCGCCGACGATGTCGCCGCCGACGACGATCGGGTCCGCACCTACCTCGTCCAGCACCGCGTCGAGCGCGGGCAGGTTGCCGTGGATGTCGTAGAACGCCGCGACTCGCAAGCGGCTAGCCGGCGATCTCGACCATGACGCGTCGGCCTTCGCCGCCCGCGCTCGCACGCACGACCGTCCGTAACGCGCGAACGACGCGCCCGTGGCGGCCGATCACCTTTCCGACGTCGTCGTCGGCGACATGGAGCTGAAGAACCAGCGCTCCCTCCGCGTCTTCGGTGCGTTCGACTCGGACCGCATCGGGGTCGTCGACGAGTTGGCGCGCGAGGTACTCGAGCAGCTCAGCGCTCAATGTTCTTGGCCTTCAGCAACCGGCCGACCGCAGCGGACGGCTGCGCGCCCTTGCCGAGCCAGTCCTTCACCTTCTCTTCATCCAACTCGATCGTGGACGGCTCCGTCTGCGGGTTGTACCGCCCGACGATCTCCAGGAACCTGCCGTCGCGCGGCGACCGCGAATCCGCCACCACGACGCGGTAGATCGGGTTCTTCTTCGATCCGACCCGCGTCAGTCTCATGTGAACTGCCATCTGCCTCCTTTGCCTATCGCATCCCGGGTAGAGCCGGAATCTTGCCCTTTCCGAGCTGCTTCATCATCTTCTCCATCTGCTTCCGCGCGGTCAGCAGCTGGTTGACCTGCTGGACGGTGACGCCGCTGCCCTTCGCGATCCGCAGCCGGCGCGAGCCGTTGATCGTGTGCGGGCGGGCGCGCTCGTGCGGAGTCATCGAAAGGACGATCGCCTCGACCCGGGCCAGCTCCCGCTCGTCGATGTCGACGCCTTTCAGCTGCTTTCCCATCCCGGGGATCATCGAGACGACGCTCTTGAGCGGGCCCATGCGCCGCAGCATCCGGTAGCTCGCGAGGAAGTCGTCGAACGAGAACTCCCCCGCGCGCAGCCGCTGCTCGAGCTTCGCCTGCTCGTCCTCCTCGACGACCGCCTCCGCCTTCTCGATCAGGCTCAGCACGTCGCCCATCCCCAGGATCCGCGACGCCATCCGGTCGGGGTGGAAGTACTCGAGCTGGTCGAGCTTCTCTCCGAGGGATGCAAGCTTCACCGGCTTGCCGGTCACGGCCTTGACGGAGAGCGCGGCGCCGCCGCGGGCGTCGCCGTCGAGCTTCGTCAGCACGACCCCGTCGAACGCCACCCGCTCGAGGAACGCCTCGGCGACGGAGACGGCCTCTTGGCCCGTCATGGCGTCGAGAACCAGCAGCACGTTCGTCGGCCTGGCCACGTCGCGGACGCGCACGAGCTCGTCCATCAGGGCTTCGTCGACGTGGAGGCGGCCGGCGGTGTCGACGATGACCACGTCGCGCCCCTCCGTCTCAGCCCGGGTCAGCCCATGCCGCACGACCGCGACCGGATCTCCGCCGTCCTGGCGGTAGACCGGGATCTGGATCTGCTTCCCGAGCTGCTCGAGCTGATCGATCGCGGCGGGGCGCTGCAGGTCGGCGGCGACGAGCGCTGGCGTCTTGCCCTCCTTCCGCAGGAGCAGCGCCAGCTTCGCCGCGGCGGTGGTCTTTCCCGAGCCCTGCAGGCCGGCGAGGAGGACGACGGTCGGCGGCCGGCTCGCGAAGGCGAGCTTCGAGCTCCCGCTGCCCATCAGCGCCGTCAGCTCCTCGTGGACAATCTTCACGACCTGCTGGCCGGGCGTCAGGCTCTTCAGCACGTCCTGGCCGAGCGCGCGCTCGCGCACCCGCCCCACGAAGTCCTTCACCACCTTGAAGTTGACATCCGCCTCGAGCAGCGCGAGCCGGATCTCGCGCATCGCGCGCGAGACCGCCTCCTCGTCGAGGGATCCGCGCTTGCGGACGTCGCCGAGCGCCGCCTGGAGCTTGTCCGAGAGCGTTTCGAACATCGGCGTTCAGTCTAGTTAGCGGTTATCGTCCGCCCGGCAAACGACGAGGAGGAGAGGAAATGGCCGACGTTGCGAAAGTCATCACGCTGATCGGATCGTCCCCGGAGAGCTTTGCGAAGGCGGCAGAGGCGGCCGTCGCCGAAGCGGCGAAGACCCTGCGCGGGATCAG
>Ga0126308_10000116_pt1 | contig 20237 bp, 22 predicted proteins | sample Plot55_FD_92533 | JGI IMG/M metagenome (GOLD analysis project Ga0126308, IMG submission 92533) | Serpentine soil microbial communities from UC McLaughlin Reserve, CA, USA - Plot55 | ecosystem: Environmental > Terrestrial > Soil > Grasslands | place: USA: UC McLaughlin Reserve, Lake County... | reverse complement strand
GCCGAAGGCTGGAGCGTGCTGAAATGCTCGCATAGAGGCGAAGCCTCTGTGCGCTACGCCGAGCTTACCTGCCAGCCCTGGCCGTCGGTCTTCTCCTCGACGACTTCGGGACGGTGAGCGGGCCTACGCACGGGGACGCCGCCCAATTCCTGCCTCGACTCCTCCACCGAGATAAGCGAGTCCTGGAACCAGTTCTCTAGCTGCCCCATAACGCGGTCCCGGTACACTTCGGAACCGCCGGAGACCTCCTCGGCATAGCGTTCCGCCCCGTCCAGGATCTCTCCGGCCCGACGCTCCGTACGACGGTGGAGCTCAGTCTCCGGTACCATCGCGTTGGCGCGATGGTGAGCTTCCTCGACTATGCGCTGGGCCTCCTCCTCGGCCGCAGCTACTGTGGCCCCGCATTCCCGGCGAAGCGACTCGGCCTCCGCCAGCTCGGGGGGCAACGATCCCCTTAGCTCGTCCAGCATCACAAGCAGATCAGACCGATCGACAACGGCCCGTCCTTTGCTCATAGGCACGCCGGATGCATCCTGAACGATCGCCTCCAGCTCGTCCAAAACTCCGCTTATGTACTGCATGTCCTCTCTCATGGCCCCAACCCTAGCACGCTCTTACAGGCTACGCTAGGCTTTCTGAAAGTATTTTTCGATGCTTTACCTCATTCTCAGGTCTAATTTTATCTTAAGGTTAAGTGTAACTCCGACGCGGGGTGACAAGACCGTATCGTGTGGTTCGAAGCCGCCGGTTTTTAGCTTTAGGAGTGGGCTTTTGCGAGTTATCCACAAGAGGGGTTCGAACTTTGAGGAGGTTCGATCACTTCTCGAGAGGCGGTGAGAGTAGCGTTTATGGGTGCGAACCGTAACGAGGTTCAAGGAGCCGGCGAAGGCTCTTCGGCGAGCGACTTGGTCAGGTACAGAACGAGCGTTTCGTTGACGACGATATCGTCCCCGTGCTTTACGGGGCTGCCGGAACGCCTCAGTCCCTGTGCGTCGGGAACGTATCCACGCAGGACGTAGAGACGCTGCGCCGCACTGTAGTCGGGCGACATGCCGAGCCCGATGCCGGCCACGGTCGACCGTTGGGAGACCTCGCGCTCTGCCTCGTCCATGAGGCAGGTCCCTATGCCTTGCCGTCGGAAGCGCGGGAGCACGTTGAAGTCCTGGATCCCGGGTATTCCGTCGTCACGGAATGGCGGGTAGGTCGGGTTCCAGTTGACGGTCAAGTACCCGGCGAACTCGTCGTCGACAAACGCGACGAAGACAGCGCGAACCCCTCTCTGCTGTTCCGAGAGGTAGCGTTCGTATTGAGTGCGGGGTTTGTTCCAGCCGAGGCTGTCGAAAGCTGCCGAGATTCGGGCCACATCCCCGTATTCGAGCGGGCGTATGACGAGGTTCCTCATGGTGATGATACGATCATCGCCAGGTCTCTACCCGCCGAAACGAAGCTGAAAGCTGTCCGCTGATAGCTCTAGTTCTGGTGGTTGGCTACTCCGGCGGCGATAACGGCGAAGACCATCGCTATCAGGGGCCGCGGCTGGAGTACGCTGGATAGGAGCTCCGGCGCCAGCAAGACGAGGAAAGGCACGGCCGTGGCCACCACGGAGATAACGATCGCCACGGGACCGCCGTTACGGCCCCCGGCGCGGTTGATCAGGGTCCCCGCCCCGTAGCCGGCTGCGGCCGAGATCAACCAGGTGAGCGGGAGGAGTAAGAGCACGTATGCTATAGGGATTCCGGCGACGGCGACACCGAGGCCCGTGAGAACACTCCTGAGGACCTGCCCTGACTTCATGACCCCGGCCCGTGCACCTCTTGGTAGCCTGGCGTCGTCGGGGCACTTGATCCCTACGTCTGTGGCGACCATGCATTCGGTGCAGATGGGCCGCCCGCACGTGGCGCAGGAGACGCGAGTCTCCCTCTTGGGATGCCGGTAGCAGTACATGGGCTCGGTCATCAGCGGCCTTTCTTCTTGCTCCGGGCAAGCTCGCCACGGGGCATCAAGACTAGTTCCCTCTTGTAGCTCTGGTGGACCTCGGCGATCAGCCTTCTGTGCTCCAGTTCTTTCCGGTCGAGCTCCTCGCGCAGAGCGTGGATCTCATCCTCCATCCTGGCCGCCTGGCGCTCGAGATCGATCACCTTTTTCACGCCGGCGAGGTTCATCCCCATCTCCTGGGTCAGCCTCTGTATGTAACGGCCGAGGTCGACATCTTCCTGCGAATAGAGCCTGGTGTTCCCTATGCTCTTGCGCGGCCGGAGCAGTCCCTTCTGTTCGTACATCCTTAGCGTCTGCGGGTGCACCCCGATCAGCTCGGAGGCTATCCCGATCATGTAGACCGGACGTTTTCTGAGGCTCACGTCCCCACCTTTTTGAAGAGATCTTCTCTGACGTCTTCGTCGCGTTCTTCGGCGAGGGCCTCGAGGATCTCACGTTCTCTTCGCTTGAGCTTCTTGGGCACGACCACGCCTACCCGCACGATGAGGTCCCCTTTCTCCCCACCATCGGTCTTAGCCTTGGGCGCTCCAGCGCCCCGCACCCTGAATTGTTTGCCGTCCTGCGTGCCGGCGGGCAACCTTACCCTCACCGTACCGCCTCCTGGCCTCGGCACCTCGATCTGCGCCCCCAGCACGGCCTCGACGAAACTGACGGGCACCTCGACCACGAAATCGTCGCCACGCCGCCTGAAGACGGGGTGCTGCTCGACCCGCGTCACGACGTAGAGGTCTCCCGCGGGCCCACCCTGCCTCCCCGCGCTCCCCCTGCCAGGGATCCTCACCTTCATGCCATCCCTGGCCCCCGCCGGTATCCTGACCTTGACCTGCTTGTTCTTGCGCACTCTGCCGTGGCCCCCGCACACCGAGCACGGCTTCTCGATGATCGTACCCTCCCCCCCACACCTCGAACACGGTGTGGAAAGGGCGAAAAAACCCTGGTCACGGCTCTGCACTCCCCTGCCACCGCACTCGGGACACGTCTGCGGCGAAGTCCCCGGAGCCGCCCCCGTGCCCCCGCACTGGCCGCACGCCTCCTCGACTGGCACCCCGACCCGCGTCGTTACACCGTTCAAGGCATCTTTGAAACTCAACCTTACGTTTACGGTTATATTTTCGCCCCTGGTCTGGGTTCTCTGGGTGGTACCTGCTGTTCGCCCGAAGATATCCCCGAGGTTTCCGAAGCCGCCGAGTAGATCCGAGATATCCTCGAAGCCGGTCCCACCAGGCTGTCCGGCGCGTTGGGAACCGAAGAAGGTACGGGGACCTTCATCGTATTCCCGTCTTTTCTCGGGATTCGAGAGGACTTCGTAGGCGTGCTGTATCTCCTTGAAACGTTCTTCGGCCTTCTTGTCGCCGGGGTTGGCATCGGGATGAAACTTGCGCGCGAGCCGTCGGTAGGAGCGTCGGATCTCGTCTTGCGAGGCCTCTTTGGATGTCTCGAGAACCTTGTAGAGATCCACCTTCTCCATATCCTAAGCCTGCTTTGCTACTACTACTTTCGCGGGCCGAATCGGCTTCCCGTTGAGTACGTAGCCCCTCTGGAACGTCTGGATGATAGTCCCTTCTTCGTACTCCTCCGAGACCTGGCCCATGACGGCCTCGTGGACGTTGGGGTCGAAGATCTGGCCGTCCGAGGCCACAGGCAAGAGACCTTCGTCGCCGAGCACTTCGGCGAGGTGATCCCTGGTAGCCTGCACGCCCTCGCGGATGTCCCCCCCGGCTTCGAGCGCGCGGTCGAGGTTGTCCAGTACGGGAAGAAGCTCTTGAACCAGCCTCTCGGAAGCCATGGAGAGTATACGGAGGCGTTCCCGCTCCTGACGCTTGCGCGAGTTCTCGAACTCGGCCTTCAGACGCTGCAGGGCTTCGAGGTACTGGTCCCGATCCCGGCGCGTGGTTTCGAGCTCCACGGCGAGCACCGTCGCCTCATCCCACTGTAGGTCAGGCTCCTCGCCTGTGGCAGGCTCGACCTCGGGCTCTGATGGCGTGTCTGGGCTCTCCTCGTTTTCGAGGGAAGCAGGGTCGACCGGGGAGCCCTCGGCCTCCTCTACCTGCCCCTCATCCTGCCTTGCCTCGTCCCCGAGATCGGGGTCCCGCTTGTTCTCCTCGCTGCTCAATGCTCCCTAGTCCTCCTGTGGTAGCCACGCGGGCGGGGCGGAAATTCCACCCCGCCCGGCCGTAGGCGCGTAGTTACTTGCGCTCCTCGCCGTTCTCGTCCTCGTCGACGACCTCGGCGTCCTCGACCAGGTCATCGTCGCTATCAGTGGCCCCGGCCGAACTCGCCTCCTGCTCCTGGGCCGCCTGGCTGTAGAGAACCTCCGAGAGCTTGTGAGAAGCGGTCATCAGCGCTTCCTGCTTGTTCTTGATCTCCTCTATGTCGCCGCCGGCGAGCGCTTCCTTGGCCTCCTTTATGGCCTGTTCTATCTCCAGCTTGGTGTTCGGATCCACCTTGCCGTCAACGTCCTTGAGCGAACGCTCGATGGAGTAGACGAGGTTGTCCGCGTTGTTGCGGACGTCGGCCTCCTCCCGGCGACGCTTGTCGTCTTCGGCGTGCGACTCCGCATCCTCCATCATCTGCTGGATCTCCGCGTCAGAGAGCCCGCTGGAGGCCGTGATCGTGATCCTCTGCTCCTTGCCCGTCCCGAGGTCCTTGGCCCCGACGTTGACGATGCCGTTCGCGTCGATGTCGAAGGCTACCTCGATCTGGGGCACGCCCCTCGGTGCCGGCGGGATGCCGACCAGCTGGAAGTTGCCGATGATCTTGTTGTACGCCGCTATCTCGCGCTCGCCCTGGTAGACCTTGATCTCCACCGATCCTTGATTGTCGTCGGCGGTGGTGAAAACCTCGCTCTTGCGCGTAGGAATAGTGGTGTTCCGCTCGATGAGCTTCGTAAAGACTCCGCCCTTGGTCTCAATGCCCAAAGAGAGCGGCGTTACGTCGAGGAGCAACACATCCTTGACCTCGCCAGCGAGCACGCCGGCCTGGATGGCTGCCCCGACGGCGACTACCTCGTCAGGGTTGATGCCCTTGTGGGGCTCCTTGCCGGTGATCTCCTTGACCTGCCCCTGCACCGCGGGAATACGCGTCGAGCCGCCGACGAGTATGACCTGGTCGACCTGTCCGGGCTGCAGACCGGCATCCTCCATCGCCTGGCGTACGGGGCCGGCGGTCGCCTCGACGAGCTCAGCGGTCAGATTGTTGAACTGCGCCCTGCTCAAGGTCAGGTCCATGTGCTTGGGACCGTTCTGATCCGCGGTGATGAAAGGCAAATTGATCGAGGTGCTCGTCGTGGAAGAGAGCTCCCTCTTGGCCTTCTCCGCGGCCTCGACGAGACGCTGGGCGGCCATCTTGTCCTTGGAGAGGTCTATACCTTCGGCCTTCTTGAACTCGGATACCATCCACTCGACCACCTTGGCGTCGAAGTCGTCGCCGCCGAGGTGATTGTTGCCGCTCGTGGCCTTGACCTCGAAGACCCCCTCGCCGAGCTCCAGGATGGAGACGTCGAAAGTGCCGCCACCAAGGTCGAAGACGAGGATGGTCTGGTCTTCCTCCTTGTCCATGCCGTAGGCGAGCGACGCCGCGGTCGGCTCGTTGATGATCCGCTTGACGTTGAGGCCAGCGATCCTGCCTGCGTCCTTGGTCGCCTGGCGCTGGGCATCCTCGAAGTAAGCCGGGACCGTGATGACAGCCTCGGTGACCTCCTCGCCCAGATACTCCTCGGCATCCCTCTTGAGCTTCTGGAGGGTCATCGCGGAGATCTCGGGCGGAGAGTATTCCTTGTCGTCGATCCCTATCCGAATGTCCCCGCCAGGACCCGACTTCACCTGGTAACCGACGCGCTCGGCCTCGGCCTTCACGTCGTTGTATACACGCCCCATAAAACGCTTGATCGAGTAGACCGTGCGCTCCGGGTTCGTGACCGCCTGCCTCCTCGCAAGCTGTCCCGTCAGACGCTCCCCACTCCTCCTGTCGAAGGCCACGACCGAAGGCGTCGTCCGCTCCCCCTCGGAGTTGGTGATCACCGTCGGTTCCCCACCCTCGAGTACCGCAACACAACTGTTGGTCGTGCCCAAATCTATGCCAATGCTCTTGGCCATGCGCTTACCTCCCGCAAAGGTACATTATCTAAAGTGTTGCTAGTATAAAATCTTAGTGTCACACTTGCAAGTTTTTCGATCGCGTTTGTTGTTAGTCTGTTGTTACGAAGGTACCCGTGTATAAGGTAGGATACGGTAGTCAGTTGGGAGGCATAGGGAGTCGGATTGGATGAAACGATCTTGTTGGTCGATGATGACGCGGCGCTGTTGGAGGTCACGTCCATCGTGCTAGCATCCGAGGGTTACAGGGTGGTGACGGCCGAGGACGGGGTAGAGGCGCTCCGGATACTCGGGCGGGAGGGTTTGGATCTCGTGGTGCTCGACATCATGTTGCCGAGGATGAGCGGGTTCGAGGTTTTGAAGAAGATGCGCGAGCACAGCGACGTCCCCGTCATCTTGCTCACGGCGAAGAGCCAGTCCGTGGACAAGGTAGTCGGGCTCGAGCTCGGGGCCGACGACTACATCACCAAACCCTTCGACACCAAAGAGTTGCTGGCGAGGATCAAAGCCATCCTCAGGCGTTTCGGTAGGGATGGCAGGGGTAGAGAGGGGCTTTTGAAGCTGGGGCCTCTGGAGTTGGACCCGAACGGCTACACCGTCACCCGCTTGGGGAAGACGCTGGATCTCACGCCCACGGAGTTCAAGATACTCGCGCTCCTGATGCGCCGGCCCGGGCAGGCTTTTACGCGGGCCCAGATCTCGGAGGCCGTCTCCACGGGGTCGCATTACCTGGCGAGCCGCTACATCGACGTCCACATCAGCAGGCTCAGATCCAAGGTCGAGCGCGACCCTTCCCATCCCGAGATCGTACAGACCGTCCCCAGCGTCGGCTACAGGGCCGCAAGACCACTCTAGAGACCCTGGAGGCCCGTCGTAGCCACGAGAGACGATAAGGCGCTCCCGCCGGGGTTGAGCTTCAGGGCCAGGATCTTCGTGGCCCTCGTCGGGATCTCATCCGTGACGAGCCTGATCATCGGGTTCGTCCTCTATTACTTCGCCCAGGACAGGCTGGTACACGCGGAGAACACGCTGCTCAAGCAACGCTCCCAGACAGCCAACGCTGGCGCGCAGGACTTCCTCGAGGGCCTGCGCGATCCCGAGGATAAGACCCTCCCTCCCCCGCAGGACTACGCCGAAGAGCTCGTCCGGTCGGTCGCCGACCCGACGGGCCTCGAGGTACTCTACGTGGGAGCCGACCTCGAACCTCTGGCCGCCCGCGACGGACTCGGGAACCCCATAGCCCTAGGGAGAGCTTATCAGGGGCTAGACAGAGCAGAGCTCCAGGATACCGTGGCATCCCCCCGGGGAGAGGGCAGACTCGTGTGGAGCGAGGGGCGCTCGGGTTACGTGGCGATGTGGCCGCTAACGGCCTCCGACGGTACCGTGAAAGGAGTCTTGATCTACGACGTTCCCCGCGACGAGTTGGGGGAGACGCTGGCTTACCTGCGCTACGGCATCCTCGGCGCCATACTCACCAGTATCCTCCTGGCGGGGGCGGCGAGTTTGCTGCTGACACGTCAGGTCACGCGTCCCCTCTCCGAGACCCGCGACGCGGCCATTAGAGTCGCCTCCGGTGACTACGCGGCGACCGTGCCCGTCAAGAGCAGAGACGAGCTCGGCGAGGTGGCGAGGACCTTCAACTACATGGCCGAGGAGATAGAGCACTACGTCGGCGAGATCCAGGAGCAAAAGAGCCGTCTCGAAGCCGTTCTCGAAGCCTCTCCCGAGGCGGTCGTCGCCACTGACCCGGGCGAGCGGGTAACGATGGTCAACCCAGCGGCTGCCAGGATGCTCGGCATCAGGGACTCGGACAGGGGGCGTACGTTGGAAGAGATCGGGGCCCCGCGCGAGGTCCTCAGGTGCCTGCGCGAGGCGGCCGCCAACGGGGTCGCCGTAAGGGAGGTCGAGCTCGGAGAGAAAGCTTATTGGGCCTACGCCGCCCAGATGGACAGGGACGGGGACATCGTACAGAACGGTAGCGGGGGCGCCGGCATCATCCTGGCCGTAAGGGACATAACCGAGCACCGCTCGCTCGAGAAGGCCAAAACGGACTTCGTTTCGGATCTCTCGCACGAGATCAGGACCCCCCTTACCACCATTCAGAGCGCGATCGGCCTGCTGGAACGGGCGCGCGACCGGCTCGACCCGCTGGAACATCGGGCGCTGGAGCTGGCCGATCAGGAACTGAAGCGCATCAGGGCGATGGTCGAGGAGCTGTTGACCCTGGCCCAGATGGACTCCTGGAAGTACCAGCTCGAGGTGGGGCCGGCCAACATGAGTACCGTCGTCCAGACCGCCATAGAGTCGGTGGAAGCCAAGGCCCAGAGGTTCGGGATCGGGATTTACTTCGATGACACCGGCGAGCACAAATGCATCTGCGACGTCCAGAAGCTCTATCAGGTCTTCATCAATCTGCTCGACAACGCGATCAAGTACTCCGACTCCGGCGACAGGGTGGACGTGGAGATAGAGGAGGACGTCTCTTGGCTGACGGTGCGTATCCGTGACACGGGCGTCGGAATCCCTGAAGAAGACCTGAACCAGCTATTCGACCGTTTCTACAGGGTGGACAAGGACCGCTCACGGGCGACGGGGGGGAGTGGACTGGGGCTCGCCATAAGCAGGCAGATAGTAGAGATGCACGGTGGCAGAATCTCCGTCGAGAGCGAAGTCGATGTGGGCTCGGTCTTCGAGGTCACGCTCCCGAAGGCGTTCCTCTCACGTTCCGCAAGCACTGCTCTCTAGGATGAACTCGGCGAAATGGTTCCTGATCCTCTCGATAGCGGCCATCCTGGCGTGGGGCTGCGCCCACTCCAGTGAGGAGGACTCCATCGCACCCCTTGCCCCGGCGTCCGGCCGGGTCGATCCGGGGCTCGGCCCGGGAGCGCAGGCCCTCAGTTCGGGGCCTGGGTACAAAAGCTCGCCGAGCTGGAGTCCGGAGGGCGACAGGATCGCCTTCACGGTAGACGGCTACGTGGTGGACAAACTGACAGGATCGGAAGGCTTGAGACGCTGGACCACGCGGGATTTCTTCGCGGAAGATACGGAGTGGGAATCGGACGATGCTCTGATGATACTCGGCGCAGCCCCGTCAGCGGGGGCACAAGAGATATCTAGTTCCCTGTACAGGGCGCAACTGGGGGAAGATTCGCTGGAACTGGAGAACGTCGAGAATGACGTTTCGGCGATCGGAACCGGCGGGGATCGTTTGTACTTCGTCCTCGGTAGTGGCGCGCACGAGAGTTGGCTCGCGATGACGCGAGGCGGCGGGAAGATCGACAGACGCTACAGCAAGCCCATCGAAGGCCGCGTGGCGTACCTCTCCCTCGCGCCTGACGGCGAGCAGGCCGTACTGGCCGTGCGTCCCCCCGGAGACGGTGAAGTCTCGATGTTGCGCGCGTTCGACCTCAGGAAGGGGCAGGGGCGGGAGATAACGCGGCTGGAAGGGGCCAGGGAGATCCTCGGCACGCCACAGTGGACGGAGCAGGGCATCTACTTCGTGGCCGGCAAGCAGAGTACGACCCTGGACAGCGACGGTGCAGAGACGCTCTACAACATCTACCGCGTGCCGGAAGAGGGTGGCCCACCCGAGCTCGCGCCCGGCGTGGGAGAAGACTTCGTGGCCGCGAGCATCCGCGTCTCTCCCGACGGCAGAAGGCTGGCCGTCGTCGGGAGGCTCAACCCGAAGTCGCCGACCAACCTGTACGTGCTAGATCCCCTCGCGAAAGTCCTTACGGCCGTAACGACCAACGAGGACATGGAGATAAAAACCGGACCCGACGACCTCGCCTGGTCTCCTGGTGGCAAGAGCGTCGCTGTTATCGCCCGCGGCACCCCCTCCACGGAACCCGAGGTGCGCGCGGAACCCGCCGACAGGCTCTTGAGAGACTTCTACAACCTCTACGAGATACCGGTCGGTAGCCCCGAGAAGACCCCGCGATGAGGGACCTAGTGTTCTGGCTCTCCGGCGCAGCCCTGGCCTTTTTGGTCACGGCGGGAGCGTTCCTGCTTCTGGCGAACCTCGCCACCACCCCTTCAGAGAAGAGCCTGGATCCGGACAGGGCTCCTGTCGGGTCCGGACCCGCCATAGACCTGCAGCTGGACAGAGAACGGCTCGCGTCTCTCGAGCCATTGCCTGACCAGATTCTCGACCTGTCAGTAGAGAACGAGGACGACGAGCCCCTGTCGGATGTGAACGTGATCCTTATCACCTCCACCGAGAACACGGCCCTATCGGATTCTCGCTCCTACAGGCAGACGGTCGAGAAGATACCGGCCAGCGGGGCCGAAAGCGTGCGCTTCGAGTTCGACCTCGAAGTTCCCGAGCATCCCGCCAGAAGACCACTCGCAGCGTCTCCGGAACCATCGCGGGAGATCCTGGAGATCAGGGCAACCACGCCAGAGGGCAACTCTACGGACAGGACGGTGATCCTGCCGCCGTAAGGCTCTCTACCGGCTTCTTTGCTCCCCCGTGGAGCGGGCCAGCGCACCGGGCACGGGCGATTTGAGCTCAGGCAGCTTCACCCGCCCGACCAGCGCCCGCGCCAGCTCTCCCACCTCGACGGCGCTCTTTAGGTCGATGTGCGCGAGCGTGTAGTAGCTCATGCGGTAAGGGGCGCGGCGCACGGGCTGCCAGCCGCTCTCCAGAAGGAAGGAAGTGGGCACGTAGTCGGACACCCCATGGTCGCTGGCTATCGCCTCGACCCTGCCCACGCCCCGCTGCCTGAGATCCCTGAGCATTCTGACCAACAGTCTCCGCCGCGTGCGTACATCTCCGCCGACGTAGGCCAGCAGCACGGCCTCCTCGTCTATCGGCCCCAGAGGGTGACTCGAGGAGCGTGCCAGACGCTCCGGCGGCCCGTAGACCACAAACCCCTGAACCTCCCCCCCGCGCCGCACGGCGAAACCAGCCGTACCCCACAGGTCATTCAGTTCCCGAAACCACTCCTCTGCGGAGTACCCCTCCTCGGTCCAGTACGAAACAACGGCCTGAAGGCCGGGCACCTCCCGAACGTCCCCGGCTGAGATCTCACCGACCATCGGCACGAACGAAGTTGGTTTCATCGCTCCCGATCACTATCCTTCGGTCCCCGCAACCTCTCCCTGGTCTCCCTCACCTTCCGGCGCAGCTCATCCGACCTCTCGGCTTCGGAACCGGAGGTCTCTTCCAAAGACTCGGACCCGATGTCGCGGGATACGTCCCTGAGGTAGGGTCGCGACGTCCCTGTCTCCGCTGAAGTCGGGGAGGAGCCGCCGAGGTCGACGCCCTCGGAGCGACCCCTGGAACCTTCGCGGGCTTCGGCCAGACGCTCCCTCATCTGCTCCTGCGCATCGAAGTAGGTCTCGCGGCTCCTCTCGCGGGCCTCTCCCGCCCTGTTGGCGAGCGAGCCCCTGAGCTCCTTGCCGCTACGTGGGGCCAGGAGTATGCCCACGAGGGCCCCCACCGCGCCGCCGAGCACGAAGGTTCTCAGTCGCTGCCTGTTCAGCACCTTTGTCTCCTTCTGGCCTGCAGGGTTATTCTAACCGCTTTTCGCGCGCGTGATGGGCACCCCGTGCCTGGGCGTGCCGGCGTCGAGAAGCATCGCCGGGGCCCGCCGGCCCGCCCTGTCGGCAATCCCCGAGACCCTGTTGGCCACGATCTCGACGGCCGCGTCCGAGGTGTTCTCTATGGAGAGGTTCTCGACCGCCTGCACACCTGCCCTCGTCGCACTTTCGACTATGTAGTCGTGGATCTGACGTATCTCCTGGAAGTAGGAGATGTACTCTTCGGCCGGACGCCGCATCGCCGTGCCCATGGCCCTGATGTAGAAACGCGAGCGGTGCACGTGCTCGTCGGAGAGGTAGACCACGAGCGTGCACACGTTCGGGTGATCGCGGTAGCGGCTGAGGATCATCTCGGGCACGAGGTGAACGCCTTCGACCACGAGGTTCGTCCCCTCTTTGAGGCCCCTGTCCACAATGGCCTCGACGCCGACCGCTACCTGGGCGGCCTGCTGCCTGAAGCCGTAGAGGACCAGCTCGTCTTCCTCGACGGGCACCCTCAAGTCCTCGCGCTTTATCTCGTAGGAGCTCTTGTGTAAGAGAGGGAGCAGATCCGGGCTAATAGCGCGCCTCAGGACCTCCCTGATCGAATCCGTCCCCACCACGCTCTGGATGTTGAGGCGCCTGGCCACGTCGGCGGCGAGCGTGCTCGTCCCCACGCCCGTAGCCCCGCCGATCAGAACCACTATGGGCTCGGTCGACTCCCTGAGGACGCGCCACTTGTCGAGCCTGCCCACCACGAAGGCGTCCTTCTTGACCAGCTTGTTCCTGACGCGGGCGAGGACCTCTTCTTCCTCGACCGTGTAGCGCTGCTCGGCGAGCAGCTCGGCGCGTACCTCACTCGCTATGCGGTGCGCAAGCTCGGCAGGCGCACCAGCCTGAGCCAACGTCTGCGCCAGAATTCCCCGGGAGAACGGCGTCTCCCTCCCCTCCTTGACAATCGTGATCTCCCGCTCGTCCATTGCACCCTCCTAGAGCGCCGACGAATACTAATCGCCAAGGATACGGAGGCCCCCGTACTTCCTCCCCCGCCGCTTCCTGATGCGGTGGAAGAAGAATAACAGAAACCCGACAAGCAAGACCGGCACGAAGGGCAAGAATATCCCCGCTATTCCGCCTAAAACAGCCACGACATCTTCCATAGCGCTCAGGAATGCTGTCGTGACGCCGGCCGACGAACTCCCCGACCGGGGGCGCAACACCACCCCGAGCACGGCGACGAGGACTGCGATCGCGGCACCCGCCGCGAGTCCTGGTACTACGCCGAGGAGCGCCCCGGTCCCATACATGGTCGCGAACAGAACCGCGCCGGACACCGCCTTGAACGGTACCATGGCGTAGCCGAACGCGGGGTCCAGGGCTCGAACCTTGTCCAGAACTATCTCCAGGACCGCGAGCGCCGAGAGCGCGAGGACGAGGGTCCACCCGACCTGCAGGCCGAGGATGTCAGGCAGTTCGATGAACCCGAGCAGGGCGAACAGGCCGCACAACGCGAGAGGCACGAAGGCCCTCACCCCTGCCACGGAAGCGAGACCCACGCCCAATCCTGCCAGAACAAGACTCTCCACGGCCGACATTATATCGAATGAGGAATTTGGAATTGGTTCTTTGCCTGAGTCCATTCCTGATTCGAAGTTGATAATTCCCAATTCAACTGGGCTATACTCGCTGGACTTTCTGTTGTGATATTGGTTCGGAGGGTTCATGGCACAGACCGTTACGATGGACAAGATAGTAGCCTTCTGCAAGCGAAGAGGCTTCGTGTACCAGAGTTCGGAGATCTACGGCGGCCTCCGTTCCTCCTACGACTACGGGCCTCTCGGGGTCGAGATGAAGCGGAACATCAAAGAGGAGTGGTGGCGCCGCATGGTCCACATGCGAGAGGACATGGTCGGTCTCGACTCGGCCATAATCATGCACCCGCGGGTGTGGGAGGCCTCGGGGCACACGGCCACCTTCAACGACATGCTCGTCGAGAGCCGCACGAGTAAGCGCCGCTACAGGGCCGACCACCTCATAGAAGATGCCACGGGCATCGACGCCGAGGGCCTGAGCCCGGAGCAGCTGACCAGGATCATCGAAGAAGACGAGAGGATCAAGGATCCCGTCGACGGCGGACGTGACTTCACTCCCGTAAGACCCTTCAATACTATGTTCGAGACTTACATGGGACCGGTGAAGACCCCCGAGAATCTCACGTATCTACGGCCCGAGACGGCGCAGGGGATCTTCGTGAACTTCAAGAACGTTCTCCAGACCAGCAGGGTCAAGGTGCCTTTCGGGATCGCCAACATAGGTAAATCGTTCCGGAACGAGATCACCCCGGGCAACTTCATCTTCCGCACCCGCGAGTTCGAGCAGATGGAGATGGAGTTCTTCGTCGAGCCTGGCACGGACGAGGCCTGGCACGAGTACTGGATCGAGGAACGCTGGAACTGGTACACGAACCTGGGTCTGAAAGAGGAGAACCTCCGCCGCTACGAGCACCCCGCGGAGAAGCTCTCCCACTATTCCAAGCGTACCGTAGACCTCGAGTACGACTACGCCTCCGTCGGCTGGTCCGAGCTCGAAGGGATAGCCAATCGCACGGACTTCGACTTGAAACAGCACGCAGAGTATTCCGGCGAGAACCTGGAGTACTTCGACCAGGCCACGGGCGAGCGCTACGTCCCCTACGTAATAGAACCGGCCGTCGGGCCGGACAGGATCATGCTAGCTTTCCTCGTCGACGCGTACACCGAGGAAGAGGTGAAAGGCGAAGCACGCACCGTGCTCAAGCTGCACCCGCGCATCGCCCCGACCAAGGCCGCCGTCTTCCCGCTCTCCAAAAAAGTACCCGTCTCTACCATCGCCCGCGAGCTCTACGACGACCTCAAGGGCGACTACCGCCTGTTCTACGACGACTCGGGCTCCATCGGCCGCCGCTACCGGCGCCAGGACGAGGCTGGCACCCCCTTCTGCGTTACCGTCGACTTCGATACCATCGAAGACAAGAAAGTAACCATCCGCGACCGCGACACCCTGGAGCAAGAACGCGTACCCATCGAGGCGGTACGTGACAGGCTGAAGGCCCTGATCTCGGGCTAACTTACGAAGGTCCTGGCAGCAGGGTGATCCGTCCCTCCGCAGCTACTACCCCAAAGTGCCTGAGATCCAGGGTCAACACCCGTCCACCGTTACGCTCGGCGCAGGAGATCACGCTCGCGTCCGCAAAACCCAGGGGCAGGTCGGCGTAGCGTCCGACGAGCTCGCGGATTCGGGGCAGATCTTCCTCGCCGCATTCCAGAGTCAGACCGCCGGATTCGAGGTCAAGTAAGAGGCTTTCGAGCGCCTCGGAACCGAGACGCTCTTCGATCATGTAGGCGACTTCTGCAAGGATCCCAGCCGGGACCAGGTAAAGTCCCTTATCCTCGAATAGCGCGGCCTTGACCGGTTCGTGGTCTTTGTCTGCACGGTTGAGGAGGGCGAAAAGGCCCGAGGTGTCGAGCGTGATCAGGGTTTGTCCCACTCGGCGCGTAACCAGTCTTCGGACTCCGCGCCGGAGAGTTCCTTGTCTTCACCTATACCCACGGAGCGCAATCGGGGACGTTCTCTGCGTTCTAAATACTCCTCCAATGCCCTCCGGATCACCACCGCCTGGGCCTTCTTCTCCGAGCGAGCCGCTTCCTTGAGAGCTCGCTGCAGGTGAGAAGGCAGATATATAGTCGTCTTCTCCATGGCGACGATTGTACCACCATATACCATACGTCATACGTAGAGCCTCGATGATCCGGAGGTCTACAGTGACCGGATCATCGAGGCTCCGCAAACCTAGCGGCTACTCCTCCGGTATCTCGTCGTAGACCATGTTCAGGTCCATCCCCTGGGCGCGGCGGAGCAGGCGGAAGCCGACGTAAAGGGCCAGCGCGATGGCGTACAGGATCAGCATGTATATGAGTGACGAGCCGACGTTGACGCCGTAGGTGTCGTTGAAGAGCCACGCCAGCAGGCAGAAGACGAGGTAGCCTCCGAAAGCCACCGAGGTGACCGTGATCAGGGGTATCCCCAGTACGTTGTAGCGGGCTATCGGGGAGGCGTTGTAGATGTCGGGCTTGCGCCACGGCAGCACCGCCGCCGAGACCGTCGAGCCGAGGAACGTTATGGCGATGACGAGCACTGCATCAAGCACGTAGGTGGCAAAGTTCTCCCCGAAAGCGAACATGTAGCTGATGGGGATAGACGGGATCAGCATGAGCAGCAGTGCCGCGTAGGGGACGCCGTTGTTCGTGGTTCTGGAGACCCACTCCGGGAGCACCCGGTCGAAGGCCGTGGCGAAAACCACGCGCGTGGAGGAGAGGAAGACCGATCCGGTCCACCCGAAGAACCACAACGACATCACGGCCACGAAGATCACCTGCAGCACGGGGTTGCCCAGGATCATCGCGACGAGCAGGCCCGGATACGGGAATACCGAGACGGGCCCTTCCCCGGCCCAGAAGGCGTTGTTGGCCGCGTAGTAGAAGTCCCAGCCGAAGGTCTTGGCGAAGAGCAGCAACAACACCACGGCCGCCGCCGAGGTAAAGAGCAGCGCCCCCGCCATCGCGTAGATGTTCTTGCGGAAGTCCGAGGCGCCCCTGACCTCGCCGTAGAGCGTCGCGCCCCAGTTGGAGTACAGGTTGAAGAACGCGAGGAACGGTATCAAGAGCAGCGTCGGGATGAAGGCGTTCGCGGTCTCGACACTGCCGGCCTGGATGGTCTGCTGGTAGGCGTTGCCGCCCGCGCCGAAGAGCTCCTGGGCCTCCCGGTTGTAGGCCGACTCGAAGCCCGACTGCGAGCTGAAGAGCAGGATAAGGATCATCACCGCGAGCCCCACGAGGCCGCCGTAGAAGCAGAACTTCTGGATGCGGGCGTAGGTCCTCATGCCGAGCGAGACGTACACCGAGGCCACGACCGCGACGATCATGGAGGCAGTGAAGAGACCCGTCGCCCCGGAGAAGAAGGTGACCGTCCCGTCCAGGTTCAAAAGCGCGGCCAGGGGTACGAGGACGTCCTTGTTCAAGAGGTCGGCGTAGATGGGCACCCAGTGCCAAAGGATGAACCACCAGCCCGTAACCGCCAGCACGAAGCCGATGCCGCCTCCGAGGACGCGGCTCGTCCACACGTAGTCGCCGCCTGCTCTCGGCATCACGGCGATCAGGGACGCGTAGGTGACGGTCTGGAAGACAAGGTAAAGACCCGCCAGGATGACCGCCAGGATCAGGGAGCCGGTCGGGATGAACGGGGCGAAGGAAAAGGCATAGAGGCCGAGCGTGATGAGGTTGATCGAGAACGCTGCGTAGATGAAGCCGTCCCACACCGACCAGCCCCGCAAGAGCCCGGTGGCCTTCCTCTGGAAGAGGTCGTCGGATCCCGCCGCATTGTTCGCCATCTAACTCCCTTTCTATCCGCTGGTCAGTACGAACCGCTTGACCTTGCTCTTGCCGTCCAGGTTCACCACCGCGCCGAGCAACTGTCCCTGCTCGTAGGAACTGCCAGGGTTGATGCACAGCGTGTTCCCGATGCGTGTGTTCCCTTTGGCCTCGTGGATGTGCCCGTGCAACGCCAGAGCGGGCTGTCCCTCCTTTATCGCATCCCTCACCGCTGTCGACCCGACGGGTACGATCGATCGCCCGCCGTGCTTGGGGCGCATGTTCTCGTCTATCTCGGGGGCGTCGTCGAGGCCGGATCCGTAAGGCGGGCAGTGAAAGTTGTAGATGGTCTTCTCGGGAGGGGTCGTCACCTGCGAGGTCATCTTCTTCAGCCGCTCGGCGAGGTCGTCCTCGTCCTCTTCACGATAAGTGTCCCAGGGCGTGCGGTTCGACCATCCGGTCGAGACCATCTGGAAATCGCCGAACTCGACGACCTTGCCCTCGGCTAACTGTACGCGCTTGGCGGAGGAGATGATCTCATCGACCTCGAACTGGTCGTCGTTGCCTGGAGAGACGAAGCACTCGATGTCGGTGTCTTCGAACTTCTCGTCGGCCATGTGCATCCAGCGCTCGATCGTCCCGAGCATCTCCTTGTAGAAGAGCTCGTTGCGCAAATCCTCATCCGCCTCCAGCTCGCTCATCTCGTCCGGATCGGTCCGGAAAGGGTAGTAGCCGCGCCTCTTGACCGAGTCCTCGAACTCCTTTACCTCGTCCTCGTTCTCGAACTCCCGCCGATTCTCCAGTAGCGTGGAGTGCCAGCGCCCTTTGCCTTCCTCGACGATGGGGACGAGTGCTTTACCCGTCATGTCACCGCCGAGGATCATGATGTTCGCCTCGTAGTGCTTTCCCGAATTCAAGAACTTGCGCCAGCAGGTCTCCGATCCGTGGATGTCCGTGGCGAAGAACACCCTGGTATCGGGTTCCCGCGAAAAGAGTCTTGAGATCATGGTCCTCCCTCCACCTCCTCAGGCAAGTCGTACCAGCGTTTGCGATCGCCTATCTTGGCCCGCATCTTCCAGCCGAAGCTCTTCGGTTCCTCCTCGATGCGCGCGAGCAGCGCCTTCACGCGCTCCGTGATGCGCTCCTTGCTCTCGTCTGTGAGGTCGAAGCGACCCAGGTAACCGTGTAGGGCTTCGAGGTTGGCTGTGAAGGTGCGCCATAGGCCCCAGTCCGAGGCGCACAGTTTGGAGATGTGCGCGGCGTTTATGGCGTCTCCGTCGTGTTCGTCCACGGGATGGTCGTGCAAGAGGGCGAGAGCGTCACCGACGTCCTTCTCGTTGAGCTCGATGATCTGGAGTTTGGTAAGCAGGAGCTCTGCCAAAGGGACGGTGAGTGGCTCCAGGGCCATACGGTCCCCGAAGGGGATCTCGTGGCACATCCTGAAGTTGCCGACGAGGACGTCGACCTGCCTGTCGTGCTCTTCGTCGAAGTACAGGAGCCGCTCCCGACCGTACATAGTGTTGAAGCGTGTCTGCGGAACGTATCCGAGGGACTCGAAGAAGCGTTGCACCTGGGAGGATTTGCCCTTCCTGGTGATCCAATCCAGGTCGGCGTACTTTCGCTCGAAGGCGGGTTCCATGCCACCTTCGGCGCGTACCTTGATGGCCACCCCTCCGAGCAGGCGGAGCGCCACGTCGTTGCGCTCGGCTTCCTCGGCGACCCGTACGGCCTCCTCGACCATGTCTTCCCTGATATCGTCCGCGCTCTTCTCCTGGCTGGTCACGTGTTTCTACTCCTCCTGCGCATTCCTGGCGGCCTCGACCCAGGGCCGCACCAGTTCCCTGTTCTCTTTCTCTTCGAGCCATCGTCTGACGCCCGCCTCCGGGTCTTCGGCCTTGTTTATCGCCAGCTCGAGGCTGCCTACCTGGTCCTCGTCCAGTCTCATCGCGTTGATGAGGGCGTAGGCCGCCGGTTCGTCTTTGGCAAATCCTTCCCGCGCGACCGAGTGAAGCGTCTGGGGGGCGTCGACCGACCCCATGGCGTTCTTCGGGTCGGAGAGGTAACGGAACTGGTACTCCTGATTCATCCAGTGTGGCGACCAGGCGAGGAAAACGAACGGCTCCTTCATGCTGTAAGCCTGCTCGAGCTCGGCGAGCATCGCCGGCGTGGTCGCCCCGACGAGGCTGGATCTCAGGTGGTACCGTGGGACCACGTCGGTCTGGATCTTCTTCATCAAGACGGCGCCGGGTTCTATACCGGTGATCATGTCGGTCCCCGAGGAGTCGAGGTCGGAGATGCTTCGCACACCCTTCATATAAGCGGGAACGGCGATCCCGTACCTGGTCGGGTCTACGTACCACGGCTCTTTGGAGACCTCGATCTTGCCTTCCCCCCGCTCCACGAACTGTTCGTGGTTCGGCATCCAGGCATCGAGAAAAGCGTCCGTGTCGCCCCTGATCAGATCCCGGTATACGAGCCCCACGTCGTCAGCGAGCTTGAGCTCGACGTTCTCGTACCCGAGCCCGTCTTCGAGTAGCACCTTCGTCAGATAAGAGTTGGCCACATTCTCGTCCCAGCTGAGGTAGCCGAGCGTGAGATCCCCACCCCCACCGAACCCGCAGCCCACGGCAAGAAACCCTGCTACCACCAAGAGCACCGAGGTCTCGAGCAACTTCAGCAGCGGTCCGACCAGCCCTGTCCTATCCGGCCGGTCGCTCGTCATTCTCGGACGACCCTCTTCTCCCGGACTGTGGTCGGCTTCCGCGGCTCCTCCTTCTGTAGCCTGCAACGTAGGATCGCACGCCCCGCCACTTGCACCTCTCCCGCGGCGAATACAAAAATGCATGCTACCCTCGCACCTTACCCCGTATAGTCGCGAGTACCGCTGAATCATACGTCGTCGACGCCCCCTGTTCAACTCGTTGGCCGGCCAGCATTTCAGCCTGTCAGCTTCTCGTTTACGCCCGAAGCCGATTTATAGTCGTAGGTCGGGGATCTACAGTAGGTCGATATCTCTGCGGGTTCCTTTAAAACCGCAAGATACCCGGCCACGACGCGGTGGTAAGCATAGCCGTCGCGGGTTACACTGTTGGCGCTTTGCGCCTGTAGCTCAGGGGATAGAGCAGCGGTTTCCTAAACCGCGAGTCGGAGGTTCGAATCCTTCCAGGCGCGCTTCTAAATTACCTGCAAATCGCGAAAAAGTGGAGAACTTCGGTTTTTC
>Ga0126308_10000115_pt1 | contig 20250 bp, 13 predicted proteins | sample Plot55_FD_92533 | JGI IMG/M metagenome (GOLD analysis project Ga0126308, IMG submission 92533) | Serpentine soil microbial communities from UC McLaughlin Reserve, CA, USA - Plot55 | ecosystem: Environmental > Terrestrial > Soil > Grasslands | place: USA: UC McLaughlin Reserve, Lake County... | reverse complement strand
GATGCGGGATGCGGGAAGCGGGATGCGGGATGCGGGATGCGGGATGCGGGATGCGGGATGCGGGATGCGGGATGCGGTGGGGCGGTTCACGACCGGGATGCCGGAGGGGCGTCGCGCGCGACGCCCCTCCCACGTCCTCCCACGTCCCGGCCCCGTTGCCCGCATCGCACCACGCAACCGTCCACGCCCGTCCCGCATCCCGCGTCCCGCATCCCCCGTACGTGCCTCTCAGTCTCCCGTCCCCGCCGCCTCCGTGTAGCGCGGCACGGTGGCCGGCGTGGCGTGGGGGTCCATCCGCGCGGGCTTGTGCAGGTAGAAGCCCTGCACCAGGTGCACGCCCAGCTTCTTGACCGTCTCGAACTCCTCCGCCCGCTCGACGCCCTCGGCGATGACCATCGCGTTCTGGTCGTTGGCGAAGCGCACGATCGTCTCGACGAGGCTCTGCTTGATGAAGTTCGTGTCGATGCAGTTGATCAGCGAGATGTCGAGCTTGATGAAGTCGGGCTCGAGGTTGGCGATCGAGCCCAGCCCGGCGTAGCCGCTGCCGGCGTCGTCCACCGCGAAGCGGTAGCCGCGGTCGCGGAAGGCCTTGAGCCGCTCGCGGAATTTCGGGTAGTCCTTGATCGCCGTGCGCTCGGTGATCTCGATGACCACGCGCTGCGCGTCCTTCACCTCGGACTCCAACTGGTCGGTGAACGTGGGGTCGGCGAAGTCCTGCGGGTCCACGTTCAGGAACAGCATCTCGTGGGGCTGGAGCCGGGTGTGCACTCCCTCCAGCGCCTTGCTGCGGCAGAGGCGGCTCAGGTCCCAGATCAGGTCCGCCTCGGCCGCGACCTCGAACATGACCTCGGGGCTGCGCAGGCTGCGCATCTCGCCCCGCGCCAGCGCCTCGTAGCCGAACACCTTCCGCGTGTCGGCGACGACGATCGGGTGGTAGTCGATGTACACGCGCCGGTCGCGCAGCGTGGCGCGCAGGTCCGCCACCTTGCGCGCGCGCTCCCGCTCCTCGACGCTCTTCGCCGCGGCCGCCGCCTCGCGGATGCCGCGGTAGATCAGCCGCTCGAGGCGCGTCTTCGGGCTGTAGTAGACGTGGGAGCGCCCGACGTAGATGTCGAACAGCGCCGCAACCTCCTCGCCGTGGGTCGCCTCGATGCGCCCGGCGACGAAGCGTTCCAGCCGCGCCGCCAGCTCCGTCACCTCGGCATCGCTGGCCGCCGCCACGCCGGACTCCGGCACGTGGAAGAAGACGAAGTCGTCGTCGTTGCGCGCGCTGACCATCACCCGCGACGTCTTGAGCGCGCTGTCGCTGAGGAACTCGCGCACCGCGTGCGCGGTCGTCTCCAGCACCGCATCCAGCTTCTCCCAGCCGTACAGCTCCTCGATCTTGGAGTAGCGGACGAAGTTGAAGTAGAGGACGATGAGCTCGCCCCGGTCCTTGAACAGGTTGCGGATGCGCTCGACCATCACCGGCAGCGTGGGGAGCCCGGTGAGGTAGTCGTAGAGCATCTCCTCGTACTCCACGCGCGCCACGCGGTCGGTCACCTCGCCGCCGGTCGGCATCCGCCGCGCGATCGCGCCGCGCACCCGCGCCGCGATCTCGTCGGCCTCGGCGGGGATCCGGTACCACTCCTCGACGCGCAGCTCGACGGCGCGCCGGCGCGCCGTCTCGTCGCGGCACCCCACGATCACGGGCAGGCCGAGTCGTCGCGCCTGCTCGACCACGTCGCGCAGCGCGTTCGGGTTGATCGTCGTGGTGAGCACCGCGCGCACGTCAGCCACCTCGTCCACGGCGACGGCGAGCGTGCGCTCGCCCGGCCGCACCTCCAGCCGCCACGACTCCAGCAGCGCCGCCGCCTGGGCGACCGCCGTGTCGTCGCTGTCGGTGAGCAGGACGGGCTGCGTCACGCCGGGTGCGCCGGGGTGGACGGCGCCTGACGGGTCACCGGACGGTCACCGCGTGGCCGTGGGCAGGAGCGCCGCGTTGCGCTCGACCACCTGGACCAGGCGCGCCAGGTCGAAGGGCTTGGCGACGTAGTCGTCGGCGCCCGTCTGCAGCGCCGTGCGCTTGTCGTCCATCTCGTCGAGCGCCGTCACCATGATCACGCGCACATTCTTCCCGTGCTCGGCGTGGGACTTCATGATGCGGCACACCTCCCACCCGTCGCGCCCCGGCATCATCACGTCGAGCAGGACGATCGACGGGCGCACCGTCTCGAACTGCGAGAGCGCCTCGTCGCCGTTGTGGGCGACCGTGATCGGGTACCCGCGACTCTCGAGGTAGTGGCGGATGATGTCCGTATTGTCTTCGTTGTCGTCGACGATGAGGACCGACGGCAGCTGTGTCTGAGTCATTGAGCCAAACCTGGCGGCGGGAACGCGGTAACCTCTTAGCCCAGAGCAAGATGGGGGCCAAGCCCCGCGCTCCCCCGCCCCGCGGCCTCAGCCGCGCCGCGGCGGCCGCCCCACTGGCGCGCGGCTCCCGACCGGCCGCCATGCCAGCGACACGCCGAATGAGTCGTCCAGGACATCGCCGCCGAAGGACGCGGCGAGTCGCAGGGCAAAGTTCGGGCTGAACTCGAAGCTCCCGCCCAGGTCCATGACGAAGTTGGCGTCGGTCTCGGAGTCATCCCTCCCACGGAAGTCGAATCCGGTGTCCCAGTTGAAGTGGTCGATCGAGATCCGCGGGTGGATCCACGGCGTGATCGACATCCTCCCCTCGAGCGGGAACCGATGCCCGATCGAGACGCCCACCGGAACCCGAATCGCCGTCATCGGGTCGGACGTCGCGAAGTTCACCCCGACGGTCAGCAGGAAGTCGAACGGCATGTTCGCGTTCGCCGTGGCGAGCTGCTGCCCGAACTGCCCGCCGACGAAGAGTACATCGTCGTCGTTGCTGAAGCCGCCGAACGCGTCGTCCACGAACCCGGCGTCCAGCGACAGCTGCGTGCGTGACGAGCGGCCCTCCCGCCACTGGAACAGCAGGACCGTGCCCGGGTCGGCGTCGGAGAACGAGAAGTTCAGCTCGCGCGGCTCGACACGCGGCGCCTGAAACGCCGGGTAGCTCCACGCCTGCGCGCGCCCGTCGGCGGGAAGGAGCAGCGCCGACGCGCCGAGAAGCGCGGCCGACAGAACGCGACGACGGTGGTGCATGGGATTCGCTCCTGAGGTTGGATCGTGAAACACGAACGCGCCCCGCATCAGCGGAACGCGTAGGAGAGCCCGAGGCCGAAGACCGAAGCGCTCGGCCCGGGTTTACCTTCGTTCGGCTTCTGCCCGAGCTCGACGCCCGCCGTGACGCCGATCTTCGGGGTGAATGAGAAGTCGGCGCCGAGCGACGTGCGGAAGCGTGGTCCGCCCTTCACCGCGTCCTCGCCCGTGCGCGAGCTGCGCGCCCAGAGGAGGAACGGCGTCGCGAACAGTGAGACGCCCATGCGGCTGCCGAGCCCGCGCCGGTAGCCGACGCCGGCGCCCAGCGGCAGGTAGCTGATCGACGTGCTGTCACCGCTCGCGCCACCGAACCCGGCGAACGGCGCCACCCCGAGTCCTCCGCCGAGCAGCGAGAAGAGCGGCAGGCTCACGCGGGCCCCGTAGGCGAACATCGTCCCGCCGCCGTCGGGCGAGAAGCCGCCGAGTCCACCGCTGAGCTGGAAGCGTCCGCCCGCCGGCGCCCAGGCCGCCGCGCCGGCGTACGCCGACCCGTCGCCGTTCCAGGAGAAGTTCACCGCAGCCGTGAGGCCCGGGTTCGTGAATGCGTTCTGCAGCACGGGCGCGCCCGGCAGCTGCGCCTCCAGAGCCGATGGCATCCCCAATCCGACCAGGAGCAGCGCGGCCGGGGCGTATGCGCGGCGAGCGGTATGTGCAATCACGTTAGTGGTTTCTGATGGAGTGTCTGGCGACGTCGACCCCAACAGACGCGGCCGCGGTGCAATGATCGTGCAGGCGCCTCGTCGGTCGGCCTGCACACGCGGTCCGGTTCGCCACCTGAGTGGCAGCCACTTCCGGCCGAACGCGAAACGGAGCCCTCCGCGACTGGTGCGGAGGGCCCCGTTTCGAATTGCTTGTCACCCGACGCTCGTCAGCACCTCGCTCCTGCTTACTGCGTCGAGGCGGACTGCCGAACTACATCCGGTACTGCCCCGAGCAGCACCACGGTCGGCGCCATTCGGTCCGGCGATCCCTTCTTGCTCTCCAGCGTCATCCGGATCTCGTTGAAGACCGCGTATGGCTGGCCGGCGACGAGGTTGGCCGTGTCGGCGCCCAGACGGGACGCCGCCGCCAGGATGACCGGCGGGTCGGCGAGCACGACCGGGTCGACGAGGGTGATGTCGGCGTCGCGGAGCGAGGTAGCGCGCCGCGGGAACGGCGCCGTCAGCGCGCCGACCGAGCGCACCTTGAGCGTGTCCTTGGTGCGCGCGTTCGTCCCGGTGCCGGTCCCCGCGGGGACCCGCTCGCGCGTGATCAGGTAGGTCTCGTAGTAGTAGCCCTTCGGCGGCCGCGCGAGACCCGAGTCGTCGGTCACGAACACGTTGCCGCGGAAGCTCGCCGTGCCGCGCGCGACCGGCGTGTAGATGTACTCCTTCGACGGATCCGGATCGAAGTTCCCGAAGCTCACGTCGTTGACGAGCGTGCTCTCGGCCGCCGTCAGGCCGAGCGACGCGCCGGCCGTGCGGGACCAGAACGGCCGGATGTCGCCCGGCTGCGTGGCGTTGGCGTTGTCCTCGACGGTGATGAGGAGAACGTCCTTCGCCCGCGGGTCCGAGCCGAAGGTCGTCGCGTTGACCTCGATCGAGACGGTCGTGGACGGACCGCCCCGGTTGAACGACGACGCCGTCACGTCCAGCGTCTCGTTGGGGTTGACCTCCGGGTCGCCCTCCGGCGTGAACGTCGTGTCCACCCGCTCCGCCAGAATCGCGGCGTTGGCCTTCACGAAGTCGGTGACCGTGGCGCCGTTCTGCTTGCCGAGCCAGATCTGGTACACCGCGCTGCCGGCGAGCGAGTCGAGCCCCCGCAGGGTCACGAAGAAGCTCGCCGTGCCCGCCGCACTTCGCGGCTTCACCGCCGCGAACTCACCGTCCGGCGTGTTCCGCTGGACGTTGGCGAGGTTCGCGTTGTACGACGGATCGCCCGCCGGCTGGAGGATAGTGGCCCGGTCGCTCTCGCACGCCGCGAACGCGAGCGCGGCGGCCGTGGCGACGGACAGGGGACCGAGTCGTCCCCAACGCTGCTGTCGGGTGATCATCAGTTGCTTCCTCCGGTCGTGCCACCCTGATCACCCTGCGACGTGCCGTCGTCGTTGCGCGACGGCACGTACCTGAACCCAAGGCTGAAGGCGAGGTTGTGAATGGTGCTCTTCGCCGCGGGAGGCGCGGGAAAGTCCTCCACGAATCGGCTGTTCTGGAACTGCGTGGACGTCGGGTTGAGGCGGGTGCGGTCGTAGTCCGTGAAGATGTGGTCACGCACCTCGAGCATCACGCCGGCACGGTCGCTCACCCGAACGTTGAGCCCCGCGCCGCCCGCCATGGAGAGCTTGGAGAAGCTGCGCGGTCCGCGCATCACCTGCGGATCCATGTAGATCACGTACGTGCCGACGGAGCCGATCAGGTACGGCGCCACGCGGCCGAGCATCGTCGGCGCGCGCAGTGAGGCGGCGAGCCCGATGTCGAAGACGCCGAGCGGCTGCTGCACCTGAAAGAGGAACGTCGTGTCGGCGAAGCTCATCGACGCGATGAAGTCCTCGCCCCGCGTGCTCGGGCGCGACGCCGCGAACGTCGGCCCGATGGTGAAGAAGTTCGTGACGGCGTACGTGGCCTCCACGCCGACGAACGCGGACGGTGCAATGCTGCTCGCCCGGTCGAAGTGGAGGTAGCCGCCTCGCGGGGCGACGGTAAATCGATGCACGTCGGCCTGGGCTTCGGCTCGTGGTGCGACGAGCGCGAGCACCAGGGGCAGGGTGATTCCGCGAACGATACGCATAAGGAGGGGGTTTTTTATGGGTCGCTGCGGACGATCACTTGCCGAACTCGAACGTGAACACCTGCACGTTCTTCAGCTCGCCGAGTGAGGTGTACGCGTAGTCGAAGCGCACGGCCCGACCGCGGAAGGGGAGACGCACACCGGCGCCGCTCGAGAGGCCGTACATGCCCTTCGTGCCGCCGATCGCGCGCTCGTCGTTGTAGAATCGCTTCCCCGCGCGGAGGAACGCGACGTTGTTGAAGCTGTACTCTCCGCCGAAGGCGAGCTGGATGTCGGTGTTGATGGCGTCGTTGACCGCCATCTCGCCGCGGAGGGCGTGCTTGCCGCCGCCGTCGCCGAACAGCGACCCGGTGCGCCCCAGCACGTCCGTCCCGATCGAGAACCGGAACAGCGTCGGCAGCTCGGTCTCACGCGTGGTGAGATCGACCGCCGTCCGCTCCAGGGAGAACTGGTCGGTGTCCACCAGCCGGCGGATCGCGGCGCCCTTCATCTTCGACGACGGCCCGATGTTCTGCACCGAGGCACCCACCTGGAGCCCGTAGATGCCGGTGTTGAACACCGTGCCGAGGTCCAGCCCGACCCACGAGATGCTGGCGTCGGTGATCCCTTCGGTGATGTACTTGCCCGTGGCGCCCAGCTCGAGACGGTCCGTGAGCCGGCGGCCGTAGCTCACCCCGATCGACGTCGACGTCCAGGTGAAGTTGCGGCCGAAGATCGGGTCGGGATCGAGCGGCGCCTGCCCGATCGACGTGCGCGGGATGTCGCCGGAGCTCAGCGAGTTGAAGTGCACCCCGACCACGCCGCCCAGCACCGGGAGCGCGGCGCCGGCGAAGTCGTGGCTGATGTCCAGCCCCTGGTACAGGTTCTCTCTCGACGCCGCGATCGAGAACCCTTCGGTCGTCGCCAGCCCCGCGGGATTCCAGTACATGGCGGTGGGCCCCTCGACGGTGCTCACCACCGCACCCGCCATCGCGGCGCCGCGCGCCCCGACGAACAGGTGCAGGAACTCGGCACCGCGCGTGCCCTGCCTGGTGAGGGGGTTGCGGTCGGTCGGCTCCAGGGCGCCCGGAATGGGCGCGCCCTGGGCGCCCGCGGCCCAGCTCGTGATCACGCTAGCGAGCCCCGCGAGCGCCAATGTCGCGCGAATATTCTGCATGGTTGTGAGTCCTCGTTAGCGAATGATCACGAACTTGCCGCGCGCCGTTATCTGCTTGCCGTCCGAGTCCGTCGCGTTGATGACGTAGATGTACAGGCCGGAAGCCAGGTCGGTGCCCTCGCGCGTGCGCAGGTTGTACGGAAGGTCCCCGACCACGAGGCCCGGCTGCCGCTCGTCGCGGTTCCGGATCAGGTCGGCCTCCGTCCAGCTGAGCTGCTGCAGGAACGCGCCGGCCACCGAGTACACGCGAAGCGTTCCGCGCGACGGCACGCTGGTGAAGAGGACGCGAGGATCGCCGGTGCGCGCGTTCACCTCGTCGAAGAACGACTGCACGACGAACGGGTTCGGGACCACGCGAATGTCGGACAGCTGCGAGTGCGTCGCCACGGTGCTCGGCGTGGTCGCGCCGGTGATCGTGAAGGTCGCTCGGTTCCCGACCCCGACCGGCGTCAGGTAGTCGGCCACCACGACCGTCCCATTCGGGTACGGGTAGTACCCGGTCGCGCCCACCGTCTGAATGCGGAGCGGGTTGCAGTTCGTCGGCGCGTCGCAGCCCAGCATGAGCCCCGAGAAAGTCACCCGCTGCACCGTGTCCACCGCGATGCGGCGCGTCACCACGCCGTTCACGGTGGTCTGCGTGACCACCTGGACGCCGCCCGGGCCCGTGCTGTCGACCTGGACGTCCTCGACCAGGATCAGCTCGTCGCCGGGGACCCACACGTCTTCCTGCACCGGGATGCTGAGCGTGTCGTTGCCGCTGCCGATCAGGACCCGGTTCAGCTTGCCGTAGTCGGTGCGGCGGAGCATGGCGACCCGCGCCGGCTTGTTGGTCGTCGAGTTCACGACGACGAACGGGAGCCGGGCCGGCACCAGCTTCGCGCCCTGCGTGAGCAGCTTCTTGACCGAGTCGTCCGCCGTCGCCGCGATGATCGTGCGGAGCGCGTCGGTCGTATCGGCCGTGGTGGCGACCCGGCGCGTCTCCAGCGAGTCGTGGATCGCCTGCCGGATGGCTGCCGGGTTGTTCGGGTCGTACACGAACTGCTGCGCCGCCGGGTCGAGACCGAACGGGTCCTCGACGAACCGGAACTCGTAGCGGCCGCTGATGCCGGTGCCGCGACGGATCGAGCCCTGGATCAGGTTGATGCCGCCGGAGGCAACCACGTTGGCGTTCAGCGTGTCGTTGCCCGGGAGCAGCACGGCCTCGGTCGGCGCCGCGGTGGCCGCCGCCTGGTCGATCAGGAGCGTGAAGCCCGGGAAGTCCGGCCGATCCAGGAACGTCGGCGGCGTGGTCGCGTCGGTGGTCAGGGTGGTCGACGCGAACAGCGCCCTGCCCGCCTGCGATACGACGACGCCGAGCGACGCCGTGGTCAGCTCGTACCGGACCGTGTCGGTGCCGGCGACGACCGTGCGGTTGGCTGGCACGAACAGCGAGGTGTAGCTGAGCCCAGCGAGCGGAATCGGGGTGAGGTCCGTGAAGACGACCGAGTCCACCACCACCACGCCGGCCGTCGTGCTGCCGCCCGCGATGATCGCGTTGGTCGCCGCCCTCTGCGCGACCAGCGTGTACTTCGCCGTGCCCTTCGTCGGCACCGAGTCGACGCGGAGCCGGAAGCGGTTGAACGCCGTCGCCTCGTACGTGCCCGCGCGCGCGGTGTTGCTCAGCCGGATCGTGATCGGCACGGTCGGGTTGCCGCTCACCGGGGTGACCGCCACCGTCGCCGGCTGGCTGCCGGCGGGGAGCGTCACCGGCACGTAGACGATCGCCGAGCTCGGCCCGGACGCGCGCGGGACGCTGCTGAAGGTCGTGTCCGCGAGCTTGAGCACGCGGAAGATCTTCTTGCACGTCGCCGGCGGCGGGCTCGTGGCGCAGAGCGGATCCGCCGGGTCAATGTCCTGGATCGCCTGCTGGAATCCGCGCGAGCGCGTGGCCAGGGAGTACAGGTAGGTGCGCCCGGGGACCACGTTGTTGTCGCGCACGGTGCTCTGGAACGTGCCGTTCGCCTGGCGCGCCAGCACCGCGTACGGGACCCACGCCGGCGGGCTGAACGCCGCGCCGGTGAGCGCCGTCGCCGGGTTGCCGATGCAGTCGCCGTCGTTGGCGGTGAACGTCGTGCCGTTGTCGCACGACTTGAACAGCAGGATCTCCTGCAGGTTGTCGCGCGCCCGGGCCTCGATGTCGGCGGAGAGCGTCGGATTCAGCGTGCGCAGGGCGACGAACGCCGGTGCGGTGGAGTTCTTCACGTCCTGCGCGAACTTGAGCAGGAATGGATCGACGAAGCTCGTCGACGTGGCGTCGAAGTAGAGCCGGACGTACGGGTCGCCCGTCTCGCCCGCGTTCACCTCGGTGCTCGTGATGCGCGGGGCCGGAACCGGCTGCGGCCCGAGGAAGAACGACAGGTACGCGTCGGTCGCGTTCTGCACGTTCGTCAGGATGCCGGCCGAGTCCTGCGAGAACGTCACGGCGAAGAAGAAGCCCGTCGTGTCGCCCGCGCCGAGGTGGATCGGGCCGGCGGTCACCGGCAGCGCGTACTGGCCGCCGCCGTTCACCGCGCCGCCCGGAAGGCTGTCGCCCCAGATCGGCACGCAGCCGAACGTCGAGCAGTTCGTGTAGTAGATCGTGTCCTGGGTGGCCGGGCTCCCCTCCCAGTGCCAGTTCCCCGGCACGTAGCGCGAGAAGGTCGAGTCCTTGCCCGGGTAGTCCACGTTGCGGAACAGGCTCCACGACGTGTAATCGTCGAGGTCCGTCATCTTGCGCCCGTCGAGCACGTTCGCCGCGGTCGACGAGATCATGCCGAAGCCGCGCCGCTCGGTCGCGAAGTACGAGTCGAACGAGCAGTCGCCGTACTCGCAGAGGCGGCCGACGTTGAAGGTGATCGTGTCGTCGCGGAACGGGCTGGTCGGGTCGTTGAAGCGTCCCGGGCGGGTCAGCAGCTTGTTGCGCAGGTCGCCGATCGGCGACTTGAGCACGATGACCGCGTTCTCGCCGTTGGCGTGCGACTCGCGGCCGGTGCCCCAGAGGTTCGGGAACGCCGTCGCGTTGTTGCAGTTCGGGTTGACGCACCGCGGCGTCGAGAAGGCCGTGCTGCGCGCGGGGTCGAAGTACGTGGCCGGCCACTGCGAGGCGAGCGTCGGTCCGAGCGCGAGGCCGACGTACAGCGAGTCGTAGCTGATGCCCTGACCGTAGACGTCGGCGCTCCGATTGATGATCGTCGCCTGCCAGAACATCACGTTGGCGATCTGCGGATTGGTGAAGCTGAACGCCTGCCAGTGCCACTCCAGCCCGAGCGGGTAGCCCGTGACGGTCGGCGCGCCGGTCCCACGCGGGGTCACGGCGCCGTAGCCGCGCAGGATCTCCGCGTAGTGGTCCGAGGTGATGCCGTAGGTCTGGAAGTCGCCCAGGAACTTCTGATCGCGCAGGCGCTCCGGGATGCGCCACCAGTCGAAGTGGAACTGGCTCCCCTGATCCGCCTGGAGGCTGTCGAAGGCGACGTCGGAGAGCTGGCGCGCGCCGAGGAAGGTCGGCACGCCGTTGACCAGCGGCCAGGTCGCCGGGCAGTCGAGCCCCGCCAGCAGCGTGGCGCCGACGGTGACCTGCCCGTTGCGCGTCGAGCCGCGATGGTTGAGGCAGGTGGCGTCCGACGTGGCGGCCACGCCGCGGAAGAGCGTGCCGGTCGTGTTGTCGGCCGGGCCCCACTTGAAGGGGGCGCTGACGAGGGCGCCGTTCATGAGCGAGCTGTAGCCGCCGCCGATCGCGTTCGACCCGATCTCCGGGTAGACGTTGCGGATCTTGCGGAAGTCCGACAGCGGCGTGCCGGCGAGCAGGTCGATCTGGAACCACTTGCGGGCGAGCGCGTTGGTGCCGGCGTTGGCGCCGACGCCGCAGTTCGCGGCCAGGCCGAAGCCGTCCGAGAGGCACGGCCCGTAGTTGGTCACGCCGAAGCCGATCTGGCCGGCCATGCGCATGCCGCTGACGGCGGCGTCGCGCAGCGCGAAGAGGTCGAATCCCCTGCTGCGCTTGGCGGCCTCCAGCCGGGCGGCGTTCGCGGCCTCGCGGCCGGGCTTGATGTTGACCTGGTCGGTCTGGGCGGTCGACACGACCGGCGTCGCGGCGACGGCGGCCGCGGTCGCGGCTACAACCGCCAGCGCGCGGATCGCCGGGAGGGCGTTAGGCGGACTGATCCACCACCACCCGTTCATCGAACGTGAAACATGCATTCCGAGGGTCCTCTGAGGGGTTCGCACGTAAACGGCAGAGCGCGTGCGGAGGGGACGGAAATCGGCCCCTCCGCACGGCGCACGACGCGGGATCAGAAGTTGACGCGGACTCCGGTGAAAATGCTTCGACGCTCGGAGTAGTACTCGGGGCGGTCGAAGAACGTGCTGGTCGTGTTGTTGCCCACGGAGTTGCCGGTCCGGTTGCGGGACTGGTCAACGGTGCCCGCATCGCAGCGGCCGGTGCTCGTGAAGACCTGGATGCAGTTCTTGCGGTCCGTGAGGTTGTTGACGCGCACGAACACCCCGTAGCCGACGTTCGCCAGCTCGAAGTCCTTCCCCGCCAGCATGTTCAGCTGGAAGGTGGCCGGCCCGCGCCCGCTGTTCAGGGCGAGCTGGCCGTTGTCGCCGATGCCGCTGAAGCTCAGCGTCGGCGTGTACGGCAGGCCGCTGGCCGCGCGCATCGTGAGGGTCAGCCGGCTATCGCGGAGCAGTTCACCCATCCAGATCCGCGGCGTGCGGCGCCCGACCTGGAGGAAGAGCTGCGTGTTGAAGACGTGCGGCTGGTCGATCTCCGACGTGATCTCGTTGCGCTGCGTCGGATCGCCCTGGTTCTCCGCCTGCTCGCGCAGGTCGGGCGGCGGCGAGTTCGTGGTCGCCTTCGAGAACGAGTAGTTGATGTCGTAGCCCCAGTAGTTCCGGAGCCGGCGGCGGAGCTGGAGCTCCACACCGCGCGACGTGCCGAAGTCCTGGTTCACGATCACCGAGTACGTCGGCTGCGCCGTGCCGTACGTGGCGGCCACGTCGCTGACCTGCTTCGAGCGGCGGATGCCGCTGAGCCCCGCCTGGTCCTTGCTGAACACCGTCACGTTGATCGCGTAGTCGCGGCCGACTTCGGTCGCGTAGCCGATCTCGTACGACGTCGTCTGCTCGAGCAGCAGGTTCGTGTTGCCGAGGAACGCGATGCGGTAGCCGTCCGAGAAGATGGCCGGCTGGCACTCGGCGCTGTTCGGGCGGGTCTGGTCCTCGCGGCAGACGTTGCCGCCCGCCGCGCCCGCCACCGTGCCGACGCCCGTGCTCTGGTACAGGTTGTTGTACACCGGCACCTGCGTGTAGCGGCCGGCGTTGAAGAACAGGCTCGCGCGCTCGGTGAGCGGGAAGTTCAGGCCGAGGCGGGGGCTGAAGGCGCGGCGCGCCGCGGCCTCCTGGAAGTCGTCACGCTGCGCGACGGACGCCGCACTGTCGAACATCGGCGAGGTCGTGCGACCCGCAGCCGACGGCTGCTTGAGGCAGGCGTCGAAGCCGGTGTAGGTCGTGTTCGTGGCGGGATCCGTGTACGTGAATGGCGTGGTCGCGCCGATGCTCGGGGCGAGGCCGTTGCACACCTCGCGCGCCGAGGTGCCGTTGATCGGGTCGCGCGGATCGGTGAAGGACGAGCCGGCGGCGCGGCCGTAGTCGTAGCGGATGCCGAGGCGGGCCGTCAGGAAGTCGTACTCGATGCGGTCCTGGAGGTAGGCCGCCGCGTCCCACGGCTTGGCCGAGTAGGCCTGGGGGACGACGAGCACGCTGTTCGTGCCCTGGTTGCGCCACTCGCGGAACCGGATGTCGTGGCGCTGGTACTGGACGCCGCCCTGCAGGTTGTGGTGATCCGTCACCTGCGACTCGAGGTCGCCGCGGAACACGTTCGTCCGCACCCGCTCGCCGCCGAAGAACTCGTCGGTGCCGGCGGTCGGGTTGCCGCTCGGGACGCCGGGGTTCACGAAGCGATCGTTGGTGAAGTTCAGATCGCCGAAGTACGAGCCCAGACAGACGCCCTGGAACACGTTGCAGGTCTCGCGGTCCTGGTCGAAGCGGCCGCCGCGCAGCGTCAGCGTCGTGCGCCCGAAGTTCTGCTGGAACGTCGCAGCGTACAGGGTGCGGTCCGCGCGGATCGACCCCTGCACGATGTTCTCGTAATTGTTGTTGGGCGTCGCGCGACCCAGCACGCCGAGCGAGTCCTCGAGCGTGCGGATCGAGCCCCCGTTCAGGATGTTGTATCCGGCCAGCAGGTAGTCGAAGTCGAACGTCTGCCGCTGCCGCTCGTAATCGAGCACGGTCAGGTTGATCTTCGACGTCTGCGTCGGCAGGATCGTCAGCTTGCCGAGGACCTGGACCTCCTGGTCGAAGCCGAAGCCGCGGAAGCCCGTGAAGACGTCGCCCAGGTTGGGCTGGTTGCGGCGCTCCGGGAACGACGGGTTGCTGTAGCTGAACACGTCCTCGTCGAACTGCAGCACGCGGTCACGCCCCGAGCGATGCTGGCCCGCCACGAGGAAGCGCAGGCGGTCCTTCGTCGCCGGGACCGGCCCCGAGAGGTAGCCCTGGTACAGGTTGTTGTTCGCGACCTTGCCACTCGGCGCGCCGAGCGCCTCGCCCAGCCCGGTCGTCTGGTACTCGAGGTTGCCCGCCAGCGCCGTGCCGCCCTCGCGGGTGGCGATGTTCACGATGCCGGAGAGGGCGTTGCCGTACTGCGGCTCGAAGCCGCCCTTCTGGAAGTCGATCTGCTGCACGGCCATCGACGACAGGTCGAGCGCCGCCCCGCCGAAGGCCCAGTTGTTCACCGGGATGCCGTCGATCAGGGTGAGCGTCTCGCCGCCGCGGCCGCCGCGGATGCGCAGCGCGGACTGCACGTTGCGCCGCGTCTCGGAGAAGCTGACGATGTCCGTGTTCTGCGGAATCTCCAGGAACCCCTGCTGGAGCGCGAGCACGCCGGCGACGCTCGTCACCGGCAGCGCCTGAATGATCTCGGCGCCGATCGCCTGCTGGCTTCCCACCATGCCCGGCTCGACGAGGGGAGCGATCTCCGCCTCGATGCGGATCGTCGTGAGGACGGCCGACGCCGGCTGCAGCGCGAAGTTGATCTCACGGGTGTAATCGATGCGGACGGTGGTGTTTGCCACCTCGGTCCGCTGGAACCCGATGCGCTGCGCGCTGACCGTATACGTTCCCGGCGGCACGCTGATGATGAAATAGCGACCGTTCGCCTGCGTGAGCGCGCCCAACCCGGTTCCGGCCACGCGGACCTGAACGCCTTCGATGGGTTGGCCATTCGTCGCGTCTGTGACGATACCGGTGATCTTCCCGGTCTGCGCTAGTAGCTGCCTGCCCGCTGCGGGCGCGACCCCGAGCGCGACCAGGATAGCAGCCACCTTCCACGGACCTGACATGCGCATGCGACCTCCAGAGGTGGATGGACTACGCCCGTACGGCAGAGTGCGGCGCGAATGCGCCGGGAGCGCCGGACAAGTGTCAGAACTGAGCGATGCCGACGATGTCGGCGCACCACGCGAGATGCGCCACGTCGGCTGGCGCGCCGCGGGGGGGATGCAACGCGCCTGCGAGCAACTACCCAAGCGTACGATCTCCAACTCGCGGTCGGGTGCTCGACCGCGTCTCGAGCGGTCCGCGCCGAGTGCGCTGGGGGGCCGGATGCTGGACGCCTGCAACGAGTTGCGGCGGGCACCGATGCAGCGCGCCGGAGCGGGGAACAGTGAAATTAAGACGGGGGTCGGGAATACTGTCAATAGGGTGACACCCCGGAATTCCCGGGCGCGCCAGCCTCTCACCGACCCGCATGCGCTGGGAGCGCGAGACGGCCATGGAGACCGTCACGCTCGCGACTTCCACCGTCTTCATGCCATTGCGCCGGGCGTGGAGGGCGTGATAGCCCGGCGAGTCTGTGCGGCCGCAGCCGCAGACACGGATGTGGGGATCTTCCGCGAACCAAACAAATTCATGCTGCCTCCGAGTGTACAACGTACTGCTTCCCTGCAGTGGGCCGGCTTCCGAGCGGATTGGGGGAGAATCCGTCACTGCGCTGGCGAAATGAAGCCAGTCCGGGGTCGAGGAACCGCGGGAGCGTTCCTCTAGTGCTGCTTTCGCGTCGTGGGGGCGACGCGTGTCCTCAAAGAGCTCGATCGTGAAGGGTGGCCGTCGCGGCGATGCCCGGCGGGGGAACCGGTCTTCGGCGAGCAGCCCGAGCCTACGCACCAACGCGAAAACTCCCCTCGCGGGGGTGATTAATTAAGGGCTGCGTGCGCAATCATGTCAATAGTCGCGTGTGCGATACGTCACACGGCCCCGATCTGCGGCACGCGCGCCTCGCTTTTGTTGCCGAGATGACGCCGGCGGGGCGGGCCGATGTGCCTGGCCCGCCCCGCCGGTGGCTCAGGGAGCGCCGAATCTGGCCCCCGCCGCCCCGTTCCATCCTGCCGTCGCTCTCCGTGCTACTCCGTCGCCGGGCTCCGGATCGGCGCGGGCACGACGCCGCGGAGAATCACGCTGGGCGACGCCTTCTGCTCGTCACCGTGCTTGTTCTCCAGGGTGATCAGGTAGTCCGCGAAGTCCTTGTACGGCGTCGGGCCCGCGTTCAGTCCGCTCGTCGCCGTCCGCGCGTCCACGCGGTTGAACCCCGCGACGATCGACTTCGCCTGCACCACCGGGTGCACGCTCGACGAGTCCGCGCTCCGCAGGCTCGTCGTGCCGTCTGGCGCCTGCAGCTCGCCGATCCGCACCGTGTCGATCACGGCCTCGTCCTTGTTCCGGCGGATCACGTAGGTCGCGTAGTAGTAGCCCACCGGCGGCCGGGAGAGCGAGGAGTCGTACGCCAGCAGCACGTCGCCCCGCACGCTGATCTGTCCCCGGCCGATCGGGACGAAGATGTACTGGTTGGCCGGATTGCTGTCCCACCGCCCGAAGGTCAGCGCCTTGGGCTCGATCGTCGGCGTGTACGTGGCCCAGAGGGGGCGCGAGTCCCCCGGCTGCGCGGCCGCCGCGCTCTCCTCCACCGTCACGAGGACGAGCCCCTTGTCGAGTGGATTCGAGCCGAGCGACGCACGATCGACTCGAAGCACGACCAGCGTGCTCGAGCCGCCGGCCGAGAAGCTCGACGCGGTCGCCGCCGCGCCGACCGGCACGGTGTCGGGCTTCAGATCGCCCAGGCTCGTGAACACGGTGTCCACCCGGAACTCCTGCAGCGTGCCCTGCGCCTTCACCAGTCCAGTACCGTCGGCGTTCGCCAGCCACACCTGGTAGACGGCGGTGCCTGCCAGGCGCTCGATCCCCTGCACGAGCAGGGTGACCGACGAGTCGGTCGCGGTGTGCGCGATGGTGACCGTGCCCTTCGGGATGGTGCGGCCGTCCGGCACGACGCGGAAGTTGAAGCTGTACGGGCCGAACGGCTGCGTGACGACGGTCCGCCCGTCGTCGCAGGCCGCGGCGCCGGCCGCGGCCAGGAGGCCGAGCGCCGCGCCGGCGCGAGACGCCGACCGTCGCGTGATGCGCGAGAAGGTCATCAGTCGCTCCCTCCCTCGCCCTCGCCGGTCGGCAGGGAGGGTCTGAAGGTGAAGCCCACGCTGAGCAGGAAGTTGTGGAGCACCGACTTGTTCTCGGGCGGCGCCGGCAGGTCCTGCACGAAGCGGGTGTTCTGGAATCGGATGTCGGCGGGGTTGAGCCGCCGCCGGTCGTACCCGCTGAAGATCTGGTCGCGCACGTCGAGGCGGATCCCCGCCTGTCGCGAGAACTGCAGGTCGAGCCCGCCGCCGACCATCGTCGACAGGTGCGTGTAGCGGCGCGAGTCGTTCGACTGCTGCGGGTCCAGGTAGAGCGAGTACGCCCCGACGCCGCCCGTCACGAAGGGCGAGTAGCGCGTGCCGGGCATCCGCGCCGTGACGATGGCGCCGACGTCGACCAGCGTGACCGGCTGCTGGTTCGCGAGGATAAACGTCGTGTCGCCCTTGCTCGGGTCGCCGAAGGTGAGCGCCGTCAGGTAGTCCTCGCCGTACGTCTGCCCCCGGGAGACCGTGAGGGCGGGCCCGAACGAGATGTTCGGCGTGAGCTGGTACGCCGCCTCGACGGCGAGGAAGGGCGCCGGCTTGATGCTGCTCGCCCGGTCGAACCTGGCGTAGCCGGCGCGCGGCGTGACCGAGCCGTTGCCGCGGGCACCGGCGGGAGTCGGCGACTCCTGCGCGCCGGCTCCCACGGCGATCCCGCCGACGACCGCGACAGAGGCGGCCGCGGCCATCAGGCGGCGTGCGAGCGAGCTGCGCATCGATCCGGCGCTCCTTCCGGGGGTGAAGGGGACGGCGCTCATTTGCCGAACTCGAACGAGAAGACCTGCGTGCCGCCGAGCTCGCCCAGCGACGTGTAGCTGTAGTCGAAGCGCATCGCCCGCCCGCGCGTGGGAAGCCGCAGGCCGAGACCGCCGGCGAGCCCGAACATCCCGCGCGTGCCGCTCACCGCGCGCTCGTCGTTGTAGAAGCGCTTCCCGGCCCGGGCGAAGACGATGTTGCGGAAGCCGTACTCGCCGCCGAACGCGGTCTGGAGGTCGGTGTCGATCGCGTCCGAGAAGTTCACGTCGAGTGACAGCGTGTGCTGCCCGTTCCCGGCGCCGAGCAGCGACGCCGCGCGCCCGTAGAGGTCGGAGCCGATGGAGAAGCGGAACAGCGTCGGCAGCTCGGTCTCGCGCGTGAACAGGTCGACGCGCGTGAGCTGCTCCGAGAAGTCGGGCGCGTTCACGGTGGCTCGCACGCGCGACCCGGTCGCCCGGGCACTCGCGCCGACGTTCTGCAGGCTGGCGCCGACGACCAGCCCGTACAGCCCGGTGCGAAACTGGGTGCCCATATCGAGCGCGAACCAGCTCAGCTTCGCGTCGGTCATCCCGTCGGAGACGTACTTCCCGGTCGCGCCCACGTCGAGTCGGTCGGTGAGCCGCCGCGCGTAGCTGAGCCCGATCGCGGTCGAGTTCCAGTTGTACGTCGTGCCGACGACGGGGTCACCCTCGGGCAAACCCTCGACGGTCCGCTCGATGTCCCCCGAGCTGAGCGAGTTGAAGCTCGCGCCGGCCACCCCGCCGAGGACGGGCATCGTCACGGCGATGAAGTTCTGCGCGATGTCGAGCCCCTCGTACAGCATCTGCCTGGAGGCGCCGACAGAGAACTGCTCGCTCGCGGCGATGCCGGCCGGGTTCCAGTAGAGTGCCGTGGGGCCGTCTATGATGCTCGCGACCGCGCCGGCCATGGCGTTGCCGCGCGCGCCGATCCCGATCTGCAGGAAGTTGGCGCCGCGCGAGCCCTGCCGGTTCGGCGGCTGCGACGGGTCCGGCGACAGGCTCACGCCGCCACCGGGCCGGTCCTGCGCCCGGAGCGTGGTGGGCATCGCCGCGGGGATCGCCCCGCCGGCGAGCGCCGCGACGGTCGTCGCGGCGGCGAAACTGCGGAGGTATCTCATCCCTGGTCCCCCTTTAGCGGATCACGCCGAACTTGCCGCGCGAGACGGACTTCCGTCCCTGGGTGTCGGTGGCCGTGATGACGTAGATGTAAAGTCCGGACGCGAGGTCGATCCCTTCACGCGTGCGCAGGTCGTACGGCAGGTCGCCGGTCCCGCTCAGGTCCGCGGGGTTCCAGACGATCTGCTGCACGAGCTGGCCGCTGATCGTGTAGATCCGGATCATGCCGCTGGCCGGCACGCCGCTGAAGTAAATCCGCGGGTCGCCGAGGCGGCTCTCCGGCACGCGGTCGAACTGCGACTGGACCACGTACGGGTTGGGGACCACGCGCACGCGGGCGAGGTCCTGCTTCGTGAACGTCGTCGAGCCCAGCTGCTGCGGCACGACCTCGATGTTGATGACGCTCTGCGTCGTGAACGGCGCGTTGTAGAGGAACGTCACCCGCGTGCCCGACTGGAACGGCAGGTACGCGGTCGCCCCGAGCGTGGTCAGCTGGACCGGGTTGCAGGACTGCCGGGTGGTGTCGCACCCCAGCAGCGCGCCCGCGAACGCCACCACCGTGTCGGTGACCACGGTCGGCTTCCCGCCAGTGATGACCGTCGCGTTGCCACTCATCTGGAAGCGCTCCCGCTCCTCGAGAATCAGGAACTCGTCGCCCGGCACCCAGACGTCCTCCGGCACGTCGACCCGCAGCGTGTCGTTCCCGGAGCCGAGCAGCACCGAGTTCAGTCGCGGGGTCTTGAGCGACGTGCGCTTCGGCAGCACCAGAATGGCCTGCTTGCCCGTCGTGCGGTTGATCGCCACGAAGGGGAACTTCCCGGCGACGAGCGGCCGGTCCTTGTAGTCGGCGATGTTCCCGGGCTCGGCCGCCGCCTTGATGATCTCGGCGATGCGCGGCGAGACCGGCCCCGTGTACTCGACGGCGCGCGCGGCGAGCGACGTCGTCACCGCCGTCTGCGCCTCGGACGGCTTGGTCAAGTCGAACTTGAACGGCGCGCCCGGGCCGTACGGGTCGCCCTTGAAGACCAGCTCGTACAGGCCCGTCGCGATCGTCGCGCGCTGGTTCGTGCGGTCCTGGAAGATGACGTTGCTCGCCCGCACGCCGGTGTAGATCGTGTCGCCGCTGGCCTTGATCGTCTGGGCCGAGTCGGCCACGAACGCACCCGCGCTCGGCGCGTCGATCCCCACGAAGAACCCCGAGAATGCCGGGTTCCCGAGGAACCCCTGCGGCGTGGCGTCGGTCGACGTCAGGTACGTCGAGACGAACAGCGCCTTGCCCGTGGGGTCGAGCGCCACGAACCCGAGTCCGCCCGAGATCGTCGTAGTGGTGACGCTGTATTTCGTGTTCAGGGTGTCGGTGAACGTCGAGCTCTGCGCCGACACCGTGTGCGCCGGGTCGGCCGAGAACGCGACCGCCGTCCGGCTCTCGAAGCTCCGCGCGCCGTAGACGAACCGCGGCACCTTCGTGGTGCCGACGAGCGCGGTGTCGAGCACCTCCTCGGCGATCACTGTCGCGCTGTCGGTACCCGTGGTGAGGTTGCGGCGGTTGATGACGGTGAAGCGGTTGGCGAAGACGAGCTGGTACTTCCCGCCCGTGGCGTTGCCGGCGACGCGGATCGTGAGCGGTACCGTCGACACGACGCCGGAG
>Ga0126308_10000114_pt1 | contig 20287 bp, 23 predicted proteins | sample Plot55_FD_92533 | JGI IMG/M metagenome (GOLD analysis project Ga0126308, IMG submission 92533) | Serpentine soil microbial communities from UC McLaughlin Reserve, CA, USA - Plot55 | ecosystem: Environmental > Terrestrial > Soil > Grasslands | place: USA: UC McLaughlin Reserve, Lake County... | reverse complement strand
GTTCGACGTGGGCTAGCATCGGCCGCGTGGCCGGGCAGTACGTCGCCTACACCTTCCACCGCGTCGACCCGGCCTGGCGCCGGCTCCCGGTCGAGGAGCGAGCGGCGCACAAGGATGCGTTCGCCGAGGTCGTCGAGGAGTGGGCCCCGAGGCTCGACACGCTCCGCGCCTACACCGTCACGGGCGTCCGCCCCGACTGCGACTTCTTCCTCTGGAAGATCACGGAGCGCTACGAAGACCTCGGCGACCTCGGCGCCGCGCTGAATGCGACGCCGCTCGCCGGCTGGCTCTCCACGCCCTACTCCTACCTCGCGACCACGAAGGCCTCGGAGTACACAAAGGCCCGCAAGCCGCGGCAGGTGACGCCCAAGGGCTCGCCCTACCTCGTCGTCTACCCCTTCGTGAAGCTGCGCTCGTGGTACTCGCTGCCCCAGGAGGATCGGCAGCGCGCGATGAACGAGCACATGCAGGTCGGCCACGAGTTCGAGACGATCGTCAACCACACGACCTACTCGTTCGGGATCGACGACCAGGAGTTCATGACCGCCTTCGAGTGCGAGGAGCCCTCGGACTTCATGCACCTGATGCTCACACTGCGCGACTCGGAGGCGAGCCGCTACACCGAGCGCGACACGCCGATATTCGTCGGACGGCACGTGGAGATCCGCGCGGCCCTCGACGAGCTTGATGGGGCCGGCGTCTCCGTCACCCTGTAGCAACCCACTCCGGAGGCGGTCAGTACGAATACGTGTGCTCGTCGCGCCAGACGCGCCACATTGCGAAGCCGCAGAGCACGAATACCGCCAGGAAGGCGATCAGGTTCAAGCCGTTCCCGACAGGCACGAAGAACCGGGCGCCCACGTTGACGACCAGGACCAGCGCCGAGCCGTAGAAGACCGCGCGCGAGCGGGCCGACCACATCGAGATCGCCTCCCGCCGGTCGCGCCACATCAGGTAGACGAAGTAGGCGATCGCGAGGAAGAACGCGATCCGCGCCAGCAGGAAGAGCGCCGTCAACGTTGTCTCGAGCCGGAGCACGACGATCACCACGGCGATCAGAGCGATCACGAGGAAACCGCGCAACGTCGGGTTCATGTCACGGAAGGCGCGTTTCACTCGATCCAGCGTAGCTAGAGTCCCGGCGTGATCGAGGAAGGCAAGCCGGCACCCGATTTCGAGCTCGAGAGCGACAGCGGCGAGACCGTCAAGCTCTCCGACCTGCGCGGGCAGCCCGTTGTTCTCTACTTCTATCCCAAGGACGACACGCCCGGTTGCACGCGCCAGGCCTGCGGCATCCGCGATGCCTACGAGGAGTTCGAGCGTGCCGGCGCCAAGGTCTTCGGGATCAGCGCCGACACGCAGGCCTCACACGAGCGCTTCAAGTCGAAGTACTCACTCCCCTTCACGTTGCTCGCCGATCCCGAGCACAATCTCGGCGGCCCGTACGGGGTAGCGCAGGAGGGCAAGAACTCCTACGAGCGCTCGACGTTCGTGATCGATGCCGACGGCAACGTTTCGCGCGTTCTTCGCCGCGTCAATCCGGACAGCCACGCGGACGAAGTACTCGAGGCGCTGGCTTAGACCGCGTCGAAGCGGCGCTGCAGAGACGTCGACCAAACGGAGGCATTTGAATAGCCGGCGAACGATCCCAGGCGCACGGCGATTCGAGATCGCGGAAGCCGGGGCTGAGCGTCAACCCCCCTCCACTCAGGGGTTAGCGATCCTAAGCAACCCTCGGTCCCTCCGATGGCCAGCCCCTTGAGAACCATTGCTCGCACGCGACCTCCTCGGCACCTCGCCGCTTTGTGCGATCGCGACGGTCGCGTCACGCGGCACCCGGATCAGCCGGTGAACTTCAGCCGGTAGAGCGCGAGTGCATTGTCGCGCAGGATCATCCGAGCGGCCTCCTCGGCAGCCGCTGGCGGAAGCGCTTCTTCCAGCACCTCGGCGAGTGCCTCTCGCCACCAGAGGGCCGCGAGCAGGTACAGCTCGGGCGTGCGCGCGGCGTCCGAGGCGTAGAGCAGCTTCGAGACCGGCGCCAGCTCAAGCGCCTCGCGCAGCGCCTCGGCCGGCCGAGCCACGTGCGGGATGGTCAGCGAGAGGTCGAACCAGACGTTGCCGTAGACGTGGGCGAGCCAACCCGCCTCGCGCACGAACGGGTAGCAGTGAAGCAGCACGAAAGGCGTGTCGGTAAAGCGCTCCAAGAGCGGCTTCAGCCAACCGGGATCCGCGCGCGGGAGGTGCAAGTCCGAGTCGCCGAAGCCGCAGTGGACCTGAACCGGCAGCGGATCTCCGGTCGCGGCGTTGGCCTCGAGCGCCGCGACCAGCGCCTCCCGAACCCCCGGTGGGGCGGCATCGATGTCGAGCCCGCCACGGTAGGCCGCGATCGTCTTGAGCGCGGCGAAGCCTCGCTCCCGCGCGGTACCGACCTCGTCGGCAACGGCGGCCGGGCCCAGCTCCTCGACGATTCGCTCGATACGCATGATCGGTTTCGCGGCACAGCCTGCGAGCTCGCCGAGTTCGTCCCAGCTCGTGCCCGCGGCTCGCGGCGGGTAGCCGTCGTCGACGAGCAGCCAGTCGGTGCCGGTAGCGTGTAGGAGCGAGGCCGCGTACTCGGCCGGGTCCGACTCGAGCCGGCGCTCGTAGACAGCATTCTCGGCCCGCTCGCACCCAAAATGATCCGCCAGCGCCGCGATCGCCCGCCGGTAGGTCAGGCCCGTCGCGACGTGGGGCCACTGGCGCGGATCCGGGCTCTCGGAGAAGAGGCCGCGGAAGACGTAGAGCGACGCCGGCGGCTCGCGCAAGATCCCGTGCGCGTGCTGATCGACAAGGCCGACCGCCTCTAGTACTTCCCGAAGTGGCCTTGCTGCTCGAATGCTGCATCTCCGGCGGAGTAGGCCGCCCACTCGGAGCGGCGGACGGCGAGGTAAGACCCGGCGAGCACCGGGCCTAGCGCTCCTGTCAGGACGAGGTCGGCTTCGAGCGCGTCGAGCGCTTCCCCCTGCGTCGCGGGCAGCCCGAGGATCCCGCGGTGCGTGCGTTCGTCTTCCGCGATCGTCGCCGGATCGACCTCGACGGGCTCGGGCGGGTCGAGCCCACGCTCAAGACCGTTGAGACCGGCTGCGATCAGGCCACCGAGGGCGAGATACGGGTTGCAGCTGGCGTCGCAAGCCTTTAGCTCCACGTTCGTCGTAGCTTCTTCGAACCCGCCGAACACCGAGGCGACACGCACCGGCGCCTCGCGGTTGTCGTGGCCCCAGCATGCGAACGCGCCGGCCCAGTACTGCGGAACGATCCGGTGATACGAGTTGAAGCTGGGTATGGTGAGGCCACAGAGTCCGGGCAGGTGTTCGAGCACACCCGCGATGAACGAGCGCGCTTCTCCCGAGAGCAGGTCCGGCGCCGAGCTGTCGTGGAAGCGGTTGCGCTCGTCCTCCCAGAGCGAGAAGTGCACGTGGCCGCCGTTGCCGGCGTTATCCGGCCACGGCTTCGGCGCAAGCGACGCGACCAGCTCGTGCCTGGCCGCAACCCCGCGGATCGTCTCGCGCACGAGGAGCTGCTCGTCGGCTGCCTGTAACGCGGGTGCGTGACCAGTGGAGATCTCCTGCTGCCCGTGGCCGAGCTCGGCGTAGTACTGCTCGAGCACGATTCCTTGCGCCTCGAGCGCGCCGGCGAGCTCGTCCACGTAATCCTGCGCGGTCGTCGCAGAGATGGTCGAGAAGCAGAGGCCCGAGTCGACCGGCACGTAGTGCCCGTTCTCCTCCCTCGCGAGCGAGAACTCGTTCTCGAACGCCGCGCGCAGGACGAGCCCGCGCTCCGCGAGGCGAGCCTCCATCCTTTTCAGGAACGAGCGCTGGCACACCGCGGCGGGCTCGCCGTCGAGGGCGACGTGGTCGGTCAGCACTGCGCCGGTTCGCGGCGCGTAGGGCAACACCCGGAAGGTGCGGAGATCCGGGATGAGCCGGACCTCGCCGACGGGCCCCATGCCGTCCACGGGCTGGAGCTGATCGAGCCCGTTCATGGCCTGCATCGCGACCGTAAGCCCGATCCCGCTCTCGAGCCGTCCTTCCAGACCGTGCCGGCTCGATGCCTTCGCTCGGACGGTGCCGTCGTTGCCGCACCAGAGGAAACGGACGAGGCGCAGGCGTGCTTCGTCAGCGTTGCGAACCACGTCACGTACGTCCACGGAGAGCGGCACGTTGCCTACGACAGCTCCTTCGGGCTCGATCGCTGGGAGATGATCATCCCACGAGAATGATGGATTCTGGCGCGGCGGCGCACCAGCCTGCATTAGCGACGGCGATCACCCTGGTGGAGAGGCTGCCGCTGCCTGTTCGAAGCGCACTATCTCGATAACCTGGAACGGGCCGGACAAGCGCGGACAACGTGAGCCCCTAACTAGGCGAAACCCTGCTCGTCAAAGGTATGCGGATGAGAGGACTTGAACCTCCACGGGCTTGCGCCCACACGGCCCTGAACCGTGCGCGTCTACCAATTCCGCCACATCCGCGTGGGGACGACAGTGTAGCGTCGCCGTCGCCAGGCTACACGTAGCATTTTCGGCTTGCGAAGGGGTCTTCTCTTGGTTGTTGCGGCCGGGCTAACACTGCCGCTCGCGCCGTCCTCGGCCGGGGGACCGGCCCGCCCGCCTGCTTCCAACGTCGAGTTCGTCGTGACGCTGAAGGCGCCGCCGCTAGCGCTGGCCTCACTCGAGCGGCGCAGCTTCCAGCACGCCGGGCAACTGGCCTTCCACGCGGCTAGCGTCTCCTACCTACGCGGCTTGACCCGCGACCAGAATGAACTCGCCGCGCGAATTCGGCGCGCCATCCCCGGCGCCACGCTGCGCTGGCGCTACGGCGTCGTGCTGAACGGCCTGGCCGTCGTCGCGCCCGCTGCCGCAGCGGAGCGGATCCGCAAGCTGCCGGGCGTGGCGGACGTCTACGCAGGCGTCCGCTACCGCCGCTCGCTCTATCGCAGCCCGGCCGTCGTCGGCGCCCCGCAGGTGTTGGGCCCAACGCTCGCAACCGCAGGCGACGGGATCAAGATCGGCGTGATCGACGACGGCGTCGACCAATCGCACCCATTCCTCTCCCCTGCCGGTTTCACGATGCCGCCCGGCTACCCGAAGGGAAATCGCGCCTATGCAACGGCGAAGGTGATCGTCGCGCGCTCCTTCCCGCCGCCCGGAGCGAGTTGGCGCTACGCGCGGGTGCCCTTCGATCCGACCGAGTCCGAGCACGGCACGCATGTCGCGGGGATCGCCGCCGGCGACCACGACACGACTGCTCCGGGACCGGACGGCCCCGTGAAGGTCTCCGGGATCGCGCCGCGCGCGTACATCGGCAACTACCGGGTCCTGACGATCCCAACGACCGCCTTCGGGCTCGACGGCAACTCACCCGAGATCGTGGCCGGGATCGAGCGCGCGGTCCGCGACGGAATGGACGTGATCAACCTCTCCCTCGGCGAGCCGGAGATCACGCCGAAGCGCGACATCGTCGTCCAGGCGATCAATGCCGCGGCCGACGCGGGCGTCGTGCCCGTGATCGCGGCCGGAAACGACTTCGACTCGCTAGGGCCTGGCTCGATCGACTCGCCCGGCTCGGCGGGGAAGGCGATCACCGCGGCGGCTGCGACGAAGTCCGGGTTGATCGCCGAATTCTCCTCGGGAGGCCCAGCGCCGATCTCGCTGCTGCTGAAGCCCGACGTTACCGCACCCGGGGTCGCCGTCCTCTCGTCGGTTCCTGCGCGCGACGGTTCGTGGCGGAACTTCGACGGGACGAGCATGGCCGCACCGCACACGGCCGGCGCGGCGGCGTTGCTGCTCCAGCGTCACCCTGCGTGGACCGTGGCGCAGGTCAAGTCGGCGCTCGTGCTCACCGGCGGGCCGGTCAAAGGCAACACCCGAAGCCGAAGCGAGGCGCCGCCCACCCGCGAAGGCGGCGGAATGATCTGGCTTCCGCGCGCCGACCAGCCGCTCCTCTTCGCGAGCCCGACGAGCCTCTCGTTCGGCCTCCTCCACCGCGGCCGGGTGGCCTCGCTACGCGTCGCGCTCTCGGATGCGGGCGGCGGATCGGGCGCCTGGGCAGTCTCGGTCCACCAGCTCACCCGCTCACGCGGGGTAGCGCTCAAAGCCGAGGCGCGGCCCGTTCCGGGGGCGCTGTTTCTGCGCGCCGCGGTCTCCCTCCGTGCCCCGCCGGGCGACGGGAGCGGCTTCGTCGTTCTCACGCGCGGCGGCCAGACGCGGCGGATCCCGTACTGGCTTCGCGTGACGGTGCCGCAACTCGGGCGCGAGCCGCGGCGGCTGCTGCAAGGGCCCGGGGTCTACCGCGGCGACACGCGCAAGGGCCGGGCTCTCGTCTCCTCGTACCGCTACCCCGCGAGCCCCGGTGCTCTTGGCCTGAAGACGCGGCTGCGCGGGCCGGAGCAGGTGTTCCGCTTCGTGCTCCGCCGGCCCGTTGCCAACGCGGGAGCGGTAATCCTCTCGCACGCGCGCGGCTCGCACGTCTCCCCGCGGCTGGTACTCGGCGGCAACGAGGACCGCCTCACCGGCTTCCCGGCGCTGCCGATCCGGATCAACCCGTACCAGCCCGATTTCTATGGAATCGAGCCCGTGGTCGGGGTCTTTCGTCCCAATCCCGGGCGGTACGACCTCGTCTTCGACACGCCGAGCCGCAAGGCCGCCGGGAGCTTCAGCTTCCGCTTCTGGGTCGACGACACTGCACCGCCGACCGCGCGCTTGAGCACAGGCGTCGTCTCGCGAGGCGAGCCCCTCCGACTCTTCGTGGCGGATCGGGGCTCGGGGGTCGAACCGAGGTCGATGTCCGCCGAGGTGGACGGGCACTTCCGGTCGATCCGCTACTCACCATCGAGAGGCCTCGTCAAGATCGGCCTCGGGCACCCGGTCGCAGGCCGCCACCGGCTGGTCTTCACCGTGTCCGACTTCCAGGAGACGAAGAACACTGAAGACGCAAACGCGACGCTTCCCAACACGCGCCGTCTGGCCACGACCTTCGTGGTGCGTTAGGAGGAGTTGGCGGAACCTCGCTCGTCGTCGCGGTGACGCTGAGCCTCGGGGCGAACAGGGCGGCTCGAGGGCACAGACTGGGTTTCGTCAAGCCCTCTTTAATTCTTTCTGTCGAAGTCTTCCAGGGTCGGCAACTGCTCGAGGTCGCGCTCGACGCTGGCGGCGAAGTCGTCGCTCTCGGTGCGCAGCAGCTTCAGCTGTGATTTCCGCTTGGCACGCTCGCGCTTCCGGCGAGCCTCGAGCCCGAGCCTCTCGCCGAGCCTCGACCACTCCGCGCCGATGACCGCCACGACGGCGCAGGCGAGGAGCGCGACCGACAGCCAGCTCACGCCGTCATTCTACCGGCGCTAAACCACCGGGCCGCAGCGGCCGATAAGCCGGGACATGAACTCGCCCGCCCTCGTCGTGCCGTACCTGGCCTTTTGGGCGACTCTCATGCGCGCCCTCTTCGTTCGAGCCGAGCTGCTGCCGCCGACCTGCGCCCGCTGTGGGCTTCAGTTCGAGCGGCGCAGACTGGGCGAGACCGTCTGCTCCTGCGGCCACTGACCCGACGAAGGCTCGCCCTGAAGCTCCAGGTGTGAGAACCTCCTGGTTCCGAAAGCGGCAGCGGGGGAGTCCTTGGTGACGGACCGTCTCGACGAACAGAAGCTCGAGATGCTGAGGGCCTGGGGCGACGGGCTGTCGAACGACAAGCGCGACGAGCTACGAGCGGCCGGCAAAGCGATCCTCCTGCTGATCGAGGAGATCGAGCTCCTGAACGTCGACTTGTGGCATGCGCGTGAGCCCGGCACGGATGAGGCGCCGGACTCGCTCGACGTGAGTCCCGAGCGTTGGATCGACAGTCTTCGGAGACGAAGCTCGTCCGGCCGTACCTGAATTGAGGCACGTTCTCCACAGGTTTTCCACACCGAGCTGCGGAGGCTTAGCGGTTAGGTCCGCCGGCGTGTTTCTCGGGTCGGTGCGACTGCCCGTTGCCATGTTTCCGGCCCCGTTCCGAGCGCTCTGAGCGACCGGCGGCCTTCGCTTTGCCGCTGGGGTGCTTCGGCTTCCCGTGTTTCGCGGCCGGGGCGGTTCTCGCCGTCATGGCCGGGCAAGCGCCGAGCGTGTCCCCGTGAGCCGTGTGCGCCGCAAGCGCGTGCTCGTCGACACTGATCGGGTGGAACGGGTGCTTCGTCGAGCCCGTGTGGTGGCAGATCGTCACCTTCTGACTCGACGTGGTCACGTGGGTCGTGGTCTTTTCCTGCGCCTTCTGATCCTCGGTCGATTCATCCTCGCTCGATTCGTCCGTGGTCGACTCGGCGGAAGTTGTGTCGTCCGTCGTCGTTTGGTCGAGCGCGTCGCCTGTCGTCGCGTCGGCCACCGTCGCGGACTGATCCTTGAGGAGCCGGAACGGACTTCCTCCGCTCGCGACCGCAGCGGCAGCGAATCCGACGACGAGGAGCAGGCCTGCGGTCAGAAGCGCTATGAACCGTCGTCGCACGTTGGTCCTTCCATCCGGCACGAATACTTCCGGTGAAAAGACTCCGCCGGGAGACGATACCTGCGCCCTGCCCAGGCTTCCTCGGGCGTTGAAAAACGCTCGTTTCGCTGACCTGCGACCACGACCGGCCGCGCCCACGGCGGTCGAGCTGCGCCGCCGTCGTGAAGGAGGGGGCTCATGGGGGACCAGGGTTCCCCCATGCTCACTCCCGGGTTGGACTCGAAGCGGCCTGCAAAGCGGCATCTTTTCAGGGCTGAGGTGGCACGGAGGCGGGCACCATGCGATCTTGTCCGGCTCGATGTGTGACGATCTCAGGCCGTGTACCGAAACGAGTTCTCCGAGTACTACGAGGCCGCCGGAGACGAACCGAGGGACACGCTCGTTGAAGCGCTGAGACGGTTCGACCACGAAGGACCGCGCGAGCGCTTCGCCGTCGATCTCGGCTGCGGCGCCGGGCGTGACACGCTCGAGCTCCTACGCCGCGGCTGGCGTGTGCTCGCGCTCGACGGAACCGCGGAGGCGATCGCACGGCTGCGAAGACAGCAGGACGTCACCAAGCGGGAGTGGAGCCGGCTGGAGACGCGCGTCGCGCCTTTCGAGGAGGCGGAGTGGCCGGCGGCGGACCTCGTGAACTCGAGCTTCGCGTTGCCCTTCTGTCGGCCGCAGGCGTTCCCCTCGCTCTGGCGGCGAATCGAGACGTCGCTCCGTCCCGGCGGAAGGTTCAGCGGCCAGCTCTTCGGCAATCGCGACGGGTGGGCCGACGAGCGCGACCTCACCTTCCATACGCGCGCCGAGGTCGAGGCGCTGCTGGCGGGATTTGAGGTGGAGCGGCTCGACGAGATGGAGGAGAACGGCGCGACGGCTACGGGGAAGCCGAAGCACTGGCACCTGTTCCACGTCGTTGTGCGTTCTGGCCGTCAGGCTCGCAGCAGCGCCGCGTAATCGAGCTCGGCCTCGTCGAGCATCGTGTGCGAGTACGTGTTCGCCGTCACCGTCAGGTCACGCTGCCCGACGAACTCAGCGATGCGCGCCCAGGGTACGCCCCGCAGGTGAAGCAAGCTGATCCGGCGATGGCGCAGGTCGTGCGGCGACCAGAGTGGAATACCTTCGGCCTTGCAGGCCTTCGCGATCGCCGTGCGCAAGGCATCGGCACCCGAGTCGGCGAACAGGCGCGCGTTCTCATCCCGGAAGCGCCGGTGCGGCAGGGTCGCCTCGATCGCCTCGGCCAGTACCGGGTCGAGCTCGACCCAGAGCGCGCGCCGAGTCTTGGTCGTGGCCGCACGCAGGCGGACCCGCCGTCGCGACTCGTCGTAGTCGCGGACGAGCGTGTGGTCGATGCTCGAGACGCGCGCACCACTCCAGTCGAGCCAGAGCAGTGCGAGCCGGTGCTTGGCTGGAATCCGCCGGTAGACCTTCTCCACTTCGACAGCGCTCGGCGGGTTGATCTGCTCAGGCTCTTCGCGCGGGAGCTTGATCGAGCGGTCGCGTACGGGGTTCGGCACGATGCCGGCGTGGTCGAGCGCCATCGCCCCGGCGCCGAGTGTCTTCCTGATCGTCTCCCGCGCGACTCCCTGCGCATGTAGCTGCGCGACCACCTCGATCAGGTCGTTCGCGCTGAGGCTGTCAATGCGACGGCTGCCGATGAGGGGTAACAGCTTGTCGAGCTGGATCCGGTGCTGGTCGCGGGTCGAGGAGGCTACGTCGACGCGTGCCGCCTGCCAGGACTTTCGGCTCGCCACCCGGCCCTTGGCTCGCGCAGCGCCCGTCCAGTCTTATAGCCGTCTGCAGAGGGCCGGAAGAAACCTAGGCCCCGCGCCGTCTCGTAGTCGGGGCGTGGCAGGGCCGGCGGGTCTGTGGTCCGGCAACCGACCTGCGTAGGCGCCCCGGTCATTTTGACGTCAAGCCGACCCTCAGCCGCCACACCTCCCGCAAAGTCCGGCAAGTCCGGGGGTAATACGGTGGCTGGACACCTTCGAGTAGGCCCTGTTGAAGACCCTGTGGAAAGCCGTCCCTCCTCTGTGCATAAACCTGTTCAAGACCCTGTGGACGAAGCAGCCCGACGCCGGCTGCGCGACGCGATTTTGGCCGAGGACGGCGGCGAAGAGCACTTGGCAGGGGTGCTGCGGATGCTCGGGGAAAGAGACGTCCGAAAAAGTCCGTTCCCCTTATTCGGCAAGGCGCCGGCCGACCAAGGGCCAAACCGCTAAAGCAAGCGCTACCCTGTCAATAGTTGTGGCCAAGCGGGACGCCGCCGTGCCCCTTCGAGGCGTCGCGTCCGAGTGCGCCTCTCCCAAGTCCGCGCACACGCCTTGGCCGCTTCTTAGTAGATGCCGGCGAGCCGCGAAGCTAGCTCCGCCCTCATGAACTCTTTACAGAGGGTCGTCGCGCCACGGGGGTGGTGGCCGGCCCGGTATCGGCTTGCCGCACGGCAGATCATGATCGATGCCTTTGGGCGGACATACTCGAGACCGGACTGCCAGCGGAGCGGGAGGCCAGCGCACCTACAAGCAGGCACCAGAGAACGAACAAGAGAGATGCCCCGGTGAAGATTCCCACGAGATACACGAGCAACACAGTTCCCGAGCTATTACCGAGGGGCGACTGGGTCAAACACTCCTCCACGTACAGGCTCGTGCAGGGGAGTGAGCTAGGCATACCACCGCCTCTAGCGTGTGCGACACCCACCACCTCTCCGAAGACGGGAGCGGCTCAGTGAACCTGTCAGGAGCGCGGATCCCGTTGAATTGCGATTTCGGCCGCCTCGTCAAGCTTCTCGACGACGAGGAAGTGTGGATGACGCTCCACGACACGCGCAACGTCTGGATCCTCGTGTCCGGCGAGGACAATGAATCGGCGCGCATTCGCGCGGACTGACTCGTACTGCGAATGGGTCACTTCGACCGTCTCGCCGCACTCGCCGTTGCCACACTCGCAGACAAAGCCGATCAGCAGCCCGTCGTCCTCACCGTAGCCGACGAAATGGGTCTTGAGCTCTTCAATCCGCTCGTTCGCTTCGCGGAAAATTACCTCGTTCGTTGCTCGTCTTATCTGGCGCGGATCCACGAAGCTGAAATTCTTTCGCAGGGAGCTGGTTTTCTGCAAGTCGGTGCTGGGCAGTCCCAAGCCCATGAATCGTGCCGAGCGCGCCGCAAGAAACGAATCAACCTTCCGCGAAGCGAATGAGCGGATCGAGGAAAAGGCCGACGAACTCTCGTTTACCAAAGAGCGGACGCCCTACATCTGCGAGTGCGAGGACACGCGCTGCACGCAGATCATCATGCTTACCCGAGAGGAGTACGAGGCGGTGCGAGGCGATCCAAAAACCTTCGCGATTGCCCTCGGTCACGAATCCCCTGACGATCGCGTGATTGACGAGACGACCTTCACGCTTGTCGAGAAGACCGGCGAGGAGGGCGCGCTCGTCGAGGAGCAGAATCCGCGCTCGTAATGGTCTACGGCGCTGAACCGCGAGCCATGACCGCTGAAGGAGTTAGAAGGTGAGCGAGCCCAACGATACGGAGATCCTTGCTCAGCAACTGGACAGCATCGGGAGCAAGCTCATTGCTGTCGAGAAACGCCTGGCGGAAGTCGAGCAGGTGATCCAGGGTCTTGAGTCGGCCGCCAGAAATACAGCTCGTGCGTTGGAGGAAGTATCGTCGCACTGGGACTCCGTATACAGGGCGATGCGCCGCGCGGAGTAGTTCTGGCCAGAATTCAGGCCGCCTTCCGAGTCTTCGGGTAGTGGTGAGGATTCTTCGACCCGTAAGCCTCACGCCGAGCGGCGTTGATCTCGTCCCGGTTGCGCTCGCGCCAGTCCTGCGTGGCGGCGTTGTGGCACTTCCGGCAGTGAGAACTGAGCCCGTTGTGCATCCGCTTGTGCTTCGGGAAATCCTCGAAGGGCAACCACTCGCAACAGGAAGTGCAGCGCTTATGGGTTTGCTGCGGGATCACGCTCGTCTTTCGGGTGAGTGATTATCTCCCGGGAAACTAGGGCAGGGTCTCCGCACCCTAAAATCCGTGATGCCCCCGTGCCCCCCTCCCTCATTACTTCGTCGCCTTGTGGACAGCCGCGACGTGAGCCTTCGAAGCGGCGAGAGCGCCTGCGATGGTCTTCGCCGGCTTGTGCTCGATGATCTTGACCGGCGGCTGCGGTGGGTTCACGGGCCTGGGCTTAGCCACGTTCGATCTCTCCCAGGACTTGGCTAACGGGAACGAGGACCGCGAAGTACGCCGGGTACTGGCGCACGACCGCGTCGCTCAACTTGTAGAACCGGCCGCGCTCGACCTCGTGGCCGATCGGCATCGGTCGGAATCCTTCGAGCGCGACGACCTGCTGATCGGCCTCGATGTGATCGCGGATTTGTGGCCTCTGCTTAACGCGTGTGGTGGGCATAGTGCTCCTTTGGATTGAGGAACCAGAGCTGCTCGGGCTCGAGGTACCAGCTCGGCAGGTCCTCGCCCAGCTCGGCGACTTCGGCTCGAGCTTGGGGTTTGCTGCGAACGTGGGCGGTCGTGCTCGGATAGGCCGGCAAAGACGTCGGGCCAACGTCGATCAGCTTCAACTCGCTGACGACGCTCTCGGGCAAACCCTCGGGGTTGTGGTTCGAGCGTCTCGGTCGCGGGTCGAAGCGCTCCTTGACCACCTTCGCCCTGAAGCTCGAGCCGTACAAACCTTTTCTCAGGCCATCGAGTAACAACGGCGGGGTGTGTTCGAAGAGCTCGGCCGTGTAATGGGCACCGTCGGCGCGTTCCTCCATCACGACGAGCTCGCCTAAGAGCATCGTGCCGATCGTGGAATCGTGGCCGTGGGAATACATGAGCCGAACCCGGCTCAGGCTTTCCTTGATCGACTTGGCGAAGGCGCCGCGCTGGATCTTTTCCACGAAGTGGCCCTCGATCGGGTTCCTGATCTCCTGCCAGACATCGAAGACCGAGAAGGTGCCGCGTAGGGTTCGGCCCTCCCCGGTCTGTTTGGACGGCTCGACCAGCGCGAGGGATCCTGCGGGCGAGCTTCTCTCGCGCAGCCGTGGCGGGCGCTCGACACTCACGCTTCCGCCATTTGCCGGATGCGCTCGAGCACGGCCGGCAGCGCCTGTTCGGCGTTCGAAGCTGCGAGAGGAATGCCGTCTCGAATGGCCTCGAATTCGATCAGTCGGCTGTGGATCTGCTCGTCTTCCGCTTCGGACAGTGCCTCGTGCATCGCTTTGTCCATCTCCACCACGGAGGCAGTCGTGCATTCGGTATCGCAGAGCGCGGAGCGCATCCGCCGAAGCCAGCTCTCACCCTGTTTCGAGAGTGGCGGGTCAGGCTCGAGAGGATGCCCGATTGACTCGGAAAGCTCGTAGAGGCGAGCGCGGACCGCTTCGACGGCGAAGACGCGGTGCGCCACCGGCATCTCGGCGAACGGCGTCGGGGTTCCTTCGTCGCTCATGCCTCATCACCGTTTCTCGCGGAGACACCCTGAAGCCACGCCTCGAGCTGCTCGATGTCGATGCGGATCTGGGAGCCGACTCGGAGCGCGGGCAACTGCGCATTGTCGACCAGCCTGTAGATCGTCTTTGGACTCACGCGCAGCTGTGCTGCCGTCTCCGGAACGGTCAAGTAACGCCGATGTGGGACAAGCGTGGCCATGCTTCCCTTAGGTACTTCGGCTAGCACTCATGGCGACTTCCTCGGGGGCTAATCTCAGGGAGTGGCGAGCAGAACGCCAGTGGCGGCAAATCGGGCGATTACCTGCGCGGATTGCGCTTGGACGAGCTACCGCAAGCCCGTTGCGATTCCCGAAAACCCAGGCCTCTTGGATTGGCAGGCACCGGCTAGGTGTGAGCGCTGCGGCGAAGCTCTCCATGCCGCCAAAACAAGCAACATGTAGAGGTTGAGCTAGGCCGCGTTGCCTACGCTGGCTAAATCCCAGGTAGGCACCCAGGTAGGCACCGTGCGAGCATTTCCGGCATTCCTGGCACACCTGACCACTGGAGGTATGCGGGTTTGCGCCTGGCTGCGAAGGGTCTAACTCCCCGGGTTGGACTCGAACCAACAACCCTCCGGTTAACAGCCGGATGCTCTGCCAATTGAGCTACCGGGGAACGGGTGCTCAGCGGGCAAAGTGTAGCCGCGACCGAGCGACGATCGTGTTGACTCCGGCGTCTCGACCGATCATTTCAGACGGTCGCGCAGGTAAAGCCTGCACGACCTGAGAACGGCCCCGCTAGCGGGCGCCTAGGCGAGATTCGCCGCGGTCGCGCGGACTCTCTCGAGCTGTTCCTGGAGCTCCTTCGTTCGCACGGGGTCGGCGGCGACGAGCTCGCGGCGGAGCTGGCGCTCTCGTAGGCGGAGAAGCAGCTCCTTGGCCGTCTCGTCGTCGATCCCCTCGGTGGCCGCGCGCGCGTCGAGCTCGGCCAGCAGCGGCACCAGCTCGGCATCCGGCTCGCCCGGTTCGAGCAGGTGCTCCCGGGCCCGGCGGTGGAGCTCCGCGTCGAAGTGCTCCGGCGCGAGCTCGGCCAGGAGGTCGCGCAGCTCGGGATGCGCCGCGACCCCGGCCAGCGCGTCCCGTTCGAGGCGAGACCCCTTCTCGAGCAGCCGCGGCGAGATCTCGCCCGTCGCGCGCCGGGTCCGATTCGGGGCGAAGCCGGCCTGGGTCTCCTTCGGCAGGTCGAGCCGGTCGGCGGCGAGCCGCACGGCGTCTTGCCGCTCAGGCGAGTCCTCGTCGAAGCGAGACAGCACCTCGCGCACGCGCACGAACGCCTCCTGGCGATCAGGCGCGCGCTCGATCTCGAGGTGGACGCGGTAGCCCAGGTAGCTCTCCGCTCCGGCGAGACGCTCCTCGAAGCCCTCGGGCTCGTCGGCCGGGTCCACGCCAGGCGGCAGCGCGACCACGCGCACGTCGAACCCCTGCGCGGCCGCCAGCTCCATCCCGCGCAGGGTCGCCGCCTCGCCGGCCGCGTCGCCGTCGAAGCAGAGGTAGAGCTTGTGCGTCAGTCGGGAGAGCTCCTTCAGCTGCCTCTCCGTCAGCGCCGTGCCCATCGAGGCGGCGACCGGCTCGACACCCGCCTGCCTGAGAGCGAGCACGTCAGGGTTTCCCTCGACCAGGATCGCCCGCTCCTGCTTTGCCATCGCATTCCGCGCGCGGTCGAGCCCGTAGAGGAGGTCGCCCTTGCGGAAGAGCTCGCCTTCGGGCGAGTTGACGTACTTGGCGCGCAGGGGGTCGTCCTCGCGGAGCTTGCGGGCCTGGAACCCGCGCACGCGCCCGCGCGGATCGGCGAGCGGGAAGAGCAGCCGTCCGGCGAAGTAGTCGTTCCCGCGCCGGTTGACGAGACCGGCGGCGGCGAGCTCGGGGCCGGTGAACCCCTTCTCGCGGGCCTTCCGCGCCAGGGTGGCGCCGCCCGGCGCGAGCCCGAGCCGGTACTCGCGGCAGACCTCTTCGCCCAGGCCTCGGCTCTCCAGGTACTCGCGCGCCGGCTTGCCCGCATCGGCTTCCCAGAGGTAGCGCTCGTAGAAGCTGGCCGCCTGCTCGAGCAAGGCCAGCAGCCGGTCGCGGCGGCTGCGCTCGGCTTCGCGCTCGGGCGAGGACTCCTCGTACTCCAGGGTGACGCGGAAGCGCTCGGCCAGGAACTCGACCGCCTGCGCGAAGTCGAGCTGCTCGGTCTCGCGGACGAAGCTGATCACGTCGCCGCCGGCACCGCAGCCGAAACAGTAGTAGAGCTTGTCCTGCGGGTTGACCGAGAAGCTCGGCGTCCGCTCGTCGTGGAAGGGACAGAGGCCGGTGAAGCGCGCACCGGCCTTGCGCAGCTGCGTCCGGGCCTGCACGACCTCGACCATGTCCGCCGCCTCGACTGCCTCGCGAACCGATGCTTCCTTGATCCTGGCCATCAGAGCGACTCGGCGTACGAGAGGGCAAAACGGTCGGTCATGCCCGCGACATAGTCGACCACCTCGTCGAGTGAATCGCCGCGCTCGATCAGCTGGTCGAAGATCCGCGTCACCGTCGCGTGTGCCCTCGCATGCTCGGCACGGGCACCGCCCCCGAGGTAGACCCGGTCGAACATGAAGCTCCGCAGGGCCAGCATCGCCGCGCCGATCTCGTCGCTCTGGCGGATGTCGTCCGCTCGCTCCGAGCTCTCGACGAGGTCGTGCACGAGAGCGTCGATGCGCCGCGAGCCCGTCGGCCCGAGCAGCTCGATCTCCTCCCGTGGCAGCTCAGCCGGGTCGAGCACGCCGGCGCGAACAGCGTCGTCGATGTCGTGGTTGATGTAGGCAACGCGGTCGACCAGACGGACGATCTTGCCCTCGAGCGTGTCCGGCTCGTGGGGGCCCGTGTGGTTGAGGATCCCGTCGCGCACCTCGGCCGTCAGGTTGAGCCCGCGGCCGTCGCGCTCGAGCACGTCCACCACGCGTAGCGAGTGCTCGTTGTGGTGAAAGCGCCGGTCGAAACGAGCCTGCAGGAGCGCGTCGAGCGCCTCCTCACCGGCATGACCGAACGGCGGATGGCCGAGATCGTGCCCCAGACCGATCGCCTCGACGAGATCCTCGTTCAACCGCAGTGCGCGGGCGACGCCGCGGGAGATGCCGGTCGTCTCGAGTGTGTGGGTGAGCCGGGTGCGGTAATGGTCACCGGCCGGGTCGACGAAGACCTGCGTCTTGTGCATCAGCCGCCGGAAGGCCTTCGTGTGCACGATGCGGTCGCGGTCGCGCTGAAACGGCGTACGCAGGAGGCACGGCTCCTCGGCCTGCGCCCGCCCGCGCGTCTCGAAGGAGCGCACCGCAAGCGGTGAGAGCCACCGTTCTTCGTGCTCGCGAACGCCGGCCTCGAAGGCGTCTGCGGTTCGTCCGGCGAGCTCGGGCATCGCCGTCAAGGCTAGATGATGATCGGGACGGTTCCTCCGTCCGCACTCCAGGCTGCGCCCGTCACGTACGCGGCCCGGTCCGAGCAGAGAAATGCGATCACCGCGGCGATCTCCTCCGGTTCCGCGAGCCGCCCGAGCGGGCGGCCCTTGCCGACGGCCTCGAGCACCTCCTCGCGGGTCTTGCCGCTCCGCTCGGCCTGCTGGTCGGCCAGTCCGCCCTCGCCGAGCCAGGCCTCGGTTGCGGTCGGCCCGGGAGCGACCGCGTTGCAGCGAACCCCGTCGCCCGCATAGAGGTCGGCGACCAGCCGGGACAGCGAGAGCACGGCCGCCTTCGTCACGGAGTAGTTGGGCATCCCCGTCGAAGGGCGCTTGCCCGCGGTCGAGGAGACGTTCACGATCACCCCGCCCCGTGTCTTCATCCCCGGCAGCACAGCGCGGATAGCGCGCACGTAGCTCATCACGTTCAGCTGCCACATCTCGTCCCAATGCCGGTCCGAGAGCTCCTCGAAGTCGAGCTGATAGGCGGCACCGACGTTGTTCACGAGGCAGTCCGGCGGACCGACAGCGCCGGCCGTCTCGGCCACGAGCTCCTCCGGCGCGGCCGGCTCAGCGAGATCGCAGACCACGCCGAGCACAGCGCCGCTCCCTTCTCGCGCCCGCTCGACTCGCTCCGAATCCCGGCCGCAGACAACGACGCGCGCCCCTTCCTCCGCGAGGAGCTTGGCGGTCGCGAGGCCGATCCCCCCGGTCGAGCCGGTGACGATGCACACACGGTCACGCAGGCCGAGGTCCAAGGGCGGTTAGTGTAATTCTCGCCGTGACGACGATCCTCCTGGCCCGCCACGGCGAGACCGACTGGAACCGCGCGAACCGCTTCCAGGGGCACGCAGACCCTCCACTCAACGAGACCGGTCGGGCCCAGGCGGCCGAGCTTGCGGCGGCCCTGGCGGACGAGCCCTTGGCCGCGGTCTACTCGAGCCCGTTGCAGCGGGCGTTCGAGACCGCGCAGGTCGTGGCGGAGCCGCACAGCCTCGAGCCGGTCGCCTTGGACGCGCTGCGGGAGGTGGACGTCGGCTCGTGGCAGGGGCTGACGCGGTACGAGGTCGAAGAGCGCTTCCCGGAGCAGTTCGCCCGCTGGCTCGAGTACGAACAGGGGTGGGAGGACGGCGAGAGTTACGACGAGATGGGCAACCGCGTGATCGGCGCGCTGCAGGAGCTCGCCGCGGCACATGAGGGCGAGCGGATCCTCGCCGTCTCCCACGGGGGGCCGGTGCGCGCGGCGTACGCGCTCGCAGACGGGGTCACGCACTCCGAGTCGCGGCGGCGCGGGCCGGTCGTGGCGAATGCGTTCGTCGCCGAATTCGCGGTCGAGAACGGCGTTTTGCGCCGAGTAGACTGAGCCGAAGGATGGAGGACTACACCAGCAAGTACAAGGGCGAACAGGTGGAGGTCGCGCTCTTCGGTGGCGACTACCAGGACGGCGTGCTCACGGCGTACTGCCTCCTCGACGACGTGGCGCACCTCGAGTTGAACGGGCACATCCTCATTCCACTCCAGAACATCGCGTCGCTGCATTGCTCGAGCCGCTGTGACGCGCCAGAGCCCGACTGGCCCCCGCGCGGGCTCGACGAGGACGAGCAGCCAGAAGAGGGCTGACGTGCGTGGTCGGCTCCTCGTCGGCTGGAACGTGCTCAAGGCTTGGTTACTGATCGCCGGCGGCTGTGCCCTGCTCGCGGCGGTCGCCTTGCCCTTCGGCGGGTACCGGCTCGTCTCGCTCGTCGTCTTCTTCGGCCTGCTCGTGGTCGGCGCGTCGTACTGGTACGGCGACCGGGTCGCGCTCGGGATGGTCGGCGCGCGCGAGCTCCCGCTCGGCCAGTATCCGGCACTCCATGCAACGGTGCAGCGGCTCGCTGCGGTCGCGGGCCTTCCCAAGCCTCGCGTGTTCCTGCTGCCGGACGGCCATCCGCGTGCGCTCGCGGCAGGACGCGGGCCGCGCGGTGCCGCGATCGCCGTCAGCCGCGGCCTTCTCGGCGCCGCCCCGCCGGCGGAGCTGGAAGGCGTGCTTGCCCACGAGCTGGCGCACATCCGCAACCGCGACATCCTGGTGCAGACCTCGGTGGTCGTATTCGCGGCCGCCTTGCTGGAGACGAGCCGCGTCGGCGGCTGGCTCTCGCGAGCGCTTCTGTTCGTACTCGGGCCGCTGGCCGCCGCGCTGGTGCACCTGCTCCTGTCGCCTAAGCGCGAGTTCGTGGCCGACCGCGCGGCGGCCGAGCTTTGCGGCTCCCCGCACGGACTGGCCGACGCGCTGATCCGACTCGAGCAGGCCTCCGAGCTCGTCGAGTTCCGTGCAAATCCGGCGACGGAGCCGCTCTACACGTTCAATCCATTCGCCGAGGAAGGCCTGGCGGCGCTCTTCAACACGCATCCACCGGTCGGCGAGCGCGTCCGCCGGCTCCGGGAGCTCGACCCGGACTGGCGCGAGAAGCTAAGAGCCGCATAGAAACACGAAAGGCCGCTTGCGCGGCCCTTCGTCAAATAATCGGCGGCGACCTACTCTCCCGGGAGGTTGCCCTCCGAGTACCATCGGCGCGGGCGGGCTTAACTTCTCTGTTCGGAATGGGAAGAGGTGTAACCCCGCCGCTATCACCACCGAAATTGTCGGGCGCAAAAGCACACCCTCAAAACTCCATAGCAACACACGCTCGTGTTCAAAAGCAAGACCTCGGGCAATTAGTACGGGTCCGCTGAACGCATTGCTGCGCTTGCACGTCCCGCCTATCTACGTGGTGGTCTCCCACGGCCCTTACTCCCTCTAGGGGATGGGAAGCCTCATCTCGAGGTGGGCTTCCCGCTTAGATGCTTTCAGCGGTTATCCCATCCAGACGTGGCTAATCAGCAGCGCCGTTGGCACGACGACTGATACACCAGAGGTCTGTT
>Ga0126308_10000113_pt1 | contig 20341 bp, 18 predicted proteins | sample Plot55_FD_92533 | JGI IMG/M metagenome (GOLD analysis project Ga0126308, IMG submission 92533) | Serpentine soil microbial communities from UC McLaughlin Reserve, CA, USA - Plot55 | ecosystem: Environmental > Terrestrial > Soil > Grasslands | place: USA: UC McLaughlin Reserve, Lake County... | reverse complement strand
TGGAGGAATAAAGCAATTTATTGAGAAAACAGTAGATTTTGGAGCTACTGATGCACCGTTAAATGAAGAAGAGGGGAAAAAAGCTATAGGTGCAGTACATATTCCAGAAACTATTGGTTCTGTAGTAGTTGCATATAATTTACCACAAATAAGAGATGCGGAATTAAAGCTAACTGGTCCCATTATTGCCGATATATTCTTGGGAAAAATAACTAAATGGGATGATCCTAAAATAAAAGAAATTAATCCAGAATTACAACTACCTTCAGAGAACATTATAACTGTACATAGGTCGGATGGATCTGGAACTACATTTGTTTTTACAGATTATTTAGCAAATGTTAGCTCTCAATGGGAAACAAATATTGGCAAAGGGAAATCAATTCAATGGCCTACTGGCATAGGTGCGCCGGGAAATGAAGGAGTTAGTGGATCTTTAAAAAGTACTCCTAATTCAATTGGATATATTGAATTAGCATATGCTCTAACTACAGATACAAAATATGCGAATATTCAAAATAAAGAAAGTAATTTCATAAAGCCATCTCTTGATTCAACCGCCGCTGCAGTATCTTCTTTTGCACCTTCTCTTCCAAATGGGGATGCATCATGGAAGGATATTTCAGTAGTAAATGCTCCTGGAAAGGATTCTTATCCAATAGCTAGTTTTTCATATTTACTACTTTACAAGGATTTAAGTACAAATCCTTCCATAGATGAAACAAAAGCTAAAAATATGGTAGACTTTGTATCTTGGGCAATTACAGATGGACAAACTTTTGCACCAGACTTGGGGTATGTTCCTTTACCTGATGAGGTAGTTAAATTAAACCAAGAGACATTAAAATCATTGACATATAAAGGAAGTCCAGTACTAAAATAATTTCTTTTTTAATCTTTTTATATTAAAAAGGAATGATGAGAAATTTTTTTATTTATTGATAATTAAGTTAAACAGTAAATTACAATTAATTTAGGAATTTATGTTATTATTATTTTAGTCAAATAACTTTATTTTTATTATATTTTTACAAATGCTAAGAAAAGATAGATATCTCTATATTTTTTAAGTTACGTTAAATGTCATTAATTTTCTGTGATCATTGTTTTACAATAATATTCTATTATTTATATCAAAATATATTTTCATATCAAAATAAAAAATTAGTTATAGATACACATCTAGCAAATTTCCAGTACTATTGATTCCTCAAATTAAATCGCACATATATTATTGTATTCTTTTCATTTATATCCCTAGTAGTACAATAATTTATTGTATATTGACAAGGTTAATCGACACAGGATTAGAACGTTTAACAAAAATAATAATGGACATGGCAGAACTTTCTGAAATGTGTGTTCTTAATGCTATTGAATTATATGAAAAAGGTATTGCTAAAAGAACACAAATATTTGAATGGTCAGAGAAACTTAAAGTATCTCAATCAAAAGTAAGTGATCTATCAACAGAATTAATTATGCGATATCAACCTGTTGCAACGGATCTCCGATATATTAGATCGTGTATGGAAATTGCTTATGATTTTTCTAGATTTGGAAGATATGCTTATGATATTGTAGAAGTATTAGAAACAATGGGCTCATTCCACAAATGTGATAAATCACTAGTCATAGAAACTTCAAATTTAGCATTTGAAATGATAAGATTAAGTATAAATGCATTAAAAACTAAAGAAAAAGAAACTGTTTCAAAACTATATAATATGGATAATTCTATAGATGCACTATACAGAAATTATCTAAAAGATTTAATTACGCTAAAAACAGACTCTAGCGATCATCTTCTTAAAGATCCACAATGTGCAATATCTGCATTAATGATATTGCGGTACTTAGAACGAATAGCAGATCATGCATGCTATATTGGAGACTCAGTCTATTACATAGTAACTGGACAATCTAGTCCAAGAAAATAAAATTTGCATTCAACAATGTATTTCAGCAGTAATTGAAACGATTACTGTTATGTATGATAATAAATTAATTTCTAAATTCTAATTTTAATTTTATTTTAGAATCCTAGATAAAATTATTTATACTAATCAATAACTTATTTTCAAGATATTACATTCGAATATATAGTATACCTGCAGTTTAGGATTTGTTGGTATTGGTTTAATTTGTATGATGTTTATTCCTGAGAAAAAGGAATCAAGACAACAATTATAAAGAATGAAGATATTTTTCTTCTAATATATCATAATCTCAGAAATGTTCAATGTATACATTTATTGAACAGAATATTTAATTTGTTACTTTAATAGTTATATATTAAAAATTCTTTTAAATCATGTCCTATAATGCAAAGGTCTTTTTTCTATACTTATTACTTCACCTATTGTTTGATTTAAGGCTTCTTCTGCTATATCACTTGCATATTCTGCAGTACGTCTTAGATCTTCAAGTATAAGTTTTATGAAAATTTTATATTGATTAAATTCTCCATGATCAGTATCATCTAATAAAGATACAATAGTACTTTCAAGAATTTGTACATTTTCTTTTCTATCTACTATTTTATCTGCCATTAAATAATCCCTTCTTAAAAATGCTTCAACTGAATCATTAAGATCTTGCAAAGACAAATCACTCATTTTTTTAATATTATCTAGAATATCGAGTGGAATTTTTTCCTTAATTGAGAGACTTTTTTCTGCAAATTTAGAAGCATGGTCTGCGATTCTTTCAATACTTTTTACTGCTAGCCTATAACTTAAACAATCAGAAGTTTTTTTTAATCCAACATCATTTAATATTCTTTCATTTTTTGTTGCAATGACAAGATTTCTTAAGATATAAAGACTGAATCGATCAACTTCATCATCCGATTTAATAACAGCATCAGCTAGTTCAGCATTTAATTCAGTTAATGATATCATTGCATCTCTATGCATTGAAGTAGCAAGAAGAAACATCCTTCTAACTGCAGTATTTACTGAAAGTTCGGGAAGTGTAATCAAAACTTGAATTGTTATTAAATCAGATGAATCAGCAATTATTTCTGTACCTACCAAATTTCTACGAACAACCTCTCGTGCAGCTTCACGCTGAACAGGGTTAATTCTTACTAATTTAGATTTAAGATTTATTATATTGTACCCAGCAAGATACATTGAAACTATCTTTCGTTTAAGGGAATTAGCATTTTCATCTCTTAATACTTGTACTGTTGCTTCATCAACGGCTTCAAGTGAGGATCTTGTAATATCAGATACAATAGATAAAGTATTATCCGGTTCACGAATAATGGTTACAGGATCGCCTGGTTTTAGATTTAATTCATTTACCCATTTCTTAGGTAATGATAATACATATGTTGATTTGCCAGTAAACTGTATTTTTCTTACTTCACTACCATCCATATACGTTGCCAATAGTTATTTAGAAATGACAATACATGTATAGTTTATGATATGTTATAATATAGATATACAATTTCTATATAGTGAGTATATAGATAATCATTTCTATAAATGAGTATCATATATTTTTTGAAGAGCCCATACCTTTTCTTTGTGATATTAATCTTAAACTAATATTTAATCCTAAAATAATAAGAATCAAGATCAAAGCAGCACCCCATCCATTCGCATGAGCAGATTCATATGGTTGAGACGCTAATCTCCATATTCTGAGTGGGAGAGCATCTACAGGTCCCGTGAATGATGAAAAAAATAAACTGGTTCCTAGAATAGTCATAATTAATGGAGCAGTTTCTCCCGCAATTCTTGCTATTGATAATACTATTCCGGTTAGGACTCCACTAATTGCAGTCTTTATCACTATAAATAAAGTGATTTTCCATTTAGGAATTCCAAGCGAGTGAGCTCCTTCTCTAATAGAATTTGGTACAATTTTAAGAGTTTCTTCAGTTATTCGAGTAACAAGTGGTATCATTATTAAAGATAATGAAAAAGCTCCTGCAATAACAGAAAAAGAACCAATAGAAAGAACTATTAATACATAACCTACAATACCCACTATAATTGAAGGTAATCCTGTTAATACATCATTAAAGAACCGTACAGCAAAGGCAAATTTACTATTTCTTGTTGCATATTCAGATAGATAAATTCCAGTCAAAACACCTACAGGTACAGCAATAAGAGATCCTAAACCTACTACAATTAAGGTTCCTTGGATAGCTGGACCTATACCTCCTTTATTAGACCCAATTGAACCAGGTTTTTGAGTAAGAAATTCGAAATCAATAGCAGAATAACCATTTTTAATAACCTCAAAAAGAATACTACCCAGAGGAACTATTGCAAAAATAATACAGCATATAGTTAAAATTGTTACTAATTTATTTACATATATTTTTTTATTAGATGTTTTTGACATCATCTCTTGAATATTCTTTCGTCTGTTGGTATACCGATTAGCATTTTCATCAGTTTTAGATGACATATTTATTATGTTCGTCCTCCAGGATTAGAAGTTTTTACCATTTTGAAGACCAAAATTTGAGCTATTACATTTATTACCATTGTAAGCAAAAGTAGAACAGCTCCAAGACCAATAAGTGCTGATAGATGTAAGTCTGAGGCAGCTTCATTAAATTCATTTGCTATTAAACTTGATAAAGTTTGACTTTGTGAGAAAAGAGAAGTTGGAATAGCATTTAATCCAATTGCATTACCTATTATCAAAGTAACTAACATTGTTTCACCTATTGCTCTTCCTAATCCAATTATAGCAGCTCCTAAGATTCCCGATTTAGCATAAGGTAATACAGCAATTTTAATAGTCTCCCATCTAGTTGCACCTAAACTATATGCAGCTTCTCTTTGAGAATCAGGTACAACAAGTAATAATTCTCTAATAATAGAAGAAATTATAGGAATTATCATTATAGCAAGTACTATACCAGCTGTAAATACATCGAGACCAAAAGGTGTTTTAGCAAAAAATGGTAAAGAGCCTCCAAATAAATTGTATAAAGGTTTTTCTACAAAATCCATGATCCAAAATCTAAATACAAATAATGCCCAGAAACCATATATTATACTGGGAACTGCTGCTAAAAGTTCAATAATGAAGGATAAAGAAGTTTTTAATTTTGAACCAGCTATTTCAGATAGAAATATGGCTATACCTAAACTAATAGGAACACCAATTGCCATTGCTATACCTGAAGAAATCAATGTACCTATGATATATGGCAAAGCTCCAAATGATTCTCTACCTGGTACTGCATTCCAATCTGTACTAATTAAAAAATTAAATCCTTCATCTGTAAAGATTTCTTTTGATCCATCTCCAATTGCAAAAAGTATTAAAACTAACATAAAGAGAGTATATACTGCTGCTCCAATTATTATCCATTTGAAGATAGGCTCAAATTTAGATAATTTTTGTAATGGAATAAGAGAATGATTGTCATGGTATTTGGTCAAATTCGTATGAATGTTACGCCTCTAATCTTTATCAGATTTCATATTTTTTAGGTTATCATATAGTTTTATCATAGATCTATATAGTTTATTATTTGGTATATTATATATACACTATAATCTTGATAATAACATATACTTTTATACACATTTAATATTTTAGTAGTAAAAGATACAACGAATAAATTTAAGACAATAGAAAAAGTAAAAAATGGAAATAAAAGATGAATCATTGATAAATTTAATTAATAAAAAAATTACTGGGTTTACTCTTTTAGGTATAGGATCGAGTTTAAGAAAAAATTCTTCAAGTAACAGAATATTAAGAATGGTTTTAGAGAAATCACAAAGATATGGAGCAGATACAAAATTAATAGAATTACGTGAAATTAATTTACCTATTTTTAATCCTAATAAACCAAGAGAAACTTCAGACGATGTTAAAAAATTAAATAATCAGATGATTAATGCTGATGCATTTATTTTAGCTACACCTGATTATCATGGATCAATGTCTGGAGGAATGAAAAATTTTTTAGATTATTATTGGTATGAATTATCTGGAAAAATATTTGGATATATTGTATCTTCTCACGAAAAAGGATTGACTGTTATGGATCATATGAGAACTGCTATACGTCAATGCTATGGATGGAGTTTACCTTATGGGCTCTCTATACATTCTGAAAATGATTTTGATGAACATTATAATGTTAATAATCCTCAACTACAGTTACGTATGGAAAATATGTCTAGAGATATTGTCATATATGGAAAATTATTAAGAATGCAATTCCTTCACGACATTAATAATAAAGAACCGACTACATTCGCTTTTCAATTTATAAAATAATAATTAATGATTATATAAAATTTAATAATAGTAGCAGCCTCGTGTGCTCACTTATAGTTATACGTATATACTGCTGCTGCTTTTCAATAAGTGTAAAACAAATATTTTGAAAGCTTCAATTAAAAGTACCTTAAGTAATTAATAGTTTAAGATCTAGGAGTATTCATCAATAACAATTAACTTCCTTCTCCAAGCGTATGAGCTTGAATATCCAACATCCCAGAACCTTTTCCAAATTTATCAAAAACTTCGATTATTCCACTGGATTCCCATTCCCCAGCTTTTGGATATGAAACATCTTGTGATTAATCAACTATTGCTACTGGATTCAGACTATCTCTAATAAGATCATATTTCAAAATTCTTGTATTGACCTCTCCATCTATTGCATTGTAATCATTTAGTTCTTCTTGTATCATTATACTTTGCTTGCTAGTTGTAATATTATCTGGATTCCTAAGATCATCACCATTATCTCCATCTAAAAGTATGGAAACTTTTACTTCATAAGGATTATTATTAGTAACATTTTTAGTTTGATTAAGTGAAGGTTCTATAATTTCAAATTGGTAAAATCTTCCATTCTTGTATTTTTTTCTAAATTCGTCTGATCCTGTATCAGTTATGTAAACTATTGAATTATCAACTTTATTATAATCTGCATTCTCTAATCTCATAAAGTTGAGAGCTTTTGCAGATTCTGAACGTCTTTTTCTAATTCTGTAGAATTGAGTTATCAATTCCACGTTACCGGTTGAAAATGACTGCTATATATTTCACCCTTTTGTAACTCCGATATGAGTTATATTATTGTCATTATTGTCTCTAATTAGGACATCTAATTGTCCCTTCCAGTTAGAAAATCATTTTTTGGTTTATCTTAACAGATATCTTTTTCACAATAAGATTTAAAGTTATTAGTAAAATCTATCAAAGTACTACAAAATTATTAGCTAATTTTATTAGATAATATATCTATATAATGATGATCTATAAACCACTTACTTAAGTCTAATATAATTAAAATAATATATGCTTTCAACTTAAGTTGATTAGAAAAGAAATATATCTTTCATTTTTACTATGTATTTTACTATTTGCAAGTATTGATATTTTGCTTTATAATTATATTATATTAGGAAAGGAAGAGGATAAAGATGAAGATATAGAGAATAATTCTATAAATGAATTAATTGATAGTGATAGTAATTACAATAGAGATGGTAGAGATGAGATAATCGAAAAAGAAGATATAGAGAATAATGTACCATTTATACTTCCTTTTAATGCTGTACCATTTCCTTAGAATTGTTTTGTTTTATTCTTTAATTTGTATTAAAGATGATGTTGTTGTTTAATAAAAAGTAAAATATTATGTTACTAATTTTCTTAAAGTGGAAAAAGTTTTCATAAGTAATTCAATCAGTGAAGTGTGAGTTACTTCTCTAGTTGAGCAAGGCCGATGTATGTAGTAATTATCTATAATAGATTTTGATTTATCATCCTTTCCCACAAATAGTATAAATATCGATGTTAGAAATAATGGAATCTATAGTAAGATTGATAATCAATTAAATTAAAGTGATTATTATCTTGGATAGCCAGAAATTTTCTGACAAGTCAGAACCTGTTATTTCTACTGATATTATTGGTAAAACAATTCAGTCAAATAAATATCAAATAACTATGGACGAATTTTGGTTTTCAATTTTTGGTGATAATATTATCGGACCTTTTGATTTTATATCTGTTGAGAACATTCACAATACGGTAACCATTGGTATTGTTAAGGAATTAAGAACCATAAGAAATACTGAAATAACAATTGCAAAACAAATTTCAGGTCAAGCGAATAATAATTTAAGAGATAGTACAAGCAGTACAGAAAATTATCTTGATCAAGGAATAAGAATTGCAAGAGTAGTGGTGATGGCAAATGCTCAGATTGATAATATACAATCGAACCCTAAGACCAAATATAAAGAGAATATTAGAATGCCTGTTAATATAAATAAAGCAGTAAGATTTGCTACTGAAAAGGAAATTCTCATAGCCTTAGGAATTCCAAAAATGGAAGACCCGGTAATGGCTGGTGTAATAGAAATGTCGAATGGTCAAAAGATTGCTATACCCATTGCAATGTCATACTTAGCAGGACCTGATACTGCTCATATAAATGCGACAGGAATTTCTGGAAATTTAAAAACTTCTTATGTTATGTTCTTATTACATTCTATGTATCAAAAGCTGATAAAGAATAAAGATGTAGCCATTATAATTTTTAATACAAGGGAGGATGATTTATTATATATTCATGAAAAAGAAGAAGAAAAAATTACAGAAAAAGACAATAAATTGTATGAAATCTTAAAAATATCAGCAGATCCGTTTTATAACGTGACCTACTTTCTTCCAAGAGGTAAAGATGGAAAACCTATATCAGTTCATATTCCACCGAATTTTCGAACATACTCATTTGAGCTAAAAGATATTTATGATAGACTTGATCTTCTACTTTCATCTGAAAGCTATGACCCTCGCTATAATCTTTATGCAATAATTAATTATATTTATGAATCATGGCCTCTGCAGGATAATTCTAATAATATTGTAAACAATTGGTCAGATTTACTAAAGTATACTGATTATCCTCCAGAGATAGTAGGTCACAAATCAATGTATCTGCATTTTCTAGGATATATCCAGAAATTTAAAAGATCTCCTTTGTTTACTGACAAAAGAAAAACTAGCATCTATATTGGAAATGAAATAAATAAAATAAAAGCAGGAAATGTATTCGTTATTGACATTGCAATGATTCCTACTCTAGAAGAACAATCATTAGTTATTGGAGATGTTATGAAGAACATAGATGAACTTTATTCATCGCGTTATAGTTTTGAACATTCTATTGATGATTCAGAAAGTGGAATAGAAAGAAATACAGAATCTAAACAGAAAAAACCCAAGTACATTCTAATATTTATAGATGAAATAAATCGATTTCTTCCACATATTCCTTCCCCGGGACATAGATCTTCTGTAGCAGAACAGATTATAAAAACAATAATAACAGGAAAATCAAGAAATACCATTCTTTTCTCGGCTCAGCAATTCAAGAGTTCAGTAGATCCAATTTTGCATGAGAATACAGGAATACATATGATAGCAAAACTAGGATTGTCTGAATTATCAACATGTTCTTATTCCATGTTAGATGATATTACTAAAGGAAATATTGTTCAAATGGACAAAGGAGAGATTATAATGATCCAACCTGCAATTAGGCATCCTGTGAGGATTGTATTTCCAAGACCTCCTTTCAAGAGAAGAAGTAGATAAAAAATAAGCATACAAAAGACACAACAAGTAAAAGAAAATAGACAGAGGATAACAGGAAAACTTATTGTAATAGAAGGTATAGATGAGAGGTAAAGCCACTCAAATTAGACTTTTAGAAAAATGGGTCATGAAACGACACTATATAGCATGTGCTATATTTATGCCATAAGGCAGACCGTAACTAACATATTAAAAAATCGGTATTTAAGCATACTACTACTTTAGCATTTGAACACTACTTTACACGATTTTTATTTTTTAGCAAAAAAAAATTAAATATTATGGTATATGAAAAATTGTAAAAATACAGATAAATCCAACTATAGCTAATCAAAATTTCTTCAACTGTTAGTATTTGCAATTCATTTGCAAAATAGTTTAGACATTGATTCCGTATTGAATTAGTTCATAAATAGTATTAAAAATTATCCATATGCTAAAATATATCTCCTTAACCTAAAAAAGGATTAATTCAAAGTTAAGCACTAAAATACATATTATATAGGTTTTTCCTCCTCTAATTTTTGTATAGTCTTATGAATTGATTTTTTAACATCATCTAATAATTCTAATAAAGTCTTTTCTTTAGATGTCTCATTATCTCGACTTTCTAATTCACTATTATAATATTTCATCCACGAGTATGTTCGTTGAATATTCTTAAATAATTCAAATGATAGCAGTGAATGGTTGCCTGATAGAATTATAGCATCCCACATATCAGTAAAAAAAGGTTTGTAATCTTTGTATTGTAATGATTCATCTATAAAGTGTAATCTCTGTTCAAGATCATCTCTAATAAATATGAAAAGGTTGTCTTTTGTCTTTTTATCTTGTTCTCGTTGAGATCTTTTGTATGACCAATGCTCTAGGTAAACTGTAAACCAAATTATTCCAGCAAGTAATATCATTTCTATAAATAAATAATCCCATTCTATTGCCAAATTTTTTTTCACATTTTCCTAAATTTATCAAAGACAAATTTTATTTATCGTTATCAATTTAGTATATATGTTTCAATATTTCTGCAGAAACGATAATAATATTCATAGGAAATGCTAATTAAAGTAAATTATATATTTGTATTTTAGATTATCCTACCATTTAAGTAATTTCCCACTATTTTACTTTCTTCGATAGTAATTATCTTCTATTGTCTTTCTATTTTTAATTAGATTTTTGTTATTATATGTATAGAATTATTAATTATTGGTAGTTTAACCAAATTTACCAGAGATATATCTTTCAGTCATTTCTTTTTTTGGCTTTTCAAATATTTGTTTTGTTTTTCCAAATTCTACTAATGCTCCAAGATACAAAAATGCAGTATAATCTGCAACTCTGGCTGCTTGTTGCATATTGTGTGTTACTATTACTATAGTAAGATATTTCTTTAAGTCATGGATTAGCTCTTCAATTTTAGAAGATGCGATTGGATCCAACGCTGATGTAGGTTCATCCATGAGAAGAATTTCAGGTTGTATAGCAAGTGCTCGAGCTATACATAGTCTCTGTTGTTGGCCTCCAGATAAACTCATTCCCGGTTTATTCAATTCATCTTTTACTTCTTCCCATAATACTGCTCCTTCTAGACTTTCTCTTACTATTTCATTTATGATTTTTTTATCTTTAACACCATTTAATTTTAAACCTGATGCAACATTATCAAATATACTCATAGTTGGAAAGGGATTGGGCTTCTGAAATACCATACCTATACGTCTTTTAATCATTACTGGATTGACTTTTTGATCGTAAATGTTTGTATTATCTAAAAAAATTTCACCTTTAACATAGGCGCCAGGTGTCATTTCATGCATTCGATTCAAGCATCTAATCAGCGTAGTTTTACCACAACCAGAAGGACCTATAAATGCAGTTACAGTATTTCCTTCTATGCCTAAGTTAATGTCTTTAAGAACATGTTTATCCTTAAAGCCAGCATTGATATTTTTATAGTCAATTTAGATGTAGTAGCAACTTTTTTATTTTTATTATAAAGATGGTAATTTCAACATTAGGTGCAATATCTACTTATATATTGAATGCCAATTTATATAATAAGTTCATATATTGCATATAACCCTCTTGGGACTATATGGTTAGTTCGAAAATTTTACTTTTTATTCCTTATTAGTATCTTTCTCAATTGGAAGACTATTATTATTCCCCCATTCATTCCAAGAACCTAAGTACATCCTTACTTTTTTAAAACCTAATTGTTTTAATATGATAAAAGTATTTGCAGCTCTATATCCACCTTGGCAGTATGTTATAATCTCTTTATTTTTCGAAACTTTAGAATAAATTTTTTTTAAAGCAGGTGCAGTTTTAAATTTATCATTAGAAATATTCTCATTCCAATCAATACTTATTGCGCTAGGGATATGACCTCCCCTTATTGCTCTGATATATTCTCCACTATATTCTTTGAAAGATCGGGAATCAATTAACTGCTTTTTCTTTTTGTCTTTCATAGCCTCTATAACATTTTGAACGTCTGCTAGAATATTTTCATTAATTTTATTTTTAATTGTAAAATATATTAACTTCTCTGTTTTTGTTTCAATTGGTTTATTTTCTTTTTTCCATGCATTGAATCCTCCATCTAAGAGTACAACTTTATTATGGGAAAAATATAGTGAAAGCCAAACCCCTCTTGATGCCGAAGGACCTGTTATATTATCATAAAAAACTAAAAGGGTTTTTGGATTTATTCCTATAGTTGATAACAACTTTCGCATCTGTACATTAAAAGTTTTTAAACCATCTCTTGAAGTGTCATTCCAATGATATTGCATTAGGTCTATATTCATTGCGTATGGAATATGACCATTACTATATTCATGAAAGGTTCTTGTATCAACAATCCTAAAATTTTTATGTTTCTTTTTTATCAACTTAAATAATTTATCCGTAGTAATAACTAATTTCAATAGCCTTAGTTTTTTTTATTCTAATATATTGTTTAATTAAAGGAAATTAATAGATTGCTAAAAAGTTAGGTATTTTCTCAGATATTATCTATAACAAGTTAATAGATAAATAAAATATAAAAATTATATAATACAAGAATTATATAAATTTCTAAAACATTTCCATATCTTATATTATAGTTTAATAGAATAGTAGAAATAAATAATATCACTTTTCGCCAATACATATAATCAAAAACAGGGATTTTTCTTACAGATGTCCACTTCATTAAATATAAAATTAAAGAAAGTCTTAGTTATTGGACTCGGTCAATTAGGTTTACCTGTAGCTAAATATATTCTTGATAAAGGTTTTGATGTATATGGATATGATATTAATAATGAAACACTGATACGAGCAAAGAAAAAGATTGGTATAAAAACTATAACTAATTTTAAAAATTTTGATATTTATATTGTTTGCATTTCAACGCATAATCCGAGTGATATTTATTCTCCTCAGATTGATGGGCTGTTTTCAGTTATCAATAAAATATCTTCAGAAGCAAAGAATGGTTCTCTTGTGTCAATTGAAAGTACTATTCCACAAGGTACTTCTAAAAAAGTATTTGAATTATTAGAGCATCGCTTACATGTTGTACATGCGCCCCATAGATGGTATTCACTTGATGAAAAAAACTATGGGGTTAACCAATTACGGATAATTGGTGGTGTAAACCCATGCTGTTTGAAATTGGGTCTAGATTTTTATAATGGAAATTCTGAATGCAAAGCAAGAATTTCAAATAATGGAGATATTCTTTTTAATTATAATAGACTAGAGAATGACAAAGTATTTGTTGACAATAATCAATTAAATCTAATAGATGCTAGTTCTTCTTCGCACGATACTGTAATAGATTCAAAAAAAAATAAAAGTTTAGAAATTCCTATGCATGCTGTATCTTCTATTGAAATAGCTGAACTAACTAAAATAATAGAGAATTCTCATAGGTATCTTCAAATAGCTTTTGCTGAAGAACTTTATTTGTATTGTCAAGCTAATAATATTCTTTTTTCAGATTTACGAGACGCTCTAAATACTAAGTGGAATGTTGAAATTCTGGAACCTCGTGAGGGCATTGGTGGTCATTGTTTACCCAAAGATACAAGAATGTTTCTGAATTCTTCCACTATGAAAAGTAAAATCCTTCAATCTGCTATTGAAGTTGATTCTTTATATCGAGATTTTAGGTCTAGAAAAGAAAAGAAATTAATTGCTTCTATAGAAAATCTGAAAAATTAGACAAATAGGATTATTTTCAGTTTTCTTTGTTATTTCTTCTCTTTTTAATTATTAACTTATAAGTCAAAATAGCAATTATAGATATTATTATAATTATAGATATAACATGAAATGCTTTCGATGATTCTTGTGAAAATTCATCCCATGCATCACCTAAATAAAATCCAATCATAGTTAATGATAAACTCCATAAAAATGATCCAATAAAAGAAAATAATATGAAAGGAATTAAATTCATTCTTGCTAGACCTGCAGGAACAGAGATTAATTCTCTTATGCCGGGAGCAAGTCTTCCAAGCAAAACAGCTACCTTTCCATATTTCTGAAACCATATTTCAGATTTGTGAAGTTTAGTTTCATTTATCAGAATATACTTTCCAATTTTTAAAATAACTCTTCTTCCTACTTTGAGCGATAAAAAATAAATTATAATAGCACCAATCGTTGAACCTAACGAACCAACAAATCCAAACATGATAGCTTCTCCTATTCCTAAATTTTGACTTTGGACTACATAGCCTGCTAAAGGAAAAATTAATTCACTAGGTATAATGGGAAAAAGTGTTTCTGCTAATGCCGCAGTAAAAATTCCAATGTATCCAAGATGGTAAATTAAATTAGTTACAGAATTAACAGTATCATTTATCAAATTAGTAAAAGTGATTGCTAAAACTATCATTAATGTGAAAATAATCAAAATACCAACCAAAGTTAAAGAATATAGTTAATAAAACTTGTGAATAAGAGAAATGAATCAAAAATAGTATGAAAATTAGTGATGAGTGCTTTCCTCATGCGAATGCCTTCGGTTTTTAAGCACGCTAACAACACCTAATGCTATGAATCCAAAACCAATGGCCAGAATCAAAAAGTCTGCCGGCAATATGATGGCCCAAACCTCATTCATAGTTGCTGCTAGGATAAAGAGAAGAGCTAAAACAACTAGTGTTATTCCAGTAATTGTTTCTCCGTTAATTCTTTCCATACTAAATCAAATAAATACTATTATATTATAAAGATTTTCATTTCCAAAATTTATTATAAAGTATCGCAATATTGTTGTCATCTGTATGTAGGTATATATTTCGCATTTATGTATATTTTATTATACATCTAGTTTTATCAAAATTAACCATCTATTTTATTATCTTTTTTAAATATTGGCAGATATGAATTTTTTTACTTTAATTTTATTAATTAATATTAAAAAATTTTATGACCAGAGGGATAATAAATGCCAAGAAAATTAGCTATATTTATTATATGGTTAGTTGGATTTGGAATTGGTTTTGGATCTTATTTGTTATTTCCTAGTATTACAAATTGGTTTCAAACAAATATGCCTCACTTCCTTGATGCTTCGATAATAGGTGCCTTAATTGCTGGAATAATCGGTTCTATAATAAGTACCATAACTATAATGACATGGGCCAACAGAAATAACTAATTTCATTAAAATTTTTAGAACTATATATCCTTATATTATCAATGATATTAGAAATAAGTTAACATAGTTATAATAATTGTTTAATAAATGTCTATAAATAAGGATACTATAATGTTTTTATATTGCATTCTCATTACTTAAGAAGTATCTATTAATTTCAAGAATATAATAAATCTAAGGAGAATGTTTTTCTATTTCTTAATGAATTAACGTTGTGATTTATGTCCTAGATTAAAATAGAATAATGCAAATAGTATTTGTAAAAATAATCACATTTAGTATTTTTTGAATGATCTAGGAATTTTAAACCAATTACATTAATAAAAAATTATTATTATGATTAAGTATTTCCTTCTTCATTTTCATTGTCATTATTTTCTTCGTTGTTTTGTTCATTGATATCTTGTGTATTTACCACAGGATTGTTTGTTTCAACAAATACTGACGTTGTATATGTTATCACTTCGTTATTTTCAAAAAAGCATCGTATTTCCAAATTTGTTAAACCTTCAGGTGCATCTGTTGGAATGCTAAATGTAGAATAGTCTATTTGTTTAATCGGATAAATTTCTGTTTCGTCTTCAGTATCATAATCTATTAAATATGCCTTTATTTCTAAAGGTTGCTTTCCATAAGATAATGTAATTTTATCTCCTTGATTTATATTAAGTTTAGTGTCTATATCACTTTGAGTTTCAAATAAATTTGGATTTCCAATTTTGGTTACAATTTTGTTTTGTGTTTCATTTAATTGTGATGCCTTGATCATATTTGATGGATTATTTTGATAGTACATAAAAGGATCCATTTCTACTTCTTTGTCCCCGAAAGTTACAACTACTGATGGGACTTCTTTATTAGGATCTTTGATTATTGCATTATTATTATCATAATTGCTTTCTATATTTACTTGGGCAAATATATAGTGAGGAGAAGATATAAGAGTAAAAAGTATGAATACTATAAGAAACATTCCTCCTAAATTCATTGTTATATAATTACTCTTACAATGATCTTTTGTTGATGTATGATTAGTATAATGGATAAAGATCTTCATTAATATGAGTATATAATATAAATTTATAAATGTAATTATGATTTAAATTTGTTCTATTATCTTTTTTATTGTTGTTTTTTTGACTTTGACATCACATAATAGCTATGAAAAGTTATTATGAGTGCAGCCAAAAGCATTTGAGTTGTAAAGTATAAATTCCATGGTATTTCAGGAATTGGATAATGTATTTTTGCATTATTAGGATCAAAAATATTATTAAAAAGATTACTAGTAATAATTGAATTCCATATCGTAAAATTGTATACTAATTCATAAATTGTTATTGTAGCAGCAATTATACTAATTAACTGAATAAATATCCTTATTCCAACTGTGAGATTTCTAATTGTATCCTCATAAATTTTTATAGCAGTGAACCAAGCTATTAAGGAAAAAACCATTAAAAAAGTAACTAATTTCATAGTTCCCTTAAAAGGAAATTCAGTTTCTACTAGTATATCTCCTATAATTATTTTTCCTGTTGCTGTAAAATTAATTGCACTTTTATATCCACTATAAAAGGTAATTATTAACATTATCAATACACTACAATAGAATATAATTATTGTATTTTTTTTTGATTTGACTAGTCTTTGATTAACTTTAATAAAATTCAATCATTATCATTGTTATATTAATTTGGTTATATTTTTTATTATATTATTTATTTATTACATAAAAATCATAATACTGTTTCTCTTTAATGATGTTCATTCTCTTCCTAAAGTAATACTCAATAATTGCAAAGAATGCAGGAAAAGTTTCTAAAATTCCTAAGACTAATGAAAAGAAGATTGCTTGGATATGCAAAATGATTTTTTTTGATATTGGATATTTTTTATTATGTTTTAAATTTAAGAAAAGACCTATTTGATATGATAATAACCACATGACATATGGAAATATTAATAGAATAGAAATAGGACCTATATCAATAGGATAAAAATTGGTACTACTAGATATTTCATTTATTTTAAGTGAAATATCTGGAAATGATGAAGGAAAAAAGGATGAAAATAAATATTGACTCCAAATTAGAGGATTGAAATTATTTTGTTCAATTAATATTTTAATAGCTGTAGTTAGCATTGGTATAAACGTCATAACATATAATATTGTTGTGGCTATTCCAGAAATGAAACCCATAAAATAACTAGCCAATTTAAAACTAATTTTAAATCGATGCCAAAATGGAAATTTATTGATATTTTGTAATGATCCAAGAATCCATCTTCTTCTTTGCATAAAATGATCTTTAATATTGAGAGGAGGCTGTTCTAATAAAATACCACCATGCCACCCAAGTGCCTTTTTGCCATATTTTTCATAAAGTTTATATCCGAAAAGTTGATCCTCGGCTAATGTAATACCAAAATTCCATCCTATCAAATCCTCCGCATCTGATCGGACAAGCAGATTGCTTCCATGCATATGTAGAGGAGGGGGATTGTTCATTTGTGATACGCAATCATAGCATCCAAATGGTCTTACTGATTCTGCTAACGCAGTCATGGGATTTGCTATTTCAAATTTTAGTGGATATACAATAGGACCTTCTGATGCAATTCCTTTGTCTTCCCGTATGTATTTTAATAATGAAAGTAAAGTTTGATTAGTTACATAACTTTCATCATCCATATGAAAGATCCAAAATTTACTCGTATTTTCTCCCTTTTTTCGTCTATATTCTACGGCAAATTGTAATGCTCTAGATTTTTTAATTGCATTTGTTTCATATTCTTTATCTACTTTAATTATTTCACAATTTTTTATTGCCTTGAATTTTTCTTTATCCTTCTCATCTTCAGTTACAATTGAAATTTTATAATTGCAATAATTAATTTTATTTGCTGCGTTTATAATTGAATAAATACCTCTTTCTACAACCTTTGTTTTAGTTGCAGACATAGTAGTAATTTGAAAAATAATAGTTGGATCATTATGAATTCTTTGCAGATCTTTTTCAATGAATATTTTTCTATTTCTAACGAATCTAATCATAGTCAAGAATGCAACAGGAATGGTAGAGAACCAAAATGTTAATAATATAATATATAAAATATAATTGAATGATTCCAACAAAAATGCTTTAACTTGTTATTAAATAAAACTTTATCTATATATCCCAAGATTAACTTTGTGTTATAGATTCTACCATATGTCTTAATTATTTATTTTTTTATACTAATTTATTTAACAATAAAACAAAAAAAAGGTATATGTAGTCAACTTACCTAAAGTATACAAGTGAACAGTAGTTTGCCTAGCAATAGTGGTGGTGGTAGTAGTAGTGGTAGTGGCGGTAGTAGTGGTGTTGGTAATAATACTTCCTTAAAAGTGCTAGAAGCTTATACTCGTGATGTTGGTAGAGGTATAGCACGTATTGATTATGATACCATGGATTCTTTAGCAGTTTCTACTGGTGATGTTGTTGAAATTAGAGGAAAACGTAGAACTACTGCAAAATGTTTACCTCTTTATCCTTCAGATGAAGGAAAAGGTATTATAAGAATTGATGGTCTTGTTCGAAATAATTCTGGAATTGCAATTGGCGATACAATTTTTATTAGAAAGATAAAGGCAGTTCCTGCTGAAAAAGCAATAGTAGCACCACTTGAAGCTATTCCTCCAATAGATGAACGTTATCTTGCTGATGCACTTGAGAGTGTACCTATAATAAAAGGAGATAATGTTATGGTTCCTTACTTTGGAGGACGTCTTACATTTCAAGTTATTGGTGTTACTCCTGCAAATGCAGATGCTGTACTCGTAACACAAAAAACAATATTCCATATAGCAGAAAAAGGAGAGACCTTGCGTGGTGTACCACAGGTTGCTTATGAAGATATTGGTGGTTTACGCGAAGAGATACAAAAAGTACGAGAAATGATTGAACTTCCTCTTAGACATCCTGAAATATTTGAAAAACTAGGAATTGAAGCTCCAAAAGGTGTATTGTTACATGGTCCTCCTGGTACAGGAAAGACATTATTGGCAAAAGCAGTAGCAAATGAAAGCAATTCTCACTTTATAAGTATCTCTGGTCCTGAAATCATGAGTAAATTCTATGGTGAATCTGAAGCTCGTCTACGAGAAATATTCAAGGAAGCAAAAGAAAAAGCACCTTCTATTATGTTTGTAGATGAGATTGATTCTATAGCTCCAAAAAGAGAAGAAGTAACAGGTGAAGTTGAAAGACGAGTTGTGTCTCAGCTTTTATCCTTGATGGATGGCCTTGAAGCAAGAGGTAAAGTCATAGTTATGGCTGCTACAAATAGACCCAATGCACTAGATCCTGCTTTAAGACGTCCAGGTCGATTCGATAGAGAAATAGAGATTAAGGTGCCTGATAAACGTGGTAGGCTAGAAATCCTTCAGATCCATACTCATCACATGCCTCTTGATACCGATGTAGATCAAGATAAGATAGCAGCAATTACTCATGGTTTTGTGGGTGCTGATCTTGAATATTTGTGCAAGGAAGCAGCAATGAAATGTCTACGTCGTTTACTTCCTGAACTAAATTTAGAAGATGAAAAACTTGCACCCGATGTACTTAATAAACTGATAATAACCATGAATGACTTTGAAAATGCCATTAAAGATGTAATGCCATCAGCAATGAGAGAAGTCTATCTGGAACCACCAGATGTAAATTGGTCAGATATAGGAGGCTTGGAAGAAGTTAAACACGAATTACAAGAAGCAGTAGAATGGCCAATGCGTTTCCCTGACATGTATAACAAATTAGGACATACAATACCAAAAGGTGTTCTATTGCATGGTCCATCAGGAACAGGAAAAACTATGTTAGCTAAAGCAGTAGCTACTGAATCTGAAGCTAATTTTATTAGTGTAAAAGGTCCTGAGCTATTATCCAAATGGGTGGGAGAATCAGAAAAAGGAGTTAGAGAAATATTCAGACGTGCAAGACAAGCCTCTCCATGTGTTATTTTCTTTGATGAGATTGATTCAATAGCTCCAGTAAGAGGATTGGAAGG
>Ga0126308_10000112_pt1 | contig 20349 bp, 16 predicted proteins | sample Plot55_FD_92533 | JGI IMG/M metagenome (GOLD analysis project Ga0126308, IMG submission 92533) | Serpentine soil microbial communities from UC McLaughlin Reserve, CA, USA - Plot55 | ecosystem: Environmental > Terrestrial > Soil > Grasslands | place: USA: UC McLaughlin Reserve, Lake County... | reverse complement strand
GATACGCTTTCTGTAGATACGCTTCGCTGGAAGGGAGTGAGTATTGAGAAGCCGCCGCCGCAGTACAAGTCGATTCTGAAGCAGCTCAAGAACTACGCCGACGCGTGTTTCTACATTACGGACCGTGAGCGTTTGTTTCACGTCACGAGAAAACAACGCGAGCTGTTGCACGACAGGTTAAAAGAGGTGTTTAAAGAGTCGCCGGATTTCGCCCAGACGCTTGGTCTGAATTTCAGCCTCGATCCGGAGGCTTCTTTCGAAGTTCATGCGTTGCGGCGTTCCAATCGCGTCGGTCCCGATGGTAATCACAAACCACAAATCGTGGTCGCGTTGACCCAATCGCGCGACATTGAGATCAAGGGCTCATCTCAAGCGCACAAGTTCCGCGGCGGCTCGACGCTCATCGTCGACCTCGCGAAGCCTGCGGTCCAGTATGCGATCTTCAAGAACATCCAGAGTCCCACTCGCGAGAACCTAACGCGCGACTTTCTGCAAATGGCGCTCAAGGACCCGGTCCAGGCACTACTGCTCGCTCCGGATAATAAAGAGAGGTTCGCCGCGCTTCACTCGTTGGCGGAGCTGGGATAGGTGTTCTGCTTTCAAATAGAAGAACCGCAGAGGCGCAGTTGAATCTCTTGCTTTGCGGCTTTGCGGCGAAAACTCTGTCAAAACTCGCTACGCAGAGGATTCAAGCTGCTCGACTGGCTACACTTCCTCGAAGCGCATGGAATGCTAATTGTAATCGTCGAACACCCGCTCCTAAGGCGGCGCTAACTGTAGCCTCGAAGATTTGGTCATCCGAGTAGCCTTCCAACCCTAATTCCGCAATGCAGTTGTCGATTCCTTTGTAATCACGCTGCGCAACCTTGCTGACGTACTGCCCTAATGCCCCGGACATCTGAGCGCCTCTGCCCGCCGCCTGCCGCACCGCAGCCTCCAATGTTCCCGGTCCTGACAACACAGCATGCTGCAAACGTCTCAGCATACCGTCATAAGGGTCGATCGCCGCTGACACGTCCTCATTCGAGCGAACATGACCTCCATTGTTCCTGGTCCAGGATCCACTCATCAGGCGGTAACCGAATCGCCGCATGAACCATGCTCCTCTAACAAATACACCGGTTGGAGGCAGCTCAAAATCCATCGCGTCCGCGATTCGATTAATAACATTGAAGCCCATACAGATGTAAGTTGCATCGATGATCGCGCGCTCGGTTACACCTAACGCTCGAAGCGAAGCGACGTCATGAGGACCGATGTGCTCAGGCGACTCCGTCAACTTCACCAGAAAACCAAGCATTGCGCGCAGTTCCTCGCTGATCGGAGCTGTGCGCCAGTCAGTCAGAATTTCGCGGGTTAATTTATCTCCGAGCAATGACGACGCGACCGCGCCGTGAGCGTCAGTTCAAAAAGTGCATTCGTTTAGTTTTGAAGTGAAAGCGCCAAACAGTTCTCGTTCCCCGACGGTCCAGTCTGACGGCCCACGCATTATCAGTTGGGCTAGATTACAGAAGGGGTTACCAAAGTACTCAGGCCGGTACATAAATACTTTGACAACATCAACCGGTTCTGAATTCGTGACGAGGCGGACGAGGCCGAGCAGAAACTTCTGTGGCATGCGATGTCCGTTTTCTAATGTGGATAGTCGCATGTAAACCTCCGCGACGTACTGGCAGTAAGGTCAATCCGCTTGGAAACTACTCCTTACTATAGCTTTTGTAGCGCAAGGTGTCAGCTTAATGAAACGAGAGGTAGTGAACTAATTGTAGGCGGCACTCCGTGGCTTCCCCAAATGATTTTGCGCGAGCGGCACCCACTGAGGGATGATGTGCCTACATATCAGGCAGGATCAAGGGATAATCCACTCAACCCACGTTTGCTTTCGCGTCCTTGATCAGCATGAACGCGGGCACCAACATCAGCCAGAAGCCGTTCCTTGGTGCCAACAACGCTGCTACCATGCTGATCACCGCGAGTTCCCACCCGATGTAGGCGGGAACGCATTTCGCTTCCTTGTTCAGCCACGAAATAACCTGCCCTAGAAGGAACGTGAACACGCCCTACAGCAGAAACCAGAAAAGCAGTTCCTTCTCCGCGTGCGCAGGAAGGGTTCCCAATGCAGAATCTGCTTCCCCGAAGAACCCCTCACTGAATATGCGCATTAGCGGCCCGCGCCCCACCCAAAGACCTCCGAGGATGTGCAAGACGCCTGTCACCATGAGCAAACGCGCGGCCTTCCTTTTACGAAGGCGGAAGACGACCACTAGGCAAATCAAAAACAGGGGTCCAAGCATCAAGCGGACAAGGTCTGCTTCAAGCATTGAAAAAAGCTCGCAGTCTAGTCTGGGATCCTGGCGTCAACTCAGGCACTGACAGCTTCCATTGGGTCAGGCACCCCGGCTAACGCGTAGAGACCTTCATATTGCTTGAGATATCGCTCTGCCTGCCGGATGACCAACTTGGCCTCTGGTGTGCGCTCATCTCTAACAAGAGGGCATCTGCACCCATACTCCGAAACAAATGTTTGGGGCAATGGATTGAACCCCAACAAACGTGACAAGAATGAGCCAGGCGCGCGCTCAACATTGTATAGCAACCAGGTGAAATCGAATTCACCCGGAACAACCACGCGACGGTGAGCTTTAAGCATCATGGCCAATGGGATGTTGTTGCCACGGTAGGGCCTAAGCACTGCGAGGTGTGTAAAACGCGCGACGCGTGCTTGTGGGCCGAACTTCAGGCCAAGACTTTCATGCAATTGATACTGAACGCTCGTATCTACCACACTCAAAGTACCGACGGGTTCCCCGCTCTGTTTCAACCGTGCAAGCAAGTGCGAAACGCCATTGGACGATCCGTCCCGAGGGGGCACGATACCCATTTCGCGTTCGAAGACTTGATGCCATACTTCCAACATCGCGGCGAGATCTTCGCCGGGTGCAATCTGTTCGATCACGATCTCCATAACAATCTCCTTTACTTAACGCATTTCGCAAGGGGATATCAGGTAGCGTGCTGAGGCACAGGATCAGACTGCATTCGCCTAATTCAACAATCCTCATAAACCCTGATCGCCTGGTTAAGATTTAGAAAGAACTCCTCGCCTTCGGATTTAACTTTGTACCAGCCGCCACCCTCGTCGCTCAAAACAGTTAACTTGATGATGGAGGAGGAGCGGCCTCCATCAGGCAGGTAAAACCTGTAGGTTGTGCCAATCTTCAGTTTCATCGCGCCTCCTCGTGATGATGTCAACTATTTCAAGACAAGCCTCAGCTTCAACAATGATTAGGACCACGCAAGAGATCCTTGTTAGCGGGTCCGTTGATGACCTGTCCCATCTTGTCAAAGCGCGAGCCGTGGCATGGGCAATCCCAACTCTGTTCAGTCGAGTTCCATGAGACGACACACCCAAGATGTGTGCAGATGGCCTGCCGCTCGTGAAGCACGCCTTGTTCATCCCGGTAAGCCGCGATTTTCGTGAGGCCGCGGCGCAGGATACAACCTTCATCTCGGTCGATCTCTTCAGTGGAACTAACCTCGCCTCCCGTAAGCCAGTCGGTATAGTGTGCCGTCACGGTCAGGCTCTCGTTCAAAAAATCAACAGTGGAAATGGACCTTAGTCGCGACGGATTGTAGACCTCGGCCCACTCGTTCTGTCGTCCCTGAATCAAGTCGGTCAGAAGTATTCCGGCGATTGTGCCGTGTGTCATTCCCTGACCCGAATCGCCTGTGACGACGAAAACGTTCTCTTCGCTTAACGGCATACGACCTATGAACGCAACTGTATCGACCGGCTCCACAATGTGGCCCGACCAGCAAAACTCAATCTTCTCGATCATTGGAAAGCGTTTGCGCGTCCAGCGGTAGAGCTCAGCGAACCGCTCGTCGCCGTCGTTATGTTCTCCCGCCCGCTCATCTTCACCACCCACGATCAGCAGGTCGTGATCACCGGCGGATTGGAGTCTCACATAGTGATAAGGATCAGGCGTGTCCCAATAGAGTGCTTTGACAACCGAGCCAGGCGGTACGTGTGCGCCAATTACATAAGTCCGGTACTTGCTCTCTCTGGTACTCAGAATGATCAAATCATTCACCGCGGCATTCGTAGCCACGACTAGAGCCGAGGCCGTAACCGTGCGGCCGTTTGCAGTAGTCACGCACGCTGGTCTGCCACCCTTTATTTCGTCTGCATGAGTGTGAGGATAGATCCGTCCCTTGCGCTGCAACGTCCCGCGCACGAGGCCGTCGAGATACTTGAGCGGGTCGAATTGGCCCTGCCGCGGAAATCGCAGACAGCACCCGGTGTCAAAGTCCTTGATGGGCGCACATTCAACCCACTCAACATCGTGAAGCCCCGCTCGTCGCGCGGCCGCAATCTCCTGCTCGAGAACATCCTTTGAACAATCGGGAGGGACGAAGAGATAACCGTCGAGACGCTCGAAGTCACATTCGATCTGTTCATCGCGAACAATTGCCTCGATCTTGTCAATCGCCGCAGTGTGACTCTCAGCAACAAGGCGCGAGCTACGCTCCCCTAAAAGGCGTTCGACTTCGTAGTAACGATCATCGAAGGCATTTGACAGGTGCGCCGTTGTTCTGCCGGTTTCGCCACCACCAATTGGTCCATCGTCAAGCACAACCACCGAACGGCCTTCGCGCGCCAGTAGGTATGCGGTGGTCAGGCCGGAGATGCCACCGCCGACGATGCAGACATCTGTTTGCAAGTCAGTGTCGAGTGCCGGCAATTGCGTCGACGAATCACCGAGCATCCACGGTGAATTGGTTCCTCCTGGATTCTGTTTCATACTAAACCTCTTGCACGGTGACCGCCGTCGCCGGTTGAAGCCGCGTATCGGCCGACTCTTGCCCTTTAGTACTCAGTGATCGTGTCCGATTCCAGAATTCGCTCACCGAGAGGAGTGGGCCTGTCATAAACGTCGTTGTGAGCGCCATTAGAACCATCACTGCGAAAATCTTCGGTGGGAGAATTCCCAGCTCATATCCCAGGTTGAGTACGATTAGTTCAATCAGACCGCGTGTATTCATCAGCGCGCCTAGTGAAAACGACTCTTGCCAGTTCATGCCTGTCGAGCGCGCCGCTATCATGCTCCCGCCCAGTTTGCCCGCAATGGCTACACCGATAACCGCACCGCACATTAACCAGCTTTGCCAGTCATCGAGCAGGCCGATCTGTGTGCGTAAACCGGTAAATGCAAAAAAGAGCGGCAGCAGCAAACCCGAGCTGAATGTTTCGAATCGCTCCCGCAAAAAGTTACGCAAACCATAATGTGAAGGCATGATCACACCCGCCAGGAACGCCCCGAAGAGTGCGTGGATGCCAATCACCTCGGTAAACAACGCCGACGTGAATACGATCACGAGAACAAGTGCCACTGTTCCATTGTTGGGTATCCCACGCCGGAATTTCTCACCTAACCAGTGCTCTGTCCGGGGCTTGATCAGAAACAGCATCACGCCGATAAAGAGCAGCGTTAGAAAGATTGTCATCAATGAGCTGCTTAAGCGGTCTGCCTTTGCAATCGCAACTACCGTCGCCAGAATGCACCACGCTGTGACATCGTCCACTGCCGCGCAGGCAATGGTGGTAGTGCCGAGATGTGTTTTCGTGAGTCCGCGTTCCTCGATAATGCGGGCCAACACCGGGAACGCAGTGATGCTCATGGCAACAGCAATGAACAGCGCGAAGGCAGTGAAGGACACGCGCGGCGAAGCAACCAACGGATATATGAACAACGACAGAGCAACACCGAGTAACGCCGGAATCATGATGCTGGCGTGACTGACCAATACTGCTGTGTGCGCCTTTAGGCGCAGATGCTGCACATTCAAATCGAGACCAACCACAAACATAAACAAGATGACCCCGAGCTGACTCAGGGTTTTCAGGAGTTCCATCGATGACGGCGGAAACAAAAATGACTGCGCTGTGGGAAACAAAGCGCCGAGTAATGAGGGACCAAGAATGATGCCGGCCATCATTTCGCCTATGACAGCCGGCTGGCCCATCCTGAGGAAGAGGGCGCCAACCAGTCTCGCAGCGACAATGATAACGATCACCTGCAAGAGCAAAATGGTCAGAGGATGTTGCAAGTTATCGGTGAGCGCATTGCTTAAACTGGTCGTAAAGGGTTTCGGTGGATGTGAGCTTGGGGCCACGGCGCTGGTTTCCAAACTTGTGACGCCGGCGGGGTGCAGGTGCCTGCCGGAAGCTAGCAAGAAGTAAATGCCGGTTGCAAACAGCGAGAGCGCAGCGATATAGAACAAAATATTTCTACGCATGGCAGGCTCCGCAACAGCGAGTTGAGATGGGAACGTGTGTCGAAGTCTGAATGTCAACTATTTGCGACTGGTGGCGCTCCTCGTGCGCCGACATGAAGCGCAAGAGTCCCGGCACATCGTAGCGACCAAGCAGCGGGTGCTGGAGAACCATCTCGTCATAATTAAGGTCCGAGTTGCTTTGAAAAAGCCTCTCTGTCTCTCCCAACGAGGCGATGAGATCACCGTGAAGCTCAGCTGCCGCTCGGCCCCGGTGTGGGGTTGCCTGGTTCGGATTTCGAAACGGAAGCACACGCGTGCGCGTCAGGTAATTGCGCAAACTCTCGGGGACGAACATGTTCACCAGCGTTAGCGGAATTTCGAGTAACGGAAGGAGGGAACGTGGAACGCCAATCACAGAGATATTAAGGTCAGAAAATGTCAGAATCAGTTCTGGCCTTTGCCCTTCCTTCTTCAACTGGATAAGTCTCGCGATTTGCTCACGGTTCAGACGCTCTGCCAAAAGCATGTGATCCAAAACTTCGCCAATGGACCAGCGGTCCGGTGCAGGTACAAAGTCAAGCTGCTCCTGTGTCAATCCCCTGGCCATCGCCAGCGTGCGTGCACGGGTCGCACGAAACTCGTCGAGACTGTTGATGAGCCTGGCTGCTTGTGTTGTTGTAGTCGCTCTCATCATCAATGCCTATGGCCGAGCGTCATCGATCTTTGGCGGTTTCGTATTTACGTTCGAAATGTTGCCAAGATCTATTTGGATACCTACGTAAGGTCTTTGCGCCGAAGTAGAAATCTGGACCGTGGCCTGCTGCACCGTGTGCGAACCGTCCTTGCTCCAAATGCCGAAACCGGTGAAAGTGACCGTGTCGTACTCTCCAGATGTGCGGCCGGAACCTCCTGAATTCCCGAACCCTAACCAAGCCAGGCTGTGCATTTGAAACTTGCCTTGTTGCGTGTGATTCTCATACTCGAACGATATCGGACGCGACGCTAGATCGGATGGAATCTTATAGCTGTAGGAGAAACGCTCGCCCGTGGAGGCGATCACATTACGCTCTCCCCCTTGTTTGAACGCCTGCTTGCCATCGGCGTCCTGAATTGCATGAATCCAAAGGAACGGATCAAGCGCCGAGTCGCCGCCAACGGCAAAGCCAGTCGCGAGACTCGGATTCGGAAACAGAAAGCCTTCGGGATACGGGATGTGAACCTGTCCTTGAAATCGAAAGATCAGCTCCCCATTCTGCCCACGCTCCAAAGCTGTAGGACCACGGAAAAAGAACGAGCTGCCCGGCGTCCTCGGTTCAACACGCACCAGCGCGAAGAACAAATCCTGACTGATAAAGCCGCGATGCAGCAGTTGGTTCAAGAATCTTCCAGTTCTCAAATCAACGGCGCCCACAGAAATGTCGAATGGGTCGTCAAGGATTTGCAGATCATCCAGAGAGAAGGTCCGCAGAGGAAATCTCAGAAACTCATCGAAACCGTGAGGGCCAGGATAAAGACGGCCGGGGAAAGCTTGTGAAATGGGAGAAGAGGCCATGGGAGCCATGACCCCGCCGGCGTTTAGCAAGGACACGGCAACCGGCGCCGAATTACCGCTGCGTTCCCCGAACTGTATCAATGCCCGCCCGAGCACATGGGAGCGGCCTGTAGTATTTCCGCCGAGTGTTTCAGGCGCGTTCAATGTGAACGCATCGCCGAAGCTGCTGTTGTGCGTAAAGAGCGTCAGTTCTTGGATCGTATTAAACGGAATGTCCGGACCCACGTCCTGCTCGGTCACTTCAGACTCCCTGGTACTAATGCTGAGGTGGGGATGCAGGGCCGTGCCTTTTGCCGGGACGCTGGCGAACTGTAGAGTCGAGCTACAGATCGGAAGCGGGAACTGAACAGGTTGTCCCTGAAAGTCGCTGCCCAAAGGCAAAAACGCGGAGCCGTAAAAAGTGTAATCCAACAGTCCGTCCGGACGCTGCTCGAACATGGCCCAAGCTGAACCGTACCGCGTTTCAGTACTGGGCAATGACGAAAACACGATCGGCTGCGCCGGCAAATTGGGATTGACCCTCGTCAACGCCAGCAGCGCCGTATTGCTAAAGCTAATGTAATAGGTCAGGTTGCTGACCTCTCCGGTGTCAAGGTTGAGATCGCCCGAAGAAACCAGACCGGGAATGTCCTGCACACGGTTTCGCAGGGCAGGGAGTTTAAAGAACTGTGGGGCCGAGAGTACACCATCGTCTCCCACCAACCCTTCACCGTGTGTGACTTCAAAGTGGGTAACGCGATTGACTGGCTGGCTGAACTTTATGCGAACCGATCCGCTGAGGTGACTGTCGACCATTGCGAATCCACCAAATAGCGACGCGCGGCAACTGCCAAAGCGAGCCTCATCCGCATCCTGACAGTTGACGACCCGGATCGAGTCGCCAAAGTAACTCGCCGCTTTGCTCAAGGGCAGCACCTGCTCTAAACCGGCGGGCAGTTGCAATGGTTTAGGTACGTCTCGAGGTTGAGGAAGCGGATTCCAACCCGAGGCAGCTTGCTTGTGTTTTACCCGCGGCGTGCGTGCCTCTCCGATGGTTGCAGTTCTGCTCGCGCCATATGTCACTTGTTGGGACGGCAGCACGGTCTGGCTCAACTGGCTTGCAGACCACTCTTGTCCTTCGGCTTGTCGGTACGCCGCCACCGGATCGTTCTGCATTACTGTTTGCAAATCAATTTGAGGAAAATCAGATCCGTAGATAGTATTCAAATAATGAAGCAGCTCGTTAGCGATGAGCGCATGTCCGGTTGCGCCGGGATAGTAACCGTTGAGCGAGTAGAAGCCGCCCAGATATTCAGAGGTCAGTCTTCTCTGCCCGACAGCCACGCCTGAATCTTTAACTCTGCGGAATAGATAATGAAGGTCATAAACGAACGCTCCTTGCTCCTGAGCTAAAGTGATAAGCACGCCGTTGAGTTCGTGGATGCGGCGGCAAATCTGGGCTGAGACTTCGGCGCCGATCACACAACCATCCGGCAGCGGACTAATTGTTCCAGCGAAAAGCTGGAAGCCGATCTCTTTCAGTCCGTTCGCTGTAATAAAATCGTCTGAGTTTAGATGGTAGGCGTTCAGGAGAATGCCGGGCTCTATTCTTAAGATCTTCGCTGCGACACTTACGGGCGAGAAATGGGCCGTGTCGAAGGGATCGGGAATAGTCAGTACCAATACCTCCGCGCAGGCTCGTTTTAAACACGTGAGCAGTTGCGTGTAGTCGGAGCGGAACGACTCAGCATCGGGCAGCAAGTCGATTTTCGCCTTGACTGCGGCTTCTAATGCTTCATGGTAGCCAAGCTCCACTAGTGTGAAAGTTGGATTTCGTTTTATTACACACTCGAGTTGCGTTGGAAGTTGTCCGCCTTCGCCATACGCGATTGGGATCATGCCCAGGATGAGATTCGCTGCTGTTTGTTTGGCATTGTGACGTTGGATTAGCGGTTGGGCGGGCCGCAAGCGGAGCGTGTCGCACAACTTAAACCCCGGCACTGAAAGATTATTGACGGGCTTCGGCGGCAAGCGATCCAAAACAGTCGTTTGCATTGGTACTGACACGACGACCGGCAACTCTGCGAAACCCACGGGACTGCAAATGCCCGGAGATTGAATTAGCGGTTGTGGAAACTCCGTTTGCATTTGCTGGGCCATCTGCGCTGGAAAGCTGTCTGATTGCGTCTCATCAGCGAGCGTAAAGTCGCCCATACCAGCGGCCAGACCTTCGCCAAGGACGATGAAGCAAGACATATTCAAGCGTCCGGAGTGAACTGGGTAAGGTGTGGAATTGACGGAATTGCCCGAGCGCGGTTGGCTGCCGACTCGGCTTGCGGTCGCGGATGGCGATGTTGCTGATCCTGGATTCGTACGTGGAGGCGATTGACTTCCACCTGTGGAGAGACCACCAAACATCATATCAACCATGCCACTCTGCAACTGATCTCCAGCCCTGAAAGTATTTCCTACAATGCCGCCCAGTTGTCGTTCGGTTGCCTCTGCGATCGAATCCAAGGCCGTAGTCGCCTTGTTGTCCTGCCGGGTCGCATCTTCGATCACGTTTTCAAACTGCTGGATGCCAAACAGAGACATGGCCCATGAAAAGCGGAGACTCGACTTTATCAAATTACGCATGACTATCTAGCCTTTTATGTCGCTCGCTTCTCGACCCAGGCCCCACGAAGTGTCGTTAGGCAGGATCGAAAGATGCGTGAAATCCGAGGTGGACAGGCTCTCTTAATCCGAGCGTCGCCACCGGGCCACGCGCCACTCTAAAAGCGTCAAAGATCGCAAATGAACTGCGCACACGATCGGCGTCAAATATCTGGCAGATGACCGCGCCAGTTTTCTCGTCATGTGAATTGCCGATGAATATCGGCTCTCCGCAAAGGTAGTGCAGCACCGGAGATTTATAGACGTCACACACCTTCGCGCACATCCAGTCAGCGTGTACGATTTGATCGAAAAATTTGCGCCCCGGCCGGCCCGTAGTCGAGATACTCAGCGACCAGAAGTCGCGGTACGATCGCGTAAGTTGCCGTGGGGATACCGAAGGAAAATCCGGCGCGCACCGGTAGTCAATCCGGGCAGTTTTTATTAATTCCTCACTGGCCACATCAATGACAAACCGCATGGGTTCGGCTTCGCAAACATCCGTAAACAGGTCCGGCATTACTTGATATTGGTCGTAGATCGGATGATCCATTTCCAACACGTCAACCGCGAGCCGGCCATCCTGTTCAAAACAGTTGACGAGGTGTAAGCAATAACGATTACCAATGGGAATGGTCGCCACCCTTGTCCCAGTCTCCCGCGACACAACAATTAACCTGCTGCCGCGCTCCGGCTCCCAATGGAGCGAATCCAACAGAGTATGCGCATCGCGAACGAAGGCTTGCATGTTAAGCAGGTAAGGACTCAGGTAAAAGACTGCGTAGTTTTGACTCAAGCCGAAGTCGTGAATCGAGCAGGGATATTCGATGGGGAGACGCTTGCGAAAAACGAGATTGGCGCCGGTGTCAAAACGGTAAAAATTCAGATAAGGCTCGGTGGCGCCGAAGGCAACGCCAAAGTTGAACATCTCTCCCGTCGCGGGGTCCAACTTCGGATGTGCGGCAAAGGGACTAATATCGTTGAGAGCGCCACGAAAATTGAATTCCCCACGCGTCTCGAGCGTGACAGGGTCGAGCTCAATCGGCAGCCCTTGCTCACCGAAAGCGAGAAGTTTTCCGGCATAAGGATAGACGCTAACGTTGACTGGCGACTCGAGCATTACACTGCGCTTCAGACGATCGGACTCGAATGCAGTTCCGAAAGTGCGGAAGAGCGGGCGCCCGGCTTCTTCCTCTGCCGCGTACTTCGCACTCTGAATGAAGCGGCTGGTGAACTCTACTCGCGCGCCGTCGAAGCGCAAGGCGCAAACCATTCCATCGCCATCGAGCCAGTGGTTGTAATGGAAATTGCCGCGCGAAAAGCGCGCTGGACCATTCATATAGTAGGTGCCGCGGATGAATTGAGGAACGTCACCCTCAATGTGCTCGACAATGTAAGACTGCTCGCTCGGCGTGAACGAAAAGGCGCGCTCGATCAGTGGTGCGTAGTCTTCCATCAGTCGCCTCCCACCCCAGCGAGCAGCTCAGCTTCCTCCTCGACGGTGCTCTGACCTTCTATCAGACGTTGAAGAACGTGCGGGTCGAGTGTCCACGGGTATTCTTCCGGCGAACTCTGAGACGCCACATAACTCTCGCGTATCGCTTCGGGATTGAAGTGCAAACGGGTGATGTCGAGGCCCTCAACAAATCGCCGGTTGGTTAGTACACGCAAGTCGCCGAGTACCGACGCGCAGATTTGCGCCGCCATGAAGCGGGCCATTTCTTTGAGGTTCGCAAGCTGCTCATCTAAAACTTGTCGGGCTTCTTCGATCGAGACGCCAATGCGGTAAAAGGTTTTCTCGGCATCGGCCAGCGGTTTAATGTCCGTAAATTCGAAATGGACAATCTCACGCGGAGGCGTGCGCCTTTGTTTTTTCCACTGGAAGAAATCGCTTATGAACGACTGGAGACTGCGATTGATGCGGCCGAGCTGCGAAAAGCGATTGATAAAAATCGGCAAAAAATGCCGGTCAGTGAATAGATCATTGATAAAAGGAAAGACGTAGTAAGAGAAGTAGATAGCCAGTTCCCACGAATACTTCAACGTGAAAGCTTCCTGATCTCCGAGCGCGTCGTAGCTGATGGCATAGGTAGGAACGTAAGCCTCGTAGACTGCCTCCATCATCTGCTCGTAGAGGCGACACTTGCCGCTCAACTCCTCGTCGTCTTCGGTTTGCACCGCGTCTGTAATGAACGTGTTGTAGAGCGCGATCAGATCACCGCCGGGACTGTAGAGCGGATCGGTAAAACGGCCTGCCTCACCAGCAATGGCCCAGCGTGCGGGGCTGATCGTCTGCACGCAGTCATGCGCAAAATCTTTTAGCGCCGTGTGGTAAAGAACTCGTCGATAAGGTAGATCGCGCGCGAAGAGTGGGAACTCCTCGCAAACCCATTCGATCAACTTCTGAAGCGTGTCAATGCGCTCACGCGGGATAAGCCGGTTATCGTAGACGAGGCCGAGGCTGGTCTTTCCATGCAGCGGGATGGTCCAAAACCAGAGGCCCTCGCCACAGAAGTGGTTCGTGGCTTGCCAGGCGGGAGTATGACCGAGTGCAGTGCGATCCGGCCTGGTGCGAATCTGCTGCTGTGACAGACCGGTAAGCTTCTCGATGTCTACGAGTCCATCAACCCAGAAGAAATGCGCACCGTGACGGATCGCACCTTCGCGCGCCAGGCCGAGGCGGCGGGCGAGGAACCTTCCGCGTCCCGAAGTGTCTATCACCCAGCGAACGCTACCACGCACTTCGCTTCGCGCCGCTTTGAAGGAAAACGAGTGTAAGCCCCCTGTTTCCGCGAGCGTCACGTCGAGATCGGTGCAGCACGGGTAAAATTGGAAGTTTGGATTTTCCAGATTGACGCGGAGCATCTCGCCTTCAAACTTGTTGCGATCGAGCTGGTAGGTGTTGATATTCGAAAGCTTGCGGATGTATGACTGACTGTAGTGCTCGTAACAGTCGTTCGTCTTCCCCGGCGTCTTCCAATAAAAGCGCAGGTTGTATTTCAGATAATGCTCTTGCAGGAGGTGTTCTTCGAGATCGAGCACTCTCGCATAGTAATAGGCGGAGAGTTGGACCGTTGCTTCGCCAACCTTTTGCTTCGGGGGCGGGAACTCAGTCCTTTTGTCAACGAGGAGAACTGTCTTGTTGGTATTAAGAAGGAGTTGACGCGCAAGTGCCAAGCCGGCCAGCCCGGCCCCGATAATTAACACGTCGTAATGTTCTTCTGCCCGCATGTCAGTTTTTCCTTTTGTTATGGATCCGGCTTCGGACATGAGTGTCGTCTCCTCTCACTCATCTGCTCTGTCTTCGCTGTCATCTTCAGCCGTCATCGTTACACCCTCACTACCGTCGTCACCGTACGTCTGCTCCGGTAGAACACACCGGCTGGCCTGACAATCATGGAGGACTGCGTCATGAAAACCGCGCTCGATGAGGTACTCGATGCGTGCGCGCCGGAGATCGAGCAGACTCAGTGGACCGCCCAGCTCGTCGCGCGGGTGATACCGGTGTATGGTCAACATTCGGTACGCCGCCACCTGCTCGAGACGCCCGCCGAATTTTGAAAGTGCCTGCATCACTCCTTTCGGATTCACCCCTTCCAAACCTGACTCGCGCTTCGCCCTTCGGATGATCGTCAGCGCGTCGTTGATACCTTTGGCCTCCTTGATTGCCTCGTTGACCGTGGCGGCCCAATTGATTACCTGTATGCGATATAGCGTCGAGAGAATGTTGTTTAGGTAATGAATCGGGATGCTGCTTACATCCGGGTCGAGATAGATGACGTGCAGGCAATCCGCTCTCGCTCTGATTGCCGGCCTGAGTGGGGTGTTCAGCAGCACGGCTCCATCTACGAAAGGCTGTGCACCGATAGTTTCCGGCGTGAAGAAGCCTGGCAGAGCGCTTGACGCAAGGATAATGCGTGGCCCGAGTTTGTCCGTGAAGTCGTAGTTGGAAAACACTTCGACCTCTCCCGTCTCCCAATTGGTCGCCGCTACCCTGAGTTGTTTCCTGGAGCGACGGATCGAGTCGAACTTCACAATTTCGCGAATGAGCCGGTTGAACGGCTCGCGGGTAATGAGGTTGTCTATCGCGATAGTGTGGAGCAGTCGCTCCATCAACGGCTCCTCGTCGCGGGAATTCGCGACGTACATGAAGCGGTCCAGGAAATCCCAAAACAGGTAAAGGCTGTCGCTGGCAAACCTGGAAACCGATCCAACCGGGTCGATAAAGAAACGCCTGGGATCTAAGAATTCCACCGGATTTGCCAAAAACCGGAAACCGTTGTTCGTCGGGCTGAGGCGACCCTCCCGAGCTAGTCTGCTGATCCAAACGGTTTCCAGCTTGGTGACCGCGGCCTGTCCATCTGTCTCCCAAAGCGATACCAGAAAAGCGGCGTTGAACGAACCGACTGAGGTGCCAGTGAAGACATCCGGTTCCAGCGGCACATATTCGGTCGCATAAGACTGACCTGCAAGTAGAGCTTTTAGCACGCCGACCTCGTATGCACCGTTGGCGCCCCCGCCGGACAGAATCACTGCCTGCATGTGTTTGCCCGTACCTGTCATCTGTTACACCACTCATGAGCCGGTCTCTTCAATCTGCGTCTCTTCGGCCCGGCCAGCGGTTCTTGTTCCGCTCATCAGGCGCGAGTGACGCACTCAAGGTTGGAGTAAGACACACTCGCTCTCATAACAATCATGATCAACCGTTTCATTGAAGCCTTGTTCAATGAGATCGATCATTCGCTCACGGTTGAAGTTCAAGATACCGACGCCGCCACCGCCGGGGTCTTCATGCGGGTGATAGCGATGCAGTATCAGCTTCCTGTAGGGCGAGCCTTGCTTCAGGCGCTCCTCAATGCGAGCGGCCACCCTGATGAATTCCTGGAGGTCTCTGTCAGATACCGGTCCGCCTTTCGAAACGCGTTCAATTGCTTCAAGACCCTCGTTGATCCACGCTGCGGTATCGATATCTTCGTTAATAACAGTCGCGTTGTTTATGAGGATCGTGCGATCCAGCGTGTTGTAGGTGTTCTGCAACACTTTGAGCGGGAGCTTATCAATATCGGGATCAAGGTAAATGATGTGTAGGAAGTTGCCGCCAGCTTCAATCGCGCAATTGAGCGGTGTGTTCATCACCACGCCGCCATCGACATATGGGTATCCACCGATATACTGCGGCGGGAAAAAACCGGGTATGGCAGCCGAAGCCAGAATAATTTGAAACCCAACATCATCAGTCATGTCTTTATTCGTAAAAACCTTCACCTCGCCGGTGGCCCAGTTAGCCGCCACAATCCTGAGCATCATTGATGACCGCCGGATCGCCTCCAGGGAGACAATCTCCCGTACGAGCCGGTAAAGTGGCTCCGGAGAAATAAACGTGCTCAGGTCAACGAACTCCAGCACTCGCGTCTGCAAAGGATCGGGGGAATTGAAGAAGTTTGTGGTTCTTCGGAAAAAGCTATCCGTCAGTAGTGCGCCGTCTTCTACTAATGCTGCGAAAGCTTGCGCCGGGTCCGAGAGGCATTGGGGATTCAAGTATCGGATCGGATCTACACGAATCCTGTAGGCGCCATTCCCGCAGGTCTCAGGACTGCTGGCGATGAGATTGAGCCACGCATTCTCCAGGAACTCGATCGCTTCATCAGCGTGAACCCCCAAGCCGTTTTGAGATACCATGACGGCGGCGTTCACCGCACCGACCGAGGTGCCAGTGTATATAGATGGTTCAATCTTGGGATATCGACCGCGCCCTACCTGATCAGTGAGGATTGATTTCAATACACCGACTTCAAAGGCGCCGTACGCACCGCCACCTGATAAGATCACCGCGTGCTTGATGCCATTTGCGCCTGCCATAATCATCCACCTTGATCGATCTGCCATACCGTTCGCGTCATCGTGCCCTCAGGATTAGCTGATGACAGACCGAGTCGTTGCTTGCGACCGTTGCTGTGCATCAAGAGCTCCTTCCCAGTACGACCCACTCAGGCAAAGCTGCGCTGTTCAACCAATCGGGAATCTGTCGCCAAGTCAAAAGCGATCCTACGAGGGTCACGTAATGCTGAGTAAAGTGCTGGGCCAGAAAGTCCTTTTCGAGTTGCTCTCTGGAGATGCATAGCTGCTGCGCTGCTTGATTGGCGCTCAGAGTGTTTACCAGCGAGACGAAGCCGTAGACTGGGTCGAAGCTGTCCACCGAGTTGGGTATCATTTCGAGTGTGTCCTTGACTGGCGCGAAAATTCGTGAAGTCAGTCCAAAGGAGAAGAGGTCTGCCAGCCGGAAACTCCAATCAACGGGGTTAAGCGAGATGTTCGCGATCCTTTCGGGCCTGTTCACCACGAAAACCATGGCGACGCGAATCTCTCCGTTGTGACTGACCTCAAAATTAATTAGTTCGATTGCAGCGCTGAATTGTCCCGGCCCGTATCCGATCAACCCTTGCTGCGGGTCCTGGATAAATGCGTAGCCAAAGCCGTAGCGGCCGAGGGAGTGTGGCGTCGGATCGTCTTCATTGAGGATGAACTCCCGGCTCAAAACAAGATAACTCTGCTCTGCGAGGGGTATGGATAGCTCCGGCCCATTCGTCCCCAACAACTTGAATCTGAAAGCGAAATCGAAGATACGTACTTTGACCACAATCCACTCATACTTCTCTCCGATTTCGCGCAGGTCGACGATGACAGACTCACTCCCAGCCGGGAACTTGCCGATTTGTCCCGTGTCACGGAGTTTGTAGTAGTGCTGGGTGAATCCAAACCCCTGCCGCAGAATGCTGGGTTCGCTACACCAACTCAGTCTTTCAAGGTAACCGGGCAGGTCAGGCCGCTGCGATTCGACATAGACTTCAGGCTGGCGAAAGGCGCTGACGCGCATGAAGTAGCGCAGGACGAACTCACGTAGCTGGTCGCGCATCCACGCGGCTGCTTCCTGTCGTACATTGGTAGGAGTTCGTGGCTGGTCATAAAACATGTCTTGAAAGTTGCCCATCACCGGAAGCGGGCCCCGGTTGAGTCGGACTTGATCGAAGAACCCGAAACTATTAGCGGGCCGGTTGAATACGCGCTGCAACTCAAATTTCTCAGCAAAGCGATCGGGATAGGTCTGATCCCACCAACGCTTAAGCACGCGGCCATCCGCCAGCGCTGCTTCCACTCTCTCGAGGATGAGCTCGTCTTCGTTCGTAAACTCACCGCCGATTGCGCGGCTCGCCGGGCTCTCAATTGATTTAGCTTCCATGAGACCTGGCTGAGACACACTGGGTGACGACATTGGGCCATTGCAACCACAAATCGTGGGGCTAGCCATAACATGAGCAAAGCGGCTGAACATCCCGTCAATTCCCTGCCCGCCTCTAATACTCTCGTTGAACATTTCCATGGCGGAGAAGACTGCGCAAAGAGGGCGCTTTACAACCTCATCGATGAACCCTGTCATGTGACCCGCCGTGTTCGTTCTTTCTGCAATCGGGCGACGAGCGCCGGCAGCGATTGATAACGGAAAACCTCTCCGAGACAATCATGCTCTTTAAGGACCGGATAGAAACGATGTAAAGCGTCACGGCAGGCTTGCAACACCTGTTGATTCCAGAGCTCGACCAGGGTCATGTCGGATGATTCCGGCTGATGTTGACAAAGGGCACTGAGATACGAATCGTCTGCTGTCGAATCACGCCAGATGAGAATTGATGAACTTACCCCATTTGAGAAAGCGTCGCTTTTGGTTAACTCATTTCGATGCCGTTTCAGAAGCATCTCCAGAACTTGGGGGTGGCGGATATTGACGAGCACAAGAGCCCACACCAACCCTGCCAATGCGTTAAGCCGGCCGATTTCATGTGGCGGTTCACGTTGTGACATTTCAACTGCACGCCATGGCGCATTGTTGAACGGCAGGAAATTAGTCGGCGCAAAGTAAATGCCGCGTCCTACTCCATGCCAAAAGTAACCAACTTGATTCTCGTCGATTCTCTGTAACTGGCGGTCAACTACCTGGACCAGCTGAGGGTACAAATTGCGTATGACTAAACCCAAAGCTTCGTAGGTCGCACCGAGATAACCAGGCTGTGCGTTATTGCGGCAAAGCTCGATAAACTGCACCAGGACGTCATAGATTCTTGCCTCGGGACTCCGGATCTCGATTGTCTTCAGGAGACGGTTGGCCAGCGACAAGCCCATGCCCGCATGCAATGCTGTCATGGTCGCGGCGGGAAGGCCGCGCACATCGTCGTTGGTTATGACGCTGTGCGGAACACGCCCGTGCTCCCAGCACATCTCCGTGTGATAGTGGCCCAACCCTTCTGTTGCCCAAACGGTTCGATAAGTATCAAGTGCTTCCGTCTTCTTGACGAGTTGTCTCAATGGAAGTCCGGGCTTCCACGTCAGATCCAAAGCAGAGTCTACGTTCTCAAACAGATTGAACGCCTCCAGCTTATTTCTGAATTCCTGCCAAATGACGCGACCCTCTTGTCCTGGCACGAGAAGTTCTATTGTTCCGGCTGAGAGCTGCATTAGATCGAAAGCCACTTTCATCATCCTGCGCGGCGTCAAAACATTTAACCTGAGCACCCTGGACACGAGGTCTGCATCTCTATTTGCGCGCGCGTTCAAATCTTGAAGATCCAGTCAAAACGGTATTTACTGGCTCCACCCGAGAATTCTCGGATTCGTTGAAGCTCCGACGTTGTAACGGCGACGACGCGGCTGCGCGGCCAGCACGTCCTTGAGCAACTCACTCACTTGATTAAACCCGTATCCGTCGAAGCGGTCCGAAACCTCTTGATCCTCCCAAAAGCTAAGGGCGGTCACATGATTCGCATCGGATAGCGAGATCAAAACGATTCCATCGATAAAACCCTCAGCGGGCTGGATGATGGTTGGAATCGCCCGCTCGCCGATGATGTCAGTGGCCTCTCTGGCGCGACCCGGCTTCGTGTCCAACTCGATGATGTGAACGAACTGAAGAATGGGCGCCACCCCGCTCCTTGAGACAGGCGCTCTGCTGCCGGGCCGAGGTCCGGAAGTGGGCCTGGGTATTCGAGCCCCGCTCGGCTGTGTCGGCTGTTGTAGCGACCCCATGAGCATTCTTTGGCCCAAAGAGAAGACATTAAATGGATTTGTCATGAGGCCAGTCATTTCTCTGAGCATCGTTATCGGATTCATCAAGCCGGCTATTCCCCGGAACAGGTTCCCGACCATGTTGGGCATCGCATTTAAATCGGAACGAACTGATCCCGCAGGCGCTGCCACATTGGACCGATTGCCGGCGGACGCGGCCGGCCGACCCGTCACGCGGACGGAGGATGGCGTACGTGTCCAGCCGCGAATTCTTGGATTGGTTGAAGCGCCGACGTAATAAGGGTAACGGCGTGCCGTCGAGGTCAGCACGTCTTTGAGCAGTTCACTAACCTGATCGAACCCGTATGCATCGAAACGGTCAGAGACTTCCTCGTTCTGCCAGAAACTGATCGCGGTTACGCGATCTGGTACGTCAAGGGAGAATAAAACGAACTCATCGATGAAACCTTCAGCGGGCTGAATAATTGTCGGGATCGCATGATCGCGAAGAATCTCAATCGCTCTTTTCGCCCGGCCCGGTCTAGCCTCCAACTCGAGGAGATGGGCGAATTGGACCGCGTTCGGTCCGGACTTAACTCGCGATTCATTAATCGTGGACGCATTCCCAGTCTGATTGCTTTGCATCCTATGGACCTCCTGGGGAGATGACACGCTGGCGGGAACTGCCAGGGAATTCGGACGCGAGTATCCAAGCATCTTGTCGGCTGTCCGTTGGGCCAGGGCCATGATCGTAATCATCGGATTGGCGCCCAAAGACGTTGGGCACGCGCTGCCATCACCTATCCACACACCCTTGACATCACGCAACT
>Ga0126308_10000111_pt1 | contig 20395 bp, 20 predicted proteins | sample Plot55_FD_92533 | JGI IMG/M metagenome (GOLD analysis project Ga0126308, IMG submission 92533) | Serpentine soil microbial communities from UC McLaughlin Reserve, CA, USA - Plot55 | ecosystem: Environmental > Terrestrial > Soil > Grasslands | place: USA: UC McLaughlin Reserve, Lake County... | reverse complement strand
TGCTTGCCGATGCCTACCTGCAGGAATACCCCCAGGGGCGGGAGGAGTATCGCGATGATGATGCGCAGTAGATCCATGGTAGACCTCTTTCTGTTGCTCGCTCTCTCTACCTGATACGGTGCCATAACCTGCTAGTTGCAGGCTCCGAAAGTCCTGTAACGCTGCGCGAAAGGATAGAGCCTTGCGCCCGAAACACCAACATCTTGGGGCCGTTGGCGGGAAGTATGATACATAACGTGTTGCATGCATGAATCTGTGTGAACTGCTAGGCTGGTGGGGATGTTTCGAGCGTCTTCGGGTAGAACCCGTCCGACCGGAGGAGGGAGTCCAGGCATGAGAGAGACCGACGTAGAGAGGGCCAGGGAGAGGGACAGGAACCTGCGCTGGATGGAGTCGCTGTGGGAGGGCACGAGCACCTCTGCCAGGGAGGAGGACCACAAGGAAGAGATACTCGCGGTTTTCCGTGGACTGGTCAGGGAGTCCAGGAGCGGGGGAAAGGTTCAGGAGTACGTGCCCTGGCAACCGTTATGGTAGGAGTGGTCGAACCGTAGAGTCCCAGGAGGGAAGGGACCGATCCAGCGCTCTTAGGGTTCTCGAGGCGTGAAGCCACCACCCGGAATCCGGGTGATTCTTTATGTGGATCTCTCGTAGCTCTCTCTACCCTCTACCTGCTCCATCCATGTCGTAACGTTTGGGTATTTGTGGAGCGGAACGTCGCCGCTCTCGGCCAGCTCCCTCAGACGGTGGAAATTACCGGCGTGGGCTATGTCCGCCAGCGTGTACGCACCTGCGAGATATTCTCTGTTCTCCAATTGGTGCTCCAGGCGCGACAGCGCATCGTAGAGCTTTTCTTTTGCTTCGCTGATCTGCTCTTCTGAGAACCCTCTTTGCGGTCCCATGCGTACCGTGAAGATAGATGGGAAGAAGTAGTCGTCAGCGAAGGCCATCCAGGAGCGGGCCGACGCCCGCTGTTCGGGATCCTCTGGCATCAGCCTGGGAGAATCGTGGACCTCATCAAGGTACTCGTTGACGATGTTCGATTCGTAGAGAGACGTTCCGTTTACGCGCAGCACAGGCACCTTACCGTAGGGGCTGACGTTCAGGAACTCTTCGCTCTTGTTGCTCAGGTCGACCTCGTTGACCTCGAAGTCGACTCCCTTCTCGTGCAGCACCATCCTGGTGCGCAGTGCGTAGGGTCAGTGCTGGGTGTTGTAGAGCTTCGGCCTCATCGTCTGGCGCCTCCTTGTAGTTGGCTGTCTCGTTGATAGTAGCAGCGTAATTGTAAGCAGGTCAGCCTATTGTTTTCAGCTGGCGTTCGTACAGTGGATTCCCGCTTTCGCGGGAATGACGGGTATGGGAGGACCTCCGTGCACGCAGCTTGAACGCGGTCTCGTTCAAACGTATTAAGTGTGAAGTCTGTTAGTGGGCACCGCTTCTCCTATACTGTGCCCTCACAGAAGGGCTAGACTACGGTAGGGCTACCGTTGACAGCGAGGAGAAGACGCATGGCGCAGCCGATCGACCTTTATTACTGGCCGACCCCGAATGGCTGGAAGGTGACCATCTTTCTGGAAGAGGCCGGGCTTCCTTACGAGCTCGTGCCCGTAGACATTACCTCGGGCGACCAGTTCGAGGAAGAGTTTCTAAGGATCAGCCCGAACAACAAGATGCCCGCGATCGTGGATCCCGAGGGTCCCGACGGGGAGCCCATGTCCGTCTCCGAGTCGGGAGCCATCCTATTCTACCTGGCCGAGAAGACGGGCAGGTTCCTGCCCGAAAACCCGCGTGACAAGTATCTGGTATTGCAGTGGCTGATGTTCCAGATGGGGCACGTCGGGCCGATGCTAGGGCAGGCGCATCACTTCAGGGGCTATGCGCCAGAGAGGATCCCCTACGCCATAGACCGCTACACCGACGAGGCCGCGCGGCTCTACGGGGTCATGGACCGGCGGCTCTCGGAGGCAGAACACTTCGCGGGCGATGAGTATACGATCGCGGACATGGCGATCTTCCCCTGGCTCGTCTCGCACGAGAGGCAGGGCCAGGACCTGGAAGACTACCCCGACCTCAAGCGCTGGTACGAGAGCATGGAAGCGCGCCCCGCCGTGGGACGTGCCCTCGAGGTCGGCGAGGAGCTACGCCGTTCGCTGGACGAGATGGACGACGATACCCGCCGGACCCTGTTCGGAGGCGGCCCGAAAAGGGGCTAGGAACCGCTCTAGTGTTCGCGCAGTGCGGTGCGGTAACCCACGACCAGGAGGGGCGCTGCCCAGATGATCGCCGAGACGGCGGCCAGGCAGAAACCGGGAACGAGGAAAGGCGCGCCGAAGCCGAACGAAGATGCCAGCAAGCCCCCGGCGGCGGGCCCGATAGCATTGCCTGCTGAGGTGGCTGTGGCGGCAACGCCGAACGCCTCGCCCTGACGCCTCGGGTGTACGGCGCCGCGGATGGCGAGGTTGGCTACGGGGACGGCGGTCCCGACGAAAAGTCCGGTAAACAGGCGCAGGGTCCAGAGCAGAGCGATGGAGTCCACCTCGGCCTGCGGGAGCGCCGAGAGGCCCGCGAGCAGCAAGGTCCAGATGATCACCTTCCGCGTCCCGAACCTGGCCGCGAGCTTATCCCCGATCACGGAGCCGAGCGAGGCGGCCAGGGCGCCTGTCGCGATGATCCAACCTGCAAGCGTGGCGACCCGCACCGGCTCCTCCATCAAGGTCGAGAGGAAGCCAGGCAGCACGGGGGCGGCGCTCATGATAGCTACCTGCACCACGAAGAGCGCGAGGAGGTTCGGCGCGAGCCGTCTGTGCGGCAGCGGGCCTTCGGCCCCATGGGGCTCCCCTTCCTCCGACTCCTCTTCCTCCGGCCGCTCCTCTTTGACCCAGACGGAGATCAAAACCGCAGACGCCGCGAGCAAGGCGGCCGTCACCCCGAATGAGGCCCTGATGCCGACGAGGTCAGCGAAGGCTCCCCCGAAGAAAGGTCCCGCCGCGGCCGCTACGAAGATGACCATCTGCAGGGTCCCTAACCTCTCCCCCGCCCTATGCGGCGGCGCTGTGGCCGAGACGAGCACCGTCGCGGCTGCGACCGTACCGGTCAGGCATCCCTGTAACGTCTTGAGGGCAAGGAGCTGCCAAGGGCTCGCCACGAGCCCCATCAAACCGACGAGCAAGGATCCCGCAAACGTCGCCCTTAGGAGCATCGGCTTGAGCCCGACCCGGTCGCCCAGCCTGCCCCAAAGCGGGGCCGCGAGGGCCATGGTCACGGCGGTGGAGCTGTTGATCACCCCGGCCCAAGCCGCCGCGTTGCCGGCGTCCTCGACACCGAGCGCCTGCACGTAGATGGGCATGAATGGCAGAACGAACGTGAACCCCATCGTCGCCGCGAGCTGCGAGACGAGCAAGACGAGGAATGACAATCTTCCGTCAACCCGCAAAGACTTCACGCGCCGTCCCCTCCCGCAAGGTAGCGGTCCGTCGGAACGGCGAGTTCTCCTCTGGCAAATGTACCTCTGTGCGCGGCCGTCACAGTAGACGACCCTGCAACCCTATGTAGCGTGACTCTCCTTCCCGGATGCTCCGGGGCTCGCGAGCCGCGGCGAACGCCGCCAGACGATCGCGACCCTACAGGCCGCGTGCATGAGGGAGGCTACTGCTCTGTTCGCACCAGCGCCAGACGTTCTCCCGAATAACCTCAAAGACTCTAACTCCGGAAACTGCTCTCAAAACCTTCGCTACAGAGTGTAGCAAAGGACTCGCCGCAAATCCGGCTTTGTAACCGTCAGGAGCACCATGGGAGTGAACGAACTCACGTCCTGGAGCGGGACACCCCGAGAACTTCAAAGTAGGTCTGGGGAGAACGGGGGCTCGAGATTATCCTAACCTTCGTCCGTGACGTTGCCTGGGAAGGAAAATGCTATCGAAGACAGGGGGGCGGTAAAGAACTGGGTATTCACCATAGGGCACTCCAACCATTCCGCGGGGAAGTTCGTTAGCTTGTTGAAGGAGTACGGTATCGAGGTTCTCGTGGATACCCGTTCCCACCCGTACTCCAGGCACGCGCCGCGCTTTAACGCCCGTGCTCTGGAGGCGACATTGGCGAGGGATGGCATCGGATATTTGTTCCTTGGTGCGGAGCTTGGTGGAAGGCCGGAGGGCGGGGAGTTCTACGACGCGAAGGGACGGGTGGACTATGGGCTGGTCGGGTGTTCGGGGCCGTTCCTCGATGGTATAAGTAGGTTGGAGGGCGAGGTTCTGACGCATTCGGCCGCCCTTCTTTGCAGCGAGGAAGACCCCGCCCGCTGCCACCGCAGGCTACTCGTCGGGCGGGCCCTGGAGGAACGGGGGATCACACTGCGTCACATCAGGGGCGATGGCAGCGTGGAGACAGACGACGAGGTGGACGGCGGACAGCCGATCCTGTTCCCGAAGCGGGAGGCGAGCCCACGGAAGTCTATACGATCGGTTTCACGAAGAGGACGGCGTCGGAGTTCTTCGGAACGCTGAGAGATGCCCGTGTCGGGCGTCTCCTCGACGTCAGGCTGAACAACGCGTCCAGGCTCGCCGGGTTCGCCCGCAGGGCCGACCTGCCGTTCTTCCTGAAAGAACTTTGCGACGCTGCCTACGTCTACGAACCGCTGCTCGCCCCGACACGTGAGATCCTGGAGGCCTACAGAAAGGGCGGCGGATGGCCCGATTACGAGATGGCGTTTCTGGATCTACTGCGGGAGCGCCGGGTCGAGGAGACGTTGGATAGAAGTCTCTTCGAGGTTCCGACGGTGCTGCTTTGCAGCGAGGCCACAGCCGAGCATTGCCACCGGCGTCTGGTCCTGGAGTACCTGAACCGCGAGTGGGATGGCATCAGGGCCGTTCACCTGTAGGGATCTTGCAGATACTCGTAAACCACCTGACCCGGATGCAGCCAGGCTACTTCTGCGTCGCCGGCCTGGAAGTGAACGCGACGCGCCACATCCGTCCGGTCCTCCGCCACGGCAGGCTCACCATAGATCTCCTGAGTACCGGCGGTGGTCCCTTCGACGTCGGGGCCGTAGTCGACCTAGGGCCGACAACCCACGCCCCACACGCCCCCGAACTGGAGGACCATCGCTTCGACCCGTCGAGCACGCATAGGCTCTCCGACGACGACCCTGACGCCTATTGGAGCACTCTCGACGGGGTGGCTCAAGAGAGCCTGGAGGAGATCTTCGGATCAGCGCTCGAACTGTGGGACGAGAGCGGCACAGTGGACGTGGGGGAAGGTCACGCCTCGCTGGGCTGCCTGAGGCCGGAGAAACAACCCTGGCTTTACGTGGACCACCGGGGCACGGTCAGGATGGTCCTCGACTACCTGATTCCCTCCGTGGACCTGTCGGTGAACGATATGCGATTGTACGAGAGGGACGGACGAACGCCCCGCCGAAACCTCGTCGACAGCGTACAACGGCGCCTGAAAGCCGGCGTCGAAACAATCCTGAGCGTCGGCCTGACGAGGCCCTGGCAGAAGTGGGGCGACACCGAAGAGAGGCACTGGTTGCAGGTCAACAACATCCATCTCGAAGACAATCCCGTGTGGCAGTTGAGGGAAGAAAGAGGCCCTAGCTCACCTCGCACATGAAGAGGGGTGGGATGTGCATGTAGGTGGTGCTGGGGTTCGGGCCAACGATGTCCTGGGCCATCTGGAGTGCGTCGGCTACGGTGTCGGACCTTCCGAGACCCATACGCTTCGTGTTCTCCGGGTCACCGCCGACGAGTATGGCGCCGCCGAGGTGGTCTAGGGCGTGGGAAGCCCAGTAGAGGACTGTGAAGGGGTGGGCGCCGTGGTAGGCGTAGGAGTTGCGGTAGAGGGTACGGTACCAGGGGTCGTTCGCGTATTTTTCTTCGTAGCGGCGGTGGATCTCATAGATGTCGTTGGTCTCGGGGAAGACCTCGTTCCAGAGATCTATGTAGCTCGGATGGTGGAGCTTGTTGAAGTTGGCCGGCATGGGGTGGGTGCCTATCAGGACCCCTCCCTCGCGCACGAGCGGTTTGCCCTTGTAGAGGTTGAAGAGGTAGCCGAGGAACATGTTGAAGACGAGTATCGGGTTCATGGTCGAGTTGACGTTGTAGGGCCCGAGGTATGGGATGCCCAGAAGGAGCACGTCAGCCTGGCCCTCGGCAGGGACGACCATCTGCCTGTAGTTGTCGGCCAGGGTCTCGGCGTGAACGGGCTCGGTGGCGCCGGCCTGTACGCTGGTCATGCGGTGCGGGGCGTTTATGGAGTGGGAGATGCGCCTGGCGGCTTCCAGCGGCATCGTCTTCGTGGCCCCGTGGGTGGCGAGGAAGTTGACTCTTGTGACCATGGTCCACTGATACTCTGGTTTAGCCATGAAGTCGAAGACGGAAGGGTAGGTCTGGTTGTTCAGGGTGCTCTCGATGTGGAAGACCTTGACGTGCTCGTCGAAGACCTTTCCCATCCGGTTTATGGAGCCGTGCATGGCCGAGTTCGGCGGGTCCATAAGGGAGCGGGTATTCGCCAATGTCTTCGGGGTGTGGTGGTGGCGGATGGAGGAGTAGGGGGCCAGGCCCGTGTGCACGGACTTGTGGCCCCCGTCCATGGGGATGAAATTCACGTTCACGTAGATGAGCAGGTCGCTCTCGGCGACGCGGCGGCTGACGCTGACCTCCTCGCCGAGGTCTGTCTCACCGATAATTACGTTCCCTTCGGGCTCCTCGGCATCGTAGTTGTAGAGCCGGTCAGGGTAGTAGCGGGTCATGATCCTGTTCCCGAGGCAGTGCCTGAGCTCGGCCTCCGTCATCCTGCGGTGTAGGCCGAGGGCCGCGATGAGATGAATATCATCGACGCCTTTGGCCGCGGCCTTCTCCAGAACTTTTTCGATGACCAGCTGACGAACGTCAGGCTTCTGCATCGGAGGCAGCGGTATCGAGAGGTCATCGAAGGCGATGGTTAGCTTCATGCCAGGCGTAAGTAGCTCGTGTAGCGGCTCCATCTCCAGCGGCTCGAGCAGCGCACGTTCGATGGCGACGCCGGGCTCCGCGAGCGGCTCCGCAGGTCCCGGGGGGTAGATCACACGCGTCCCCTCGGGCAGTTTCTCGTAATGAAATCTGTCCCCCGCGTAGAACCACATGGGGGGGCTGTTCTTCTCCAAGACGGTAGTAATGCCGGGTCGGATGGTCGCTCCCTTCGGTCGTATTAGCACTTCAGCATTTCAGCACGCTCAGCCCTGCGGGCTTCGCTTGTCAGCATGTCAGCTCTCTAGATTAAACCTCTTTTGGCGGTGTGTTGCGTTCGAACAGGGCGCCGGGCGCTCCGTCTATTCACAAGGGCAGCCTTCTGCCCAGGGATATCGCCACCGTTCGCTTGCTGAAATGCTGACAAGGCGCCAAAGGCGCCGTGCTGACTAGCTTCTATGATCGAAGACCACCTTGACGTTCCCTTCGCGTCCCGCCGAGCGGGCGGCGGCGATGGCCCCTTTGTAGGACTCGAGCGGGAAGCTCGGACCGACGAGTGATTGTAGATCTATGGCGGGGGCGAGGCGGAGGGCGATTGCGAAGCTGCTGGTCTGTTTTCCTTCGTACTCTTCGACGCTGTAGGCGTAGCTTCCGGAGAGATGGATCTCTTTGTACCAGAGGGCGGTGAGGTCGAGCGTGCTCTTCGCGGCCGGCATCCCGACAAGCGTAACTTCGCCGCCTGGCGCAGCCAGGAGGAGGGCGTCTTCTATCGTGCCTGATGCGCCGACGCATTCGAAGACTTTGCCGGCTCCGCCCGTGACTACCGGTTTGCCCAGTTCGGGCTTGTAGGCTTCTGTGCCCAGCATCGCGGGGAGTTTCGTGTAGGTCTCTTTCGGGTGGAGGACCTCGGTCGCCCCCAGACGGAGCGCTTCGGTCCTCTGTCGTTCGTGTTTGGCGATGCAGATAATGCGGCCTGCGTTCGTGAGGTGCCTCAGGGCCGCGACGGTAAAGAGGCCTACGCTGCCGGCACCGATGACCAGGGCGGTTTCGCCGGGGCCAGGGGCCGACCCGAGTGCGGCGTGGACGGCGCACGCGAGGGGCTCGATGGCGACTGCCGCCTCGTCGGGTACGGCGTCGGGTACGCGGTGTAGCTGTGAGGGGTGGGCGACGAGCGTGCCTTGAGACCAGCCGCCGCCCGTGTCGTGGCAGAAGCCCGTCTGGATGCCCGCCGAGATATCCCCCCTGGCCACGTTCAGGCACAGGGCGTGGCGGCCCGAGGCGCAGTAAGGGCAGGGCGGATCAATGCCGCGGACCGTGCAGCCGAGGGCAGGCTCGAGGACGACTCTTTCGCCGGCGCTGAAGCCAGAGTTGTCTTCGAGCACCTCGCCGACGACCTCGTGGCCCATCACGAAGGGAGGAGAAGTTAGGGGGGAGAAGTAAGGCGAGTTTTCGGAGGAGAGCGTCCCTAGATCAGAGCCGCAGATGCCCGAGAGGAGCGGCTTTACGGGCACCCATTGTGGGGTCGGGAGTTTGGGGTCGGGGGCGTCTTCGAGCTGGAGCGGGGAGAAGCGGCTCGTCTCCAGAGATTTCAGGCGCTTCGAGGCTGTGCGCATCAAGAGGTAGCGCGGGATGGACTTCCGGTAGACGAGGGCTTGCAACCTAGATCTTCTTGGCCACGCCGTTCGGGCTGCCGTCCTTGTCCCAGTGTTCGATCTTCCATCCCCGGTCCTTCGCGGCTGTCCCGAGCCGGTGGTCCGGGTTGACGGCGACGGGGTTCCCGACGGCCTCGAGCATGGGTAGGTCGGAGATCGAATCGGCGTAGGCGTAGGAGCGGGAGAGGTCGAGGTTGCGGCGTCTGGCGAAGGAGGCGAGCATCCTGGCGCGGGCCTCTCCGGCCACGGGGGCGCCGGTCAGCTCTCCCGTGTAAGCGCCGTTCTCCTGGGCCAGCGTGGAGCAGAGCACGTCGTCGGCGAGATCCTTCATCGGCTCGAGGAGGAAGTCGAGCGCGCCGGAGAGCAAAACGACGCGGTGGCCCGCCGCTTTATGGTCCCTCAGCTGCTGCAACGCCTCGGGGAAGAGGCGATCCAGGGTAAAGCCGGCGAAACTCTCCTTTCCGAGGTGCCTGGCGCGGGAGGGTTTCCAACCTGCGTAGTTCTTGTAGAAGGCGCGGTTGAAGTGGGCGCGGCTGATCTTATCCAGCCCCCAGTAGTAGGGGATTTTGGTCAGAAACCAGGTGAGCCAGATCGGGCGCACGGGGGCGGGAAGCTCCCTCATCCTGAGCCAGGCGAAGTAAGAGACGACGTTGGAGCCGACGAGGGTGCCGTCTACGTCGAAGATCGCAGCGACCTCGCCAGGCTTCTCGTCTGATTTCTTCTTGCGTTTCTTGCGGCTCGGACGGGTCGTGAGCGCCGGCAGGTGCGCGCCTTGCATCCACGCCCGCCAGTCGAGGTCGGCGATGTCGAACGGGAACGCCTCACGGTCCTCCGGCGGCAGGGCCGTGTAGAGAGACAGAGTGCCGGAGCTTGCGAAGGTCGAGGTCATGTTCGCGTAGGCCCCGTAGATGCGACTGTAGTAGAGGCTCATTCTGGCGCGCTTTTCGGCGCGGGCGATCCTCTGCCTGGCGTCTGTGGCCATGTGGCCTTCGGGCATCCGTGCGGCGAGGGTACCGGCCACCTTGAGGCCGGCGAGCTCCATCTTGAGTTTTCCCTCGACCCGCCTGCGACCAGGGAAGGACCACTCGGGAACCTGGATCGGACGCCCGCTGGAATCCCGCAGCGGGTTCTCCACGAAGTAGTCGCGCACGATGTGGTAGAGGTCGCGGTAGCGGATGGGATTGCGCTTTCCTGAGGAGACGTGGAAGACCTCGGGCACTTCGGGACGGCGGACTCCCGCGGCGAGGATCGCGTTAACGACGTGGTCGACGGGGACGATGTCGACGTAGCTCTTCGGGTTGCCAGGGAACTCGCGCAGGATGCCCTTGGCGAACGCCATGATTATGGGGTCGGCCATCCTGGTCCCCTGGATCCAACCAGGGTAAGGCTCCCGGTGGGCGCTCTCTATGATGGCCGGCCTCAAGATGACGAGCGGAGTCTCACCCCTTTCGGCTACCACCATCCGCTCGGCGAGCGACTTGGTGAAGGTGTAGACGTCGTTCCATCCGAGTTCCCGCGCCCGCTCTGTGCCCCGTTCGACGAGGCGCTCGCGCATCCAGGCCCGCCTCAGCTGGTCCATCCTCTCGACGACCTCTTCCTCCTCGCCGACCATCCCGAGCTCGCGCCTGGCCTCGGTCTCGAAGCGCCGCAGCAGCGACCGCTCCTGCGAAGCCTCATCCACCTCGGCCACGACCGCCTCGAGGCCGAGAATCTCCTCGCGCGCGTCGAGGACGGTGCCGTTCGGCGAGGCAGGTCCTGGCGGCGCCTCGGGCGCGTCCTCTCTTATGGTTCCGGCCACGTAGGCCGTCGAGATGTGCATGAAAAGCGGTATCTTCTCCCAACCGCGCGCGAGCTTCAAAAGGCTCAGAGTCCCGCGGACGTTTGAGTCGACCGCCGCATCTAGCGGCGCGTCGAAAATGACCGAGGCGGCGGAGTGGATCACCACATCCACCTCGCGCGAGAGTTCGGTGAGATCCTCCTCGCCAAGCCCCAGAGAGGGCGCGTGCACGTCTCCCTCCAGGACGCGGACCTTCGCCGAGACTCTCTCCTCGAAGTCGTCGCCCAGTTCCTCGCGCAGGCCGCGGAAGGCCACGGCGCCGAGCACGTCCTTCTCGAACCTCTCTGCGGCGCTCTTCCCGCGGGAGGGCCTGACGACGAGGTAGAGACGCCCGAGATCGGGGAGCGAGCGTAGAATCTTCTCCACCAGCGCCGTCCCGAGGAAGCCCGTCCCCCCGGTAAGCAGTATCTTCTTGCCGCTATACGACTCTCTTAGCAACTAGTTCTCCCCCTCGGCCCGCTGGCCTACCTTCCTCTCCGTGCCTCTTAGAAGGGCCCTCGCGTTCTCCCTGTGGCGCCACAGGACGAGCGCCCCGCCGACTATGGTGTAGAGCACGTAGGGCAGCGGCTGTCCGGAGAGCCAGAACACCACGGGGCTGACGGCCATGACGGCTATCGCGCCGAGCGAGGTGTAGCGACTCACGAGCACTACCGCCCACCAGAAGGCGAAGAGACCGAGTCCTACGATGGGCGCTAGCCCTATGGTCGTTCCCGCACCCGTCGCCACGGCTTTACCGCCTTTGAATCGCAAGAAGACGGGCCAACAGTGCCCGATAACAGCCGCGAAGGCGACGGCGGCGATGAGCCACTCGTTCTCCACGACGAGCCTGGCGACCACCACAGGAATGAGGCCCTTGAGCATGTCGCCAGCGAGCGTAAGCACGGCCGCCCACTTGCCAGCTGCCCTGAGCACGTTCGCCGTACCTATATTTCCGCTGCCTACTTTCCGAACGTCCACCCCGAGGGCCCGCCCGACCAGGTACCCGGTCGGCACGGAACCGAGAATATACCCGAACAGCACGAGAAAGATCCCCAACATGGCGGAGAAAGTATAGCGGAACGAATGGTCGAGAGCGGGTTTGGGAAGGGTTGCCCCTTCCCAGACCCGCGCTGGTCAGCATGTCAGCCAGGGCTTACGCACGTGAAAGCTGAAATGCTGAAGTGCTGACGAGCGAAGCCCGTAGGGCTGAGCGTACTGAAATGCGCGGCACGCCGCAGGCGTGCCGCTAAAGCCACATCTCGCGTGAGCGGGCGACTTCGAGGGCCTGCTCCATCGCCCGCGCTTTGTTGCGGGACTCCTCGTACTCGAGCGAAGGGATGGAATCTGCGACGACGCCACCGCCGGCCTGGAAGTAGGCTACGCCGTCCTTGAGGAGCGCGGTGCGGAGCGTTATGCAGGTATCGAGGCGGCCGTCGACGCCGTAGTAGCCTGTGGCGCCCGCGTAGGGTCCGCGGCGGGTGCTCTCCAGCTCGTCGATGATCTCCATCGCCCTTACCTTCGGCGCGCCGGAGACGGTCCCCGCGGGGAAGGCCGCCGCGAGGGCGTCGAGGGCTGTGAGGTCCTCGCGCAGGTTCCCTTCGACGGTGGAGACGATGTGCATGACGTGCGAGTAGCGTTCTATCTCCATGAAGCTCTCGAGCCCGACCGAACCGATCTCGCTGACGCGCCCGAGGTCGTTGCGCCCGAGGTCGACGAGCATGACGTGCTCGGCACGCTCTTTCTCATCGGCGAGGAGCTCTTCGGCCAGGACCGCGTCCTCCTCCGGCGTGGCACCGCGTCCGCGGGTGCCGGCGACGGGACGGGTCATCACCCGGCGTCCCTCGACGCGTACCAGGGGTTCGGGAGAGGCGCCGACGATGGAGAGGCCGCCGAGCTTGAGGTAGGTCATGTAAGGGGAAGGGTTTACCGTGCGCAGGCCACGGTAGAGGAGGAGGGGATCGAGGTCCCCTATCTCGGCGGCGAACCTCTGGGAGGGCACGATCTGGAAGGCGTCCCCGGCCCTGATGTACTCTTTAGCCGCCTCTACGGCCTCCTCGTAGCCAGCCCTGGTGAAGTTCGAGGAGATCTCGAACCCGCTGGCGCCGAACGCTGGTGCCCGGCGCACCAGCGGGGCGGAAAGCCTCTCCGAGATCCTGCGTATGTCGTCTGCCGCCCGCCTGTAGGCGGCCGAGAAGCCTTCGCCCTCCACGTCGCGCAATCCCGCGGCGTCGACCAGCGAGACGACGAGCACCTTGTGCCTGAGATGGTCGAAGACGATCAAGGTGTCGGTAACGGCGAAGCAGGCCTCGGGTACGCCGAGGTCGTCTTCCGGGGCATCGGGAAGCTGCTCGAGATAGCGCACGGCATCGTAGGAGAAATACCCCACGGCGCCGCCCACGAAAGCCGGAAGGTTGAGGAGAGGGGCCACGCTCTTCTCGCCGACGATCTTGGCCAGGCCACTGAAAGGGTTCGCTGCGAGAACTTCGCGCACACCGTCGGCGTCGACGACCGTGTAGAGACCGTTTCTGTAAGAGAGGGTGCGCTTGGGGTCGAAGCCCAGGAAGGAGTAGCGGCCGAACCTCTCGGCCGACTCCGCGCTCTCGAGCAGGAAGACCGTATCCTCCTCCGCGAACCTGAGGACCGCCGAGATCGGCGTCTCCAGGTCCCCTATGAACTCGGCATACAGCGGCACCACGTCGTAGGAACGGGCGAGAGAGCGGGCCTCGCCGAGCGAAGGGACTAGATTCAGGCTAGCCGTGGCGGTCATGCAGCACCTTCGCCACTTCCTCTATCCCTACGCCCCGTTCCTCGAGCAACACGAGCAGGTGGTAGACGAGGTCGGCTGCCTCTTCGCCCATCCTCTCGCCGGAGAGCGCGGCCACGACGACCTCGACCGCCTCCTCCCCCACCTTCTGGGCCAGCCGCTCCTTTCCGCTTTCGATCAGAGAGACCGTATACGATCCCTCGGGCATCTCCCTGTGGCGTTGGGCTATGGTCCCCGCCAGCCGCTCGACCATCGTCCCGAAAGAGACGTCCCTGTCGTCTGCGGGGGCAAGGCCGGCTCCTTCCCCGGCTAGGGTGGTGAAGAAGCAAGTCTTTTCGCCCTTGTGGCAGGCCGGTCCGCGGGGCTCGACCATGTAGAGTAGCGCGTCGCCGTCGCAGTCCAACCTCACCTCGACTACTCTTTGCGTGTTGCCGCTGGTCGCCCCCTTGCGCCAGAGCTCGGAGCGAGAGCGAGAGTAGTAGTGGGCTTCGCCAACGGAGAGCGTCTTTTCGAGCGCCTCGCGGTTCGCGTACGCGAGCGTTAGCACGTCGCCCGTCGTCGCGTCCTGGGCGATAACGGGCACCAGGCCGTTCTGATCGAACTTCACAGTGTCTGGCGCTGAGGTCATCTCTCTATCTCGTCTTTCGGTCGCTCCACGAGCCGAACAGGGATACCGGCCTGCATCATGTGCTCCTTGACCTCGGCTATGCTGTACTCGCCGAAGTGGAAGATGCTCGCGGCGAGCACCGCGCCAGCTCCAGCGTTCACGGCCGCGATCATGTGCTCGGGACTGCCAGCCCCGCCTGAGGCGACAATGGGCAGGGTCGACTTCTCGGCGACCGCGGAGATCAGGTCGAGGTCGTATCCGGTCTCGGTCCCGTCCGCATCCATGCTGTTCAACACGAACTCCCCAGCCCCCCGTCTCTCTCCCTCCACGAGCCACCCGACGGCGTCCCTCTCCGTGTTGACCCGCCCGCCGTTCAGGTAGACTTCCCAGCCGGCGGAGGGAGCGCGACGCTTCACGTCCACGCTCAATACGACGCACTGGCTACCGAAGCGTTCCGCTCCCTGGCTGATGAGTTCAGGGTCCCTCACGGCGGCGCTGTTTATGGAGACCTTATCGGCCCCCGCGCGCAACATGGCGCGCATATCGCCTACAGTCCTTACGCCACCCCCTATGGTGTACGGGATGAACACCTCCTCGGCGGCGCGGCGGGCGAGCGTTGCAGCCGTGTCCCTCTGTTCGTGGGAGGCGGTTATGTCGTAGAAGACGATCTCATCGGCCCCCTCCCTGTCGTAGAGGGCCGCGAGCTCCACCGGGTCACCGGCATCCCGCAGGTTGGTGAAGTTCGTCCCCTTTACCACCCGCCCGGCGTCCACGTCGAGACACGGGATAATGCGTACTTTCAGGCTCACCGGATGTACTCCTGCCCGCGGCCAGCACGCTTACACGTAGGGCACACCGGCGGTCCCGCATTCTTCGGCGAGGCGCTCGCGCAGGGCGTTTTTCGCCGGCAGCAATACGGAGCCCTCATCCCCCGCCCCCACTACAATGGAGCCATCCCTTCCCCTCCAGTGACGGTGCACCGTGTAGGCGGCGAGCGTCCCTTCGACCAGGCCGACGATCCTGTCGAGCTCCGCGTGGGACATCGTCGCGGAGATGTCGAGCTTGGAGACGTCCACGTTCTCGGACGCGGAGATATCCGCGGAGAGATTGCCGGTCCTCAGCCTTAGGCCGGGCGTATCCCAGAGGACCTCGATAACGCCCTTGAGCGCCGCCGCCCTGCTCTCCTTGTTGCCCTTGCGGAACTTGGGGTCGTCCATCGCCCTCAGCCGTTTGGCGAGGTCGCCGTTGTCCGCCGCACCAGCGCGTTCCAGGGAGAGGACCTTCAACGTCGCCGCGGAGTCGATTTCGACGACCACGCTCTGGCCCCTCTCCCTCGGGAAGGGATAGTCCGTGTACTCCACACCGACCTTCTGAAGCTCGGAGAGCAACTCTTCCGAGTAAGGATTTCCGCCGAACATCCTACGGCTCGCCGAGTAGGCAGGGAGGGCTACCTTGGAGAGGATGCGTTCGATCCTGCGCGTTCCCCTCTCGTTCGGGACCGCGAGCGGCGCGTCGACGCCGACCAGGATGCCCCGCCGCTCCGAACCGTAGCCATCGACCGTCTCCGCTATCTCCTCAGCGTTGGCCACGAAGGAGTTGGCTATGATGCTCCCCCGCTCGTCCAGCACCACCAGGCACGAGACCTTCTCCCGCGCTTCGCCCGGCCTCCAGGCCAGCGCGCAGCCTACAAACCTCAAGTTCCCTCCTTTCCGGCGTCGGCCACGACCCGCGAGACCTCCTCGCAGACCTCCCGGCACACCGTCTCGTCCGTATGCTCGACCATCACCCGCACGACCGGCTCGGTACCGCTCGGCCTGAGGAGTACCCGTCCTTCCTCGCCGAGCCTCTTTTCCGCCGCGGCGACGGCCCGTTCGACGGGCTCCGAGGACGCGACTGCCTTCGCGGCCCCTGGCTCCTCGGTCCTCACGTTGATGAGCGTCTGCGGATAAACCTCCATCACCCCGGCCAGCTCCGAGAGCGGCCTGCCGCTGCGCACCATCACATCGAGGAGCGCGAGCGCCGTGACGATGCCGTCTCCCGTAGTAACGTGCTCGGAGAGGATCACATGCCCTGACTGCTCCCCGCCCAGGGAGGCTCCCGACCTGCCCATGGCCTCGGCGACGTGCCTGTCCCCCACGCTCGTTACCTCGTAAGGAATCTCCATGGCCTCCATGGCCTTGAAGAAGCCGAGGTTGCTCATGACGGTGACCACGACCTCGCCGGAGAGAACTCCGCGCTCCTTCTTGTCACGGGCGAGGATGGCGATGATCTTGTCCCCGTCGACAACGTTCCCCTTCTCGTCGAGGGCGAGCACCCTGTCCGCATCCCCGTCGAAGGCGAAAGCCACATCCTGCCCCGCGGCGTCGAGATCCTCGACGTGCGTCGAGCCGCAGCCCTCGTTTATATTCGTACCTGTCGGCACGGTCCCGGTCAGGGTGAGATCCACCCCTAGCTGTGAGAACACCAGCGGCGCCACCTCGTAGGCCGCCCCGTTGGCGCAGTCGAGGAGCACCTTGAATCCCTCGGCCAGCGGGCGCAACCGCTCAAGCACATGCTCGGCGTACATCTGCACCGCATCGTCGGGCATCTCGACCCTTCCGATCCCACTTCCAGTCGGGCGCGTAACATCGTGCTCGAGCAGGTCTTCGAGCTCACGTTCTCTCTCCGGGGAGAGCTTGCGCCCTTCTCCCGAGAAGAACTTTATGCCGTTATCGGGGTAAGGGTTGTGGGAGGCGCTCACCACACCTGCGGCCGCCGCCCCCAGACCAGGCGCGAGGGCCGCGACGCCGGGCGTGGGAAGGACGCCGAGATCCACGACATCAGCGCCACCGCTCGCTGCGCCGGCACTCAGAGCACGGGCTAACATCTCTCCGGAGAGTCGCGTATCGCGACCTATAAGGATCTTGCCCCCGAAGGCTCCGGAAGCAGCGAGGCCGAGGCGCAGGGCGTCCTCGGGAAGTAGGCCCTTGTTGGCGATCCCGCGCACCCCATCGGTGCCGAACGTCAAGGTCCGACTTTTCAGTTGGTCTCCTCTACCGTGCCAGGATTCATGCCGATCCATTCTCCCTGTCTAGACGTAGAACGGGCCCCTTTCGGCGCGCGAAAGGAGCCCGACGCGAAAGCTGCTATGACGACTCTAGCGCTTGGAGAATTGCGGGCGCTTGCGGGCCTTCTTGAGGCCGTACTTCTTGCGTTCGACGGCCCTCGAGTCACGGGTGAGCATCCCGGCGGCCTTCAGCTCGCCACGCGCCTCGGGCGATTCCTCGGCGAGGGCCCTAGCAATGCCGTGGCGCAGGGCCTCCGCCTGTCCCGTCGGACCGCCGCCTTCGATCTTGGCGACGATCTCGTAGCGGCCTGCCGCACCGAGGAGTTCGAGCGGCGAGCGCACTGCCGTGCGGTAAGAAGGACGCGGGAAGTACTCGTCCACGTCACGGCCGTTCACGGTGATATTACCGTCACCGGGGAGTACCCTCACCCGTGCCACGGCCGTCTTGCGCCTTCCCGTCCCGATGTACAGAGCCTCTGCCATTTACTTCACCTCGAGCTCTTGCGGGTCCTGGGCGGAGTGGGGGTGCTCGGGGCCCGCGTAGATCTTCAACTTCTTGAATTGCTTACGGGCGAGGCGGGTCTTCGGCATCATCCCGTAGACGGCCTTGCGTAGGATCTCGGTCGGCTTGCGTGCGAGCATCTGCTCGTAGCTGGTCTCCTTCATGCCGCCAGGATAGCCCGAGTGCCGCCTGTAGACCCTCTGCTCGGCCTTCCTGCCGGTGACGGCCACCCTGTCCGCGTTCACCACGACCACGAAGTCGCCGACGTCGACGTGCGGTGTGTACTGCGGCTTGTTCTTGCCGCGTAAAACGCGCACGATCTCCGTCGCCAGACGCCCGAGGTGCTTGCCCTCCGCGTCGACGACATACCACTTACGCTCGACCTCGAGGGGCCGCGCCATGTAACTCTTCATCATCCTCCGGAGATTCAACGAACTTCAAAGGCCTTCAGACGGATCAAATAGTAGCATACATCGGCAAAAGGACCAGCGTGCGGGTATGGTCTTGCCTGCAAGACGGGTCGTTTTCGGGGACAACATGGTGCCATGATCACAAGGATTTGGGCGGGACGGTTTGCCGATGCGGCGGGCGGGTTCGAAACCCGCCCCTACATGGTCCGTACGTATACGAACCGTTTGCACGGGCACATTTGGATGTGGACCGCGACCGAGGTGAACGGCTCTGACGGTGTGGTTCGCGAAAAGAGGCGCCCGCACGAGGCCGCATCGTACGAAAATAACCGCGAAAGGGCGTGAGCCAAACAAGGGTGTAGGGGCGGTTCGCGAACCGCCCGCGCGACGTTTCGCCCCACGCGAACCGTTCGAGCGGTGAATCGCCCGACCATGAGCCGTCTTTATATAACCCTTGCTATCGTTAGGCCGTCTATGACCTCCCGGATCAGGGGGAGCACGATGCCGGAGAGGTTGGGGTCTCTGGCTATACGCTCGTTGAACTCGCGTGTCGCCCGCGCGGTGGCGTCCTGGGGGTCGAGAACGGTGCCGCCCCTTATGGTGTTGTCGCCGAGGATGAGCGAACCTGGTCGCACGAGGTGTAGGGACGCGTCCAGGTAGTCGGGGTAGCTCTCTTTGTCGGCGTCTATAAAGATCACGTCGAAAGGACCCTCGTCGTCTTCGATTAGCGCGGCTAGGAGTTCGTGGGCGTCTCCGACCCGGATCTCTACCCTCTCGGAGAGGCCGGCCCGTGCGATGTTGTTGCGGGCGACGTCGGCGTGGTGCTCGTCTATCTCGAGGGAGATCATGGTTCCGTCGTCGGGCAGGGCCCTAGCCAGGTGGATGGCACTGTAGCCACCCAGGGTGCCTATCTCCAGTATGCGCCGCGCCCCCGACATCGCCACGAGCAGCTGCAGCAGCCTTCCCTGGTTGGGCGAGACGTTGATGTCGGGGAGTCCGGCCCTTCGCGAGTCCCGCAAGGCGGCTTCGAGGATCTCGTCGGAAGGGTCGAACAGGTCCTCGATATAGGCGTCGATTTCCCGCAGAAGTCCAATAGTATCGTCTGTGTTCATCGTAGATCCCTCCATAGATCCGGGTCGTCGTAGCCCACGCCGACCAGCGTGAGCCCGCGACTGTTTACGGCGGGTCCAGCCTCGCTGCGTCTTCCTCCCGAGAGCAGCCGCTCGAACTCAGCCAGGTCTCTCTTTCCGCTCGCAACCTCCAGCATGGTGCCTACGAGAGTTCGCACCATACCGTACAGGAACGAGTCGGCGGTTATGCGGTACCTTAGCAGGTCGTCTCGTCGACTCCAGCGCGAGTGGGCGACTACCCTCTCGAAGCGGACGTGGTAGCTCTTCTGGGGAGTGAAGGCTTTGAAATCGTGGCGGCCCTCCACCGACTCTGCCGCTGCACAGAGGAGATCGAGGTCAAGTTCCTGCGGCGCATAGCCGGCGTGGTGGCGCCTCAGGGGGGACCTCGTCTCGTCGTTTACCAGGTCGTACTCGTAGGTTCGGCTCTTGGCGTCCCTGCGGGCGTCGAACTCGTCGGGAACAGCGGTGCAGCGGCGGAGCGCGACGTCTTTGGGCAGTACTGCCGTGGTCTGGTAGGAGATCAGAGACGGCCTTAGCTGCGTGTCGGCGTGGAAAGAGATGACCTGCCCACTCGCGTGCACCCCGGCGTCCGTACGGCCGGCGACGCTCATCTTGACTTGCTGGCGCAGAACGGTAGAGAGCGCTTCGGAGAGTGTGCCCTCGACCGTCCGGCTTTCTGGTTGGGCGGCCCATCCCGCGAACGCGGTGCCTTCGTACTCGACGAGCCCGGCGAGGTTCAAAGCAGGATCCCGACCAGCAGGATCAGCAGGGTAACGGCCAGCGCGAGGGCGTCTTTCTTGCCGAAGCGCAGCTCGCGGTAGCGGGTGCGGCCCTCGCCGCCCCTGTAGCCCCTGCTCTCCATGGCCTCGGCCAGCTCGTCGGCGCGCCGAAAAGCGCCGACGGTCAAAGGCACGAGCACGGGGACGAGGGAACGCGCCCTGCGGAGCGGCCCTCCCTCCGAGAAGTCTGCGCCACGGGCGGCCTGGGCACTCCTTATCTTCTCGGCCTCTTGCCCGAGCGTCGGGATGAAACGGAGCGCTATGGTCATCATCATCGCGACCTCGTGCGCCGGGAACCGCACCCTCTTCAGGGGAGAGAGGAGGTCTTCGATCCCGTCGGCGAGCGCCACGGGAGCCGTCGTCGCAGTGAGCAAACCCGCAGAGGAGACGAGCAAGAGTATGCGCAGAGCCAGGAAGAACCCGAGCCTCAACCCGCCCGTATGGACCTCGAAGAAGCCCCACGCGACGAGGGTGGGACCTTCCCGCGAGAAGAGGGCCTGGAACACGACCGTGAGCGCGATTATGAACAATACGGGCCGCATGAACCGCGCGAAGGTGCCTGCCGGAATACGGCTAACGCCCACGAGCGCCACGAGCGCAGCGGCGACGAAGAGCAGCCCGATTGTCGAGTCTACGAGGAAGAGCCCGACCACGAACACGGCGGTGGCCAGGATCTTGGCCCTCGGGTCGAGGGCGTGTACGGGCGAGGCCACGGGATAGAATTGTCCGAGGGCCCTGCTAGTCACCT